>WNGD01002655.1_pt1 | contig 44488 bp, 43 predicted proteins | sample 5400671 | NCBI WGS metagenome assembly WNGD01 (sample SAMN13153369, study PRJNA577476) | soil metagenome | isolation source: 40 cm soil or saprolite under grassland replicate 2 | place: USA:California | collected 2016-06-15 | reverse complement strand
AGGTAATCTCATCATGGATTCTGAGTTGATCGTCGAGCTTGGCCAACCGCTCCCAGTCTGAAGTCGGAACCCCGTTAACCGTCAAGAGCACATCACCGACTACCAGGCCGGCAGCCTCCGCGGGCCCACCCGAGAAGACACTCGACACGGTGCCCGGCTTGAAGAATACCGTCCTTCTTTGAACCCCTCCGGCATCGCGGGCGCGCAGTAGAACCCGGCCCATCCCTCGTGCTGCCAAGCGACAAAGCGAGCTGCCATCCAACTCGCCGTGACGACCAGGAGGGAATAGCTAACCGCCAAGATCCCATTTCGCCCTTGAGCCTCAGCCATGCGCGACCTTCGGGCACCCTCTGCGCGCCCGGACGATAAATCTGATGATGCGCCATGGTATCAGGCCTTCCGCGGCGGCAACTTCAGGCTTCCCCCAGAAAAGCAGCATTGTTAAACGCGATGCAACAACGCAGGAGAAGACCCGCCAAGGTTATCCTGTTCACGTCGTGGATAACGCCGTAGGCTCGTCCAGGAGAGCGCGGAATGAAAGCTCCGAAGATAGCGGTCTGGATAGCAGTCGGAATCGGCGTCGGCGTGGCAATTGGCGCTGCGACACACGCAATGGCCCTGTCGATATGTATCGGCATTGTGGCAGGCGCTGCGATTGGCGCGGCTGTGGGGAGGCGTTGAAAGCCGAGGCCCAGAGTTCCGCTTGATTCGCGGCTGTTCCTTGTTGCTGTCGCACTCATGTCGTGGCTGGGTTGCAGTTGCGCGCAAACACAGGCTTCCCACCGGAGACCATCGCAAAGACACGGAGACGGATCAACTCGCGGACGGTCGGCAACTCTTGCGCAAACGGCGCCGCGGGAGATCTGCCCGTCACAACCACCCAGGGTGTACCTCTATAAATCTTCGCATGGACCATCACGCACTCGCGGCCGTCAGTATTACGGGTAGTCTTCTCGATGTGGTAGGTAGCCTCTACCTTGCTTATGACCTGCTGGGTGGACAGCACGGCCCTTTACGGTTGCTGACCCGAGCCGTCACGTACTCCCTGGTCTTCGGCATCGGCTATGGCCTTGGCCTTGGGCTGTTTTTTGGCGTAGCTGCCGGCATGGCAACCGGTATCAGCGTGTCGATTGAACTCAATCGAGCGGCTCGGGGATTCGATCATTACGCTTTGCGGTGGGAGGGAGTGTTTGCCGCCATCCGCGGGGTCGGGGTCGGAGTGGGATTGTACAGGGTTGTAGGCTTCGGATTTGCAACTTCATTTGCCGCTCTCATCACCGCCGGCCAGATCTTCGGGTATTCTCGCGGTATGCGTCCGGCCATCGATTATGCCGCCTCTCGGCGTCCACGTTTGACACGCCGGCAGTTTTGGGGCACCGTCGTGCGTACGCTCGGCTACATTGCTTCGGCACTGGTCTGCAGCACCTTCATCCATCACGTGGATCACCCGTGGGCTTTTGCGATTCGTGTGGGTTTGGTGACGGGCATCGTCACCGGCGTCGGGGTTACGTTCAATCCCTATATCGAATACTACGCGGACAACCTTCCCGAGCGGCGGCTCGGAGCATTCGGCATAGGACTCCTCTTTTGCGGATTCGCTCTGCAATCCCTCCAATATTGGCTCGCACTGTTCGATGTGCGCCTAAGTTAAGTTAGCAGCCGATGCAGGCACTTCTCGCTAGCTCGGATCTATGGGAGCGAAAGACGATACAATGCGCAACCATGAGCCGGTAGCAAGAGATCGACCATGCTTGCGGCTCCTAAGTCCTGCCCCTTCCACAGATCTCGAATTCTGTATTCCTTCGACCGCAGACCCAACTCGCTCCATGCATAATGCGTCTTTTCCTGACCGTCGGAGACGTTGAATGCGGCGAGGTAATAGCCGTCCCCGGAAGCGGGTTCCGATAGCCAAAGCACGGTCTTTGCGGTCGAAATGACGGGGTGGCTCCCCGTAGACTGCTGGTCGACTGCAAGGACCTCACGATTCGTAAGCAAAGAGACAGTCCACTTATCGGCGGCGGGCAGGTCTCCGCCTATCATCAATGGCGAGCGGAAAATCGACCAGAGCGTGAGCAGCGTTCGCTGCTCGTCACGAGTAAGGCCAGTATCACGGGGCTTTCCCCAGCCCGGCGCGGGCCCTAGTCTCCCAACTGGGAGCATGTCGGCGTCGGGCCATCCGCCTGGTTGCGTGAATGGTGTCCACTTAGCGGCGTTTGCAAACTGATCTCCTACGCCCTGCGGGTACGGGCGGTCGCCGTGCCATAAATCCCAAATGTCGTTGGAAATGCGCCACATTTGCGAGTACTTCCGTAATTCGTCAATCTTCTCAAACGGGGAAGGGCCGGGGGAAAGGCTCAACACGATTGGCCTTCCCGTTTTGTTCAGTCCCGTGCTCAACATCCTTATTTCGTCGCCTCGGTAGGGATTGCTGCTGATGCAGTCTGCTTTGACGAAATCAACGCCCCAGTCGGCGTAGAGTCGGGTAATCGAATCATAGTAGGCTTGCCCAGCAGGCTTGCTGGCGTCAACGCCATAGTTGTCGTAGTTCCACGGGCAGGTGTCGGTTGTGTTTGCGGCTTCGGCTGCATGGTATGGCGATCCCGCAATCGGCAAATTTTCCTTCATCGCTCGCTTAGGAATACCCCGAAGAATATGGATGCCGAACTTCAATCCGAGTCTGTGCACATAATCGGCCAGAGGTGTGAAACCCGCGTCCCCGGCCGCTGAAGGGAACCGGTTCAATGCAGGCGTGTAGCGACCGAAGCGGTCCATGGTGTAGTGAAGGCTCTTAGAGTTGCCCTGAACAGGATCGGTTACGTACCACTCTTCGTCAATGACGACATATTGCCAACCGAAAGGTTTTAGATGGGCCGCGAACCAATCGGCGTTGGCTCGGAAATCGGCTTCGTTGATCGTGGTGCCATAGCCGTCATAGCTGTTCCAACCCATGGGCGGCGTAATGGCCGTCTGATTTGGTGCAACGCTTTGCGCAAAAGCGCTCAACGCACTTACCGCGACCGCTAGCACTGAGCACTTAAGCGCACGCTTTCGAGCCCGCTGCATGTGCGTTCCCCCGACAGCTCAAAAAACTATGGCCGAGCTTCGTAGATGATATTGAACGGAGTTTCCGTGGCCCGGCGGAAGCGGGTGAAGCCTGCCGAGGTCACGACCTCGCGAATGCGCTTTTCGCCTGCCTGGGCACCGAGGCACAGCCCTACTTCCTGCGAACGAGAGCAAGGCGTGCAGAGCAAGGTTGAAAAGGAGTAGTAAACGCGGCCTACAGGATTCAGGTTGTCCTGCAACTGGTCGTTGGCGAAGGGCTCGACGATCATCCACGTGCCGTCCTTGGCCAAGCACTTCCGGACATGCGCGGAAGCCCCGACTGGGTCGCCCATGTCGTGCAAACAGTCAAAGACGGCCACGAAGTCGTACTCTGAGCCCGGGAACTCTTTTGCCTTGGATACTTCGAAGTTGACGCGATCGGCGACACCTGCCCGTTTGGCGGACTCGCGGGCGGCCTCAATCGACTTGTCATGATAATCGAAACCGAAGAAGCGAGACTTGGGAAAGGCCTTGGCCATCAGCAGAGTGGAAGCACCCTTGCCGCAACCGACATCAGCCACGCGGGCTCCGGCCTCCAGTTTCTCTTTGACATCGTGGAGGGCGGGGATCCATGAACTCACGAGATTGGCGGCATAACCCGGCCGGAAGAACTTCTCGCACCCGTGGAAGACGCCGTCCACATGTTCATGCCAACCCATGCCGGCGCCGGTGCGGAAGGACTCGGCGATGCGGGGAACCGCGGCGAGCGAGCCCAAGGCCAGCTCGAATGCCCCGGGCAGATAAGCCGGGCTGTCTTCATTGGCCAGGGCGAAGGCCTGTTCTTGGCTCAGGCTGAAGGTGCCCGTTTTCTCGTCGTAGTTGATGTAGCCGCCGGCTGCCTGGGAAGCCAGCCATTCGCGCAAATAGCGCTCGTCGGTTCGTGTCTGGGCGGCGAGCTCGGCGGGCGTGACGGGGCCACGGGCGAGGGCTTTGTAAAGCCCCAGCTTCTCCCCGATGACCACCATGCCGGCATGCACTGCGGCGCCAAGATCGCTCACGAATTGGCCGATAAACGCATTCAGTCGGTTCATGTCCAGCGCGGGAACCTGAGGTGTACTCATTGGATCGGTCTCCTTTTCTTTGACGGAAGTGGCGTTCAAATCAAATGCTCAAAGATCGCGGAGTCACTGGTAGAACTTATCTGGCCGCTCATTTCATTGCTCGAGTTGACTTGCTCTTGACCACGACCTCAAATGCCCTCGCCGACGCCCGTCAGGGCAACTGGAGGGTCTGTTCACCGGAACGCAAACTGTACGTACGACCCTTCCAGATTAGGCGCGCGGGGACCCTTTCCGGCACGGCGATCTTCGCGCTCGTGCCGCCGCCCGACTCCACGGTGTAACTAACTTCGATGCGTCCTTTCCGGTGTGGCATGGTCGCCGTCACATTCTGCAGATTGCCGAGGTGCGGTTCAATCACAATCTCGGAAAATTGCGGCGCGGCGGGGCGAATCCCCGCGACCAGACGCAGCAAATCAAAATTGGGATGGGCGCTCCACGCGTGCGAATCCGAACGGGTGGGCTCCGGGGTCTCCGCCCAAGTGGTAAGTCCCATCTTCAGCATGTCACGCCACGGCTGCAGTGTGGAGAGGTAAGCGTCCGCCATGCCGGCGTGTTCCATCGCCCGCGCCAAGTAAAATCGGAAGTAGTAGCTCGCTTCCGACAGCGCGAGATCGCCGGCTCTCGCGCCAGCACTGGACGCGGCCAGAACCTTCTCGACCACGCCCTTCTGTTTCTCGCGGGGAATCACATCCAGCGAGACCGCCAGCGCGTTCGCGTGTTGACTGAAGTGCGACCGACGAGGAGTATCGGCAACGAGTCCGGCCTTTTCATCCCAGCAAAGTTCGCGGACCGCTTCCGCAGCTTTATCTGCACGCTCGCTGTAGATCTTCGCTCGCGTGGCATCGCCAAGACGCTGTTCGAGTTCCGCCGCGTTGCGCAACGCTTCAATAAACTGCAGCGTGATCGGAGCCGATCCTCCATCTGCCTCTTGTGGAGGCACGCCTGCTCGAAAGTCGTGAGTCCAATCTAGGAAAGGCCACCACGGCAGCTTTCCCATTAACCCATCGGCGCGCTGGTGTCGCAGAAACCAATCCAGCACCGTTCGTGTCCCCGGCAAATGCCGCCGCACGAACTCCGCGTCGTCGCGATAAGTAAAAAAATCGTGCACCATCCCCACCCATAGCAATGAAAACGTCGGGATGAACTGCGGAAGCTGCGAAGGATAGCGGCTCGCGGTAATTCCATCCGGTATGCGCGAGCTGTCGATGGCATCGATAGCCTGCCGCGCCAGCCTGTCATCACCGGTGACGACATACGAAACGAGCGCCTGGATGCGCGTGTCACCCACATATTGCAGCCGCTCCCAGTACGGCGTGTCCATGTACGTTTCGTGCGCACACAGCCGCGCTGTTCGCCAACCGATTTCCCAGATCTTCGCCAATTCTGGGTCGCTCGACGCAAAGCGGGCTTCCTCTCGGAATGGATATGCGGTGAACCACACGCGCAGCTTCTCTACTTCGAGAGGTTGATCGCCAGTCGTCACGTCGATCTGCAGATACCTCCAGGTGCGCCAAATCAGCGGGATGAAGGACCGATTCTTTCCTCCGTCCGCGATGAATTCGTCGAACACGCCGAGAATGTGTCTGCCTTGCGTTTCGTTGCGATTCCCTTTCTTCCCTTGTTGGTCCACTAAGGCCTCTGCATAAGTGAGCCGCAGGCGTGCATCGGTGCCTTCGCTCAAGATAATCTCCGGGTAGGCCGTCGTCAGCGTGCCGGCATCGAGCAGGACTGAAGCTTTTGCGCGCGCTGCGACTCGAAAACTGGTCGCCTGCACCTCTTGCGAATCCAGCCCAGAACTCGCGACCACTAGCCCGGCCGGCATTTCCGTATATTCCATCTGTGGTAGCGGATCGGGCTGCAACATCCAAATGGTTGGCGAATCCGAAGACTCGCGCGCCGCGCCTTTGCCGAGCATCATTGCTTTTCTCCACCGCGTTGCGCCTTCGCTCGCGACTGCCGCGCGGTTCCAATCCCAGTCGTAGCGACGCCCGTCGATGAATTCTCCCGGCGGTCCCGCGTAGTACGACCGCAGCAGGGACATAAAATCCGTGGCCGAAGGTCTATGCCCGCTCTCGATTTCGACTTCCCAGGAGTCATCCGTGTTTGCGATTTGCTCCGCCTCGTCATCGCCTTGCAAGATGAAACCCGCACGTGAGGTCATTTGCGCCACAGGCGCTTGGGTCCCGAAGTTCCAGACCGTCGCCCCGATAACGTTCTTCCCGTTGTGCAGAAAAGGCCTGAGGTCAAAGGTCTCGTATTTCCAATGACCTAGGTCGCTGCTCGCGGGGCCTTCGCCAATGCGTGTGCCATTCACAAATAAGATAAAGCGATTGTCGGCGCTGACGTACACCACAAATTTCTTTGAATGGTCCGCCAAGTCGATGGTTTTCCGAAAGTGGAAAACGCCTGCGTCTCGCTGCGGCGCCTCGGGGCACGCAATCCACTGCGCCGTCCAGCGCTCTCTGGCCCAGTCAGCGTGCGCCGCGGATTGGCCGCGACCGCCCGCAGCGAGTTCTGATGCGCAGATCGCGACCAGAGCCGCACAAATGAAAAGTCGAAAGCAGGGCCGCATCGCAACGCTAAGGTAGCAAGCTTCTTGGTAGCAGGTCCAGCCGAGCACGCTGGAGCGGATCGGAAAGGTAGGAAGCGTGAGTCGCTTTTAGTCGAGACCCTAACGCCCTTGCCGGCGGCATAAGCGACTACGGTGCCCGGCATGGTGATGACCTTGACCTAACTCTCCAGGACGAGAAGGCACGCGACCAGCCATACCACCACAAAAAGGATAGGCGGTCCCGCTACGGAAGGAGGAAGCGTTCTGAAATGCCGAACGCGTTGCTTCTCGGCGGGCAAGTGAATGCGCGTCCGGTATATAGTTAACCGGAAAAAGTCGAAGCTCTCGGGACGGAAACAGGCAAGGAGGTTGTTCTTGCGGCGGAGAGACTTCCTCAATGGCGCAGGAGTGGTGACCGTGTTGGTCGTGGGCGGAGGCGTGTGGCGCGCGTATGATCAAGGCGTCTTGAGGGTTGGCGAAGGGCCGGCTTACGAGCCGTGGAAGGATTGGCGCAGCGAAGCAAACGACGGGCCGCTCGAGCTGGTACGGGCGGCGATCCTCGCCGCCAGCCCACATAATACCCAGCCCTGGCTGTTTAAGGTCGCCCATTCGTCGATTGAGTTGCACCTCAACACCCGGAGGAACGTGGGCGCGCTTGATCCTTATCTGCGCGAGGCACACATCGGCGTGGGTTGCGCCCTCGAGAACCTTATGCTTGCCGCGCCGGCCAACAGCTATGCGGCCAGTGCAACCCTCCTGCCGGGAAAGCTGGGGTCGATTCCCCCAGAACCCAAACCAAAACTCGTAGCACGCGTAGACCTTGCACCCGGAAAGCGTGAAGAAACAGAGCTCTACAAGGCGATCCCGCGGCGACACACCAATCGCAGTCGTTACGACGCGCAGAAAGCGATCCCGCCAGATTTAGTGGATGCGCTCAGCCATGTACTAGGCGACGAGGCTGATCTGAAGATGTTTCTGTTCACGGAGGAAGGCGATCGAAGAAAGATCGCCGAAGTCAGTTCTGCCGCAAATTCGGAAATCTATTCCGATCCGCAAGTCCTGCGTGACAGCGAACAGTGGGTGCGCACGAAGTGGAGTTCGGTACAGAAGTTTCGCGATGGACTGACCATTGATACTTTCGGCCTACCTCCCCTGACGGCCGCAATCGCCAAAATGATGACTACGGGAATGCTTCGAAAGGTGGCGGCGCGAAGCGCAAGGGATAACTATTCAGAGCTGATGCTCAGCGCTCCCTTGATCGGGCTCATCGCCGTGCGCGACCGGTATGACCAAGAGCAGTGTTTGCAGGCTGGCCGAGGCTGGCAGCGCGCACATCTGCTGGCGACGGCTCGTGGGTTGGCCGCGCGGCCCAGCAATGAGGCGGTGGAAATGGTGGATCACGAACGGGCGCTCGCCAATCCGGCCTCGCGCGAGGCGCTGCTTTCCGCGATCACCGGTGATCGCACCTGGCAGCCTACATTTGTTTTTTATATGGGCTATCCGAGCCTGTCAGCTCATGCGAGCCCGCGGCGGCCGGTGCAGGATGTGGTCCTATAGAAAGACGCACCCGAAGGCGCCTCCGCGCATAGCACCTGCAAAGGCCGATTTGCTCTCCGGTAGCCGATGATTCAGCCAGGACCAGCGAGCCAGTCGTGGTAGGATTCTTCTCCTGCAAGCCATTGCTTTACGGAGGAGGAAATAGCTCCATGGCACGCAAATTGGCTTATTGGGCGAGCACAGGACTGGTGGCAGCGATGTCGCTCTTTGCTGGATTCGCTTATCTGTCAGGCAGCCCTCAGGCGGTTCAGGGATTCGCGCACGTGGGATATCCGCAGCAATTGAGGATTATTCTGGGGATCGCCAAACCTCTTGGCGCCATCGCGCTGCTGCTACCTGGCGTGGCCAAACTCAAAGAGTGGGCCTATGCCGGATTCACATTCGCATGGATCTCTGCGTTTTTTGCGCACTATCTTGCTGGAGATGGGCCGAGAGCATTCTCGCCGCTGGTATTATTGCTGCTCCTAGTCGTCTCTTACCTTACCCGCCCTGTGAGCCGACAGGAGCAAGCTGAAGTCGCCCCGAATTAGGTTCGAGACCTTCGCTCTGGAGATTATTTGGGTGTTCCGATCACTTGTTGTTTGCCGACAAGCCGGGGGTTGTGGAAGTTGACTCCGTACCTTCCAGCAGTCTGGCCGGGAGAAAGGATCTTCCGCGTCGACGTTCCCTCGCTGGGCTTAAGTGGTGCACTCTCTAAGCTAGCTGTCTCGAGCCACTCCGTGGTCTCGGTGATGCGACGGCGAAGACCTTGGTTTCAGGACTGGGCCCGTTGAAAACCTGAACCTTTTTGATGATTTCCGTGGATGCATCATAACGCAAGGGCCCGAGGGGCGGGCTGTTAGCTCGACGCGGAGTACTCCAACGCGATGCGAGAATGGTCCAAGCATTACCCCGACGACCCAGATGCGGCCACGCTCTATGCAGAGAGCTATATCGCTGCGGTCAAGGTGGACCCGGCGTTTGACTTCTTACACTGCGACCCCCGCTTCCAGAAGGCTGCGTCGGGCTTGCGTCCCGATGGGCTCCGGGCCTATGTAGGGTGTGATCGGTCTACCAGGTGGGCCGTAAAGCCTCGGCGTTTTTAGGCCGAGGATAGAAGGCCCCTCTTTCTTTTCCTTCCGAACTGCTCTCTATTTCTGTCCGAACGACTTATGGGCGGGCAGCCCAAAAGTAAAGCCTCTTCGTGGTCCTCCGCTGAAGTAGGGCGGTTGTGGGAGGAACCCACCGAAGCCATCTCGGAAAACAAACCGAGAGGCCGTAGGAATCCTCGCCGCTTGCGGCGGGGAGGATGTCAATCCTGATGTAAAGCTGCCATGGGGTCAACACGCGTAGCACGGCGCGCGGGAATGTAAGTCGCTAACAAAGCCACGATGAAAATCGCCGCCGGGACGATGAAGTAGAGTCCCGGCTCTCCAAGGCGAAAGTCATAAAACATGGCTTCAAAAATTTTGGGCAACGGCAGGGCCATCGCTAATCCAATGGCCCCGCCTATTGCCGCCATTTTCATGCCTTCCCGCAAAACCATCCGCAGCACGTCCGCGCCTCCGGCTCCCAGCGCCATGCGAATACCGATTTCGTGCGTCCGCTGGCCCACGGAATAAGCAATAAGTCCATAAATCCCGATGGCCGAAAGGAGCAACGCGAGAACCGCGAAGCTGGCGAGCACTTGCGCGAAGAATGAATCTCCATGCTCCTGACGCTCGATGAGAGCGGCCATGCTCATCACGCGATCGAGGGGAAGGTCGGCATCCACCTGCGCCATTCGATTGCGCATCGCGGAAGCCAAAGCGCCCGGATCAGAATGGGTCCGCAGCAGGAGCGAAAATGAGTTCACCGGCCGTTGCAGGAATGCCTCGTAGACTGCCGGATCCTCGCGAACCCCTTCGAAAAACGTTTTCACGTTGGCTACCACGCCGACGATTTCGCTCCACTGCGGCGTTGCGCCAACCACATCCAGACGGATTTGTTTCCCGAGCGGCTCCTGATCCTTCAAAAAGCGATGGACGAACTCCTGGCTCACCACAACGACACGCGGGGCACCAGCGTTATCCGTTTCGGCAAAGGTCCTGCCACGCAGCAGCGGAATGCTTGCCGTGCGGAAATAATCGGCGGTCACGACCACATCGAGCGTGGTGGGCCGCTGGTTTTCCGGCTCGGGCTGCCCTTTAACTAGGAAAGTGACGCTGCCCGGTCCGTTTGCAGGCAAGTCCGAAGCAATGGCGCCGGCCTCGACGCCAGGAATCTGCTGGAGCCGTGGAACCATATCCTCAACGAAGCGAGCTTGCTCGGACGACTCTTTGTATCGAGTTTTATCGAGGGTCACAGCGGCAGTCAGGAGATGATCGGGTGGGAAGCCTAGATTCTGATGTGTAAGGAGATAGATTCCGCGGGTCAGCAGTCCGGTCCCAACCAGCAGAAGCAATGCCAGAGCGACCTCCGCCGTGACGAGAACGGTCCGCAGACGGTGATGCGACCGGCCAGAGGAAGCCGCCCGGCTCTCGTCCTTCAGATTTGCATTGATGTCCGTTCGCGAGGCTTTGAGCGCCGGTGCCAAGCCGCATAACACAGCGGAAACCAGCGAAACCGCGACTGTGAACAGCAACACATTCCAGTCCAGGCTCAATGGTACGGCGCTGATGGCGTCGTTGAAGTTCATGTTGGTTCGCACAAATTGAATGCCCCAATAACTGAGTAAGAGTCCCGCGCCCCCGCCCAACAAGGCAAGCAGCAGACCCTCCGTGAGCAACTGCTGCATAATCGAACGGCGGCTGGCACCCAGCGAGATGCGAATGGCCAGCTCTTTCCGGCGACCCGCGGCGCGCGCCAAGAGCAGCCCAGCCACGTTACTGCAGGCAATCAAAAGGACGAAGCAGACGGCGGTCATCATCACTGCCAAGCCGTTGCGAATGCTGAAATTGTAAACCAAGAAATCCGGCAGCGAGCGCACCATAGCGCCCCAGCCTTTTTCAGTTTCCGGGAAATCTTTCTCGGTGCGGCGGGCCAGAGTCGCGAGTTCAGCGCGAGCCTGCTCGAGGGTTGCGCCGGGTTTCAGCCGCGCGAACAGATACAAGGAATGGTCCTTGCGCGCGGCTTCCGTCTGATCCGCGGCGCTCAGCACCAGGGGAGTCCAGAGCTTTTCCGTGAACCCGAGCATGCGGAAGTTTGCTGGCATCACTCCGGCAACGGTGTAGTTTTCGCGGTTCACGCGGATGGTGCGACCCACGATCGCGGGGTCCGAGCCGAAGCGCCGTTCCCACAGGTCGTGACTAAGAATGACGACGTGCTCGCGTCCAGGTTGGTCTTCTCCTTCGGAGAACGTGCGCCCGAGTTGCGGCGCGACGCCGAGGACGCTGAAGTAGTTGGGCGTGACGGCTCCGGAGAGGAGCGCTTCCGCCTGACCTTGTTCCGTCAAACTGACCGTGCGAAAGGGATCCGCAGCAGCCATCTGTGAGAATACGTGGTTTCCTTTGCACCAGGTTAGGTAGTTTGGCGCGGAGACCGGATAGGCGTCGGGCAGGAAGACGCGATTCGGGTTGATCTAGGAAACGGCCACAACGCGCCTCGCATCGTGGACCGGTGGGCGCCGCAGCAGGAAAGCGCTCACGAGACTGAAAATCGTGGCGTTCACGGCGATGCCCAGAGCCAACGTGAGCACCGCCACGGCCGTGAACCCCGGCTTCTTGACCAGCATTCGGATGGAAAGCCGCAAGTCCTTGACGAAAGTTTCCATAGGTACACCTCACCTCAGTCGTTTCCGATAATACGGAGGTCGCCGGACAAAAGTTCCTGGGTCTGGCTGGTTTGGATCACCGGAAAATTGGGTTTCGGTACCGCTGGGACTTCGCGTACTCGCAGGAACATGTGCCGTTCGATTAGGTCTCGGCGGCACCGCCCAGATTGTTTGTTTCTTTTGCGCCGGGCGACCCCTTCACGCTGGGCATCCAAAGCAGGAAATACCCAGCGGTGATCCACAAGCACATGGCCGTTAGCCACATCACCAAAGAAACGCTAAAGGTAAAAGGATTCCCAGGTTTCAGGTTGGCCGACGGGACAATCCCCACGGTCTGATTCACGGCTGTGTGCCGGCGTAGAGCCAAGTGACGGCAACGGAAAGGGCGACCACTTGCAGTGTCCAGACCGGGAAGGACTACGCGTAGCGCACACTTTCTCGACGCCAGGTGTAAACGACGACGAGGACGCGGCCAAGTGCATTCTTCCCAAGGTGATCCACTGCTCATGTTCTGAGAACGGATCCCGCATCGTCAAAGCAAGGCCGTCCTCGAGAAACTCCGCTTCGCGCGCAGAGACACACCAGGACCTTCGGGGGTCGCTTCGGTGCACGCCCTAGGGAAATGCCCTAACTCTCGATCAGTCACCCGAGCGCGCGGATGTCGCCTTAGCGTATTCCGAAGCGAATAGCACGCTATCCGGATACTGGTCTTTCAATTCGCGCAACAATCTTTGCGCAAGGCGAATCTGATTTTCACGGCGCGCAGCAAGGGCAAGGACAATTTTGGCGAACGGTTGCAGATAACGACCCTGTTCCGCGGTCTTCGCGACTTGTGCCATACCAAGCCTTTTGTCGCCATGAATTCCACCAAACCAGAGCGCGAAGCGGGAACCAGAGTTCAGCGAACCAACCATGTAATTAGCGATGCCCGGTGCGATATATGCATCTGCCGCATCGGGACGCTGCGCCAACAATTGTTTCGCGTATTTGTTAGCCTCCTTCATGCGCTTCAAGGCTTCGAGATGCTTCTTTTCCAAAATCGACAAGGCGTCCGATTCCATGCCGGCGGCCAGCGTCAGCGCAAACAGACCCTCGTCGTCTTGGGGATTGCCATGGAGGCGATCTTGGGCTAGCTGCCGGGCCTGAGCCAGCGCTTCTTGGAAATGCCCCATGCGTTGCGAATCCGGATTGCCGTCGATTCCGTGCAAAAACTTCTTTTCGTCCAGGAAGAAATCGCTGGTCAGCACACCTTGACGGTCTAGCTCCTCAAATAGATAGCTGGCGGCGATAGCTACCTCACCAAACGGCTTATCCGGATTGCGCGATTCCCAACTTGTGAAAACTTCACGTGCTTCGGCGAATCTCTGTTCGTACAGAAGATCGAATCCAGCGCTGAGCTCTGGTACGGTTGTGAAGGCTGGGGACCCAAGTTCTGGTGTTTCGCGAGCGGAATTGACGGTGGGGCTCAAAAGCAGCAACAGCGCCAGAAAATAAGAGTGTCGGGGCATAGTCATCCTCACGAATACTTAGACGGAACCTAGCCCCCGGGAAGTTGCACAGGAGCAAGTAAAGATCTTGTCACCTGCAAGTCACCGTTCTGTTTTTTGCAAATTCAAAACGACGCCGAAGATTGCGGCCTTCATTCCCTGGTCGGCTGTACTTTTTGGCGGGCTCCGATTCTCATGGTGTTTGGCGACGGCCGTGTCGAGCTGTTGACGGGATGAAACCAGTTTACGCGTGGGCCGAACGAGCTTATCGCCGAAGCTGATTGGGGCCCAGAGAGCTTTATCGTGTTGGCGGGTGTTGGCGGACCTACAAGGAATTACTCGTTCGTGAGATGATGGTGCCGGACTTCATCGCATGAACTCACTCACTCGACGAAGGTTCCTTCGCGACGCCTCGACGGCGACAGCTGCGGCCATGCTGCCGCCTTTCTTTCTGCAGGCCTCCAGCAAGTCTGGCAGTCGCTTCCCGATTGTCGGCTCTGGAGTGCACACCTACGAATGTGTTCACGACTGGCTCGTGCCGCCTGACGGCCTGGTTTGGGGGGACACCCACGGTTTGGCGCAGGATGCGCAAGGCCACATCTACGTGGCGCACACGGTGAACAAATCCAGCATGCGCGGAGAGGCCGTGGTTGTTTACGACGCGTCGGGGCGCTTCATGCGCGCGTTCGGAGAGGAGTTTCGTGGCGGCGCGCATGGCCTTGGTATGCGCCGCGAGAAAGGCACGGAGATTCTCTATCACTGCGATATCAATCAGTGCAAGATCACGAAGACCACGCTGAAGGGCGAATCCCTTTGGGCGCACAGCTACCCGCGTGAAGACCCTGCCTATGCGGCACGGCCCATTGATTTTGTTCCCACCAACGTCGCCTTCGCTCCAAACGGAGATTTTTATGTAGGTGATGGCTACGGCTCGCACCATGTTCTGCGATTTTCTTCTGACGGAAAATTCCTCGGAGAAGTCGGGCGGCCGGGCCACGGTGACGCCGAATTCGACACGCCTCACGGCCTCTTCGTGGATACCCGCGGTGAGGATCCCGTCCTCGTGGTTGCGGATCGTGGGAACCGGCGCGCGCAAACCTTCCGTTTGGACGGCTCACATCTTCGCACCATTAAAGACGATTCACGGCTACGTATGCCGTGTCACTTTCATACCCAAGGCGAGTGGATGGTCTGTCCGGACCTCGACAGTCAGGTTTGCATTCTCGACCGCGACTACAACGTGGTTATGCAACTGGGAGACGGCCGCGCTTCCAACGGGGAGGTTGGCTCACGCCGCAGGCAATCGCGCAACGAATTCACTCCCGGGCAGTTCATCACGCCTCACGCGGCTATTTTCCTTCACAGTGGTGACATCCTAGTTGCCGAATGGCTGCCCATCGGCCGTATCACCCTGTTGCGACGCGTCTGAGTCTTCGGATCGCCTCGCGCACGCGCTTAGTACCGTGCGCGATCGAACCCAGTGCCCTATACGAGGTTCCGAGGCCGGTGCGTGACCGAACGTAGTGCGACGGTTTGAAGACCAATCGCGCGTTGGGGTCGGTTAGGACGTGTGCTGGTTACTTGCGTGGCTCGCAGACCAGCTGGATTGCTTTGTCCATAGTCTTGTGCAGCATAAGGGGCGCGCAACGCCACTGCGCTCACGGCGGTTCATTCTAGATCCGCGAAAGGTACTGGCTGAACGAACCACAATTTTCCAACGCTGGTCGCGTTCGCGCCGCCACACCGCAAGATATTTCCCGAGCATTTCATGATGGCCAGAATCGTCATCCCAAACGGCTTCCCACCCTCCCCTGACGTATCCAAGCTCTCCCGCTGCGTCCGATTTCGTCAACTTCAGCCGTCCCCAAAACCAGGTCGCGAAAAGCGACCCTCCGCACCAGAGGCTTCAGCAGTCTCGTTGCCTCCACTGCGGCTCCGATTGCTACCGGGTGGAGCGAACCAGTTCCCGGGCGGGTTCACCCCGCTGTGAACCAGCACCTTTCAGGGCGCACCCGGTTTGCGGACCTGTAAGTTCTGACAGGTGACCGTGTTCCATCTTGCCGACTCTACTTGCTAGCTGGAAGGTCCGAATACGGCCAGCGTCGGCGGAACCTACCAGGATCAGCCCTGAGGAAGATGAGAGCACTGAGGTGGTCGGCGATGGAAGAACATCCGGAAATGAGCGAAAACGCCCGTAGCGAGGTACCGGCTTCGATTGAACGAAAGCGCTGGCTGATCGATTTCATCATCGTGCTGGCTGTCGCGGTGTCGGCGTTCGGTTATGGCTATCAGCAGCGACTCAAGGTCCGCGATTTGGCGGCTCAAGGATCAGTGGCCAACGCAACCATCAACGATCTCGAGCGACAACTGAATCTTATGACGGACAAACTGAACGACCTGACGGTAGCGCAGCAAGCAGCGGCCGTCGCCGGGGCGAAAAGCACCAGGAAACAAACAGCAAAGACCGCTCCCGTCGACAAGCGCTACGAACAGCTGCAGACGCAACTGACAAAACAGCGAAGACAATTGAAGGAAACACAGGATCTGGTAGCCAAGAACCAACGGGAGCTTGACTGGAGTCTCAATGCAACGCGCGACGAACTGAATGGTTCGATCGCCAAGACACATGAGGAACTCGTGGCGCTCGCCAAGCGCGGAGAACGCACCTATTTCGAGTTCGACCTGGCAAAATCGAAGGAATTCCAGCGCTTCGGACCGCTGCCGCTGTCCCTGCGCAAGGCGGATACAAAGCACAACAGCTTCGATATGGCGATGATCGTGGACGACAACCAGCTGATGAAGAAAAAAGTGAATCTGTACGAGCCGATCTGGATCCATACGGAGAGTCCATCGCAGCCGGTGCTGGTGGTGGTGAACCGGATCACCAAGGACCTCGTTCACGGATATGTCAGCGCGTCGAAGTACAAGCCCTCGGAGCTGGCGACGCCGGGCGCTTCCTCTGTCAACCCCGTGGCCCCACCGCGAAATACGGGAGGTGAACCCACAACGCCCGAATAACCGAAGCGATAGCCAAACGAACCAAAGATCATCGGTGGAAGCTAAATCATCCCGAAAATCCAGAGTTTGAGAGGGAGAAGATTTCTTATGCTTCGGAAAACATTGCTGCTGTTGGGACTGTGCGCCCTTTCGTCTGTTTCGGTGCAAGCACAAGATAAAGTGGAACTATTTGGAGGCTTTTCCTATATGCACTCCCACAGTTCTAATCTGACCGGATGGGAGATCTCGGGGCAATATAAACTCAGGGATTGGCTGGGCGGGGTGGCGGATGTCGATGGGCACTACGGATCAGTCAACGGAGTCGGCACATCCACGTACACGTATCTGTTCGGACCGCAAATTTCGCTGCCGTCCAGCATATCCCCTTTTGGTCACTTACTAATTGGCGGAGCACATAACAGCACAGGTGGTATCGGAAATACGTCCTTCTCGATGGCGCTCGGAGGTGGCATCGATGCCGAGCTAGTACACGGGCTTCATTGGCGCCTGGTACAGGCAGACTATTTGATGACGCAGTTCGCAAGCAGATCGCAGAACAACTTTAGATTCTCCACCGGGATTGTCTTCCGGTTCTGATCGATCGGGGAGACGTTTTTCTACGATGGTCCGGTCCCTGGTGGTTTCGCCACGAGGTAGTAGTGATTGTTTCCTTCGTCGTATAGCTCTCCAACCGCATTGAGCCCTGCGCTATCGAGAAGTTGTTGATACCGTTCGGCTCCCAAAGAAATCGATTCCCTACCCGTCAGCGCGTCACGCCAAGTAGTCCTTTCTTTGGGCGATGTAAACAGAAACTTACCTCCAGGTTTCAAGGCCCTGGCAACTTTGTGGACCACCAGCGATTGCACGTGGGGAGGCAACAAGAACAGCAAGCCCCATGCAACCACGCCATCGAATCCGCGCTCGAAAAATCCTGAATCCTCTACGGCAGAGCAGTCTGTCGAAACACCGGGAAATCGGCGGCGAAAGGCAGCGAGCAATGTCGGAGATGCGTCTACCCCAAAAACAGTGAAACCCTGTTCGATTAAAGTTTGCGAAACGGGCACTCCGTGGCCACAGCCCAGGTCCAGCACGGAAGCGTGTTGAGGCAGTATTCGGCACCATTCACTTACCGTCGCGCGTCCAATAACAGGATTCCTTGCAGACATGAAGCGGTCCGCAACTTCTTCGTAACCGTTGCTTTTGTCTTCAGGCAAAGAGCGCACCGGAACCGCTAGCGCCTCAGGCGTCCCTAACGCCTACCCGATTAGCGGCCCTGACAAAGCCAAAAGATCCGCGCAGGTGGAAGAATCAATCGGTGCGATGCCCCGTTCGAAATGAGCAAATCCAGGACCGGACTTTGGCGGGCTGTCCGCCACTATATCGGTCGGACCGTATGTTCCCGGTGATCGTGAGTTCCTCCGAAGGCAACCGGAGACACCACGTTGACGGTTTGCGCGGTTTCCCTGACCGCGACTCCCACGGGTGGCGCCATCTTCGCTGGATAGGGTGGTGCCTGTGCGGGAAGTGATCCCCTGCGCCGCACTTGGCATGGACTTGCTACCAGATGCGGCAAAAATTCTGGTGAACCATCTTTTGTCCCTCGTGGCAGCCAAAGGCCTGCTTGAACTCTGGCATGTTGGAAACCACGTTGTTGACGCGGTACTTGGGATAGGAATGCGGATTGGTCAAAACCAAAGTGCGAATCAGCTCCGGCCGGTATTGATCACACCAAGCAAACGCATAAGACAGGAAGAATCGTTGCAGATTCGTAAAACCGTCGGGACCCTTATCGCCGAGACTTTTGCCCTCCCGGGTCAAAGCGCTTTCGAGCGCCAGAAGAGCCAGATGGAGTCCGCCATTATCCGCGGTGTCCTCGCCCTGTGTGAGGCGGCCATCTTGTTTCACACCCGGACCCGCTTCTGGCACTTCCTGCGTATACTGGTCCGCAATGCACTTTCCGCGCTCGTCGTATGCCTTGGAGTCCGACTCCGTCCACCAATCGCGCAGGTTCCCCTTCGCATCGAACTTCCGTCCCTGGTCGTCGAACCCGTGGATGATTTCGTGCCCGATGACAGCGCCAACCGCTCCGTAATTCACGGGATCGTCTAGCTCGGAATCGAAGAAGGGCGGCTGGAGGATGCCAGCCGGGAAATTGACGGTGTTGGATTGCGGGTCTTCGTAGGCATCTATGGTCGGAGGGGTCATAGCCCATTCGGTGCGGTCCAGCGGCGTGCCGATTTTGTTGACCCAGCGCTCGAACTCAAACGCAGTGGCGTGCTGACGGTCAAGGAGGTAACTAGAGGGTTCCACGGAGACGCCGGAATAGTCCCGCCACTTGTCGGGATAGCCGATTTTATTGAGCGTCGCGCGGAGTTTCTCTTGTGCTTGTTTTTTGGTTGCTGGACTCATCCACGTGGCTTCTTCGATGTCCTGGGCCAATACCCTTTGAAGGTCTTGCACCAATTGCAGGACGCGCTGCTTACTGGAACGAGGAAAAGCTCGTGCCACATAAACCTGGCCAAGAACCTCGCCCAGGTTGCGGTCCGTGGCCCTCACGCAGCGCCGCCAGCGGGGCTCCAGTTCCTGAGCGCCAAAAAGGGTGCGGCGGAAGAAATCAAAGTTTTCGTTGACGAAAGCCTCGCTCAAGGCCGGGGCATTGCCGTGCAGCATCTGCCAGCGAAGGTACGTTTTCCAGTGCTCAAGCGGGTGCTGGTTCAGCAGAACTTCCAGGCCTTTGAAGAAGCCCGGAGAAGTGACGATATAGTGCGCTGTGGAAGGGGCTTTCACGTGCCTGAAATAGAGGTCCCAATCGAATGAAGGCGTCAGCGCCTTCACCTGCGCGAGAGACATTTTGTTGTTGAGATTTTTGGGATCGCGGCGCGCCACCGGGTCCATGGCTACTTTGGCCAAGTCTGTCTCCATTGCCAGAACAATGTCTGCGGCGGCTTTAAGTTGTTCGGGCCTTTCACCCGAGAGCACAAAGATATTGGCGATGTGCTTCAGATACTTGTTACGGATTTCCTTGGCTTTCGCGTCGTCATGCAAGTAAAAGCTGCGCCCAGGCAGGGCCATGCCTCCCTGGTCAATCTCTGCCACGTTCTGCGATGCGTCGTCGAAATCAGGCGAGCCCGAAAAACCGAATAACGCAGCATCCGTCGCGTTGTCGTTCCCTTCCCATGCTCCCGGAATGGTCTGGTGAAGGTGGGCAACTTCGTCGGCCAGACCTGCCTTGTCCTTGATCGCGGCGATGCGATCCAGCTCCGGTTTGAGCCATTCTGTAGTGTGGGCGTCGATGGCCTTCGTATCCATACAGGCGAAGTAATAGTCGCCGATCTTTTGCTCATTGGGCGTGCGCGTGGGTTTTTCGGGGGAATTCGCCTCCAGCGTTTGCAGAAGGACCGTTTCGTTCCAAAGTCGCAGAGGGCTCGAGACACCCCAAACCACCTGATCGGCAGGTATGGGATGGGCGGCGAGCCACTTTCCGTCGGCATACTTGTAAAAGTCGGCGCAAGGTTCGGCCTTGGTATCCACGTTAGTGGTGTTGAAGTGTTCCAATTGCGGGAGCTCCTTTGGCGGAGCCTGCGGTAGAGGCGACGGTCCCTGAGCGAACGTGGAAGGAGCAGCGAAGATGATGACTGCCAATGAAAACTTGAGTCGCACGGCCGACCTCGCAAGAAGGAATGCCGCAGGGATTGTATCAGACTGCATGGATTTGGATCACAGGCGTAAGTGCTCAACTGCGCGAAGGGAGGACGTCAACGGTTAGCGGGTTGCACGAAGCCGCGCTGGGACAGACGTCTTGCGCACTGACGCGAACTGGGTTGTGTCGGCTAGCGGATATATCCGCTTCTCATTCCAATAGGGGATGCGCCGCTTGACTCTAATAGACGGAATACACCGGACACAATGGGGTCCGCTCACAACAGTGTTGACATGAGAATCTGCTCCCTCGCGAGAGCCGATCGGTTCGGACAACACTTAGATTCCCGAGGTCACTTGGTCCCGACGGCGATAGGCAATGGCGATCGAATAATCCTGAAGCCTGGGGGAAACGCGAACTGTTCACTATAGCTGAGAGATAGTAGAGTACCTGGCCTGGGTCCGAACACACCTGCGGTAATTGAGGAGGCTGCACTATGCGATGGTTCCGGATTCTGCGAGGCGCTTTGTTGCCGGCTCTCGTGCTCATGTCGTTCATGCCAAGGCAAGCGCTTGGCAATGGTGGCTTGCACAAGGTCAAGCACATAATCATCGTCATGCAGGAAAACCACTCGTTCGACAACTACTTTGGGGCGCTGGCGTACGCTCCGGGTAGCCCTTTCCACACGGGGTTTGGCGGCTGCCAAGCGTTTCCCGCCCTCCGCCGCCCAGTTTTTCGCTTCTTTTGCATCGACTGGGAATCTTTGAAACTTCGATTCATCCATTGACAGGAAACATTTTCGGAATCCCGGCGTCAACAAAGGATAAGGGGGGAGCGGTGAAATCCGAACTGAAGTATGTTTCTGCGTTGGCCGTTCTCTTGTTGAGTTCAGCGGTGCAGTCAGGGGGTCAAGAACGACAAAAACCGGCGGGTCTTGCTCTGGACAAGCTCGAACTTCGCAACGTCAAAGCAGAGGCAGTTCATTATCTAGGTCGCAGCGCCATGCGTGTCACCGATGCCGGTCCAGATGGTCTGGATGATTCCGGCCGACTCGCGGTCGTTCCGGGAAGCTCCTTTCAGGATGGCGCCATTGAAGTGAACCTGAGTGGTGACACTGCGCCCAACGCGCCGCTGAATTTGCGGGGCTTTGTCGGTATTGCGTTTCGCATAACTCCGGACAGGTCGCATTTCGAGTGCTTCTATCTTCGCCCCAAGAACGGGCGCTCGGAGGATCAGTTGCAGCGCAATCATTCCGCGCAATACATCTCCATACCGGGATTCGGATGGGAAAAGCTAAGGTCCGAGAGCCCGGGAAAGTACGAGTCCTACGTCGATCTGGTCCCCGGGCAGTAGACGCAAGTGAAAATCCAGGTTGTCGGATCGCGTGCGCGGCTTTATGTCAACGGAACGGAACAGCCTACCCCCATCGTCAACGACCTTAAGCAGCCCTCCGAGCAGGGGGCCATCGCCCTTTGAGTCGGCCCGGGAACCATTGCTCATTTTTCGGACTTAAGGGTTACGCTGAGTGCCTCGTCATGACTGCACGCGGCTCCCGACGGCACATTCGGATAGTCCAAAAGCATCAGCGCGAGTAATGGCGGACGGAGAGTGCAATCGGCAATCCAACACAGAACCAGTGCTCGACAAACTCGCAACCCTGGTAAATCAACGGCATGTGCCCTTTGGGGACCGCTGACAGCGGCAACACGATTACATGCATGAAAGCGTAGACGAAAGCGCCATAAATGAGGCCAAAGAGGACAGCGCGGTGAACCAGGATTTCGAACCTGCGACTAGCGAGGTAGTACACGGTTGCAGCTCCAAGAGCGATGAGAAAGTGCAAGACGACCCCCAACGCCGCAGTTTGCGCGCCGCCACTGTACGATTTCATGCCGAGAACCCCGCTAGCGATGGTTTGCGGGATGCGAATGGGCTTTTGCGGACTGTAAACCAGGATCGCGTAAATCAAGTCGAGAGCACCAACGATCAATCCGCCAAGGAGAATAGCGGGGAATGGTCGCGGAGTTGTGGACAAAGGAGCGGCGATCGCACCACTTAGGTCTGACATTCAGAATCTCCCGACATCGATCTTCTTAAGAACTTCGACAGCCGCCGAACAGCAAAGCGTGACTTCCCTGCAGTTAACCGCTCATCGGACTAAGGCACCAGCCCGGACCGCGGGCTCTCTCGGGTCCGCTAGAGCAGCTACCGAGTAATTCTCGACTGGCAAAGCACTGGCAAGCAGCAAGGCCGTGCCGCTGAAAGCCAGCGTATCCACCAAGTAGTTCAGCCCATTCCCGATGTCCGATAGGTTTCTAACTGTAATGGGCAGATAAACGAGCATCGATCACGAAAACGAAGATTCCGACCCAAGCCGCCACGATACGAGCTTTCCAACGGAAGAGCATGCGCAGGCTCGAGCCCAAGAGAACCGCACCGGTCAGGTAGGCCAAAAACGAATGTCCGGGAATCCAGGACGGCATAAGCTGCTTGAGTGGAACAACCGGCACAAATTCGGGGTGCAGAAAATGCTCAATTCCGAATACGAGCGAGGCAACCCCCATCACGTAACGCACGACTATGGTCATGCTGTTTAACCTGCGTTTAGGCCAGTCCGTCGCTCGAGCCAGAGCACACGCCAACGCGCCTCCGCTGAAGGAGGAATCCCGCAAGAGCACTGCGAGCACGAACCGGTCGCCAGGGCTTGCGACCAAGTTCGGCACGGATATGAGCAGGACAAAGGAAAAAAGCACGGCACTCAAGAGCGTCGCGGCCAAAACGGAGTGCCTCTTCGTGACGATACTCAGCGCGGACGCGATCAGAGCAACGCCAACCAAGTAGACCCAAAACAAATGCCAGGGAATCCAGGAGGGCACGATTGTGGCGACGAAACGGGGAGCGATAAAGTGGTCTGCCCCAAACACGGCCATGGGAATCGCAAAAAACACCGGGCTCAAAGCCACGGCCTTGTTGATCCCGCGTGCCTCCAATGCCTTTGCCCGGACAATTCTCACTAATCCGATGATCAAAATCACGGCTCCGGCAAAGTAAGAAAACCCGGGGCTATTTTTATAGCCCGGCATTTTGAGGGACCTACCGAGCCCACTGATCCCGCTATCCCACTGATTCCCAGCCACTTCGGCGTCGTCGAAAAGTAGTCACACCCAACCCAAACTGCCACGGTGGAAGCAGCTGCACCTTTGCCCGGCTGGCGGTAATTTCGACCGAGAAAGTGGTCGGACACAATGACCACTTGCCGGCATGTCGTTATAACCACTATATTCCTCGGATGAGAAAGGTAGCGAGCGGATTCTCTCCGGTGATTGCCGTCGACCGGAGAAGCAGCAAACCTCTGCACAAGCAAGTCTACGAAGCCTTTTGCGCCGCCATTGTCGGCCGCAACCTGCGCGCAGGCCAAAGAGTTCCATCCAGCCGCGCCCTCGCCGTGGAGTTGCGCATATCGCGCATTCCGGTGCTCGGCGCCTATTCCCAGCTTCTTGCCGAGGGTTATTTTGAGGCGCGATCCGGCTCAGGAACATTCGTTTCGAGTTCTCTGCCCGACCAAAGGCTGTCGCTCGACCGTGGTAACCACATTGCGCAAGCGTTCCGACCTGGGCGTCGCTTGGTTTCGAGGCGATCGGCGCTTCTTCCTTCTTACAAACCCGCGCCCTGGACAAATAAATGGGGAGCCTTCATTGTCGGCCAACTGGCGTTCGAGCATTTTCCCTTCCAAGTATGGTCAGGTCTCGTGAACCGCCACGTTCGCAACATCCGCGTCACGTCGCTTCATTATGGCGACCCGATGGGTTCCGAGAGCTTTCGCGATACGGTTGCCGTCTACCTGAGAACCACGCGTGCGGTGCGCTGCGATGCCGGTCAGATCATGATCGTGAGCGGTTCTCAGCAGGCTCTGGATCTGTGCGCCCGCGTCCTGCTCGATCCGGGGGACAAAGTGTGGATCGAAGAACCGGGTTACTGGTTAGCGCGGCACGTCTTCACCATGGCCGGTTGCCGGCTCGTGCCTGTTGCTGTAGATGAGGAGGGCTTGGGCGTCGCCGCAGCCATAAAGCGTTCTCGAAGAGCGCGCGCAGTTTTTGTTACGCCCTCCCATCAGTTTCCCCTTGGCGTCACAATGAGCGCATCCCGGCGCCTCCAATTACTGGATTGGGCCTGTAGCTCGGGTTCCTGGATCATCGAAGACGATTATGACAACGAGTATCGATACGAGAGCATGCCCATTGCGTCTCTCCAGGGACTGGATCGCCATTCACGCGTTATCTATATCGGAACGTTCAGCAAGACCTTGTTCCCTTCCCTGCGTCTCGGTTACATCGTGATTCCTGCTGACCTCGTGGACCGATTCCTTGCGGCCCGGGAAGCGATGGATGTTTATCCGCCGCATCTCTATCAGGCAGTGCTTCACGATTTCATCGGCGAGGGTCATTTTGCGCGTCACATCCGAAGAACATGCCCAATCTACAGCGAACGTAGGAACGTACTCGTTGAGTCTCTGCGAAGGGAGTTCGGGACAAGTGTCGAAGTTCTGGGGGCGGAAGCCGGCATGCAACTCGTTGCGGCGCTTCCGAAAGGGGTGCGCGACCGGTCCGTGTCCAAACAAGCGGCACGCCGCGACCTTTGGCTCTGGCCTCTTTCGAGTTGCTATCTTGAGAAGGCTCTTCGCCAAGGGCTCATCTTGGGATTTGGAAGCACTGCGCCAGAGGAGATTCCGAAAGCAGTCCGGCGGCTGCGGACCATCATCGAGTCCCAATAAAGCCGCGAAGCGGCACGTGCGGCTCAAAACCCGAACGTCGTCAGTTTAAATCTGCCCCCGCAACCATTCTCCTGAGCTTACTGCTCTGGCCTTCCTATCGAAAAACCCGGACGGTATTTGCGGCTAACTAAGATCGACTCGATCGCTTCTTCCCGGGCTTGGCTAAGCTTGCTCTGATTGGGAGTGAGCAGCAGGTAAAACGCGCAGGTTCTAAATCATTGCTTGATGCCGGAACCTGTCGGCGTTTCCCGTGATCTTGGCCACCTTGACGATTTCCGCGCCTGACAAAGAAGTATCGTTGTGAGTATTCTTGTGGGTAGAGGCTAGGGACAAGAAGATGTGGCAAGAGTGGGTGGTTCGACTGCTTCTCGCTGCGTTGACGATTCCGAGCGGGTCTCGGGAGGGGGAGACGGCGCGAGAACGTGTGTCTTTACCCATCGAGGTTTTGGGCGCCGATGGTACTACGGTGAGCCGGACTGTCACGTTGGATGAAGCACAGAGCGATTCGGTGCGATTTCTTTGGCTCGAGACACATGGTTTGCACTATGCGAGCGAGGCCAGCGTGCAAGTCCACCAGAGCTCCTGGATACCGCTCAACAACGAGACCGTGACCGTCAGCGAGCCCGGGAAAAGCTACGGCGGAATCGGCGGAGGGTTCGCAACGCTGGTGATGACCGTGGCCCTGCCGAAGGGCACAGTCGTCGCTGGGGCAAACACGACCCGTTTCCGCTTCAACGGAACCGATGGGCTGGCCAGCGGCTATCGCGTTTTGGCGTGGAACTTCCTGAACGGAGAGGGAGGGAAGGTGCTCCCGCCGCAGGAGTTTGTGGAGGATGACCCGGAATCGTGGAAGGCACCCCTCGGCGACACCGCCTCGATCGTCGCGGGAAAGGAACTCTGGCAGCACGCGCCGCTGGTGGCCAGCAGCCTGCCGAATAGCCCGCGGATTGAGGCGCGGTGTGCGGATTGCCACGCACAAGATGGCAGGGACCTGAAATACTTTAACTTCTCAAACCGGTCCATGTTCCACGGTTTGAGCGAGCTGCAGGGCGAACTGGTCGCAAGCTACATACGGAGTTTGCCTGTGCCCAATCCAGGCCGGCCTTGGAATCCGCCTTATCAACCGGGACCCGGGTTGGACGAACAGGCCATCTCGACCTGGGCAGCCGGTGCCGGGTTGCATTGGGTGTTGGGGCGGGATGCGGATGCCATGCCCTATCTGATAAGCCAGCGTGGGGCAGCCGCGAGCAAGACGGAATCAACTCTGCGGGCGGATGTTCCGGGGCTGGATGAACTGCCGGGTCAGATTAAGCCGAGCCTCTTTCACCCCGACGGCAATCTCAGCCCCCGCGAGATTCCCATTGCTCTGCAACTGCCCGATTGGAGCGAGTGGTTGCCGCGCATCCACCCGAAAGATGCCTGGGGAAAAGCGTTTACAAGCAGCGAATTCGCGGGACGCTATGACGGCGGAACGAGCGCGGAAAGCAACTACCAGGTAGGCAGGAAGCAGTCGCTCCGCGGACTCTTGGCGGCAGCGCCGAAGGGCAAGGTTCAGGGCGTGGTACAGGGCTTTGCGCAATGGTCTCGAGCACGCCAGGCTCTCCTGCGAGGGGTCGCCGGAGCGAAAGCGCCGTGGTCGCCGGACCTAACTAATCAGGTCTACTCGACACAGCTTTGGCAGCTGGTCAAAACGTGGGAGATGATGCAGGAGTTTGGGCTGGAAGGACGCGGGCGCGAGCTGCTCGGGGCCAACGCGGATTTGCGCACGTGGTGCAACACTATCCCGGAAGATACGGCACCTTCGGAAGCGCACATACCGGATGGGCCGGCCGGGGTTGGCGGCAGCGCTTTGACCAATGAATATTTCATAGCGGCTTGGTATGAGTTGGAGATCATTCTGAATGCCGGCAATCACCAGCACCGGGATCGCAGCCCGGTGGATTGGGTATATGTCATAGGGCGCTTCCGTGACCTTTATACCCAGACGCACCAGGCAGAGCCGACACGGCTGCTGGTCGCCGTAATCAAGGCGTGGCAATCGAGCGATCCGCACCTGGGTCCCAACAACCTCCGGGAGGGCTGGCGGCCCGAACGTAACGTCGATCCGCGAATCATGATCAGTTCCGTTTGGGCGCCGATTTTTGCGCCCTTGCCGGGCGAGGTGCGACGGGCGCTAACCAATGCGTTGCTGTCTGCTTGGATGGACAAGAACCTGCAGTACCCCGTGGCGCAGTATCTGCCCGTCCAGGGAGGGCTGCATGAGTCGTACACGCCATCGGCAGGTTACGGGGACATCAGCGGAGGAAATGTTTGGGAGGCAGCAGCAAAGTTTCGTGAGGCGGGGGTAGGGGCCGCCCTCGTCGAGCGGTTGCAGCTCTGGGGAGTGTCTTACATCGACCGGGCCGCGCGCCTGCAATACCACTAAAGCGTCCAACCAGCGACGGAATAGCCGATCTCAAGCGTCGTAAGGTCATCAAATCCAACCGGATTCACCCGAAGTACCAATCGATTGGATGAGAAGCGGAGAGTGTTGAAAATAGAGCTTGCCGAGCAAAGCGGACTGAATTAGTCTGAATTAGCAGTTGCAATTCACTTGCAAGGAGAAGCCCGCTTTCGTGCCCCTTCCGAAGACCTTTCTCATCGTTGTCACGGTGGTTGGATGCGCGGCATTTTCGGCGCCCGCCAGCCGGGCCCAGGAAAGCCCCTACTTTGTGACCTATGACCACTATCTAGAGGAACCAGGCAACTTGGAAATCGAGTATTCCTCCACGTTTGGCACACAGCGCGGTGGAAACGACTTCCACGCCTATTGGGCGGAGTTCGCGTATGGCGTGAAGGCCTGGTGGACGACGGAGTTTTATCTTGACGGGCAGACAACCTTTGGCGACAGCACGGTATTTACGGGGATTCGCTGGGAGAATCGCGTGCGGCCGCTGAAGCGCGAACACTTCATCAACCCTGTCCTGTACGTCGAGTACGAGAATATTAAGGGTACCGAAAAAATCCTAAAGGAAGTTGAAGGCCACGACATTGAGGGCGATTTTGCCCCTTCCAACGGCACCTTGCGCAAGGAACACAAGCACGAAATCGAAACGAAGCTTATTCTTTCCGGCACCTTCAAAGGCTGGAATATCTCGCAAAATACGATCGCCGCAAAGAATCTCTCAAACGAGCCCTGGGAGTTTGGCTACGCCATCGGCGTGAGCCGCCCTCTGGCTCTCAAGGCCCGCGCAAAACGCTGCTCCCTCTGTCCGCAGAACTTCACTGCGGGGGTCGAGATGTATGGTGGCCTCGGTGATCGCCACAGCTTTGGCCTTCACAACACTTCCCACTATCTTGCGCCCGTCCTGGTTTGGAATCTGCCTTCGGATTGGGCTTTGCGAATCTCCCCGGGTTTCGGTCTGAACGACAACAGCCATCGCTTCCTCCTTCGTTGGGGAGTTTCTCGAGAAATCTCCGGCTTCGGTCCGATGATCGGTAAGTTGTTTGGGAGGCGCCCATGAAGCTTCTCTTACCGATTTTGATTCTTTTCGTTTTCTCAGAGATCGCGCCACGGGCGGGAGCACAAGATCATTCAAACCAGCCTGCCAAACGCGATACTGCCTATGATGAGATTGCTCAGGCTCCCGCGAAAGCCCGCGCAAAGCGAAATCCGCTCGAGAGCGACCCGGAGGCCATCGCAGCCGGACGCGCGCTTTTCGAGCAGCACTGCCAGGAATGCCATGGAAGATCGGCTGAGGGCGCCAGACGGGGGCCTAGCCTTCGCGCACAGGAAGTTCAGACGGCCGAGCCAGGGGCGATCTTTTGGATTCTGAGCAACGGCGTTGTCCGCCGCGGCATGCCTGACTGGTCAAAATTACCTGAGCCGCAACGTTGGGAACTCGTGTGTTTCATCAAGTCTCTTGGAAAGAAGCCCGGCTGAACTCCAGTGTTTCCACATCTCGCTCGAGTGGGGTTGACGATTCGAACCGTTGCGCGGGGTTACAGCTCAACTCCAACTCGTTTCGCTCGGGATCATTGAAAAACAGGGCCCGCGGAAACTCAACCTCGCAAGGACTGAGGCCGAAGGTTTCCAGGCTTTGTTGAGTGAGCTTCGTAACTTTCTGGCGAGGCCTCGAAGGCTGGGTGGTTCAAGCTGTTTTGCCAGGGCTGCGCAGTTTCCTTCATTTTCGGCTCAGCCCTCTGTCTTACGCTGCTCGCCTCAAGGCCAATCCGGGATCATCTCGGCAGATTGGCGATGTGCTCCGGGTCGTTGCGTAATTGAGCCTTGCGCATGTTCGCTGTGGATACAAATCGCCCGCGCTGAAGATCATGGTGGTCAACCTAGAATCGAAACAGCCTGAGCTGTGAACTACACGACAAAGTTCACCATTCCACTGGACAGGTCGTACATCGCGCCTGTGATTTTGATGGTCCCCTTCTTCTCCAGGTCTTCCAGTATCGGACTCCGCCGACGAATCTCGCCAAGTCCGAGCACCACACTCGCCCGCGCAACAGCATCAACATAAGGCGCATTCTTGCTCGACTTCTCCCCATCAAATTCTGTCGCCGGTATCGCCGGTTTGATTCGCGCGAGCAGTCCGGTAAGATTGCCGAGCACCACATCATCTATCGCGCCCTTCACGGCGCCGCAGGCAGTATGCCCTAAAACCAGGACGACCTTGGCGCCAGAAACCGCGCAAGCAAATTCCATGCTGCCCAGCATGTCGTCGTTCACGACGTTGCCCGCGACCCGACCAATGAAGGCATCACCGATGCCTGTATCGAATATAATCTCCGCGGGCACTCGCGAATCGACACATCCAAGTACCACCGCCGCCGGGTATTGGCCAGCCGCACTAGTGCGTTTCTCGGCGAGATAATCCCGTGGCGTCATTTTCCCTGTGCGGAAGCGCTCGTTGCCTTTCTTTAATTCTTCGATAACTTGTGCCGGACTCATGCTGTCACGTCGCTCTTTTGTCAGCGAGCCGCTTCGGCTCGCTGCGAGTTGAACCAAGGATAAGCGGGCAAGAGGAGTGCCGACACACGTCCCGAGCGCGGCCCCGAGAAAAGTTCGGCGACCCAGCAACTGGCTATCCAGAGATCTTTTGCTTGTTGTGCTCATGCCTTCCTCCGTTTTTCGATTTACAAGCGTTGGGCTTAAGACGGAATTGAATCGTTCTCCTTCAACGGCAGGCCCGGCAGACTGGTACGCCCGCTGGGTTCGCCTGAATAACAAGCGACTCGTTTTTGATTTTCGAGCGCGGGAGCTTGCCTGTTATCTGGCAGTTCTGACAGTCATATGTCAGTTAGACCCATGAGCACGAGCTGATTCCCCACGGAGTCTGAAGTACTTTAACTGGCTCCAGCAGGTTCCAATTCATGGTCGATCTATCTTTGAATCTGTGGTCGCCAACTCTTCGCTAATCCGATAAAGGAAGAGTACCCCTTTGTTCGAGGATAAACTCGCCGCAGGCGTCCCGAGTCGACTTCTCACGATCATGTGGTGGCGGCGCGCAGTGCTCTCGACATGATTTCTGCGATCACCGCGGTCTTGGCATCAGCATAGTTCTGAGTGTATTTCCACTCCCGCTCTGCCAAAGCCCGTTTGGTCCGGGCGTACCGCTCGCGATCATCCTTGTTCGTACGCAACCAGTCGCGGAACCTCACCATCAGCTCTATTTCGGGGCATCCGGATGAGAACACGTGTAGATTTGCACTGTTCCCTGGCCCTTTGAGCAGCCGATGGCCATACCAGTCTGGTTCGCGGACACGCAGGCAATAACCAGCTGCCTCCAGGGCCGGAACGTACCTGCCTTCGTCGTCCGACTCTGCCACCACGAGAACCATGTCGATGATCGGCTTTGCGGGCAGCTCCGGAACTGAGGTGGATCCAACGTGTTCTAAGCGCAACGCGCGGCCGCCAAGGCTTTTCCGGATTCTCTCGGCTTCCCGCTCAAACGACTGTGGCCACTCAGGATCGTAGTCGACAACGCAAATCGGACCAGACAACGATCTCAACTCGCCTACGGTGTGCTCTCGGAGATAGTCTTCACTCAGAGGCGTCCGTTGATCTTCGCGCTCCCTGTCCATACGATACTGTACCATCGGGGTCCCTTTCGCGCGTTTTGCCAGCCCTTCTCTATCCGATACAGCGTGTCTTCATTCCGACGCGAGGTTTTTTGTCATTCGAGGGCACACACCTCTCGTCCGCCGTCCGGCTCGTAATTGGTTTGCCAGGCATTATGCTGCGCCGCTTCTGTCTGTACCCCGAGACGGCTATCCCGTTAATCTGCTCGTGGTCCTCTTGAAGGTTGGTGCTTTATAAAGCTACCGGCTCATGAAGGAGTCCCTCCGACTAGCCGTTTTTCAAGTGGTTTCACTGAACCGAAGGGGGAAGGGTGCATGAGCATCGGTGGTCGATTGCGAGACGTAAGAGAAGCGAAGCATCTCTCACAGGGAGATATTGAGAAACGTACCGGGCTGCTTCGTTGTTATGTTTCCAGAGTGGAAAACGACCATACTGTTCCGGCAATAGGAACGCTAGAGAAGTGGGCGCGGGCTTTAGAAGTTCCCCTGTACCAACTCTTCTATGACGGAGACGAACCGCCCCAAGTCCCAACCGCACTTCGAACCTCAGAACAAAAGCATACTGATGATTGGGCTTCACGGGGCAGGGGCTTACGAATGTTTAGAAAGATTAGGAGCGCCCTGAGTCGGCTGAGCGATGAGGACCGGAGCCTGGTCTTGCACGTGGCCCAGAAGATGAGCAACGGAAGCCGGAGACTCAAGAATCATCGCGGATGACGAAGCAACTCTTGCCCTCGGACGATCTCACACTTGTGATGGTCCGACTTGTTCGCGCGCGGCGCTGTGACCGCACCGTAAAAGGTTCGCTGGGTTCCGACCCTCGGAGAGGCGAAAGGTGATTTGCCTGGCTCCGCATCGAGCGCTCGCATCCCGGCACGACGCGTTTCTAGCCGCACGCGAAGAGTGACAAAGGCGAAAACACTGATGGCCAGAGTGGCCGCGTCGTAGTGCCTGCAATTGGTTGATAAAAAATAGCTTAGATCCATGAAGCAATATATACTTGCACCTATCCAGCGCAATTGACTTGTGATTACGCGACATTATCTACTTGTAGTGACTCTCCGTAATAAACTTGTAATGACCTAATGAATGATTAGACGATGATTCTTCTACCGCAAGGATTTCGCCTAGGCGTACGATTATTGACATCCCGGTCCGTATTACCCGTCAGAGACTCAAACTATGAACGCAAGAGCAATATTGCCTGCGCTTTGTCTGTGCTATTGCTTCACAGTTTCAGGCTGTGCCCCTTATCCTGGTCGGGTCGCCGCCTCCCTCAAGGGGCCGCAGCTCCGCAATGGGGTGGTCGGTCCGGCTACCGAAACCGCGGGCGGCTCCAGAGAAATGATCGTGTGGAACGCGCCAGATTTGAACAACGGGCAGACTTGGGCGTTTTCACCAAACTATTCCCAGGATGACATCGATCGGTCGCTCAATTTGTGCCCACCTGCAGGTGTGCTCTTCGGTGAATGGAAAGATGTTGAAAAGAACCAATCCCAGCATGTTGCCCCGATGCGGCTCATTCACGGTTGGTCCGCAGCGAGTCAATTCGCAGGATCAGATTTTTGGGGAACCCATCGATATAGGGATTGGAACGTCCTCCTTGTGGGAAGCGGCGGCTTTGAACAATTCGCTGCGCCGGCCAACGATCCCAATTTTGCAGATTGGTCCGAGGTCCAAGACTTGTACGTGCAAAATCCCGAAATCGGCAGGATCATTGAGGTCGAGTGGGACTCCGGCTTCTTCGCTCCGGAGATGGCTCCACAACTTGGAGATGAAACAGTGGTCGTCGGAAGATGGGATTTTGATTGTGGCCATGAAAGTGCGACAAAGAGCGGAGAAGTCAAAACAACTGGCTTCCGCAGTGAGATGCATGCGCCAGCAATCCTAATTTCGGCGCACATCACCAAAAACGAGCCATCCTCACTTCAGACCCGCTACAAAATCTTTGCTGGCAGCCGGAGCGGACCGCTGGACACCGTACCGCTATTGTTTTTCTTCCAAAGGTTATGGGGCACTCATATTAATCAACTCGGCGGGCAGGATTATTCGATCGCGTTGCAGGCTCCCCAAGACGGCTGGAGGATCGCCTCTTGTACTTCAGAAGAGGGGACGCCACCCGGCGGCAGGTCCAAGAAAATTGAGACGCAACTCCAGCCGAGCGACGGGGGCAAGTCGCTGACGCTGACGCTATTGTCGAAACCCTTCAACTCCGGTGCACGCGTCGGAAGGAGTATGATCGTCAATGCCGTCTGGGTTCCGGAGAACTCGCCGGGGCGCCAAGGGGCCGTAAAATGCGAGTAAGTCTCCGGATTCGGTTGCTGGGCCTGCTCGCTGTTCCTGCGCTGCTCCTCGGAGCAGACAAACTGCAGGATGCTTTGGCCGGCCTGAAAAGCAAAGATGCTTCCACCTATGAAAAGGCCGCTGAATTCCTCGCGAAGCATCCTCAACAAGCACGCGATCCTTTGCAGAAGCTTCTTCAACAGTATGACGACAAAGACGCGCTAACCAGGTTTCGGGCTGCGAAACTCCTCGGCGATCTGAATGACCAGAGCAGCGCCGAGGTCATGAAGAAGGTGCTCTTTTCCGGGCTGGAGACGAACGCGGCCGTTAGAGTCGAAATCATCCGAGCACTGGCAAAGCTGGGACGCAAAGACGTAATCATTGCTTACTCTAATTCGGGTCTGGAAAAGTCGGCCACCGTGACCGCCGCAATCGCTCTGGCTTTGCAAGGAAGCGCTGATGAGGACTCAAAGGCCGAGTTAGGACGCTTGCTGAGTGCCACCGACGACGAGCGAGTTTCCAGAGCAGCAGTCTTCGCTATCTCCAAAATATATAAACCCGTTCGGGAAAATCCACGAAATGCCATGGCGAGTAAGTCTTCCGGGTTGTCAAAGGCGGCTTCAAGCCGAGGAAAGCTCCCCGCTCCTCCTCCGCCGCCGAGTACGACTCCGGATGATAAAGCGGGGAATGCAAAGGCTAAACTAGAACCGACCGCCGCCGATCAAGCCATTTTCGCTGCGCTGAAAGCGAAGGGAGAAAGCAAAAACCCAGCGATCACCAAAGAAGCTGCGGCTTTGCTCCAGGAGATTTCAAAAATTTACAAGCAGCCCTAGTTTTCCGCCCATCGCTCGCGGCGCTGCCCATTTGTTAAAGCCCAGGAACTAAACAGCACCGCAAGCGACAAGGAGTGACCCGCATGCTGTCGCAAATGTCGCTGTTTTTCGCACCCCGCAGCTTCCATCACTGAGCATCCTCGGTGGCGAAGCCACTCGGGACCATGAGCCGGGTTGAGCATTGGGAAGACTCATCAAGAAGAGAGAGATTCCGCAGGCGAGTACGGCCTGTCTGCATCGGCCAGGTAGCCGCTCTCATAGCGAATCGTGATGGCGGAGCCACGACGTGGTGAAGGTGAGGCCATCTTGATCGCTTCCTTTGGGAACAGTTGGCTGCGATTTACGGCAGGATGATGCGGGACTGGGTGTTGTTCTCGTCTTTCATGAACTCCGTGCGCAGGAACTCCAAGAACCCGCGCGAGAGCGGGCGGCCGGAGCTTCGGTCTAAGGCCAGCCGCAAGACGAAAACCAGTACCTTCAAAGCGTCGCTGTCCTGCAGATGAGGGTCGCCTGTCTCCTGGCCTTCTTGATCGTAATCCGCAATCACTTCACGCAATTCCTGTATCAAGGCTTGCTGAGCCAAGCTGGGACCAGTCGGTTCATAATGCAAGCCGGAGTTGGCTCGCGTCTCGAAACTGCGGACAAGCGCGACGAGGGCCTCGATCACATCTCGATCCCGGAGAGAGCTGTTCCCCAAGGCGCTTTGGCAAATTCTTTCCGCCAAATCCTCCAGTAAAAGGGGATGGGCGTCCAGGAAATCATCCTCGACTTGGACCTGCGCAAACCAACGTTCGTCCTCGAGCAGCTCAGGTCGGAAGCGAGCATATTCGCGTGCTTGCTTCAAGTACAAGCAGTCGCTGGGACAATCTAGGAACACTTCGCGGTGCGTGCCGCAACACGTGGCACAAATGCGGGCATGAAGCGCTGGGCAGAAGCGCTTCTCCTTACGAGTCTCGCAAAGGGTACAGTTCAACTCGGTATGCTCTCTTGCTTAAATATCACATTTTTAGTCGAACTGCAGCTCCCGCCGTTTCCCTTTGCGGTCGGAGGCGTCGGAGGATGGTTGGCGAGGAGAGGTACGTGCCAGGGATCATTTTTTCTGGACGCTGCGACCCCGGTGGCGCTCCTGCCTAATGGTGTTCTGATGCGTCCACGGAAATTGCTCCGGAAGATTTAGGACTACTCGCTCCGCTTCGCAGGTTTGAGGGTCCACGCCTGCAAGCGTGCCAGCTCCAGCAGATGTTCGGAATGAAATCCCGGCGGGAAGATCGGCCACGACCAGATCTCCAGCGAATCCACAGCGACGTACTTTTCGGTGGCGAGCCGTGCCGGCGCGACCATCACTCTTTCCGGAGGCGCCCCGCCATTCGCGCCCTTCCTCGCGATCTTCGCCATGGCGACGAGAAAGGCCTCCGGCGGTACATTTTGACTACCCAACCAGACGGCATTGGGAATTTGGTGGTTATGCTGAATGAAGCCGTGCAGGTCATACACGCTGCGCTCGAACTGTGACCAGGTCACTTCGACCGCCTCGGTCATTTGCGGCGAGGGCAGACTTGGTCCGTAGATGATGAAAGGAAGAACCACCCCCGTATCCTCGCTCGGCTGCGCAGTCATTCGCTCAGCAACCAGGGTCATGATTTCTGCGGGCGAAAGCGTGTACGCCCCGAGGACCTGGAAGTTGACTTCCGATTCCACTTGGCTTGCGACGTCGGCGATTTCGCTCGCGCTGAACCTGTGTTCGCGCGCGCCGTCCGCGTACAGGCGCATGGCCTGCGGGCCGGTGATGAACTGGACCTGAGGAAATGACTTCATGTAACGAATCAATTGTTCAAAGTAGCCGAATGCTCGCTCACGCGAATCCGGCGGCCGTAGCGGATAGATTTGCCATTGCTCGCGCGTGGGATTGGCGCCGCGGGCAAAATTCATGTCCCAGAACTGGCTATGGATGAACTCGCACGGATGAAAGTAAAGGCTGATCAGCCCCCCGCCGTTACTGGTCATCTGCTGGTAGAACTGGCGAAACTTGGTCTTGCTTTCTTCGATGTTGGTCCAGTCGCCATTGGGCCGGAGTTGCGGGCCCTCTTTGGTGTTGAAAATATTTAGGAGCCCGCCGTAGTAGAAGGGCTGGCCATTCAGTCCAACGTGCTCTGCCTCGTCAAGGTACAAGCCTACATCCCAACTGGCGAGCGAAGGAAACGCCTGTGGCGCCCACGAGCTGCCAGGCTGCCCGTAGCAGCACGGCTTCTGTTTGAAGATGCGTTGGACATCGTCAAAGCCGGGGCGCTCGCGCCGCGTAAACTCAGCTGCTCCCGTTTCCCAATCCAACAGCGACTCGTATTCCGCCGGAGTCGGATGCTGGCTGTGCGTGTTGGAGTGGTAGCCGATGGCATGTTTTTGCAGCGCGGCAATCACGTCTGTGCGATGGCGGCGCTCAAGCGTGCGCGCTTTTTCGCCAACGACCTTAAATGTCGCCTGAATGCCCTGCTCGGTCAGGAACGCCGCCAGGCGTTTGGCCGCGTCATCGCTCTGCGGCAGGATGTAGTCCTCGGTGTCGAACCAGAGAACGACATAGACCTTGCCCGGCGCTGGCCCGTGGGCAAGAAGATCGGCATCCACCAGCAGGAGGACCGTTATCGCGCAAAGGATGCGAGCAAGCGGTAGCAATCGTTTCATCTGCCCCCATAATGCTGGCAACTCGGCACAGCAGCAACCATTGCGGAGCTCGATAGAAATGTCCCCTTCGTTACCTCATTAGAAACGTCCCCTTTTTTGTCGAGCGTTCAAGGGCGCGAAGCTTGGACGAACTTACCGTTACGTGCCCGTTCTGTTTGTTAGCACGCGCAGCGCAAGCGCTCCTCCCGCAGCTATCAGCATGAACACGGCGGGCCCCATGCCTTTGACATCGCCTACGCGCAGATGCGATGCGACTGCGCCAACAAAGTAGATCACGAGACCAATGGCTGCCGCGACGCCCACCCATGGCGACCAGATGCCAAGAACGAGGCCCAGCGCACCGGCAAGCTCACAAGCCGCTAGGAGCGGGAAGAACCGCAGCGGTACCCCGACCACTTCCTGGATCACATGAACTACCTTCGCGTCTCGGCGAATCTTGGCGACTGCCGAGAACGCCGCCATGGCCGCGAAGAGGATAGTGATGAGCAGATATGCGGTATCCATGCAAAGCGCTCCGATGGAGTGTCTCGATTTGGTGTGCGAGCCATGTTAGCTTTGACAGCCGTGCCGCTGTCAATGAAATTGCTGCGGGCGCCTCGATGATTGCTTTGCAAGCCTACGCCTGCACTATCTGAATCAAGTTTCCGCAGGTGTCGTCCAAGACGTAGCTTTTTCGACGTATATGCCACGGGCGTTCTGAAGTGGGTGCTTCCGTAGTTTGTGACATCAGCCAAAATCTTTTAAAGAAAGGCTCGATCAATGTGAGCCTGATGGACGGGCTCATAGCAAAGACTCTCTCTCAGGCTCGGATCGTTATGAGGCCCGCCGAGGCGACGCTTGGTCTCTTCATTGGGACTAGCCGGTAGTACAGCGTTGAGGATTCTCAACTCATGCCCCAATCAGTCCAATGGTTTTCATGCTTCGAAGGTCTGCCCTGTGGAAGTCGCACCCGTGCACGTTGCCTCTAAGCTTCCTGGAGACGGACCCGGCGCGGGCCGAAGGCGATTAGGCGGGATGGAATATCGCGCAAGAAAGGAATCTTGAAAAGCAGCTTGAATTGCCAGGGCACATTGGCGGGGCGCGTTGATTGAAGAGCGCGGACCATGAGTCGGTCTTGCATCGTGGATTGCATGCGCTGGATGACGCGCGTGGGCCACTCGCGCTGGCGTTGCACTTCAGCCAGATGGGCTTCAGCGATGGTCCCGGACTTCAGCGGACCTGCCAGGACGTTGCGGCAACGACAGCATCCTGGACAGCGTAATTAATTCCTACGCCCCCGACAGGAGACATCACATGCGCAGCGTCGCCGATGATGAGGACACCAGGCTTGTGCCAAAGGGGGCAGCGGCTGGATTCGACGGAAAGCAAGGTGAACTGCTGCCAATCCGTCAGCGATTCAGCATGTTTCGCAAAACGAGGTTCGGTCTCGACCATGCTTTTGCGAATAGCTTCCACGCCCTGCGCGCGCAGCAGCTGATACTGGCCCTTCGGAAAGACCAAGCCAGCCTGCCAATGATCGTTGCGCTCAAGCACGATAAAAATTCGCCCGCCGCCGATACCGCCAAACGCCCCACCGGTAACCTCGGGCTCGCCAGGAAGCTTCGGCAGGCGAAACCAGAGGACATCCATTGGAGGGGCGGTTTTGATAGGTTCAAAGCCGGCGAGCCGGCGCACGACTGAAAAGCGCCCATCGGTACCAACCGTCAATTTGGCACGAAGCTCGTGCTCCAAGCCATCGTCGCCGAGATAGCCCACGCCGACGACGATTCCATTTTCTTCGGTCAGGCGCTGCACCTGGGCGTGCATGACCAATTTGAATTCTGGATACTTCGCGGCCTCGCGAGTGATGAATTCCAGAAAGCGAACCTGGGGAATCATTGCAATGTAGGGAAAGCGCGTCTTGAGGCGGCCGAGATCGAAAGGGCGAAAAGGACCGTTTGCAAATTGAAGCGTGGGGCCGGTGACTTTGCTGTGAGGAATCTCGAGCAGTTTGCTCGCGAGCCCGATCTGGTCGAGGACTTCTAAGATGGAAGGGTGAACAGTGTCACCACGAAAGTCGCGGTCGAAATCTCTGTGCATTTCGAGGAGAGTCACGGGAACGCCGCGGCGCGCGAGGAGAAGAGCAAGCATGGCGCCGGCGGGTCCACCACCGACGATACAACAAGAAGTTGTCTGCACGTCACGAGCTTGGTTTTGAGCGAGCGAAGTCTGATTCATATAGTTCGCTTCTTAATTCTTTCTGAATTGATATTGAGGCTAGCGGCCTCGGGATTCACTTGAGACTTCCCAGCGGAGGGGAGGCCCACGAGACGAGCGATGCAAACGGCAACATACATGATGCCGCTGACTGCTTCGAGAATAGAAAGTGACCAAGCTTGCGCCGTCATCGGGACAATGTCGCCATAATCTAGCGAAGTCAGCGGCACGAAGCTATAAAACACGCAATCGAACCAGTCCAAACGATAGAAGAACTTTCCCTGTCGGATGACTGACGGATTCTCTAGCGTTGTCTGCAACACTGACATGACATCTTGTCCCTTAATCCGAGCCCGTCCCAACTCTACATTCGCACGTCAAATAGACTTTGATCGTGAGTGTCGGAACGGTGAAGAAGTCCATTGCGGCGATGGCTTCCCGATGATCGTGCAGAAGAGTGAGCCAACGCTTGGCTGGCCTAGAGTCTCTCAGGGCGCGGCGCATCCAACACGATATGGCTCTCTCGGATACCTTGAAACCGAGCATGAGCAGCTCGCCATGAATCCGTGGGGCACCCAGGCGGGGTTCTCCGCAACCATCCGAAAAGTAGCGATTGAAAGCGTAGCCTTCCCACGATACGCTTGCCCGCATCGGAGTCAATTCCATGCGAAAAATGTTGGTCCTCATGGTCATTGTAAGCGTGACCGCTCATACCCAACAACCCGCCAGTTTGGAAGATACTTTGGTGTGGATGGACAATTTTGTGGCTGATCACGGAAGCCAGTTCACTGGGCAGAGAAACACTGATAAAGGATCTTGTAAGCTGGGTACCCCAGGCTGCGAGCCGCGCCATGATGTGACCACTTTCGATAGTCACGGTTGTCTCGCTACGATAAGGTGGTCAGTTGCTGTGAACTTTAAAGATGTCGGCACCCACACCTACCACTTTTCGCTGAAAGACCTTGACCCCAATAGCGTAGCTTCGGTGAAAGACAATCCCTTCGAGAATGCCTTAGTCGTGGAAACAACAAATAGCGAAAAAAGGGTCACGGAATCCTTTACTCTGCTGGGTGGGAAGGCCGAAGAAAGGAACAAACACACGCGGGTGGAACTTGTCTTTGATAACGGAGATAACGCCAAACGTTTCGTGCAAGCTTTCAAGCACGCGATTCAACTCTGTGGGGGAAAACCGTCAGCATTTTAGATGGTTATGAGACCTGCCGTTTGCATCATCATCGGCGTGCTAGTCACAATTACCCAAAACCAGAATGGCCGTCATGAGCTCATGCATCTCACATTGACCCGGCTTTATGCGTTCGATGCCAATGCTTTTATCGATATCTATAACAACGAACGCCCGCACGAAGCTCTGGACATGAACTATGTGACGATGTGATCGGCCCTCCGGCCGGGTATCGGAACGCGCTGTCACAAGAATGTCACGCGAGACGCGGCGAAGCGCAGCAAGTTGCGAATAAAACGTGAATAACGAAGGAGAGGTGGGTTCGTCACCTTTCATCAGAACTTGCTGACTCCCTCGGTCTAGCCCGTCATCCAGCAAGATTTGATTAAATAACGTCGATGGCTGTTAACCGAATTCTCACAAACACCCTGCAGGCCTGCTTCTCTCGGCAGCGGTATTCCTTACATTTCGCGCAGTCTCTTGAGCATGGCGGTCGCGTTCGTATTTTGCGGATTGAGCGAGAGGGATTTCTCGTAGTTCTTGACAGCTTGGGCCTTGTCTCCCGCGGCCATGTAAGCTTCGCCGAGGCTATCGTACGTGTTTGCCGAATCCGGGTACAACTCGACGTTCAGCTGAAAAATGCGTATCGCGTCGGCAGTTTGCTTGCGCGACAGCAAGCCGTAGCCCAGGGAATTGACGGAGCTCTCGGAGATGGCATCGGATTTTAGCAGGCCGGCAAGATCAGCGATGGCTTGTGAGGCGCCCTTCAGGCGGACCGCCCTCGCGAAGCGCATCACGACCGAGTCGTAGCTATCGTATTTGATCCAGGTGAAGGCCAGTTGCTGGCCGCCGATGGCGTCATGCACGATTGGCTTGGCAATGGCCAAGCCATTCTCGCTGTTCGTGAACATCACGATTGCTGTTTTGTCTTTGAGCTTCGCGGCGACAAAGCACTTGAATGCGCCGTTGTCGCCCCAGTGCCACAGCGAAACACCTTTCTCTGTGCGTTCAATGCCCCAGCCGAGTCCCCAGAACAGATTTCTCGAGAGTTCCCGCGGGACGCGGTCCGTGCGATTGGTGCACGACGGATCAAGGGCGACCTGCGGCGTTTCCATTTCGCCAAGCGTTGCCGGCTTCAAGCCTGTGCCGGTCAGCACTGCGGAGAGAAAAAGGGCGTAGTCACGGGCAGTGGTATGCAGGCTGGCAGCGGCGTTTGCTTCCTTTGGCTTGCGCTTGTCCGCCGGTTGTGCGTCGGCATCGTGGCCGGTCGCAGCGCGTCGGTCGAAATCAGGGCGCCAGGTGTAACTGCTGCTCGCCATTCCCAGCGGTATAAAGACTGCCTCGGTCATGAAGTCATTCAATGGCTTGCCGGTAATCTGCTCGACAGCGCGTTGCAGGTACACGAAGCCTTCTCCGGAATAGCTGAAGCGCTCCCCTGGCGTGAAGCGGATTGTGAGCGAGTTGCCGTCGCCCCGCCAGTTGGGAAAGCCGGTGCGATGACTCAGCACGAAGCGAGCGGTAATTTTCGCGAGTCGGTCATCGCCTTCGATGTAGGGTTTAGAAAGGTACGACGTAAGCGGAGTATCGAGCGACAGTTTGCCTTGATCAACGAGCTTGAGCACCCCGTACGCAAAGACCGGCTTGCTCAGTGAAGCAGCTTCAAAGACCGTGTCCGGCGTAACCGCCTCACTCGATGTCGCGTTCATGACGCCGAATCCGTGCAGCCAGTAGGTTTGGCCGTTGCGGACGACGGCGGCCGAAAGCCCTGGCAGAGTGGCTTGTTCCATCAAGCCGGGAATGTCTCTTTCCAGCGATGCAATGGCAGAATCCTTGGAAGAGTTTAACGGCACCTTTCTCGATCGAGAGGAGTCCGGGGACGACGGAATCGCCAGCGTCGCGCAGATCAGCAAACCGGCGACGGGCAACGAAGATGCGATTGTGTTGGCGAGGGTCATAAACGCTCCCGGACCATGCGTTGCTGGATATCGTATAGACGCACGAACCAGGCTACCGTTAGGTTCGAACCGCCGGAAAAGCATGTGCTCCGGCCGCGAATTTACTTGGCGACCTACACCACGTAATGTCCGGCGATTCTCGAGCAACCGCGTGCCGGAAAACGTCTGTGACTTGTTTAGTGTTGCGGCGTCTTCAGCATATTGTCGAATCCGACCTTGGCAGGAGCGGCCATCGCTGCGAGGCGATCCATGTCGAACTCTTTGTACAGGTCGAGACAGAACAGCTCTGGCGCATTTTGAAACGTGACCGGAACCTGCAGCGCATAATCCAGACTGGCCATGCCTTCGTGGACGACCACATCGGAAAAAACGTCTGGCTGAAGCGCCGCCACAACCAGCGCGATTGCTTCCGTGCGGATACCCCTGGATTCCAGACGTACCTTCTGTGCGCCGGTACGTCTTCGAAGCCACTCAGCAATCTCGATGAGTTGAGCCGCCTGAATTCCAACTGCACGCTCGCCTTCTCCATCCAGAATCTGCACATAGGAAAATGGCTCGAGGTCCTTCCAGGTGTCGCCAAAGAAAGTGAGGTCGAGAGCCAAAACCTGCTCGTCACGATTCACGCGGGCGGACACATCCGCCGCTGCGGCCTTGCGGCCCTGATCGTGAAGCACGAGGGTAACGGGAGCGTCTCGAGGAGCATCGATTCCTTTCACCCAAACGCCGCTGGCGGCTAAACCATTGTCCATTTCGAACAAATAGGAAAGCGTCTCAAGCCCTTTGTTCTTGGTATTGGCCAGAGTCCAGATCCGCGCCAAACGCACCGGCTTGCAGCGAGCAACGGAATTTAGTTTCTGTCGTTCCGAATTCGCCCAGGCCGACCTGGCGGTGGAACCTGACGGAATGGGTGAGCGCCTTGCTGCGCCAGCGATCTTGCGCGCGAGATCGAGAATCGTCAGATTGTCTTTCGGGAGCCCGACAACGAGTTCTTCATAAGCTTTGATCTCCTGGCCCGCGGGAATTTCCTTCTCAACGGTCGGAATGCCGAATTGCTGGCTAAAGAAACGATAGGCGTGCTCGCGATTATCGAGCTGATAGTTATGGGTCCCAGGGTCGCGGTTCTCGTGCCACTGGAAGACATCCTCTTTGCCATAAAGCCTGAAAAAAGGCCGAATGCCGTCGTAGATCAACGGCTTCACCAGCGGCGCACGAAAGCAGCAATCGTCTTCCGCATTGTGGATGAGCAGCGTGGGGCGTGGGGCCATCATCGCGGTGAGATGCGTGTAATCGACATTTGCGAGAAAATCTGTTCCGTTTTGTTCGAGGTCGCCTAAGTCGCCGTATTGTCTGGCTTCCACCTTAGTCGTGGCTGAGGAATAGCCCGCGACGGGCACGGCAACTTTTACGCGTTCATCGAGGGCACTTAGGAAAATCGTTTGCCATCCGCCGCCGGAGAGCCCGGTAACGCCGATGCGATTGCGGTCCACACTCGGATGGTCCGAGAGGTAATCGAGCCCGCGCCGCATTTCCAGCATAAAAATTCCAAGCGCATTGGCGCCGACCAAGTCCAGATGCGCCCCATACCAATGTTGGTTTCCCTCGACCCGCAGCTCGCCAAACGCGAACCATTCCAAGTTGAGCGCCAGGATGCCGTGCTTCGCGAAATTGATGCACCGCTTTTGTTTGTATTCGACCGCTTTCCCCATCGGGCCGACGTGCCCATTCACGTTTAAAATTGCGGGCACTTTGCCCTCGAGCTTTTCCGGTTCATAGAGAATCGCGACAGATTGAAAGCCGGGAACAACTTCATAGCGCAGTTTGCGAAGACGGTATCCTTCGTGAGTCTCGATCGTCCCGACCTCCTCGAATTTTGGCGAGGAGTTGACCCATTCCGGCGGCCAGCCGTGAAACACAACATCTTGCAATAAGTGTCGCCGCAGGCGTTGGGACTCCGCCGTCCATTGCGCCGCGCTCGTCGCAACAGGCGGCGGAGGGACGCGGCTCAGGATGAACGACTTCATCTGCAGCAAAGCGGCACTGGGCGCGAGTATTTGCTCCCCCAATACGGTCTCGAGGTCTCCGGGGGCGCTTTGCGCGAAAGTTTCAACGGAAAACAGAAAGCAAGCGAGGAGCGAAAAACCAATAACGTGGATACGATGTCGCAGGAACCGCATCAGCGCCTCCCGTTACGAAAATTGTGTAAGCGCCCAAGTTCCATAAAAAGGGCACTCCCCGTGTGGCTAATGCGCAGGCAATCGCCGTAGCATAGCGCGAAATTCCGCAGGACGCATGACAACGCAGACGGTCCCGTCGGGTCTACCGCTGGATGTTGCGCTGACGACAACGGTACGAGAAGTTTGGTTAGGATGGACGCAACGACCGCCGCAAAGGGCGCCC
>WNGD01000483.1_pt1 | contig 44509 bp, 53 predicted proteins | sample 5400671 | NCBI WGS metagenome assembly WNGD01 (sample SAMN13153369, study PRJNA577476) | soil metagenome | isolation source: 40 cm soil or saprolite under grassland replicate 2 | place: USA:California | collected 2016-06-15 | reverse complement strand
ACTCCCGCAGGAAGAGGAGATCCTGCTTGCGATAGTGCGGCGGGAGGTCGAAGACGACGCTGGCGTCGCCGAGCTTCCACGTCCACGCAGCCCAGAAGAGGTTCACGAAGCGGTCGGTCGGGATGAACTTGCCGCCCGGCCTCAGCGAGCGCCTGCTGCGCGAGAACGAGTGCTTGCCGACGGCGTCGAAGATGACGTCGTAGGTCTCGTCGTTCTTGGTGAAGTCGTCCTGCGTGTAGTCGATCACCTCGTCGGCGCCGAGCGAGCGCACGAGCTCGAGGTTCTTCGTGTTGCACACCGCAGTGACATGCGCGTCGAAGTAGCGCGCCCACTGCACGGCCGCGGTGCCGATCGAGCCGGACGCGCCGTAGACGAGGATCCGCTGCCCCTTGCGCAGACCGACACGACGGAGGCAGCCGAGCGCGAGGATCGCGCCGTCGGGGACCGCCGCCGCCTCGTCGAAGCTCATGCCGTCAAGCATGTGCACGATCGGGGCGCGCTCCGGTATGCACATGAACTCCGCGTGCGCGCCCGCGCGGACATCGAAGAACGGATAGACACCGAACACGCGGTCGCCTACCTTGAACTCCGTCACGGTGGCGCCGACCTCTGCGATCTCGCCGGCGAACTCGCTGCCCGGGATCCGCTGGTTCGGCCGGCGCAGGCCGTGGAACAAGCGCGAGACGTACGGCGTGCCTGCCCGGTTGTGAGCGTCGGAGCGGTTGACCGTGCTCGCGTGGATCTTGACGAGCACCTCGTCTTCCTTCGGGACCGGGCGCTCGACCTCCACGAGCCGCAGGACGTCCGGCGGTCCGTAGCGATCGCAGATGACGGCTCTCATGAGCGGTGGATCGGGCCACCGTGATTCCAGGCCCGCCCTGCGCGGTAGAGCTCCGCGGGCCGGCCACCCGCGGGACCCGGCCGGGCGCGGCGCCCCGTCGGGATGACCCAACCCTCCTCAGTCACGACTCTGCGACGGAAGTTCGCAGCGTCGAGCTGCATGCCCCAGACGGCCTCGTAGACCGCGCGCAACTCGGCCAGAGTGAAGGTGGGCCCGACGAATGCCGCCGCGATGCCTGTGAGCTCGAGCTCACTGCGAACGCGCTCGATCGCGTCACGCACGATCTGCAGGTGATCGAACGCCAGGTCGAGCTTTCCTCTCAGAACGTCGGAGACGGGGATCAGTGCCGCGGCTGCAGCGTCCGAGCCACCTGCAACCGCGCCGACATCGCGGAGCACTGCGAGGTACGCGATCGTCACGACGTTCATGCGCGGATCGCGTTGGGGATCGCCGTACGCGCCGAATTGGGTTAGAAGACTCGCCGCATCGACACCGGTCTCCTCGACCAGCTCCCGCCTCGCCGCCTCGTCCAATGTCTCGGTGGGCCGCTTGAATCCGCCCGGGATCGCCCACATCCCTTCAAACGGCGCCTCACCGCGACACACGAGGAGGACGTGCAGCAAGCCCTCGGACATCGTCAGCACGACCACGTCGACTGTCACGGCGAACGCCGGAAACAGCGAGGGGTCATACCCGAGCGGAGTTCTTGCGTCTCTGGTTTTGGTCGCCACGACTCTTACTCTACGACGAAGTTTTGGTCATGTCAACTAAAACTTGCCAGGCGTCGCTTCGCGCGAGGCAGCAGCCCATGAGAGCGCGTGCGCTTGCAGCGCGCCCGCCTCAGTTCTCGATGGCGGGCGCCGCCCGTACTCCTGGTCGGTGACGTGCGCGCCCCACGAGCCCGGACGCGCGGGCCGCGACACTCAAACTCGTGCCGCTCTAGCAACGACATCCGGCGGCTCCGGCCTGGCCAGGCCGTCGCAGAGCTGGCCCCGGAAGGAACTTTCCGGGCGCGGCGCAGGAGGCGGCCGTCGGGGGCGTCTACTCTCGCAGCGTGGTCGCTGCGCAGCGGATCGCTCCGGCGGCGGTGGTTTTCGCCGCGGTCGGCTGGACATCGATCGTCAACGGCGGCTACTTCCCATCGTCGTGGGGCTGGCCGACGCTCGCGTTCCTCGTGGTCGTGGGCGTGTTCGCGATCGTGGCCGATCACGTCCGGCTCGGGCGGCTCGACGTTGTCCTGCTGGTGGCGCTAGCCGCGTTCGTTGCATGGACGGCGCTGTCCGCGCTCTGGGCGTCCGGCGCGGAACTGCCGATCCAGGCGGGCGAGCTCGTGCTCGTCTACCTGCTCGCCGTCGTCGTGTTCTTGCTGATCGGAACCGTCTCGTTGCCGCTGGGCGTGCTCTGCGCGGTGACGCCCGTTGCCGCGTACGCGCTCGCGACGCGGCTGGTGCCGGATCACGTCGGCACGTACAAACCGGCCGTCAACGGCTACCTCCTCTCCGTGCCGGTCGGCTACCAGAACGGACTCGGGATGCTCTGCTCGCTCGCGGCGCTCGTCGCGCTCGGGCTTGCGGCGCATGCGGCCCGGACCGACGTGCGAATCGCGGCCGCCGTTTCGCTCGTGATCCTGCTTCCGACGCTGTACTTCACGTTCAGCCGTGGAGCAGCCGGGGCACTGCTGCTCGGGATCGGTGTCGCTTTCGCGCTCGATTCGCGCCGGCTGCGGTTCTCGGTCGCGCTGTTTGCGGTGTTGCCGCTGCCGCTGATCGGGGCCTGGATCGGCTCCCGCTCGCGGGCGCTGACGCACGCCGGCGCGTCGCGGACGGCTGCGGCTCATGACGGGCACAGGCTCCTGCTCGCGCTAGTCGTGCTCGCCCTGCTCCAAGCTGGGGTGGTGGTCGCGCTTGGGGCCGCCGAGCGGGGAATCGCGGTCACTCCGCGACTGCGACGTGCCTACGTCGCCGCGCTCGCGCTCGCAGCAGCGGCCATCGTCGCTGCGGGACTCGTCCGGATCGGCAATCCGGTCACGTTCGTCGGGCATGCGACCGACGCGTTCAAGACGGATGCGCCCACGGCCGGCGGCAATCTCAACCACCGGCTCGTCACGCTCTCGAGCCACACGCGCACCGACTACTGGGCCGCTGCCTGGCACGAGGTCCGCGACCATCCGCTGCTCGGCGGCGGCGCGAATACGTTCAGGCGCTACTGGCTGCAGTACCGGCCGGCGCCGCTCGGCGCGCTCAACGCGCACAACCTGTATCTGGAGACGCTCGCCGATCTCGGCCCGATCGGGCTCGTCCTGCTGCTCGTCGTGCTCGCTGCGCCGCTGGTCGCGACCGCGCGTGCGCGTCGGCATCCTGCGGTACCGCTCGCGGCCGGCGCGTACGTCTCATACCTGGCGCATGCCGCGATCGATTGGGACTGGCAGCTGCCGGCCGTCACGCTGGCAGCACTCGCCTTCGGGTCGACACTCGTGATCGCGGCGCGCCCAGCGGATGCGAGCCGCCGCATGACGAACGCAGCACGGACGATCACGCTCGCCGCGGCGGTCCCGCTCGTCGTCTTCGTGTTCGTCGCGCAACTCGGCAACGATGCCGTCGCGGCCGCCGACCGAGCGTCCGCACGCGACGATGATCGTGCCGCCCTCACCGAGGCGCAGCGGGCACGGCGCTGGCTACCGTGGGCGGCCGGGCCCTGGCAGCGGCTCGGCGAGGCGCAGCTTGCCGAAGGGCAACTCGTCGCCGCCCGCCGAAGCTTGCGCGAGGCAATCGAGAAGGACGGCTCCGACTGGTCGTCCTGGCTCGATCTGGCGCTCGCCAGCTCCGGGCGGGCGCGGGCCGCGGCGCTCGCCCACGCGGCGGCTCTGAACCCGCTGTCCTCCGCGATCAAGGCTGTGAGGCGCTAACTTGCCAGGGTTCCAAAGTGGGTCGGGAGCACCGCGCAAGTTTCCCGGCGCTCCGGCGACTCCCAGGAGAGCGACGTTCCCGAGCGGAAAGGAGCCCGTGAGGAAAATAACCGCACGTCTGACGCGCCACGCCGTCGCCGGTGGGCTGGCGGTAGCGATCCTGGCCGCCTTTGCGACCGTTGCCGGGGTCGGCCTCTCGCAGATCTCCAGCAGCTCGTCGCAGTACCAGTACGGATCGGGCCCAGGCCAGTATCAGTACAACGGGCAGTTGAAGGTCACGATCTGCCACCACACGCACTCGAAGACGAATCCGACCGTCACGATCACGGTCGGCGCACCGGCCGTACCCGCGCACCTCAGGCACGGGGACACCCTCGGACCGTGCCCGACGATCCTGTCGCCGACTCAGTCGGCTCAGAAGCAGCACGGGAAGGCCAAGACGAAGGACAAGTCGGCGAAGAACACAGCACAGCATCAGAACAACCAGAAGCCGACGTCTACGCAGAAGTCGAAACCGGCGAACTCGCACAAGCCCACCACGAAGAAGCCAGAGACGACGACGACGTCGACCACGACGACGAACGGCTCAGGCAAGCAGCACGGTAAAGGCAAGGGCCTCGGCGTGGACAAACCCGGTCACGGCAACGCCGGAGGCAACGGGCAAGGCCACGGCCACGGCAAGTAGTCCCGCACGAAACGACCGACATCGAGGGCCCCGCAGACGCGGGGCTCTCGTCGTTTGGCGGCCGCCGACGCGCTGACCGAGACGTATCCTACGGCCTTCATGTCATCGCTTCGCGCGAAGCAGCTGCCCTGATCGACGTCCACACGCTGACGGACGGCGGGCAGGCGTCGCTCGACGTCGCTCGGATGATCGAGGCGTTCGTCACCGAGGCGCGCACGTCGCTGGAGCTCGCGCTGTACGACGTGCGCCTGGAGGACGAGACCGCCGACGTCGTGCAGGGCGCCCTGGTCGCCGCGCACCAGCGCGGCGTCAACGTGCGGCTGCTCTACAACGTCGAGCGCGCAGACGAGCGCCCGCCGGTGCCGCCGCCGCCGAAGACCGAGCCCGACCTGATCGAGTCGCTGCCGTTCGAGACAGTCGGCATTCCCGGCTGGCCCGACCTGATGCACCACAAGTACGTCGTCCGCGATCGCGACGCGGTCTGGAGCGGCTCGGCGAACTGGACCGATGATTCGTGGACGCGTGAGGAGAACGTGATCGTGATCGTGCAGTCCACAGGGATCGCGATTCGCTTCCAGGAGGACTTCGCGCAACTATGGAAGAAGCGCGAGGTGGCCGCGTCGGGGCGCGTGCCGACAGATCCGATCCGCGTCGGAGAAGCGGAGGTGGGCACGTGGTTCTCCCCGAAGCGCGGCGACAAGCTCGCACACCGGATCGCGCAGGCGATCGGGAAGGCGCAACGGCGCGTTCGCGTCGCGTCGCCTGTGATCTCGTCCGGCCCCATCCTCGGCACGCTCGCCGAGGTCGCTGCCGACGGGCGCGTCGACCTCGCCGGCGTCGTGGACGCCACGCAGATCGCCGAGGTGCTCGCGCAATGGCGCGCGAACGGGAACGACACGTGGAAGATGCCGGCGCTGCGGTTCGTGCTCGGGCGTGCCTCGTTTTCCGGCAAGCGTTCGACGCCGTATGCGCCGGGCGCCGTGCACGACTACATGCACGCGAAGGTGTGCGTCTGCGACGACACCGTCTTCATCGGCAGCTTCAACCTGTCGCACTCCGGCGAGGAGAATGCGGAGAACGTCTTGGAGATCGACGACGCCGCGCTGGCCGAGCGGATGGCCGGGTTCGTCGACTCGATCCGCGCGCGCTACCCCGCGTTAGCCCTGGACTAGCTCGCGCGGGTTCGGCAGCCGGGTCAAGACGGGCTCGACCCGCTCCCGGAGGTGCTCGTAGTCGGGCGGGAGGGAGAGCTTCTCGCCCAGGTGCTCGAGCGGCTCGTCGACGGTGAAGCCGGGACCGATCGTGGCGATCTCGAACAGGACGCCGCTCGGCTCGCGGAAGTAGATCGAGCGGAAGTAAAAGCGGTCGATGATCGGCGTCGGATGGGCGCCGCTTTCGGCGACGCGCTCGTGCCACGCCTCGTGTTCGTCCTGCGGGGTGGCCCAGGCGACGTGGTGGACGGTGCCGGCGCCGGGGATGCCCGCTTCCTGCGGGGGCTCGTCGTACGCGTACCAGGAGCCGCGGTTCGCCCCGCGGACCTCCCAGACGGAATCGCCGTGCGGGTCGAAGGCGAGTGTCTGCTCGAGGAACGGGCGGCTGGGCCCGGGATCGGCGTACGCGCGCACGCCGTCGAAGCCCTGCAGCGCGAGCTCGCGCGGGATCTCCGGGTGCTCGGCGACGAGCGGCTCGTCGTTCGTCTCGACGACGGAGAACTCGAGCTCGAGGCCTTCGGGATCGCTGAAGCGGAGGCTGCCTTCGTTGCGTTCGAGCTCGACTCCCTCGGCCGTGAGGCGGTCGCTCCAGAACTCGATCGCGTCCTCCGATGCGACGCGGAAGACGATCCGGTGCACCATCCCGCGGCCGGCGCGGCCCGGGTGCGCGTGCGGGTACTCGAAGAACGTGAGGTCGCTGCCGGCGCTCCCCTTCTCGTCCGAGTAGAAGAGGTGGTAGACGGTCGGGTCGTCCTGGTTGACCGACTTCTTGACGAGGCGCAGGCCCAGGACGCGGACGTAGAAATCGACGTTGCCGGGCGCGTCGGCCGTTATGCACGTGATGTGGTGAATGCCCTCGAAGCGCATGTGCTCGACTCTAGCGCGGAGGTCATGATCTACGCGTGGAGCTGAGTGCGCGTGTTCGCCCCGCCGCGACGGGGGCTGCCGACGGAGCGCTCGTCTTGTTGCACGGGCGCGGCGCGGACGAGCACGATCTGTTTCCGCTGCTCGATGCGCTGGATCCCGAGCGGCGTCTGGTCGGGGCGACGCCGCGCGGGCCACTGTCGCTGCCGCCCGGCGGCGCGCACTGGTACGCGCTCGGCGGGATCGGGACGCCGGAGGCGACGACATTTCACGCCAGCCTCGGCGCCGCGGCGGAGTGGGTCGACGGGTTCGTGGCGGAGCATGGGCTCAGGCACGACGGGCTCGTCCTCGGCGGCTTCTCGCAGGGCGGCGTGATGGCGTACTCGCTGGGCCTCGGCGCGGGCCGGCCGCGGCCGGCGGCGATCGTGGCGTTCAGCAGCTTCATCCCTTCCGTGGAGGGGTTCCAGCTCGACCTGTCGCCGCCGCTGCCGCCGGTGGCGATCGGGCACGGCACGCTGGACAACGTCATCGGTGTCGAGTGGGGCCGGCGCGCGCGGGCGCTGCTGGAGGACGCCGGCGCCGAGGTTTTGTATCGCGAGACGCCGATGTTCCACCAGATCGACCCGGACTTCGTCCACGACGTGTCCGACTGGCTCCGGGCCGTTTAGGGCAACGCAAACAGGGCACAACAGACAGGCGAGGAAGGGGGTGATCGCTGCATGTCTTACTACTCACCGACAGCTACAAGAGCACGTCCCGGAATCGGCCTGATTCCTCTCATTTATGTCGTCGCCGGCGTAATCGTTGCCGTGACTCACCACTACTGGGCGCACCTGCATACGATCAAGCAGTTCGGCTCCGCATTGCTTGCGACGGTTCTTTGGCCGCTGATCCTGCTCGGCATCAACCTGCACATCCACTAGCGCGCGACCGGCGGCCTGAAGCCGACCCGTTGAGGCGCGAGGAGGGACTGGGCGCGGCGACGGAAACGTAGCTTCAGGGTGACGTGGTGTTGTCGCGAAGAGTGAGCGTTGTCGGTGCGATCGTGCTCGTCGCCGCGGCCGTCGGAACCCTGCTTGCCCGGTGGCTCTCCGGGGGAGGCGAGCGCGCGTCGCTGACCGTGACAGTCGCGGGTAGGTCGACGCATGTGGCCGAGGGGACGACGCTGGCGGCAGCAGCGGCTCGGTTCGGCCTACACGCGCGCACGGGTGATGTCCTCGACGTGAACGGGAAGGTGCTGCGCGCGGGGGCGGTTCCCGGCAGGTTCCTCGTCGACGGTCGACCCGCGTCCTTGGCGATGCGGTTGCGGAGCGGCGACCGGATCACCGTCGTCGACGGTCACGACCGGCGGGAGCCACTCGTTCGCCGCATCGTGCGCGTGTCCGGCGGGATGACGAGCGACCCGCAGTTCACCGTCAGTCGCACGCCGGGCGAGCAGGTGATGGTCAGCGGCGCCCTCTCACACGAGCTCGTCTCGATGCGCTTCCGCCCGAGCGGGCCGGCGAGGATGGAGAAGGCCGTTGCGCTGACCTTCGACGACGGGCCCTCGCCGCGATACACGCCGCGCATTCTCGCGACGCTGACCAAGCTGCGGGTTCGTGCGACCTTCTTCGTGATCGGCTATCTCGCCGAGCAAAACCCCGATCTCGTGCGGCGGGAGCTGCAGCTGGGGATGACGGTCGGAAATCACAGCTACAACCATCCGGAGGTGCCGCCGTTCGCGCAGTTGCCGCCACAGCTTCTCAATGATGAGATCGCACTCAGCGAACAAGTTCTGGCTCGACTCGGAGCGCAGCCGCGACTGTTCCGGCCGCCCGGCGGCAGCACCTCGCCGCAGCTCGTCCGTGCCGCGGCCGCACTCGGCCAGCGGGTCGTCCTGTGGTCGGTCGACCCGGCCGACTGGCGCCCCGGCAGCTCCGCAAAAGCGATCACCAAGCGTGTCCTCTCGGCGGTGCGGCCCGGCTCGATCGTGATCCTCCACGACGGCGGCGGCAACCGCACCGCCACCCTCACCGCCCTGCCCGCGATCGTGCGCGGCATCCGGCACCGGGGGCTGCAACTCGTCGCCCTCACCGCCGAGCCGCACAGACCACAGCACGCGACCGGCAAGCCGTAACCCGACCGCGGTCGCTCCCTTCCGACGAGCCGCGACACGCCGGAGAAACCGCTCGTGGTTGCGCTCAACGCGCGCGTCTGACCGATTCGCAATCCGGTGCGACCCGATCGACGCGGTCGGCGATCACCACGTCGCGGCCGCGCCCACACACGATCGAGTCACGCAGGCCGTTCCGCGCGAGGATCAGGTCGTCGAGCCACGTACCGTACAGGCGGGCTCCGAGACCGTCCTCGACCACCGCGCAGTGATAGGTGAGCCGGCGCTCGCTCCGGCCGTCGGGCCGGACAAAGCGGAGCTCGCTGCCGCCCAGCGTCGGCAGCCCCGTGAACATGATCGTCTTCCCGTTCGGCGAGAAACTCGCCCCGAAGTCGTCCGTCCCGAACCGCTGCGAGCTGTCGTGCGACACGGTCGAGACGCGCCCCCGCCGCAGGTCGACGACATGCACCGCGGCTCGCGTTCGGCCGATCGACTGGGTGGCGTCGACCAGACGGCGGCCGTCGCGCGACCAGGCTGGAAAGCTGCCACGACCGTCGACGATGTGGTCGCCGGTGCCGTCGCCGCGGATCAGATGGATGCCGACGCCGCTGCGCGACTCGTAGGCGATGCGCTGACCGTCCGGCGACCAGGCCGGAAGCGCACCGTCCGCGATCACCCGAGCATCGTCGCCGCTCGCGGTGGCAACGGCGATGCCGTCCGTCGCGACGTACGCGATCCGGTGACCATCGGGAGACCAAGCCGGCTGCGTCGCTCCGCGCGCGACGACTCGCGTTCCGCTCCCGTCGACCTGGACAGCATCGAGCTCGCCGGTCGACGCGACATAGGCCAGCTCCGTTCCGTCCGGAGACCAGGCGAGAAAGGTCGGCGGGGGTTCTCGCTCGTCCTGGAACGTGGCGACGACGCGCGCCTGCGTTCCGTCGGAACGCGCCACGACGACACGGACGACGGCCGCGAGATCGAACGTGTTGTACGCCATGCGCGATCCGTCCGGGGACCACGCAACCCCATACGCGTACTCGCCGGGCCGGCTGAGGAGGCGGAGGTGGCGGCCGTCCACACCGAGACGGAAAACCTGCGAGACGGCGCCCGATCCACGCTCACGCGTGAAGGCGACGAAACGGCCGCTGGGCGCCCAGACCGCGCCGCCGTCGGAAATCTCTCCGCACGAAACCGAGGCTGCCGGACGGCTGCGCAGCGGCGACGCAAGAGCGGCAGTTCCCGCCACGGCGGCGACCGCAAGCATGACGACGAGACCCCTCACCAACGCGTTCCGAGCGTAGCCCGGCGCGGTTAGGAAGCGGTAAACGTCACTCCACCAAGGCCAGGAAGCGCTGCGTTCGCTCGTGACTGGGGGAGGAGAAAAACGTCTCGGGCGGGGCTTCCTCGATGATCCGCCCCTCGTCCATCATCAGGATCGAGCTCGCGACGTGGTGCGCGAAGCGGAGCTCGTGCGAGACCACCACCATCGTCATCCCGTCGCGCGCCAGACCCTCCATCACGTCGAGCACCTCGCGCACGAGCTCCACGTCGAGCGCGGACGTCGGCTCGTCGAACAGCATCGCCTTCGGCCGCATCACAAGCGCCCGCGCGATCGCGACGCGCTGCTGCTGGCCGCCGGAAAGCTCCTCCGGATACTGCCGGGCTTTGTCGGCGAGACCGACGCGCTCCAGGAGCTCGAGCGCCCGCTCGCGCGCCTCGCGTTTCTTCAGCCTGCGCACCTCGACGAGACCGCACATGACGTTGTCGAGCGCTGTCATGTTTGGGAAGAGGTTGAAGCGCTGGAAGACCATCCCGACCTCGGATCGGTGCGGTGCGAGCTCCTTCTCCCGCACGCCGCTGAGCTTCACGCCGTCGAGATACACAGCGCCCGTATCGACCGGCTCGAGCAGCGCCAAGCAGCGCAGGAGCGTGGACTTTCCGGAGCCCGACGGCCCGATGATCACCTTGACCTCGCCCCGACCGACCTCGAACGTGACGCCGCGCAGCACCGACAGCCCGTCGTAGCTTTTCTGGACGAGCTCTGCGCGTACGACCGCGTCGTTCATCGCGCGTCGTGCGGGATGGCCGGGACGCCGGCGGCGCCGCTCCGCAGCCGGCGCCGGCCGCTGGAGCTCCAGGTGAAGCGCCGTTCCAGCCGGGCTTGCAGCACCATCAGGATGCTCACGATCCCGAGGTAGTAGACGAGCGCGGCCGAATATGCCTCTGGGTAGCGGAAGCTCGCCGTCGCGCGCTCCTGCGACGCCGTCAGCAACTCGTGCAGAGAGATCACCGAGGCGAGGCTCGTGAGCTTCAGCAGCGTGATGAACTCGTTACCGGTCGGCGGAATGACGATCCGCACGGCCTGGGGCACCACGATGCGCCGCAGGATGCGCGCCCGCGACATGCCGAGCGCCCTCCCGGCGAGCTCCTGACCCGGATCGACTGCGAGCAGGCCTGCCCGGATGATCTCGGCCATGTAGGCGGCCTCGTTCAACGACAGCGCGATGAATGCGGCGAGAAAAGGCTTGAACCAGCTACTCGCGAACGTCGGCCAAAGCTGCGGCAACGCGTACCAGATGAAGATCAGTTGCAGCAGCGTCGGCGTCGCGCGGAAAAGCCAGCTGTAGAAGAACACGACGCCACGGACGGCGCCGTTGCGGCTCCCTCTCCCGAGCGCGAGGAAGAACCCGATGATGCACGCGGTGGCGAGTGACGCAACAGTGAGCTCGAGGGCGAGAAGCGCTCCCTTCCAGTATGGGCTGGAAGTGAGCGCTTCCCAGAAGATGTGGGTGTCGAAGGTCGCGAGCACCCGCGTCCCGTCGATCCCCTACTTCACGTCAGCTGCCGGGATCTGCTGCTTCGCGGCGAGTTTCTTCAGCGTCCCGTTCTTCTTCAGCGTCTTGATCGCGCTCTTGAGCGCCTTGCCGAGCTTCGTGTCGGACTTTCGGTAGTAGATGCCAAAGGTGTCTGTCTCCGGGAACAGGTACCCGATCGCGAGCTTGCCGGGGTTCTTCGTCTTGTACGCGCCGGCCGCCGTGTCCTGGGTCAGCACCGCATCGGCTCGTCCCAGGAGGATCTGCGCAACCGCATCCTCGTCCCCCGGGTAGCTCTGAAGGTTCATCTGGGCCTTGCCCGACGACTTGAACTGGTCGTTCAGGGTCTTGAGGTACTCCTCGTATTTCGTGCTTGCCTGGACGGCGACGTTCTTTCCCGAGAGATCGTCCGGGCCTTTGATCGACTTGGGATTCCCGGCTTTCACGACGAGCGCGCGATGCGTCTTCATGTACGGCACCGCCGGGTCCTTCTTGACCCGGTCGGGCGTGATGAAGATGCCGCTGATCACCACGTCGCAGCGCTTCGCCTCGAGGGCCGGCAGCAGACCGCCGAACGAGCTGAAGACGAACTTCGGCTTCACCTTCCAGAGCTTCGCGATCGCGTTCGCCATGTCGATGTCGAACCCGACGGGCTTGCCCGCGCTCGTCTTCGACTCCATCGGCGGGAAGGTCGGGTTGTCGCAATACTTGAACGAGCCCTTCACGGGCGAGATGCCGACCTGACGGCTCGCCCCGGCTGTCCCAACCACGGCGAGTGCCGCGATCAAGGCCAGCAGGGAGAGTGGGGCGACCAGTTTCTGCATGGCTCCTCCTCTCCTCGCCTCGATCCTCGGGGCGAGTTGCGCGTTGAACGACGACCCTAGCGTGAATACGTGATCAGGAAAAATGCAGCCGCTTCAACCGACTCCGGCCAGCAGGAACGCGCGCTGCTCGTTCAGCATCTCGCGCGCGATCACCAACCGCTGAATCTGGTTCGTCCCTTCGTAGATCTGCGTGATCTTCGCGTCGCGCATCATCCGCTCGAGCGGATACTCCTGGATGTACCCGTAGCCGCCAAGCACCTGCACGGCGTCGGTCGTGACCTCCATCGCCACGTCGGTGCAGTACAGCTTCGTCATCGCGGAGAGCTTCGTCAGCTCCGGGCCGTCAATGCCCTCGTCGACCGCGGCGCCGAACTTGTACAGCAGCCCGCGCGCGGCCTCGCACTTCGTCTCCATGTCCGCGAGCATCGCCGCCACGAGCTGGTGCTGCCCGATCGGCTTGCCCATCGTCTCGCGTGTCTTCGCATACTCGAGCGCGTAGTCCGTCGCGCCCTGCGCGATGCCGAGCCCCTGCGCGGCCACGCCCGGACGCGAACGGTCGAGGATCCGCATCGCGATCTTGAACCCCTCCCCCTCCTCGCCGAGCAGGTTCTCGGCGGGCACGCGGCAGTCCTCGAAGACGAGCTCACCCGTCGTCGAGCCGCGGATCCCCATCTTCGGCTCCACGCGCGCGACCTCGAACCCCGGCGCGTCCGCCTCGACCACGAACGCCGAGATGCCCGCATGCCCCGCGTCGGGATCCGTCTTCGCGAAGACCGTGTAGAGCTGCGCGACGCCGGCGTTGGTGATGAACCGCTTCGAGCCGTTCACGACGTACTCGCCGCCGTCGCGGCGAGCAGTCGTCCGCATCGCCGCGGAGTCGGAGCCCGAGCCCGACTCCGTCAGCGCGTAGGCGCAGAGCCATTCACCGGACGCCAGCCGCGGCAGCCAGCGGGCCTTCTGCCCCGAGTCGCCCGCGAGCTTCAACCCCAGCGAGCCGAGCTCCTGCACCGCCAGGATCAGTCCGCTCGTCGCGCAGACCTTCGAGACCTCCTCGACCGCGACGAGCGACAGCAGCGTCCCCGTGCCGAGCCCGCCGTACTCCTCGTCGAAGAACAAGCCGAAGAGGTCGTTCTCGCGGAACAGCTCGACCACGTCCCACGGAAACTCGTGCGACTCGTCGATCGCCGCTGCCCGCGGAGCGATTCGTTCGCGCGCAAGCTGCCGGACGAGGTCGCGAAGCTCGCGCTGCTCGTCGCTCAGCGGCTCATAGGGCACGCCGAGAGTCTATTTTCCGCGGCTTACTCGGGCTGGTGGCAGACCGCCTCGATGTTGTGGCCGTTCGGGTCGTGCACGAAGGCGGCGTAGTAATTCGGGTGGATGTCGGAGCGCACGCCCGGCGCGCCGTTGTCCGAGCCTCCGGCCGCGAGCGCAGCGTCGTAGAACGCCTGCACTCCGGCGCGGTCGGCCCTGAACGCGATGTGCAGCGGCGTCACCTGATCCTTCTCGCTGATCCCGACCATTCCGTCGTCGGTTCCCAGCAGCACGAGCCCGGGCCACTCCATCACGACCTTCGCGCCGAGCGTCCCGAGCACCTGCTCGTAGAACTTCCGGCTTTCGTCGAAATCCTTCACCGGGATCGAAACGTGGTCGAGCACGGCTCCTCCTTTCGTCGACAAGGCAAGATTCTCTCGGATGATCCTCGAAAATGGAACGATCCGCACCCTCGAACCGGCCCTGCCGGTCGCGCGTGCGCTCGCCATCGCCGGAGACACGATCGCCGGCGGCGTCGGCACTCACGAGCGCGCGCTCGCCACCCCCGAGCGGATCGACCTCGGCGGCCGCTGCGTTCTCCCCGGCTTCAATGACTCGCACGTCCACTTCCCCACGTGGGCGCTCGCCCAGAGGCAGGTCCGGCTCGAGGGCGCCGCCACGCTCGACGAGACGCTCGAGCGGATCGCCGCCGCGGCACGGGACGTCGAGCCCGGCCGCTGGCTGCGCGGCATGGGCTGGCGCAGCGGCGACTGGTCGCCCCCGGTCGAGCCGACGAAGGAGGCGCTCGACCGCGTCACCGGCGACACGCCCACGGCCCTGATGGCCCGGGACTACCACTCGCTCTGGCTCAACTCGGCCGCGCTCGCCCGTGCGAACGGCGACCTCGAGGTCGAGGGCGGCGTGGTCGTCCGCGACACCGACGGCGAGCCGACCGGGGTGCTGCGCGAAGAGTGCGCCTGGCACTTCCGCGACGCGCACGTCCGGCCGACGGAGGACGAGCTGGTCGAGGCGTCACGCGAGGGTGTCCGGATCGCGGTCTCGCGCGGAGTCACGGCCGTGCACGACAAGGACGGCTGGCTCGGCGCCCTCGGCGTCTGGCAGCGGCTGCGCGACGAGGGCTCACTCCAGCTCCGTGTCTGGCAGTCGATCCCCGCCGATCACGTCGGCAACGCCGCCGCGCTGCAGCTCCACAGCGGCTTCGGCGACGACCTCGTCCGCGTCGGCTACCTGAAGACCTTCATGGACGGCACGCTCGGCTCGCAGACCGCGCGCATGCTCGACGGCTCCGGCGTGCAGATCACGAGCCGCGACGAGCTTGCCGAGATCATCCGGCTCGGCGCCACGGCGCGGCTGCCGGTGGCCGTGCACGCGATCGGCGACCTCGCGAACCGCGAGGCGCTGGACGCCTTCGAGGAGACGCGGGGCGATTGGCAGCCGCTCGGCCTGCGCCCGCGCATCGAGCACGCGCAGCTCCTGACCTGGGAGGACATTCCCCGCTTCGCGCAACTCGGCGTCGCGGCCTCGGTGCAGTTCAGCCACGCCCCCTCCGACGCGGAGATCGCCGACCGCTTCTGGGCGGGAAAGACGGACCGCGCCTACGCCTACCGCTCCCTCTGGGACGCCGGGACGCTGGTGGCGAACGGCTCCGACGCGCCGATCGAGGAGCTGGATCCCTGGGCCGGGGTCGTCGCGGCCGTGTTCCGTGACTGGCACCCGGAACAGCGTCTGATCCTGGACGAGGCGATAAAGGCCACGACCGTCAACCCGGCCTGGCTGGCGCGGGACGAGCACCGGCGCGGCAAGCTCCTGCCCGGGTATCTCGCCGACCTCGTCGTCCTCGACCGCGACCCGTACGAGACCGACGACCTCACAACCGTCAACGTCGTCGCGACCATGCTCGGCGGCCGCTGGACACGGAACCCGCCGCCGTGGGAGGATCGCGCGGGGTAAGCGCGACCGCAGGAGGGCGTGAAGCCGATGGAAGCTGGCGTCGTTCGGTCCTTCGATCGCTTGCGGGTGCACTCGATCGGGCTCCCGCAGGTGCTCTTCCAGTCGATTACGCACATGGCGCCGGCGGCGGCGGTCGCGTACTCGATCTACATCTCCGTCCCGTCGTCGAAACAGGCGCTGGCGCTATCTGTGCTGCTCGCGCTGATCGCATGCCTCTGCGCGGCGACCGCGATCGGCCAGCTCGCGAAGCTGGAGCCATCGGCCGGCGGCCTCTACGCCTATGCGGCGCGCTCGCTCGGGCCCTGGGCCGGCTTCAACGTGGCGTGGCTGTTCATCCTCTTCGAGCCGCTGGTCGCGCCGTTTCTGTACCTCGAGTTCGGCTGGGCGATGCGCGAGGTGATGTCGAGCGAGGCCGGCTGGCACTACAGCGGCCAGTGGTGGATCTGGGCGCTCCTGATGACGGTGATCGTCTTCCTGCTCACGTACCGCGACATCCGCATCTCGACCACGGCCGGCGTCATCCTCGGTGCGTTCGAGATCACGGTTTTCGCCGCGCTTGCGATCTGGATCCTGCTGTCGAACGCCGGCGACGTGACCCTGCAGCCGTTCAATCCGAATCACGCCGTTGGCCACTGGAGCGGCGTCTTCCGCGGAATGGTCTTCGCGATCCTCGCATTCATCGGCTTCGAGGCGGCTGCTCCGCTCGGGGAGGAGGCGAAAAACCCCAGGCGATCGGTTCCGCTCGCAGTGGTCGGATCGGCCCTGGCGATCGGGCTCTTCTACGTCCTATGTTCGTTCGCATGGGTGTTCGGCGCCGGGTTCAACCACTTCGTCGACCAGGCGACGGGCGCCGACCCGTGGCGCAACCTCGGCAAGGTCTTCTGGAGCACGGGCTGGGTCATCGTCTTCCTCGCGATCTGCAACTCGATCGCCGCCAACTCGAACGCCGCCGTCAACGCGGCAACTCGGGTCTTCTACGCGCTCTCGCGCAACGGCCTCGCGCCGCGTGCACTCGGACGCACGCATCCGCAGTTCAAGACGCCGTATATCGCGATCATCTGGATGAGTGTCTTCGCTTTTGTGCTCTCGCTCATCCTCGGGTGGAAGTGGGGCCCGCTGATCGGCTTCTTCTTCATCGCGACCTTGGCCGTGATCGTCGTCGTGGTGGTCTACATCCTGATCTGCTTCGGGTGCATCTGGCACTACTGGACGAAACGGCGGGCGGAGTTCAACTGGTTCCTCCACTTCGTCGTCCCGATCGCCGGCGCGGTGCTCTTCTTCTTCCCGCTCTACTACGAGTACGTGAAATTCCCGCCGACGTACCCGATCAAGTACGCGAACTGGATCGCGTTGGGCTGGGTCGCCGCCGGTCTCGCGCTGACCGTTTACCTGACACAGCGCCATCCAGACCGCCTGCGTGACATGGAGCGCGTCTACGTCGAAGACGAAACTGTGGCACCGGAGCGCGCCTGATGGCGACCGCGGTCGGCCACCGGATCGGCCGTGACGAGATCATCTGGGCCTTCGGGCCCGACCTCGAGCCCGCGCTCGAGGTCGATCCCGGCGAGACGGTCACGTTCGAGACCAACGACTGCTTCACCGGCCAGATCACCTCGGAGGACGACCTCGTCACAGCGATCGACTTCGAGCGCGTGAACAGCGCCACCGGCCCGGTGGCCGTCCGTGGCGCAGAGCCGGGCGACTCGCTGATCGCCGAAATTCTCGACGTGCGGCCGATCGAGTTCGGCTTCGCCTGCCTGATCCCCGGCTTCGGCCAGCTGATCGAACAGGTCGAGGCGCCCGTGACACGCATGTTCCGCGTCGAGGACGGCTGGATCCAGATGAACGAGCGCGTCCGCTTCCCCGCCAAGCCGATGGTCGGCGTCGTCGGCGTCGCGACCGACGGCGACACGCTCACCAACGGCCTCGCCGGACGGCACGGCGGCAACCTCGACGACCACCTGCACGGCAAAGGCGCGCGGATCTTCTTTCCCGTGCGGCAGGAGGGCGGGCTCTTCGCGGTCGGCGACATGCACGCGTCGATGGGCGACGGCGAGATCTGCTTCACCGGGGTCGAGATCGCGGGGGAGGTCGACATCCGCTTCGACCTGCTCAAGGGCAAGCAGGCGACCTGGCCGGTGACGGAGTTGGAGCGCAGCTGGGTGCCGCACGCGACCGCCGACGACTACGACGACGCGCTCAAGCTCTGCGCCCAAGAGGCCGCCAAGCTGCTCGTGGACGAGTGGGACTTCTCGATCGAAGACGCGTTCATCTTCCTGTCCGTTGCCTGCGACGCCGGTGTCGCTCAGGCGTGCAAGCCGGCGCCGCAGTTTGGCACGATCGCCCGCTTCACCATCCCGAAGCTGGACGCAACGCCGGCGCCGTTTCGGGCGACTTGACCTGCCGCGGCTCCTCGCGGACGGCGCGTGCAACCTTCAGGATGATCGCCAGCAAGGCGGCGATGCTCAGCAGGATCAGTGAGCCTGCGATGAGGAGGTCGGTTTCCATGCAGCCATCGTCGCTGCATCCGGAGGGCGTGCCTAGCCGGTGAACCCCCGAGTCGAACGGCGGAAAACCGCACCGCTACAATCCGGATAGCGATGCGCACGATGAACCCGATCCACGAGTCGACGTCCTGTGCCGTCGCCGCCTGCGCCGCGATCATCGGCGCCAAGTGGACCGCCTTGCTGGTGCACGACCTCTCCGAAGGCCCGCGCCGCTTCTCGGAGCTCGAGCATTCCTGCGCCGGGATCAGCCCGCGCACGCTTTCGGAGCGCCTGAGGGCGCTGGAAGACGAAGACCTAGTCGAGCGCCACAGCTACGCCGAGAGCCCGCCGCGCGTCGAGTACGAGCTCACCGTGAAAGGCGAAGCCTTGCTGCCGATTATCGAGGAGATGCGGCAGTTCGGCCACGCGTTCCTGACGCCCGCGTAGCCCACTCCGGCTCGGCCCACAGCTTCGCCAGCTCCACGGTCGTCGCGGCCGAGGCCGCCATGTCCTGCACGGAGGCCCACTCGAGCACCGAGTGGAACTGCTGGCCGCCCGTGAAGATGTTCGGCGTCAGCAGACCGCGGGCGCTCAGCATCGCCCCGTCGGTACCGCCGCGGATCGGCTCGCGCCACGGCTCGATCCCGCAGCGGCGCGCAGCCTCGTCGGCAGCCTCGGTGATGCTCTGATCCTCGTCGAGGAACTCCTTCATGTTGTGGTACTGCGCCTCGACGCTCACGCTGACACGTGCGCGCGGTTCTTCCGCCGCCAGCTCGTCCGCGAGGCGCCGTAACAGCTGTTCGTGCTCCTCGAGCTTCGACGGATCGAAGTCGCGGGCGATGAACCGCAGCTCTGCCTCCGCGGTCGTGCCGGTGAAGCGATGCGGATGGATGAAGCCTTCACGTCCCTCCGTCGTCTCGGGGGAACGCTCGCCTTGCGGCAGACGCTCGATCAGACGCGCGCCGAGCTTGATCGCGTTGACCATCTTCCCCTTCGACGTGCCGGGGTGGACGCTCAGGCCTTCGATCCGGATCCGCACCTCGGAGGCGGAGAAGGTCTCGTCGTCGATGCGGCCGAGCTCCGCACCGTCGAGCGTGTAGGCGAAGTCGGCGCCGAACTCCTCGATGTCGAAATAGTCGACGCCGCGGCCGACCTCCTCGTCGACGGTGAACCCGACGCGAATCGGTGCGTGCTCGAGCTCCGGATGCGCGGCCAGGTACGCGACCACGCCCATGATCTCGGCGACTCCGGCCTTGTCGTCGGCGCCGAGCAGGGTCGTGCCGTCGGTCGTGACGATGTCGTGGCCGACGCGCGCAGCGAGGATCGGGTTCTCGTCGACCCGCAAGACCTTGCCGGTGTCGCCGGGCAAGACGATGTCCTTGCCGTCCCAGTTGCGGATCACCTGAGGCTGCACGTTGGCACCGGACTCGTCTTGGCTCGTGTCCATGTGCGCGATCAATCCGACGGTCGGGCCCGCCGAACCGGGTAGCGTCGCGAAGACGTAGCCGCGCTCGGTCAGCTCGACGTCATCGAGGCCGAGCTCGCGCAGCTCACGCTCGAGCACCTGGCCGAGGTCGCGCTGCTTGGCCGTGCTCGGATAGGTCTGGGAGTCCTGGTCCGACGTCGTGTCGACTCGGACGTAACGCAGAAAGCGTTCGAGCACGTCTTCCTGGAGCTGTGCTGCGAGCTCAGGCAAGCGCGGCCAGCCCCTTGTACAGCTCCGTCGCGGCCGCGACGGCTCGGTCGACGTCCTGGACGCGCAGCCGCTCGTTCGGCGAGTGCACGTTGCTCTCCCGCAGCGCGAACCCGGTGCCGATCGTCGGGATCCCCTTCTCCGCGAGCGCCGGATAGATCGGCAGCGTGCCGCCGACGCGCACCAGGATCGGCCGCACGCCGACGGCGCGCTGGAACGCGTCCAGGCCGAGCTGGATCGCGGGCGAGTCGGCGGCGAAGACGCCGGGCGGCGCGGAGTTCTCGCGCTCGATCGTCACGGCGGCGTCCTTCGGGACGGCCTTGCGGAATAGGCGCTCTGCGGCCGCGGCGATCACATCGGGGTCCTGCCCCGGTGCGAGGCGGATCGTGAAGCGCGCCTCGGCCTCGACGACGAGCGTCGTGTTCACGAACTCCGGCTTGCCGCCGTGGATCCCGTTGACGTCGAGCGACGGCTCGGCCCAGGTGCGGTCGTAGAAGTCGTGCTCCGCGTTCGCGTCGAGCGGCGTCGCACCGGCCTCGTCGAGGATCTGTGCGCCGGACGGGAGCTTCTCCAGGCTCGCGACCTCGGCGTCGCTGAGTGCCGTGCGCCCGATCCGCAGCTGATCCGGCAGCAGCCCGTCACGCGCGAGCAGCGCGGAGAGCCCCTGCACGAGCACGTGGATCGCATTGAGCGCCGCGCCGCCGTAGTAGCCGGAGTGCATGTCGCGCTCGCCGGTTCGCACCTGCACGTGGAAGCCGACGAGACCGCGCGTCGCGAGCGCGAACTCGGGCTGCTCCGGCCGCGTCATGCCGCCGTCGAAGATGATGCACGCGTCGGCGCCGCGGTCGTCCTCTTCGATGAACTCGACGATCGAATGGCCGCCGATCTCCTCCTCCCCGTCGCACGCAACCCGGATGTTGACCGGCAACGCACCGTCCGCGCGCAACAGCTCGGCCGCCTTCAACAGCGTGTAGAGCTGGCCTTTGTCATCGGCGATTCCGCGTGCGTAGAACCAGCCGTCGCGCTCCTCGAGCTCGAACGGCGGCGACTCCCACAGCTCGAGCGGCGCCGGAGGCTGGACGTCGAAGTGCCCGTACACGAGCACGGTCGGCGCGCCGACGCCGTTCGTGCTGGCGGGAATGTCGCCGACGACGAGATCGCGCGTGCCGTGCCGGACGAGCTCGGCCTCGCCGCCGGCCCGCTTGACGAAGTCGCGCACCCACTCCGCCGCACGCCGCAGGTCGTCTTGATGCGCCGGATCCGCGCTGACGCTGGGAATTGCGATGAACTCCCGTAGCTCGGCTAGCCAGGTTTCGTTCACGTGACCCGTCCCGGAAGACCAAACGGTCGCGCCGGCAAAGCCGGCACGACCTCCAATGGTCGGCGTCGCAAGCGACGCCTCAGCGCGATGAACTCGCGTAGCTCGTCGAGCCAGGTGTCTTCCACGAGCGGGCGAGTCTACTCGGGGGTCAGTCCCGGCCGGCGATGATCGTGGAGCCGCTTCTCCCCGAGGGCACATGTCCCGCCCACGCCGGGGAGGCAAGCAGCGCGACCGCGAACGCCGCCGCCAGGATCGCAGCGAGCTTCCTCCGCACGTATCCGATTCTATAGGTGCGTTACGCCACGTCGCGGAGCTTGATCGCGTCCGCGAGCGCGCGCAGCTTCTTGAGGCTCTGGTTCTCGATCTGGCGGATGCGCTCGCGCGTGACGTTGAACGTCCGCCCCACCTCGTCGAGCGTGCGCGGGTGCTGGCCGTCGAGCCCGTAGCGGAGCTCGAGCACCTGACGTTCGCGGCTCGAGAGCGTGCCGAGGATCTTCCGCAGCGTCTCCTTGCGCAGCGTGATCTCGGCCTCCTCGTCCGGCAGCGGCAGGTTCTCGTCGGTGATGAAGTGACCGAACTCCGACTCGTCCTCGTCTCCGACCGGCTTCTCGAGCGACACCGGCGTCTGAGCGCTCCGGCGGATGTGCTCCACCTCTTCCGGAGTGAGCTCGAGGTCGCGGCCGATCTCCGCCGCGGTCGGCTCCCGGCCGAGCTCCGCGCGGAGCTTCCGCTCCGACCGGACGATCTTGTTCAGCTTCTCGACGACGTGGACAGGCATGCGGATCGTGCGCGCCTTGTCGGCGAGCGCGCGGGCGACCGCCTGGCGGATCCACCACGTCGCGTACGTGGAGAACTTGAATCCCTTGCGGTAGTCGAACTTCTCCGCCGCGCGGACGAGGCCGATAGTCCCCTCCTGGATCAGATCGAGGAAGGGCAGGCCCTGGTTCCGGTACTTCTTCGCGATCGAGACGACGAGGCGGAGGTTCGCCTCGACCATCTCCTGCTTGGCGAGGTGGTCGCCGCGCTCGATGCGCTTCGCGAGCTCGACCTCCTGTGCCGCAGTGAGCAGGTCGACCTTGCCGATGTCTTTGAGGAAGAGCTGCAGGGCGTCGGTCGAGACCTCGCGCGGCTCCTCCGCCGCCTCCTGCTCCTCCTCGGGACCGGCGACCACCTCGATGTGGAGCTCCTCGAGCGCGTGGTAGAAGTCGTCGAGCTGATTCGGCTCGAGATCGAGCTCGTCGAGCCCGACTGCGATCTCGTCGGCGCTGAGCTGGCCGTGTTCGCGTCCGGCCTCGAGGAGGGCTTTGGCGTCGTCCGTCTCGAGCACGTCGACGACGGATTTCGGTGGTGCGACGGCCTCGGTTGCGCTCAATCCGTTCCCCCCTCGTGGAAGCGGCGTTTGGCGATGCCGCACTGTGCCAGTTGGCCAGGACGAAAGCCATAGGCCGAACGGCTCATCTTCGTGCGGACTGGTCCTACGGCTTTCGCCCCGCCTTGAGAAGCGTCTCGGCCCTGTTTCCAAGTGTAGTCCGTGGTCCTTGCACGTGGGCCAAGGTCAATTCGTGACGGGCACGAGGCAGGTCGCCGAAGTAGATCAACAGGAGCCCCAGATGGAAGCGGACCGTCTGGGCATGCGGGAACCGCCGTACGAGGGGTCCGAGCCTGGAGAAAGCCGCGGCCGGTCGCTCCTTGTCGTACAGGCCGACGGCCGCCGCCGTCAGCGTCTCGGGATCGTTGGGGGCGGCTCGCGCCGCGGCGGCGAACTCGCGTTCGGCCGAAACGGGACGGAGCGCCTGCTGGAACGCCGCCCCACGAAGCAGATGCTCCTGGGCGGCGGTCTTCGCGCGGACGAAGCTGGGCACGAACGGCGGCAGCCCGGGCGGCGTTCCCGGGTGGCGGAAATCGGCGGCACGCACCGCTGACGGCGAGTCCGGCTGGACGCGCTCCGCCTCGCGCCATGCGTTTGCCGCGTTCGTGTTCTGACCCGCGAAGGCGAGGGCGAGCCCGAGCTCGAGGCGCACGAGCGCGCTGTGCGGGTAGCGCGCGGCAAGGATGCGGAGCCGCCGCACCGTTCCCTCCGGCCACGCGCCCAACGCCTCGCGAACCTGCTGCGCGAGCTCGGCCGGCGCCGTCGGGTCGGGCGCGAACGGCGGCGGCTTGCTCGTCGGACGGCTGACCTCCGAGCGCGTCGCGAGCGTGATGCCCACGGCGATGCCTGCGGCGGCGGCGGCGGCCGCGCCGACAACCAGCCAGACTCGCAGCCGCGGGCTCATCCGCCGCGACCGTATCGGAGTCTTCGCCGCTATATTTCGGAAAGCGATGCCGACGTACAGGGAATTGCTGCAACAGGTGCGGAGCGAGATCTCCGAGGTCGACGCGTCACGTGCGCGCGAGCTGGTCGACGCCGGCGAGCCGGTCGTCGTCGACGTACGCGAGCAGGACGAGTGGGACGAAGGCCACGTCCCGGGTGCCGTGCACATTCCGCGCGGCCACCTCGAGTCGCGGATCGAGCGCGTCGCGCCCGATCCGTCGCAGCAGGTCATCGTGTACTGCTCCGCCGGCAACCGCTCTGCGTTCGCCGCGAAGACGCTCGAGGACATGGGCTACGAAGACGTCGCCTCACTCGCGGGCGGCTTCACCGACTGGAAACGCAACGGCTTTCCCGTCGAACTGCAGGCCGGTCTCGACGGGCCGCGCCGGGCACGCTACAGCCGCCATCTGCTGATTCCCGAGGTCGGAGAGCAGGGGCAGCTGAAGCTGCTCGACTCGAAGATCCTGCTGATCGGCGCGGGCGGGCTCGGCTCGCCCGCATCGCTCTACCTTGCAGCAGCCGGCGTCGGCCGGATCGGGATCGTCGACGCGGACGTCGTCGACGAGTCGAACCTGCAGCGCCAGATCGTCCACTCGACCGAGCGCCTCGGCGAGGCGAAGGTCGAGTCGGCGAAGCGCACGATCGAGGCGCTCAATCCCGACGTCCAGGTCGTCGCGTACAAGGAGCGGCTGACGTCGGCGAACGTCGAGCGCATCCTTGCCGACGGCTGGGACGTGATCGTCGACGGCGCCGACAACTTCCCGACGCGCTACCTCGTCAACGATGCGGCCGTCTGGCATGACGTTCCCGTCGTGCACGGCTCGATCTACCGGTTCGAGGGCCAGGTGACGGTGTTCCGGCCCGGCGCGGGCCCGTGCTACCGCTGCCTCTTCCCCGCTCCGCCGCCACCCGAGCTGGCGCCGTCGTGCGCCGAGGGCGGCGTGCTCGGCGTCCTGCCCGGCGTGATCGGGTCGCTGCAGGCGAGCGAGGCGCTGAAGCTTGCGCTCGGAATCGGCGAGCCGCTCGTCGGCCGGCTCCTGCTCTTCGACGCGCTGTCGGCGGAGTTCAACGAGGTCAAGCTGCGCCGCGACCCGGAGTGCCCGGTCTGCGGCGAGCACCCGACGATCACGGACTACATCGACTACGTCGAGTTCTGCGCGGGCACGAGGGAGCGCGCGTGACGGTCGCTCGCCTTCGGCACGCTCCCGCGGGGGAAACCATGTTTCCCCCGCGTGCCCCCTTCTTTAGGTCACGCCTCAGCCCCCGCGCCGCTGCGATCGCCGCGTGCACTGAGGAGGAAGTTTGGGGAAACCTCACGGTTTCCCCCTATGCCCCTTCCCTACGTCATCGGCCGGAGGCCGGCCGATGACGAAGGTCCGCATCCCACCCACCCTGCGCGAGCAGACCGGCGGCGCGCGTGAGCTACCCGCCGAGGGCGACACCGTGCGCGATCTGCTCGACGACCTGATGGGACGTTTTCCGTCTCTGCGGCAGCAGCTGGTCGAGGACGACCAGCTCGCACCGTTCGTGAACGTCTACGTCGAGGGCGAGGACGTGCGCACGCTCGATGGGCTCGAGACGGAAGTGCGGCCCGGGTCGACCGTGATTCTCTTGCCGGCAATGGCCGGTGGGTAATCCGGCGAAAGTGCTGCACACTTTCGCCGGGTCGAAGAGTTAGATCCTCGCTTCGCTCGATGAAGTTGAAGACCTCAGTCCAGCAGCTCTACGGCGAGCTCTGGGCGGACGAGGATCCGCTCGATCTGGAGCTGCAGGCCAGTCTCCAGCCGCGCGGCACGGAGTGGCTGTTCGCGGCCTTCGCCGACCTCGGCCCGCAACCCGGACAGCTGGTCGTCGACGTCGGCGCGCGGGACGCGGGCCACGCGATCCGGCTCGTCCGTGAGCACGGCGTGCGCGCGATCGCCCTGGATCCGGTGCGGCACCACGTCGAGCTCGCCACGCGCGCGGTGTCCGAAGCCGGCCTCGAGGACGACGTCGAGGTGGTCGAGGCCGGAATCGAGGCGATGCCCGTCGCCGACGGCGCAGCGGATTGGATCTGGTGCCGCGACGTCCTCGTCCACGTCGACCTCGAGCGTGGCTTCGCCGAGTGCGCACGCATCCTCCGCCCCGGCGGCCGGCTGCTCGCCTACGTCACGTGCGCAACCGACTTGCTGGAAGAGCGGGAGGCGGCTGCGCTGTTCGAGGCCGTCGCAGTCGTCCCCGAAAGCACGCAGCGGGGCGCGATCGAACGGCACGCCGCGGCGGCGGGCCTGACCCTCACCTCGTACACGCCGCTCGGCGGCGAGTGGCGCGAGCGGATGATCGAGGACGGGTCCTGGGATCCCGGCAGCGACCTGCTCCGCTTGTCGCGGCTGCACCGCCGGGAGCCGGAGCTGGTCGAGCGCCACGGCGAGACCCGCGTCGCGGCGTACGCGGCGGCGAGGGCGTGGGGCGTCTACCAGCTCCTCGGCAAGCTCTGCCCCTCGATCTTCGTCTGGCGGCGCGATGCGTAGCGTGGTCGCGCCCTCCCTGCTCGGCCTGATCGGAGACACGCCGCTCGTCGAGCTACGCCCGGTCGGCGACGTACGCGTCTACGCGAAGCTCGAGGGCCAGAACCCGACCGGCTCGATCAAGGACCGCATCGCAAAGGCGATGATCGAGGCGGCGGAGGCGTCCGGCGAGCTCGAGCCCGGCCGCGAGCTGCTGGAGCCGACGAGCGGCAACACCGGGATCTCGCTCGCGCTCGTCGCGAAACTGAAGGGCTATCCCCTCACCTGCGTGATGCCGGAGAACGCGACCGAGGAACGCAAGCGTCTGCTCGGTCTCTTTGGCGCGCGCATCATCTTCTCGCCGCCGGAGGAGGGCTCGAACGGTGCCGTGCGCACGGCGCTCGAGCTCGCGGAGCGCGAGCCGAGCTACTTCATGCCGTTCCAGTACGCGAACGAGGCGAACCCACGCGCGCACTACGAGGGGACCGGCGCTGAGCTTGCGGCCGCGTTGGACCGCATCGACGTCGTCGTCGCCGGGCTCGGCACGGGCGGCACGTTGATGGGCGTCGGCGAGCGCTTGCGCGAGACCTTCCCCGACGTCGTCGTCGCCGCGGCCGAGCCCCTGCCCGGCGATCCAGTCATGGGGCTGCGCTCGCTCGACGAGGGCTACGTCCCGCCGATCCTCGACGTGTCGAAGCTGGACCGCAAGGTGCTCGTCTCGAACGAGGAGTCGGTGCACGAGGTGCGCCGCCTGCTCGACGAGGAGGGACTGTTCGCCGGCGTCTCGTCCGGAGCCGTCGGCCATGTCGCGCGCAGGCTCGCGGGCGAGCTCGAGGAGGGCGTGGTCGTGGCGATCCTCGCCGACGGCGGCTGGAAGTACCTCTCCGCCGGTTTCTGGGACGCCGACGACGTCGAGCGTTCGATGGAACGAATCGTCTGGTGGTGATCCCCGCCGACGTGCGCGCAGCGCTCGTCGCGCACGCGGAGCGGGAGGCGCCGAACGAGGCCTGCGGGCTGGTGCTGCTACGCGAGGGCCGGGCCGAGCGGTACGAGCCCGGGCGGAACGCGGCGGCGTCGCCCTACCGCTTCGAGCTGGAGTTCGACGACCCGGAGATCTGGTACGCGGAGGACGCCGGCTACGAGCTCGCCGTCTTCCACTCGCACGTCTCGGCGCCGGCACGGCCGTCGCGCACTGACGTCGAGAACATCGGCCTGTGGGCCGGCAAGCCGTACGTCGTGTACTCCCTGCAGGCGGACGATCTGGCCGTCTTCCGGATCGAAGACGGCCAGATCGCCCCAATACCTCTCAGCTCGTGACCTTGAAGAACCCGAACATCAGCGACTCGTGGACCGAGCAGTAGTACTTCCACTTCCCGGTCTTCAGCGCCACGGTCACGGTCTTCTTGCCCTTGAACGAGGTCCCGGTCAGCACCTTCTCGAACTTGCCGCCGGTCTGCCGCTCGAGCGTGAAGTTGTGGATGGCGGCCTTGTCCGTGATCACAAAGGTGTACTTGCCCGCTTTGAGCGTCGTCACCTTCTTCGTCCCCTTCTTCAGCGTGATCGTGTAGCCCGGCCCGACCGTTCCCACGAGCTTCGGCGTCGTCATGGCCGAAGCGGGGCCTAGGAACAGCGCCGCGGCGAGCACGCCGGCGGTCAATAACAAACCGGTGATACGGATCATCGAGAGCTCCTTCGCGTTGTGGTTACCGCCCAATTAACCCTTTACCCGATGGAACCCTCAGCGGTTTTGCCCTACGTGACCTTCAAGATGCCCTTCATGCCGGCGGCGGTATGACCGGGCACTGGGCAGTTGTAGACGTATTTGCCCTTTTTGAGGGTCACGACGAAAAGACCGGTCTTCCCGGGCTTGATCAGCTTGCTCGTCTTGCCGGCGATCCTGAAGTCGTGGGCCAGCTTGCCTTTGTCGACGAGCTTGAAGGTAACGCTGCCGTGCGGAACCGTCGTCTTGGACAGCGTGAACTTGAACTCCTTCATCGCGACGGTGACGGTGGTCGCAGTCGTCGCCGACGGTCGCGCCGCGATCGGCGCGGCCGCGACGAGCGCCGCGAGCGCAACCGCGAGCGCAAGGGTGATGCGATTCATGAGGTGAGACCCCTTTCCCGGTTGGACACCTACTACGCGCCCATCGTAGCCGCAGCCCGAATCGCGCGGACGGAGCTACGCGTCTAGTTGTCCGGGTCGAACAGCTCCGCTTCGAGGTCGTCCCGCTCGGAGTCGTCGCGGTCCTTCTGATCGCGTCGCTGCTCGAATGTGACGGCGAGCCTGTTGATCCGCGAGCCTTCGACCTCGAGCACGTCGAAGCGCATCCCGTCGTGCGAGATGTCGTCGCCGACCTCGGGCTGACGCCCGAGCAGGCCGAAGACGAAGCCGGCGACCGTGTGGTAGTCCTCGACCGGCAGGTCGGTGCGAAAGCGCTCGTTGAAGTCGTCGATCGGGAACGTCCCGTCGATGCGGACCGTGTCGTCGTCCACCTGCTCGACGGACTCGTCCGGTAGGTCGAACTCGTCCTCGATCTCGCCGACGATCTCCTCCAGCAGGTCCTCGAGCGTGACGATCCCCTCCATCTCGCCGTACTCGTCGACGACGATCGCCATGTGCTGGTTCGCGCGGCGGAACTCCGTCAGCAGCGCTGCCAGATCCTTCGTCTCCGGGACGATGTGCGCCGGCCGCACGAGCTCCTCCACCTTCACCTCGTGCATGCCGCGCTCGCGCAAGGCGGAGAACAGGTCGCGCACGTGCAGGATCCCGACGACGTTGTCCAGCGACTCGCGGTAGACGGGATAGCGCGTGTACGGCGAGTCCATCACCGCCTCGAGGCATTGCTCCGGCGGCAGGTCGACCGACAGTGCCACCACCTCGGGGCGGGGCACCATCACGTCCGAGGCCTCCTTGTCCGCGAAGTCGAAGACCTTGTAGAGCATCTCCTGCTCCTGCTGCTCGATCTCGCCGTGCCGCGTCGACTGCGAGACGACCATGCGCAGCTCGGCTTCGGAGAGGACGTCGTCCTCGGCGCCCGGCGGCTGGAGCCCGAGCACGCGCAGCACGACCTCGGTCGCGCGCTGCAGGAACCAGATCAGCGGGCGGAAGGCGAGGAAGAAGCCGCGTACGGGCGCCGAGACGAAGAGCGCAGTCCCCTCCGAATGGCCGAGCGCGATCCCCTTCGGCACGAGCTCGCCGATCACCACATGCAGGAAGGTCAGGATCAGGTAGGCGATCAGCACCGCGAGCAGCGTCGCCAGAAAGTTCCCGAACGCATCGGCGAGCGCCTGCTCGCCGAGCGCGCCGATGCCCAGTGATGTCAGCGTCACGCCGAGCTGCATCGCCGCGATGAACTTCGGCGGATCCGACGTGATGCGGAGCACGTCGCGCGCGCGGCGGTTGCCCTGGTGGTGCAGTTCGACGATGCGGGTGCGGCGCGCGGTCACGAGGCCGTATTCGGCCGCGACGAAGAAGGCGTTCAGCAAGATCAGAACGCCGACCGCGATGAGCTCGAAGAGGAGCGTCACGCCCCGACCCCGTGGGCGTTGGTACTAGGAGGGATGTCTTCGTCCAACTACGGGCCAGTATAGGTAACGGTCCCGCCGTCACCGCCGCGCGCGGCCCGGCCCTCGCGTACCAGGCGTTCCAGGTGCGAGAGCGTCTCGGCCACGGCGAAACGGCGGTGCGTCGGGCCGAGCTCGGCGCCGAAAACGGCGAGCGAAACGTCGTAGGCGGTGCGTAGCTCGCCGGACAGGGCCGCGGCCGTCTCGTCGAGCCGTTCTCGGTGGTGGGCGATCAGCTCGCGCGCCCGCTCGGCGCCGTTGTCGATTGGCTCGCCGTGTCCCGGATAGACAACGCGCGGCGCGAGCTCGACCGTGCGCTCGAGCGACGCGAGGTAGTCGCCGAGCGGGTCCGGGCGGCTCTCTGGATAGAGGCCGACCGCAGGCGAGATCGCCCGCAGGAGATGGTCACCGGAAATCAGCACGCCGTCGCGCAGGAAGCCGAGGTGGCCGTCCGCGTGCCCGGGCAGTTCGACGACGCCCCAGCCGTCGAGCTCGCTGCCCTCGTACAAGAGCTCCGGGTCGAGCGCGTAGCGGATGAACGGTGCAAACGCGTGACCCTGCTCGACCAGGTCGTCCGCGACCGCTGCCGGCACGCCGTGCGTCGTAAACCACGCCGCCATCCGCTCCGGCCAGTCCTTGCTCCCCCACACCCGCTCGCACTGCGCGTAGTCGAGACCGCCCTGGAAGACGGGCGCGCCTGTCGCCGCGGCAGCCGCTGCCGCACCCCCGACGTGATCCGGGTGGAAGTGTGTGATCGCGATCCGCTCCACCGCGACGGAGGCCCACGGCGCGTCGCCGAGACCCAGCCCGGTGTCGAACAGCGTCCCGTCGACGAGGTAGCAGTGGACGTGCTTCGGCCCGGTCGGCAGCGGCAGCGTCAGGCGCCGAACACCGTCTTCGAGTGATACGAACACTTGTTCTATACTTCCTGCTGAGGCCATGCGGGTCGAGTATCGCGAAGAGCCGTGCAAGTCCGCCCTCAATCCGGTCAAGGGCATGGGGTTCAAGTGGTCCCTGAACCCGTACATGGGCTGCGTCCACCGCTGCACGTTCTGCTACGTCCGGCACTTCGAGCACCGCTCGGACCGGCCGTCCGACGACCGCTACGGGACGTCGATCCGGGTCAAGACGAACGCCGCCGAGGTGCTGCGCAAGGAGCTTGCCCGCCCGTCGTGGCAGTACGAGCACGTGGCGATCGGCGCGGCGACCGATCCGTACCAGCCGGCCGAAGGCAGGTACAAGCTCACCCGCGCATGCCTCGAGGCGTTGCGCGACGCGTCGAACCCGTTCTCGATCATCACGCGCGGCCCCATGATCGTGCGCGACCTCGACGTGCTCGTCGAGGCTGCCCAGCGCGCGTCGGTCTCGGTCACCTTTTCGGTTCCGACAGTCGACGAGGACGTCTGGAAGCGGACCGAACCCTCGACCGCACACCCGCGCCAGCGGTTGAAGGCGGTCAAGGCGCTGGTCGACGCCGGCGTGAACGCGCGAGTGGGGATGGCGCCGATCCTGCCCGGCATCTCCGATCGGCCCGAGCAGCTACGTGATGTCGTGCGTGCCGCCCGTGAGGCCGGCGCGACCGGGATCTGGGCGAACCTGCTCTTCCTCCGCCCCGGCACGCGGGAGCACTTCCTCGCCCACCTGGCGGAGGACTGGCCGGAACAGGTGCCGCTCTACGAAGAGCTCTACGCCGCCAAGGCCTATCTCGGCGCCGACCTGATGAAGCCGGTCCGACGCGAGGTCTCGCGGCTCGCGCAGGAGTATGAGATTCGAGATCGCCGAGAGCTACCCCTCGCCCCTCCGCCCGAGCCCGAGCAGCTTTCGCTGAGCCTTTGAAGACGGCCGCGCGGGCAGAAGCCCGCACGGGCTCGATGCGGCGCCGCCGATGTCGACGCCTGGGCGGAATATCATCCTCAACAGGTGTCCTCCCCCCCAGAGATCACCTGCCTGATCGTCGACGACCACGAGGTCGTGCGCGAAGGCCTGCGCCTGTCCCTCTCACGCGCGCCGCACATCCGCGTGATCGGCGAGGCGTCCGACGGCGCGAGCGCGGTTGCGCTCGCGGAGCGCCGCCGCCCAAACGTCGTGATCATGGACGTGCGCATGCCCGGCATGGACGGGCTCGAGGCGACGAAGATCCTCACGGAGAAGGTGCCCGAGTCTGCGGTGCTGATCTTCACCGCCTACAGCGAACGATCGCTGCTCGGCCGCGGGCTCGAGTCGGGCGCGAAGGGCTACATCCTCAAGGAGGCGCCGCACCAGACGCTGCTGCGGGCGATCGAGAAGGTCGCGGCGGGCGAGGGCTACGTCGATCCCGCGCTGATGCCGGCCTTCCTGACCGGCAAGGACAAGGACGAGATGCTGACCGGGCGCGAGCGCGAGATCCTGCAGCTGCTCGCGGACGGCATGTCGAATCAGGACGTGGCTGCGAAGCTGTTCATCAGCCAGGAGACCGTCAAGAGCCACGTCCGGCACATCCTCGCCAAGCTCGAGGCTGATACGCGGACGCAAGCGGTGGCGATTGCGCTTCGCGAAGCGATCATCGACTAGAGCGGGACTCCTAGTCCTGGCGTTCGCCACGGCCGCGGTGCTCGCGGTCGTCGGGCTCGCGGTCGGCAGCAGCGCGCTGACGATCGTCGGTCTCGCACTCGCCGTCGCGCTTGCGGGCGTCGTCGCGGCCTACCTGATCGTCACGGAGAGACGCCGGCACGAGGCGGCGGAGCAAGAGCTGACGAGCGAAGCGCGCTTCCTCGAGTCGCTCGTCGAGACGATGGGCTCGATCGCAGGCAACGCCGACGTGCTCGAGCGCACGCGCCAAGAGGCCGAGCGGCTGTTCGAAGCACGGGCGCTGCTGCTCGCTCCGGGCGAGCGGCCGCGCGCTGCGCCGGCGGAGAACGCGATGGTGATCCCACTGCGGGCGCACGACGAGGAGGTGGGCGCGCTGCGCTTGACGCGCGACCGCCCGTTCGACCGCGACGAGGTCGTCCGCGCAACGGTGCTGGCCGACTTCGCCGCACGCGAGCACGAGAACGCGCAGCTGCTCGGGGAGGCACAGCTGCGCGAGGTTGAGCGCACGCGGCTGTCGAACCAGATCATCACCGCCGAGCAGGACGAGCGCCGTCGCCTGGCCAACGAGCTGCACGACGGGGCGGTGCAGTCGCTCTCCGGTGTGGCGCTTCTGCTCGATGCCGGCCTCAACTCGATCGAGGAGGGGCGGCGGGACGAGGCGCGTCAGATCATCGGCCGCGCACTCGAACGCCACCGTGCCACGATCGGACAGCTCCGCAGCCTCTCGTTCAACCTCGAGCCGGTCGTCCTCCGCGACCAGGGCTTCGCTCCCGCCGTCCGCGCGCTCACGGATCAGATCGAGCTCGCCCACCACGTGCAAGTCGACCTGGACGTCGATACCGCCGAGCAACTCGCCGAGAAGACGCAGGCGGCGCTGTACCAGATCATCCGCGAGGCGATCAATCAGGCGGTGCGCAGAGGACCGCCGGAGACCTTGTCCATCACGATCCGGCAGACGCACGACGGCGGCGTCGAGACGTCGATCTCCGACGATGCGCCGGGCGAGCGCAGGCGGCGCAGCCTCGAGGAGCTCGAGGAGCGCGCCCGGACGCTGAACGGTGCCCTCAAGGTCGACCAGCGCCCGAGCGGCGGCACCACGATTCGCGTCGTCCTGCCGCCGTACGCCGCAGCCCGTTAGCTCGTTAGGATCCGCGGCCGATGGTCGGCAAGTATCTGCTCTTCGTCTGGAAGCCGAGTGGCTACGAGCTGCGCGAAGCCGACGGCGAGGTCCCAGCGGTCGGCGCCGAGATGGAGCAGGACGGCACCAGGCTGCGGGTGACGAAGGTCGCGCCGTCGCCGCTTCCCGGTGACTCGCGGCCCTGCGTCTATCTACAGGGCGCTTAGCGCGCTCTCGGCGGCGATGCGCCCGAAGACGAGGGCTGCCGCCAGCCCACTCGCGTAGCCGCCGGTCGAGATGCCGCCCACGTCGGCGCCGGCTGCAAAGAGACCGTGCGCGCCGACGACCTGCGCCCGCTCATCGATGCGAAGCCCGCCGATCGTGTGCGTGATTCCGGGCTTGACGCGTACTGCGACACGCGCTGCAGGCGGAGTCGCGAACGGAAGCTCGGACGGATCCGTGCGCGTCGCCGCGACCGCGACCCGTTCTGCAACCGCCTCGTCGGCGAGCGCTTTCTCATCCAACACGTACCAGGCACGTGCACCGGGCTGCCGTGCCGTCGCCTGCACGAGATCGTTCTCCGACCACGAGACCTCGCCTTCGAAGAACTCCTCCCCGTGTTCGTTGTACACGCGTGCAACGCGCCCGTAGAGCTGAGCAAGCGGGACGAACTGCTCCTCGGAAAAGTCCGCGTCCGGCATGTTGCGGCCGTAGAACTCGTGCATGCCCGCAGAGAGCTGCGCGCCGCGGCTCAAGGCGTAGCGCAAACCGACGCCAGCGCTCCAGGGATTCGCACGCAGCCGCAACCGCCCACCGGGCCGGATGTGCTCGTCGACGAGACCCGTGTCACCCTGGAAACCGCCGGTGGCGAGGATCGTCGGCTCAGGCGCGGTCTCGCCGAGGCGCAGGTCGCCGGCCGCGTGGACGAGCACGTCGGTGAGACCCCGAGGATCGAACCGCTTGCCGATCGTGCGCGGGTTCCCGGTCTCGTGCGCGACCACGGGTGCGCCCAACGACTCGAGCCACGCGATGCCGTCGTCCAACTGCTCCCAGACGGCGCGTTGCAGGCGCTCGTCGCCGGTGGGACATTCCGCGCGGAAGTCGTCCCACTCGCGAAAGCGCCAGACCACGCAGCTCGACAGCAGCATCGAGCCGCCTGCGCGCGTCCCCTTCTCGTAGACCAGCGGCGCTGAACCGAGCTCGCGCGAACGGACGGCCGCGCACAAACCGGCCATGCCCGCGCCGGCGATGACTAAGTCAGTGCGAATTCCGGCTTGTGCTCGACGTACTCGATGCGCACGCGCTCAGGGCCCCAGACGAAGACGGCCCGTGTGTTCGCGGCGTCGACCACGTTGTCGAGGACGCCCATGTCCTCTGCCTCTGCGATGTGCTCGTCGACCGAGTCGACAAGCACCGCAAGGTGATTGAGCAGCGGCTTGTCCGGATCCCCCGGCTCGCCCGGGTGGAACTCGATGTACGCGCCGCCGACCTGGACGCGCGGATTACCCTCGGCGGACGAGAGCGCCGGATCGAAGCCGAAGCGCTCGTACGCCTTTGCCGTCAGTACGGGATCGGCCGAGAAGAGCGCGACGTGATCGAGGTCGTACTCCGTGTCGGACGGAGCCTCGACCAGCCGGATGCGCACGTCCTGGCCGAGATCGAATTCGTCCTTCTGAGGCAGCTCGGAAACGCGCAACGCGACGTGCTTGAAGGCTCCCGGCTCACGCGGGCCCTCGGCGCTGAACAGCGTCAGCTTCCCGCGTCGAGCATCTGCACCGACGAGCGTGAAGTTCTCCTGCCGGTCGATCACGTGCATCCCGAGATTGCTCGTCAGGAACTCGGCGACCGGCTCCCGGTCCGCCAGCCAGAAGGCGACGTGGTCCAGAGTCTTCGGCTCCACGCCGCCACCCTAGCTAGCGGCTGCTGCACTACGTCGAGCTACTTGCGAGCGTCGACCGCTCTCTGCAGCTGGGCCTTGCTCATCTGCGAGCGGCCGGGGATGTTGCAGCGCTTCGCCTCGTTGTAGAGCTGCTCCTTCGTCCGGCCTTTCGGTCGGCGGGTTCCCGAGCGAAGCCCGCCGCGGTGATACGACGACATGTCACGAGTCGACGACCGCGACGGCCGGCTCTTCGACTCGCCTGATCGAGCGCGCTCCTTGTTGACCGTCCGCGCCGCGATCTCCTTGGCCCGCTTCGTCGAGCGGCCCTGCTTCTTCTCCCCTTCCTTGATGTGCTCGTACTGGCGTTCGCGCTTTGCGCTCCATGCTGACTGAGGCATCTGAAAACCCCCTACTGAGACTTTGTGGCTCAGAGCCACTTGCTCGGCAACTACACCGGTTTAAGTACCCGGTTCTCGCGGACTTACTCCAGCAGTGGGGTTCCAGACGTTGTGCCCGGCCGCGTACCCCCACTTGAGACTTTGTGGCTCAGAGCCACTTGCTTGACAACTGCACCGGTTTAGCACCCGGTTTGCGCCCACTTACTCCAGTGGTGGGTTCTGGACGTTGTGCTCGGTCGCGTACTCGTCGGTGAGCTTGTTCACGACGTCGAGCCCTTCGCCGTACGCGTAGTTGATCTTTACGAACGGCTCCCACTTGTCCGGCAGCGCGTCCTCCGGGAAGATCGCCTCGACCGGACACTCCGGTTCGCATGCCCCGCAGTCGATGCACTCCTCGGGATCGATCACGAGGATGCGATCGGCCTGGTGGATGCAATCGACAGGGCAGACGTCGACACACGAGAGGTCTTTGATGTCGATGCAGGGCTCGGCGATGATGTACGTCATCCGACCGTCACTCTACTGAGGCGATCAGCTCCTCGACGATCTGAGGGGCACGCTCCTGGAGCGCGTTCTTGACCAGCACGTGGTCGAAGCCCGCCTCGTGGGCGCGACGCAGTCCGGCCGTGTCCGTGTGTCCGCTGAAGCCCACGATCGGGACCTCCGGATATGAGTCCGCGACGTCGTCCGGGTCGACTCGGCTGATGTCCGCGATCACGAGATCCGGCCAATCGGCGCTGTCCGTCGTGACGAAGTGATGCGCAGGCAGCAGGGCCTCGAGCTTGCCCCGAAAGTAGACATCGACCCCACACAGCAGGATCGTCGCCACGGCGGGAGCGTACCCCGCCGAGGGTGCGGTTGCTAGGGTCGCGCCGTGGATTTCGTGCCCGTCGCTCGGGTCGAGGACATCGCTCCTGGCACCATTCGCACCGTCCGCGCCGGGGAGGAGGAGGTCGCACTGGCGCACTGCAACGGCGGCTTCTACGCCGTCCAGCCGCAGTGCCTCCACCTGCACGGACCGCTCGGCCACGGCAAGCTCGAGGGGTGCGTGCTGACCTGCCCGTGGCACGGCTGGCAATACGACGTGCGCACCGGGCAGAACGAGTTCGACCTCGCGATCCAGCTTCGCACCTACGACGTCCAGGTGGAAGACGGAGAGGTCCGCGTCCGCGTTTGAACGGGGCGTGGAGCTCATCCGCGCCGGCGAGTACTTCGCCGCGCACGAGGAGCTCGAGGATGCCTGGCGCGCGGCGCCGCAAGAGGAACGCGACTTCTTCCAGGGGCTCGTGCACGTCGCGGTCGCCTGGTACCAGGCAGGGCGCGGGCGCCGCATCGGCACGGAGCGCCAGCTGGCGAAGGCGATCCGCCGGCTGACGCCGTACGCGCCCGCACATTGCGGGCTCGAGCTGAACCCTCTCTTGCAGCAGCTCCGCGAGCTCAGCGCTCGCGGCTCGCTCGACCTGCCGCCGCCGGTGCTTTAGAGATCGCCGAGGCCGAGCGCCTCGAGCAGGCGGTGCGTGTAGATCTGCACGCGGTAGAACTCGTCGAAGAAGAGCAGCAGTCCGAGCGCGACGAGAATGACGCCGCCGACGATCGAGAAGACGCGGTAGTGGTCGCGCATCCAGCGGAAGAACGCCATCCCACGCACGAAGAAGACGGCGACGAGCAGGAACGCGACGCCGAGCCCGGCGGAGTACGCCGCGAGCCAGGCGGAACCGCGCAGCACCGTCTCGGAGTTGCTCGCGGCGGCAAACGCCTCGGCGAGGAACGGCCCGACACAAGGAGCGGCGCAGATCGCGAACGCGCCGCCGAGCAAGACGCGCGACCCTTTCCGCCGCGCTCCCTGCATGAGACCGCCCGCGACGACGCGATCGGTCCCCGGCAGCAGGCCCATGAACGCCAACCCCGCCACGACGAGGATGAAGCCGGCGAACGCCTGACGCGTCTGGTCGCTGAGCGCGTTGCCGATCAGGTTCGCCGCTGCGCCGAGCGCGACGAACACGGCCGCGAACCCGGCGATGAACGGCAGGCTCGAAAGGGCGACCCGGCGGCCGATACCGGGATCGCCGAGCCGCTGTGCCTCGACGGCCGAGACCGCCGACAGATAACCGGGCACGAGCGGTAGCACGCACGGGAACGCGATCGACGCGAAGCCGAGCAGGAACAGGCCGCCGGCCTTCTCCATCAGGCCTCGAAGCGGCGGAGCTCGTCGTCGAGCCGGCGTTCGAGAGCGGGATCGAGCTGCGCTGCGCGCGGCGCAGGCTCACGCGCACGCGACCACCGCCACGCGCCGAAGCCGACCACGACGGCCGCGACGACGATGCCCCCGATCGGCAACCACCAGGCCAGCAGCCCGAAGCCGTGCCGCGGCGGCGCGGCGAGGATCGCCTGCCCGTACTCGGCGACCAGCCTGTCCTCGATCTCGCTCTTCGTCTGCCCGGCGGCGATGTCTCTCGCGATCACCCGCTTGATCTGCTGCGCAGCCGGCGAGCTCGACTGGTCGAGCGTCGTGCCGCACACCGGGCACATCACCTCGCCTTCGAGCTCGGCCTGCGTCGGATGCCGGTCGCTCGCGTACGCGAGGGGAACCGCGAGCAGCGCGGCGACGAAGACCAGCGCCACCCGCTTCACGATTCGGCGATCTGCCGCAGGTAACGCGGCAGGTCTTCCTCCACGACCAGCTCCCCGACCACCTTGCCGCTGCGCGCCACGAAGAAGATCTTCGGGATCGGGAGCCCGCCCCACTTCGCGAGCACCTTGCCGTTGCCGTCGTGCACGCTCGGGTACGTGATGCCGTGCTCGCGCTGCCAGTGGCGAGCGTCGTCCGAAAAGTCCTTCGTGTCGACGCCGATGAAGGCGACGCGGTCGCCGTAGCGCTTGCGCGCAGCCTCCAGGCGTTTTGACTCGTGGATGCACGGTATGCACCACGAGGCCCAGAAGTCGAGCACGAGCGGTTTCTTCCCGCGCAGCGACGCGAGGTCGATCGTGCCACGACCGTCGAGCCGCGTCAGGTCGAAGGTCGGCGCGGTGGGATGACGTCCTGCGCTCAGCGCCTGCGAGACGCCGTTGTTGTCGTCGTGGACGACGCGCCACACGAGCAGCGCCAGCAGCCCCACGACCACAGCGAGTGCAAACACCTGCGCCGTCAGGCGGGCCGGGCGCGCCATCAGGCGGCGACGATGAAGACGGTCGTGCCGACGTCGACGTGGTTGAACAACCACTCCGCCTGCGGGATGTGCATCCGGATGCAGCCGTGCGAGACCGAGTAGCCGATCGAGGCGTCCGACGGCGTGCCGTGGATGCCCACGCCCGCCGCCGACAGCCCCATCCAGCGGGTGCCGAGCGGATTGTCCGGCCCCGGCGGGATCGGCTTCTGTCCCTGCGCCCACGGCGAAGGGGGCGGATACCACCAGGGGTTCCTCCACTTCACGACGATCGTGAAGCGGCCGAGCGGTGTCGGATATTGGCTCTGGCCCGTCGCGACGGCGAAGAACCGCCGGTACTTCATGCCATCGTAGAGCAGCAGGCGGTTCGAATTGCGGCGAATCACGATCACGGGCCCGAAGTTGCGCTGGGTCAGCTTGGGCTTCACCGCAGGCATGACGAGGCGCAGCTCCTCGCGCGTGCCGGCGGCGAGCGCGGTGTTGATGTCGCGCACCGCGCGGCGCTGGTCGAGCTTGCGCCCGCCGTGTTCCTGCGACAACCAGGGCCGCAGGTTCCGGAGGTAGAGCTTCGAGTCGACGGCGGGCCGGTCGAAACGCTGCGCGAGCTTCGCGACGAAGTCGGCGATCGTGCCGCTCACGACGGTGACGCCGAGCGGGATCGCCGAGTACGGCTGCGCGACGAGCGCTTTCTCGATCGCCTTGTCGATCACGGGGGTCGCGCCGAGGACGTCGGGCGTCACGAGCACAAGTGTGGAGCCGACCGTGAGCTGGAGCGGCTTCTGGAACTCCTGCTGGATCGTCGCCGTCGCCACATCCGGCGTCAGTCCGCCGACGTCGACTCCCGCGATCGTGACGCCGACGGGAATCGTGCCCGGCGGATCCGCAACCGCGGGGGTGGACGCGATCAACAGCCCGGCGATGAAGAGGAGGATGAAACGCTTCACGTGGTCAGCGCAGCGAAAATCCGCGGATCGTTGGTGATGATACCGTCGGCTCCCGCACGGACAAGCCGTTCCGCGAGTGTGGGGTCGTCCACCGTCCAGACGTAGACGGCCGCGCCGAGCTCGTGCGCGCGCGCGATGGCAGCCGGCGACGCGATCGAGTGGTGCAGGGTGGCCGCCCCGGCCCGGGCACGGGCGAGGAGCGCGGGCAGACGCCGCGGCAGAGAGGCCCCGAGGGATGCGAGCGTCGCGCGCACGACGGGCGCGAGCGGGCCTCGCTTGGAGAGCCCGAACCGGTCGCGCGGCAGCGTGTAGGAACGCGGCAACTCCGGCTCGAGCTCGGCCACCCGCCGCAGCGACGCCGCGTCGAATCCGCTCACCCACGAGCGATCGATCACGTCGTGGCGCCGCAGTGCCTCGACCACGGCCCGCTCGACGCCGCGGCGCTTGAGGTCGACCTGCAGACCGACGCGCGGCAAACGCTCCGCGCAGAAGGCGAGCGCCTCGTCGAGCGTCGTAGTCTCAGGCCCGGCCAGCTGTAGCTCGTGCGCGAGCACGACCGTGCCGTCGACGAGCGCGAGGACGTCGAACTCGAGCATGTCGCAGCCAAGCTCGACGGCCAGCTCCAGCGCTTCGAGTGTGTTCTCCGGCGCGAGTGCTGAGGCGCCGCGATGGCCTACGCGGGCAAATCCGCCCGCCGGCCGGCGCAGCGCGATCACACGCGACGGACGACGACGATCGCGCAGTCGTCGGCGAGCTCTCCCTGCGCAAATGCACGGCAGTCGTCGAGGACGGCGCGCGCGAGCTCCTCGGGCGGACGTTCGGCTCCCCGGGCGAGGGCCGCATCGAGGCGCTCGAAGCCGTACAGCTCCCCGTCCCGCCGCGCCTCGAGCACGCCGTCGGTGTACAGCACGACGCCGTCGCCGGCGGCGAGCTTTCCGCGCAGCTCCTCATAGGTCTGACCCTGCTCGATGCCGAGCACCAGCCCGTGCGCGTCGAGCGCCTCGAGGGTCTGGTTCGAACGGACGATGCGCGGAGCCGGATGGCCGGCCCCGGCAACCGCGAGCTCGCCGGTGCGCGGATCGATGACGACGTACACCATCGTGATGAACTTCCCGGGCGCGATCTCGCCGACGATCACGTCGTTGGCCGATTGCAGGAAGTCGCTGGGCTCGGAGTGCTCGCGGGCCAGCGAACGGAACACGAACTTCGCCATCGCCATGTCGGCGGCGGCTTCGATGCCGTGGCCCGTCACGTCGCCGAGGGCGACGGCGAGGCGTCCGTCGGGCAGCTCCATGAAGTCGTAGACGTCCCCGCCGACCTCGACACGTGCCGACGACTCGTACGCTGCGCCAAGCTTCAGACCTGCGAGCTCGGGAACCGTCTGTGGCAGCAGCGAGTGCTGCATGGTGTCCGAGAACTCCTTCTGCTGCTGGTAGAGACGCGCGTTGTCGATCGCGAGCGCCGCCTGTCCCCCGATGCGCACGGCCTCGTCCACCGTCTCCCCCGTGACGGGAGAGCCCGGACGCATCGAGACGATCGTCAGCGACGCGAGCACCTCGGCCGGGGTGGCGATCGGCACCGATGCGCCCGTCCAGCCGCGCTCGAGAAACGGCGCGAGCTCCGGCGAGGCCTCGGCCGTCGTCTGAAACGGCTCGCCCAGCCGGAACAGCCGTTGGATCGCGTGCGCGCCAAACGGCTGCGGGCGAAACAGGATCGACCGCGCAGCCTCTTCGAGCCGGGGCTCCGCGACCTTGAGCGCGCGCGGCAGCAGCCACTCCCGCCGTTCGTCCGGCATGCGGATCAGGGCTGCGTCGACGTCGAGCACATCCACGATCGTGCTCGTGACGGCGTGGAGCGTGGCCTCGAGCGACAGGCTCTGGGCGAATGAACGGGAGATCTCGTACAGGGCGCGGACCTGCTTCGACGCGGCTCGCTCCGCGTCGAGGGCGCGTTCCCTTTCTGCCCCGAGCCGCTTGGCGCGCTCGTGCAGCTGCGCGTTCTGCACCGCGACGGCGAGCTGGGCGGCCAGCGCCGCGAGCAGGGCCGTCTCGTTCTCGGTCACCGGCCGGCCCCTCTGCGGGTAGACGGCGAGCAGGCCGATGACTTCGTCCTGGGCGAGCAGCGGCACAGCAACCGCGGCTGCGATCCCCGACTCCGAGGCGGCGTCGGCCACTCCCGCCAGGCGTGGGTCGGAGACGACGTTGCGCACGACGAGAACGCCGCGCGAGCGGAACGGGCCGAGCGCGAGCTCGAGCAGGCGGCCGGCGAGCCGGACGTGCGGACCGGCGAGCCCGACATCGGCGGCCGCGTACAGTCGGTCGTCTTCGCGCAGGTAGACGGCCAGGCGGTCCGCGTCGAGCAGCTCCGCCACGCGGGCGACTGCTGTCTCGAGCGTGTGGGCCAGCGACAGTTGCGCGATCGCCTGCCCGATCACCGCCAGCAGCGCGCGCGTGCGATCGAGCTCGGCCCCGACGGTGCGCGCGCGGATGCTCGCGCGCAACGCGTGCGCCGCACGCACGCCGAACGTGCGCAGCGTCGACAGCTCCTGTTCCGACGGCTCGCTGCCGTCCGCGAAGAGCAGCTGGAGCGTGGCGACGGGAGGCTGCCCGAGCTGAAGCGCGGCGGACGTCGAGTCTGCGAGCTGCTCGACCGCGACCGCGACCCTGCCGTCGAGCGCGCGCTCGGCTGCAGCCCGGGCGGTTTTGGCGTCGACGGTGGCACCGACGGCCGAGAGGAGCTCCAGCTGTTCGTCCTCGCCGCGCCGCCAGAGGAGCGCCGCCACCGCGTCCGTTGCTTCGGCCGCGAAGCGCGTCAGCTCGGCCGCGGTGCGCGACTCGTCGGCGCCGGCCGCGAGAGCATCCCCGGCGAGGGCGAGAGCGGCTTCGCGCCCGTTGCTCTCTTCGGGGCCGACGGCGGGGCCGAAGGCCCTGATCGCGAGGGAGGCGAGCCCGGCCGCGACGCGCGCATGGCGCCGTTCGGTGTCGTCGAAGGGTGCGCCGCGCATCAGCTCGAGCGTCCCGCGCACACGGCCGTCCGCGGTCCGCCTTACGCCGGCGGGCAGACCGTCGAGCTCCGCCTCTTCGTGCTGCGGCAAGTCCTCGAGCGGGAGGCGTGACCCGGCCAGCTCCGCCGCCAGGGCCGGTGACTCCGCCGCGACTGCGGCCGCGGTCAGCCGGCGACGCGGTTCATCGGCGACGCGCGCGACGACGACGCCGGCACGGGCCGCCCGGGCCGCGGCCTCGACGACGATTTGCAGCGCTTCGGCGAGATTCGCCGCCGACCCCAGCGCGAGCGCGGCCGCCGCCAGGGCGTCAAGCTCCTGCTGATTTTCAGAGACAGCCATCGACCCGACCCCCCGAAAGTATGGTCGAAGCGGCCCGAAAGGGGGTCTAGACTGCCCGAATGGCCCAGCCCGCCCGCCGCGTCGTCGACCCTCGAGAGCCACCGGTCGACCCTGAGGCGATCGACCGCGCGTACCACTACCACCGCGCGCGGCGGAACGCGAAGCTGCGACGAAAGCGTGAAAAGGCGCGCGCACGACTCCGTTTCGTCGTCACCTTCGCGGTTCTCGTCGGGTTGGCGATCTTCCTCATGCTGACGATCTGGCATGAGGTGCAGCGCGTCTTCGGTCTCTAGAGCGGCGCGGCCTTTCGGCGGGTGAACGGGCTCCACGGGGATTGTTCCCACGCGGTGCCGCCGCACATCGGGCACAGGGGGAGCGCACGCACGATCGTCACCCCGTAGCCGCACTCGGAGCAGTGGAACTCGCCCTTGACCGACTGGCCGGCGGACCAGAACTCGACGTAGTCGCCGGTGGCCACCGCCGGCGTCTTAGTGCCCTCCGTCATCCCAGACCCCCTAGAGTATCCGCTTCGACCTGACTCCCTAGGCCGTTTTTCCGGAATTTGCGTGCAAACACCCGACGAGACCCCCGACCCCTCCCTCCCGCCCGCCCCCGAGGAGGACGACTGGCTCGTGGCTCCTCCGCCGCGGCCGGCGAGGTCGTTCGAGGAGATCTGGGGCTGGGGCCACCGGCTGACCTGGATCTCCGGGCTGATCCTGGCCATCTCGGCCTTCACCGATTGGTACGTCGGCTCGGGCCAGGGCCCGACGACGAGCGTGATCGGGTGGCACACCGGTGCGCTCGGGAAGCTCGTCTTCTTCATCGGCCTCGCCGTCCTGGCGCTCGTCGCCCTGCGCGAATCGGGGATCGAGCTGCCCGCGACCGTGCCCGAGAGCCTCGTGGTGATCGCGCTCGGCGCGCTCTCCACCATCTTCGTCCTGATCCGCCTGATCAGCGTTCCGGATGAGTTCTTCGGGTGGCGCGGCCGCGGCATCGGCATCTTCATCAGCCTGCTCGCCTCACTCGCGGTAATCGCCGCCGGGTTACTGAGAGCTGGCGAGGAGCTGTAGCTCCTCACGGCTGCGTTGACCTGCAGGGGTCTGACCCCCCCGGGGTCAGACCCCTGTCTTTGGAGCGACCGCGCAAATGCAGAACACCTCGCAGGGCAATCGCGACGAGCACCCCCAACACAGCACCGCCCAAAACGTCGAGGGGGTAGTGCACACCGACGTAGACGCGTGAGAACGCGACCGCCGCGGCGAGCACGAAGAACGCCGGGGCAAGGCGTGGGAACGCGAACGTCAGCATCGTCGCGGCGGCGAAGCTCGTCGCGGCATGGCCGGACGGGAACGACGAGTCGCGCGGCGCCGGGACGAGCGCCTTCGGCCGTGCGTAGTGCAGCGGAGGACGGTCGCGGCCGACCAGATCCTTGATCCCGGTCGCCGACCAGTCGCCCAGCGCGACGGCGATCACGGTGAGCCACAGCGTCCCCCACCTCCGGTAGACCGCGCCGAGCACGAGAGCGATCGCAATCCAGAGCAGCCCGAACCGGCCCGCGTACGAGAGCCCCTCGAAGACCGGATTCAGCCAACCCGCGCGGTGGTGGACGACCCAGCGCTCGAGCTGCCGGTCGGCGGAAATCAGGCCGGGACGATCTGCTTCGTCTGCTCGATCAGCGCGCGTAGGTCGAACGGCTTGCCGACGAAGCCCTGCGCGCCGCGCTCGGCGGCCTCACGTCCCGCGTCGAGCTGGCCGCTGAACATCACGACAGGGATCGAG
>WNGD01000421.1_pt1 | contig 44707 bp, 40 predicted proteins | sample 5400671 | NCBI WGS metagenome assembly WNGD01 (sample SAMN13153369, study PRJNA577476) | soil metagenome | isolation source: 40 cm soil or saprolite under grassland replicate 2 | place: USA:California | collected 2016-06-15 | reverse complement strand
CCCGGCGCGGCACAGCTCATGGCCGTCCCCGTCGGGACAGGCGTCCACCGCGGGCGCGGGGAAGCGGCCGGCCAGACCCGCGTCCACCGCGCGCATGTGCCGAGGCGGCGGCGCGGCGAAGCCGCCGTCCTGGCCGCCGGCTTGGCCGCCGGCTTGGGCCCCGTCCGTGCAGGTGACCGTGACGGTCCAGCCCTGCCCGTCGCGTTCGCCGCCACCGTCGGGCGCCGGTGCGGGTACCGGTGCGGGTACCGGTGCGGGCACTGGAGTGGCCTTGATCAGGAAGCGCACCGTCAGCTCACCCGCGCCCCGGCGTCGAGGTCCGCGTCCCCGTCCATGGCGGCGGTCGCGTCGGGGATGGCCTCGCGGGCGCTCGGGCGTCCTCACCGGCGCGGGTGCCGGCCTCTCGGCAGCCCGCGAGCAGCGGCGGCAGGCCGCCGGCGAGCCGGCCGAGCGCCTCGGCGCGCTGGGCGTCGTCGGCGGTGGCGGCGAGCCGCTGCCAGACCAGCAGCGCCCCGGCGGCGGCTTCGCGGGCGGCACGCAGGGTCGGCTCCGGCCGCGCGTCGCCGTGTTCGAGCGCCTCGGCCCAGCCGGCGATCCGCCCGAGGGCGCCGTGGTCGGCGGCCTTGAAGCGGAACAGCCGCGGCAGCGGGCCGAGGCCGCCGAGCGGCGCCTGCAGCAGCGCCGCCGCGACCGTGGGGACGCGCTCCAAATCGGCACGTGCCCGCTCGCGGCGCGCAGCCAGCGGGTCGCCGTCCTTCGTATCGTCAGGCTCAATGCCAGGCTCACTGTCCGTCGTACCGTCCGCCTCGCCGCCTGCGTGGGGCGCCGTGAGCAGAGCCGGGTCGAGACCGCCGAGGGGGTCCTGAGGGCTGAGGCGCAGCTGCCTGGCCAGCTCGGCGAGGAACGCCAGGCGCACCACCGGTGCCGGGTAGCGGCCCCGGCCGCCGTCCAGGAGGGTCGCCTCGCCGCCCAGCTCGACCTGCAGGGTGACACCGATCGCGGCAGGGCCGAGGGCGAGCAGCGCGCAGGCGTCGGCGAACAGCTCGCGGCTCCAGCCGCGCCAGCGCGCCGCCTCCAGCGGATCGCCGTTGACCGCGCCGGCCACCACCTCGCCGACTTCGGCGACCAGCGCCAGCTCGGGCAGCAGGTCGTACTGCAGGTGATGGCCGACCTCGTGGGCCAGCAGCCCGAGCCACCAAGGGGTGTCCAGGCAGCCGACCGGCAAGCGCACCACCGGGACCGGCAGCCGCACCAGGAAGCGGCCGAGCGCCTGGTCGGCCTCGCTGGCGCCGAGGCCGGGGGGCGGCTGGTCGCGCACGAACGCCTCGGCGCCGCCGCGCGGGTCCAGGTAGGGCAGCGGCGCCGGGCCGCGCTCGGCGACCGCGTCGCCGCCAAGTGCCGCCGAGTCGAACGCCTCCTTCCAGCAGCTCCACACCACCTCGTCGGCGGCGGCGAGCACGCCGGCAACCTCGGCGTCGTCGCGCTGGTCGAACTTGGCCCGGAACCAGGTCAGCACCTCGCGGACCAGCGTGGCGCGGCGGTCGAGCACCCGGGCGGCGGCGAACCGCTCCCCCACCGGCTGGTCCGCCGGCAGCGTGCCAGCTTCCTCGCGCAGCGCCCGCACCGCGCCGGTCAGGGTCAGCTCCAGGGTGGCCAGTGGCGTGGCGTACTGCCCCAGGCGGTCGTGCGCGCGCCGCCGCTCGACCCAGGCGGAGATCTCGCGCTCCAGCCGTTCAAGTCCGGCGACCGTCTCGGCGAGGCGGACCCGGCCGGCAAGCTTGTCAGCCATGCGACCCCCGCCGCGCCGATACTGAATGCTCCCAGGAACGACTGTTTCTACCGCATGCGCCGACTGAGAGCCAGACCGGCTCGTCTGCAGCCTATGGCGACGATGGCAGCCAGCCGGCGAGGCGGAGGGCCTCGGCGGCGACCTCGGCGACCGGGCGGTCGGCGTTATCGACCAGGTGGTCCTCGACTGCGGCCTGCTCCAATGCCGCGGCGGTGTGGGTGGCGGCGCCCAGGAACCAGCTCGGGTCGCCGGGCTCCCGGGCGCGGATGCGGGCCTGCAGCAGCGGAAGCGGCGCCCGCAGGCGGACCACGGTGATCTGGGCGCCACCGACGGCCTCGACCAGGTGACGCAGGAGGCTGCGGGCCTCCAGCACCCGCGTCAGCAGCAGCCGCTCGGCCCCGGCCTGCTGGAAGTTGGCCCACATGCAGGCGAGGTTGCGGTGCAGCAGCCGCTCCTGCCAGGGATCGTCGGCCGGGACCGGCCAGCATTGCCCGATCCAGGCGAGGTCGACCAGCGCGTGGGGCATGCCCGCCTCGCGGAGCAGCCGGGACGCCTCGGCGGCGACAGCCGACTTGCCAACGCCGACCGGCCCGGTGAGCAGCAGCACGGGCACGCGTGCCGAGCCAAGAGCCGATGCTGGCACGGCGCACCCTCCAAACGAGACGCTACAGGCCTTGGGAGAACGAGTAGCTGGACGGGACCGTGGGCTGGGTGCTGGCTGGACCGACCCAGACGACGATCTCGTCATGCTGAGCGAAGCGCAGCGCTGCGGGGTTGGCGGTGACCTGGCGGCCGTTGCGGAACACCCGCAGGACCTCGCTGTGGGTGAGGCGGTGGGGGCCGACCTGGTGGGTGGTCAGGGGCTGGCCCCATTCGGTGAACAGCTGGCCCAGGGTGTAGGGGATGTCGCGGGCCGACTCGATGTGGATCACCCCGGAGGTGTCATGGGTGTGCAGCGGGGAGATCCGCTGGCGCTTCAGCTCGATGCCGAGCCCGGCGGGCACGGTGACCGGCACCCCGTCGACCTGGACGTCCAGGTGGGCGTGGTAGTGGACCGCGAGCATCTCCTTGCCGAGCATCGGCAGGCCGGCCTTCGCGGCGGCGGCGGAGGCGTCGGCGGGAGGCGGCCAGCTCTGCGGGGCCACAGTCGGGGCGGTGGTGGCTGGCTGCGGGGTGCCGGTGGCGCTGGCGCTGCAGGCACCGAGCAGGCTCAGCAGCAGGATGCCCGCGAGGAGCGGCACCACCAGGCGGATCACTGGACGGATGCGGATGTTGCGGATGATTTCGGCGTCCTCCTCGATCGGGACGTTGCCCGTCGGGGATGGTCGGGCGGGTCGTTACCACCGTAACACCAGCGACGAAGGGCGGGCGGCGCGCTACCCGGTCCGGCCGGCGTCGCCGTCGCGGGAGGCCCGCCGCAGCGCCAGGACGGCAGCGATGGCGATGGCGGTGACGGCCGCGAGCAGGCCGAAGGCCAGGCGGGCGACCGGGCCGCGCAGGGGCAGCGTGGCGGCGAGCAGGACCAGCGCGCCAAGGCACGCCGCCAGGGCGGTGGTGATGGCGAGGACGGCGAGCCGCGCGGCCAGCACCGGGCGTTCGTCGCAGACCAGCGGGTGCGCCTCCCGTGACCAGCTGGCAAACTCGGCGAGCAGCAGGTACCCAGCGGCGAACAGCGATGCCCGCCCATCGAACGGTGGCTGCCGCTGGTAGAGGGAGAGGCCGTACTCGGTGATCAGCACCGCTACCGCCGGGGGCACCAGGCTGGCGAAGCGCCAGGCCGCCCCTGCCGTCAGCAGCACCCCGGCGGCGCCGAGCGCCAGCAGCGGCCCGGTCGGCACTCGGGCTGCCTCCAACGGGACCAGGGCAAGCAGCGACGCCAGCAGCAGCGCCGCGACCCCGGTGGCGACCCGGGCAGGCGCGCTCATGGCAGGGTGGGGGCGGGCGGGGCTGCGGCGCTGCGGCGCCGGCCGAGTTCCAGCTCGTAGACGACCTGCTCGGCGGGGGTGCCTGGGGACCATTCGACCACCGGGACGCCGAGTTGCTGATAGCGGTGGCGCACGGCGGCGCGCTGCAGCGCCCACAGGCGCCGCGCCAGCCCGTCGAGACGTTCGCGGTCGCGGTCGCGCCGGGGCCTGGGCGGCGACCGGCCGGGGTCCAGGCCGGGGTCCAGGCCGAGCGGGGACACGTCGATGATCGCGAGGTCGAAACCGCGGGCGAGCAGGTCGAACAGGGCGGCGGTGGCGCGCTCGTCGAGCAGCGGGGTGAGCGCGAGGATCAGCGCTTTCGGCGGCAGGGTGCGGGGCGGCAGCTGGCGGATGTTGCGCCAGCCGACGGTGGCGAAGAGCTGCGTCTCCATCAGCGTGTCGAGCAGGCGGTACAGAGCCGCCTGGCCGCTGCCTGGTTGCAGCCAGCGGACCACGCCGCCGAAGCTGACCAGCCCGACCCGGTCACGGCGGGCGAGGTAGGCGCTGGCCAGCGAGGCGGCGGCGCCGACCGCGCGGTCAAGCGTGCCCCGCCCCGCCGCCATACCCTCCGGACCCACTGCCGCCACGTCCGCGAAGCTGTCCAGCAACAGCACGACGTCGGTGTTGCGTTCCGGGTGGCGCTGGTTGACCCAGGGGACGCCGCGGCGGGCGGTGGCGCGCCAGTTGATGGAGCGGGCCCGGTCGCCGGGCTGGAACGGCCGCACGTCGGCGAACTCGATGCCGTCGCCGCGCTGACGGGCGACCTGGTTGCCGGTGAACACCTGTGTCTCGAACGGGTGGACCAGCAGCCGCAGGGTCTCCGGTTGCGGGAAGACCACCAGCGGCAGGCTGGCGCGCAGTGGGTATTCCCAGCGCAGCAGCCGCAGCGGGTCGTGCGCGCGCAGCAGCACGGTGCCGAGCTGGTAGGCGCCCCAGTGCTCGCAGCGCAGTGGAATCGCCACGGTCCGGGTCTCGCCGCGCCGAAGGCGCAGCGCGCGTGCTGGCGGCTGGTCCGGCAGCGCTGGGGCGAGCCCGCTGGGGACCACCATGAGCACCTCGAGCCGCTGCGACGGCACGTCTGCCGTCAGGGTCAAGGTGACGGTGAGCTGGTCGCCTTCGACTGCCCGCTCGGCGTCGGCGGCGGCGCTGACCGCGACCTCGGGCTCCTGGGCCACGACCAGCGCGACGATCACCAGCAGGGCAAACGGCGCCGCGATCGCCACCAGCTCGGGCCGCCCGGCGGCAAGCCCGGCGAGCAGCAGCAGCGCGGCGAGCCCGAGGTAGCCGCCGAGCTTCGCGGTGGGCTGCCTCGTCACCGCCGCCCCGCATCCCGCGCCCGCGCCTGCGCGCGCCCGCGCTCCCGCTCGATGGCTGCCGGGGTCGGCACCTGGTCGAGCAGCTCGGTCACGACGTCCTCAGTGCGGACCCGGCGCACCCACAGCTCCGGCCGCAGGATCAGCCGGTGTGCCAGGGCGGGCACGGCGACCGCCTTGACGTCCTCGGGGGTGACGAAGTCACGCCCGGCCACGGCGGCGTTGGCCCGCGCGGCCTTGAGGAGGGCGAGCGTGCCACGCGGGCTGGCGCCCACCTGCACGCGCGGGCTGGCCCGGGTCGCGCCGACCAGCTCGATCATGTAGCGCCCGACGCTCTCGCCGACGTGGACCTGCTCGATGGCCCGCTGCGCGGCGAGCAGGTCGGCGGGGCTGGCGACCGGGTCGAGGCGCACCTCGTCGCTGCCCCGCTCCAGCCGCTGGGTGACCATCCCCCATTCGGCCTCCGGCGAGGGGTAGCCGACGGCCAGGCGCAGCAGGAACCGGTCGAGCTGCGCCTCGGGCAGCGGGTAGGTGCCCTCGTACTCGATCGGGTTCTGGGTGGCGATCACCAGAAACGGCCGTTCTAGCTGGTGGGTGGTGCCGTCGATGGTGACCTGCCGTTCCTGCATCGCCTCCAGCAGCGCCGCCTGGGTCTTGGGCGGCGAGCGGTTGATCTCGTCGCCGAGGAGCAGGTTGGTGAACACCGGGCCGGGCCGGAACTCGAAGTCGGCCAGGCGCTGGTTGTAGATGGACGAGCCGGTGACGTCGGAGGGCATCAGGTCGGGGGTGAACTGGACCCGCGCGAAGCGCAACCGGGTCACCTGCGCGAACGAGCGCGCGATCAGTGTCTTGGCGAGCCCGGGATAGTCGTCGAGCAGCACGTGCCCGTCGGCCAGCAGCCCGAGCAGCACCATCCGGAGCGCGCCGCGCTTGCCGACCACAGCCCGCTCGACCTGGTCGAGCATGGCGTCGGCGAGGTCGCGGACGTCGGCGACGGTGCGGATCTCAGCCACTGGGGAACTCCTCGGGTTCTTCCAGGTGCTCCAGGTGCTCCAGGCTGGCGATGATCTCGGTGAGCGCTGGGAGGGGCAACCCAGGGCCGTCGCGGTCGGCCGGTTCCGCCCGGTCGGGTCGCAGCCATGACCACGCCGCCGGGCCGAGCGTGCCGGCAGCCTGGTCGGGGTCCTGGTCAAGGGCGATCCCCCGGTGCCAGGCAAGCAGGTCGGCGGCGAGCGCGCGCAACTGCGGGCGCAGGCGGCTGTGGGCGTAGCCGGCGCTGGCGTGTGCCAGGATGAGGGTGCGGCTGATCGCCACCAGCTCCGCCGGCGGGGCGGGCGGGTTGGATTTCCAGGTCAGGGCGGCGTCCAGCTCCGAGCGTCCGAAGCGGGGGTAGGCCTGCCAGGTCCACCGCACCAGCAGCCGCAGGGCGATGGCGCCGAGCAGCAGCAGGTAGGCCGAGACCAGCAGCGGCCGCCGCTGCGGCATGGTCTCGACCGCCGCGCTGAGCACGAGGGTCGCCGCGAGTGCCAACAGCGCGGACCTGGTCAGCGCCCCCGCCATGCAGCCTCCCCCTCCACCCCTCGGGCCGTCCCGGCTGCCGCTGCCGCTGCGACCTCCGCGAGGTCCTGGCGGATTGCCCGCAGCGTCGCCAGCGCCTGCTCCCGCATCCGAACGTCGATCGGATGCTGGCTGAACTTCGCCTGCTCGAACAGGTCGGCGAGTTGTCGCACCGGTTCCGGCCCGACGGCGGGCTGGGCGAGGAGGATCCGGGCGACGTACTCGAGCGGGGTCTCGGCAGGATGGCGAGCCAGCCCAGCCACCCCGAAGCGCCGTTCCATGCCGGCCCAGGCGGCGATCACGGCGCGGCGCGGGTCGGTCTCCGCTGCGACCTCGTCGAGGACCTCGCCGAGCAGCGCGGCAAGCTCCCGTGGGCTCGGCGGCGGGAGCTGCCGGCGCTGCCTCCACGCCCCATACAGCGACCCCGCCACGACCGCCAGGAGCAGCCCGCCGAGCAGCAGCACCGGCAGCCACTCCGGCTGCGGGTGGCTGGTGGTGCCGAGCGGCCCGGCCTGCGGTGACGACACCGTGTTGGTCGGCGTCGGCGGCAGCAGCGAGCGCAGCCAATGGCGGGGAGCGCCCCGGAGCAGCCGCACGGCCACGATAAGCAGCAAGGGGAAGAGCAGCAGGATCCAGCCGCGCTGCCGCGCTGCCGCCCGCCGCCGGCGGTGGTCCGGGCCAAGCGCGTAGACGGCGGCGACCCCGGCAAGCACCGCGGCCACCAGCGCGACCAGCAGCACCGACTCGACCAGTGCCGTCGGGAAGTGCGCCTCGCCTCTCCCCGCGCCCGGCGGCGACCGCAACGCCCCCACCGCCGCCAGCGCCAGCAGCCCGGCCGCGGCCACCGGCACCAGCAGCACCAGCAGCACCCGGAGGCCACGCCGCCGCCACGGCGGCCACGACGGCAGCACCGATGATGACATTGGCCGTAGCGGGTCCTTGCCGTCGACCATCTGCTCCCTCGCCCGGCGTGTGGTTGCGGGCCGCTCCCACCGACCGGCCCGCCCCCGGGTGCAACAATGGCGGCTTCGTCCCGGTGACGCAACCAGTGGCGCAACCAGCGGTCGCCCTGCTCGGGACCGTTCAGGCGCCGCTGCCGGCGCCGCTGCCGGCGCCGCTGCCGAGGACGTCCTCGACGGCGGCGGCGGTCACCGCGACCAGTTCGTCGACCTCGGCGTCGCTGATGACCAGGGGCGGGCCGAACATGAGCAGGTCGCCCTCGCTGCCGTCGGCGCAGCCGGTCGAGGAGTACAACAGCACACCGCGGGCCCTGGCCGCCGCCACCACTCGTTCGGTGACCCGCTCGGCGCGGGGGTAGGGGGTCCGGGTGGTCCGGTCACCGACCAGCTCGACCGCCGTCATCAGGCCGAGGCCGCGGATGTCGCCGACGGCGGGGTGGCTACCGAGGCGCTCCTCCAGCCCGGCGATGAGCCGCTTGCCCTGGGTGGCGGAAGCGGCGACCAGGTCGCGAGCCCGCAGCTCCACCAGCACGGCCCGGCCGGCGGCCGCCCCGACGACGTGGTGGGAGTAGCTGAAGCCGTGGGTGAACCCACCGGCGGTGGAGATGGTGTCGTGGACCGTCCCGCTGGCGACCGCCAGGCCGAGCGGCCAGTAGCCGGAGGCGGCGCCCTTGGCCGCCACCAGGATGTCGGGACGCACGCCCCAATGGTCGCAGCCGAACCAGCGGCCGGTGCGGCCGAACCCGGTCATGACCTCGTCAGCGACCAGCAGGACGCCATGGCGGCGGCACACCTCGGCGACCGCCGGCCAGTAGTCGTCAGGCGGCACCGCCGCGCCCAGCGCCGCCCCGGCGACCGGTTCGGCCACAAACGCCGCCACGGTCCGTGGGCCAAGCTCGACGATCGTGCGGTCCAGCGCCTCGGCGTAGCGGGCGCCGCAGCCCTCCGGATGGGTGCCGGGGAACGGGCAGCGGTACTCGTAGGGGGCGAGGGTGTGGCTGGCCTGGCCGAGCCACGGCAGGTAGGGACGGCGCAGCGGCCCACGGCCGCCGACGTCAAGGGCTCCTCGGGTGTTGCCGTGGTAGGCGCCCCAGCGGCCGATGACGTGGTGGCGGTCCTCGCCGCGGGCGAGGTGGTAGGCGCGGGCCATCTTCAGCGCGGTCTCGATCGCCTCGCTGCCTCCGGCGACCGGGTAGGTGCGGGCGTCGTCCACCGGCACGATCGCGGCCAGCTCCGCCGCGTACGCCTCCAGGGCTTCGGAGGTGAACATGGTGCCGTGCGCGTAGGAGACCCGCGCGGCCTGCTGGCGGATCGCCTCGACGACCGGCGCTACGCCGTGGCCGATGCCGACCACCAGCGCGCCGCCGGCGCCGTCCAGGTAACGGCGGCCTTCGGTGTCCCACAGCTCGCAGCCGTACGCCCTGGCCACCCGCGGCATCCCGCTGCCGCCGCGGTGGAAGACGTGGCCGGGCCCGCTCATGCTCCTAGCGAGACCTAGCCGCGCGTGGGGATCTGCTGCACGGACCAGGCGTTGCCGTCCGGGTCCTGGAAGAACACGAACCGGCCCCAGGGGAAGTCCTGGACCTCGCTCACCGCCACGCCGCGCCCGGCCAGCTCCGCGCGGGCTGCCTCGATGTCTGCAACGACGAGCTGCAGGCCCCGCAAGGTGCCGGGAGGGCTGTCGACGAGCCCCTTGCCGATCGCGATCGAGCAGGCCGAACCAGGCGGGGTCAGCTGCACGAAGCGGATCTCCTCGCTGACGGTGTAGTCATGGTCGGCGTTGAAACCGGCCTGCTCGGAGTAGAAGCGCTTCGCGCGGTCGACGTCCGAGACGGGCACCGCTACCAGCTCGAGTTTCCAGTCCATCCGCGTCATCCTTTGGTCGATGTCATTCGGTGTCATATGGATAGGATCGGCGTCCCTGTCCTAGCGCTTTACGTAGACGCCTTCGGGGTCGAGTTCCTCGCGGACCAGGCGCAGCTCCTCGGCGCTGGGCGCGGGGGTCTCGGTGAGGTCGTCGGCGACCTTGACCGGCCAGCCGGTCGCGGCGCGCACCTCGTCGAGGGTCACGCCCGGGTGGATCGATTCCAGCAGCATTTCGCCGCTGTCGCTGTCGAAGCGGTAGCGGGCCAGGTCGGTCACCACCAGCGTCGGTCCCCGTCCCTGCCAGCCCTGGGCCGCGCGCAGCGCCGCGCCACCCAGGTTGCCGGGGCTGGTACGGAAGTCGATCGTCTCCACGAACGAGCGTGCCGACTGCCGCATCAGGATGAACACCTCGGCAGCGTTGATGGCGATCTCGCAGGCCCCGCCGGAGCCGGGCAGGCGCACCTTGGGCCGTGCGTAGTCGCCGATCACCGTGGTGTTGATGTTGCCGTAGCGGTCGAGCTGCGCGGCGCCGAGGAAGCCGACGTCGACCAGCCCGCCCTGCAGGTAGTACTGGAACAGCTCCACCATGCCCATGGTGGCGGTCGCCCCGGTCACCAGGCACGGGTCCCCGATCGACAGCGGCAGCCGCGCCGGCCGTGCCCCGTACACCCCCGACTCGTAGATCAGCTCGATCTGCGGCGCGACGGTCCGCTGCGCCAGCGCCACCGCGATGTTCGGCAGCCCGACCCCGACGAAGCACACCCGCTTCCCCTCCAACGCCCGCGCCCCCGCCGCCACCAGCATCTCCGACCGCGACCATGCACTCATCTGGGACCTCCCTTCTGCGCCGGTCACCGGTAGTCGCCGTAGTCGACCGGGGCGGCCAGGGCCGGCGTGGGGGTGAGGGACTTCCAGCGGGTCTCGCCGAGCTTGGCGACGTACTCGGCGTGGTCGCGGGTGCCGTGGACCCATTCGTCGAGCCAGGCGTCGAGGCGGGCGGGGTCGCGGCTGATCGACTCCCATTCGAGGTAGAAACGGTTGTCGCGGTCGTAGTAGCCCTGGGCGTAGGAGGGGTGGGCGCCGCGGGGGCAGACCACCACCGCCGAGACCTTGAGGCCGGGGATCAGAGTGCGGTTGGGGTCGGAGCGCACCACCGCCTCGTCGACCAGCTCCTCGACCACGACGATGACCTGGCGGGCGGCGAAGGCGGCTTCCCGCTGGCAGCCGGTGAGGCCCCAGACCTGGGTGTTGCCGGCGCGGTCGGCGCGCTGGGCGTGGATGATGGCGACGTCGGGGTTGAGCGGCGGCACCGCATAGATCGTCTCGTCGCCGAACGGCGAGGTGACCGGGCGGATGTTGGGGTTGACCCGTGGCAGGTCGCTCTCCGCGTAGGAGCGCAGGGGGTAGAAGGGGAGGTTGGCAGCGCCGGCGGTGTAGCGCCCGATCATCCCGAAATGGGAATACTCTTCGATTGCGAGTGGCTCGGGGTCGCTGCGTTCGACCCGGCGCCGGACCGCGTGCAGCGACCCGACGCCGGGGTTGCCGAGCCAGGAGAACACCAGCTTGCGGGCGACCCCCGCGCCGACCATCTGGTCGTAGATCACGTCCGGGGTGAGCCGGCACAGGGTGAGGTCGCGTTTGCGCTGGCGGATCACCTCATGGCCGGCGGCGAACGAGATCAGATGGGTGAACCCCTCGATGGCCAGGGTGTCGCCGTCGCGGACCAGCTCCGCGACCGCCTCGCGCATGCTGGTGACCTTGTCAGCCACCGACCACCTCCCTGTGTTAGCCGATCACCGTCTGTGACTGCTCGCGCAGGAACTGTTGCACGTAGTAGGGACCGCCGCCGGCCTTGCCGGAGCTGCCGGAGCCCTTCCAGCCGCCGAACCCCTGGATCCCCGGCCAGGCGCCGGTGGTCGCCCCCGCACGCCGGTTCACGTACACCACGCCCGCCACGATGCGATCGAGGAAGCGCCGCACCTCATCCTGGTCGGCGGAGTAGAACCCGGCGGTCAGGCCGTACTCGGTGTCGTTAGCACGCGCCAGCGCCTCGTCGAGGGAGTCCACCGGGGCGACCGCCACGAACGGCACGAACAGCTCGTCGGTGAAGAGCCGGTGGTCGGCGGGCAGGTCGCTGACCACGGTCGGGGTGACGTAGTAGCCGCCGGGCAGCTCTCCCCCGCCGCCGACCTCGCCGCCGGCGAGCACGCGGCCGTCCTTGCGTGCCTCCTGGACGGCCTGCTCGAAGCGGCCCACGGCGGCACGGTCGATGACCGGGCCCATGTAGACGGCGCGGTCGGTCGGGTCGCCGACGCGGAGCGCGCGGGCCTTGTCGGCCAGCTTGGCGGTGAACTCCTCGAAGACGGGCCGCTCCACGTACACCCGCGAGCAGGCCGAGCACTTCTGGCCGGTGAACCCGAAGGCCGCGCGCATGACCCCCTCGACGGCCAGGTCGAGGTCGGCCTTGGCCGAGACGATGGCGGGGTTCTTGCCGCCCATCTCGCACACCACCGGCTTGGGGTAGCGGCCGGCGAAGCGGTGGTAGATCTCCATGCCGACCTGGAAGGAGCCGGTGAAGGTGATCCCGTCGGCGCCGGGGTGGCGCACCAGCGCCGCGCCGACCTCGTCCCCGCCGGGCAGGCAGTGGAAGACCCCTGGGGGCAGGCCGCCGTCGCGCAGGCACTCGTAGAGCTTCACGGCGGTGAAGGAGCCCTGCGGGGACGGCTTGAGCACGACCGTGTTGCCGGCCACCAGCGCACCGCCGGCCGGGCCGGCGGCCAGCGCCATCGGGAAGTTGAACGGGCTGATCACCGCCCAGACCCCGTAGGGCCGCAGCACGCTGCGGGTGTGCTCGCTGGCGGAGAGCTGGCCCATCGGGAGGTCGAAGCCGCTGTTGTCCTCCACCTGCTGGCAGTAGTAGCGGATCAGGTCGGCGGCCTCGGCCACGTCGCCGAGCGCCTCCAGGCGGTTCTTGCCGACCTCCAGGCTCATCAGCGCGGCCAGCTCGTTGGTGCGGTCGCTGATGACATCGGCGCAGCGCCGCAGCAGCGCCACCCGCTCCTGCCAGGGCATGCCGGACCACTCGGGGAAGGCGGCCTTGGCGGCGGCGACGGCGTCGTCGAGGTCCTGCTCGGTGGCGCTGTGGAAGGTGGCCAGCCGGAGCTGCTCGTCGTTGGGGCTGCGCAGCTCGAAGGTGGGGCCGTCGCTGCGGGCCTCGCCGTTGACGTATGCCGGGAATGTCTGGCCAAGCCAGGAACGGGCGGTCTTCAGCCCGGCTTCGTAGCCGGCGTGCAGCTCCTCGTTGTCGGCGGACAACGTCGAATAGGTGACGCGCAACGCTGCCATGTCCTCCAACTCCTTCGCGGTCGCTCTCCAGGCTCTCTCAGGCGGTGGCGGGGCCCAGGGCTGGCGTTGGCCGGGGCCCCGCATGAGTGTAGTGACCTCGCCGCGACCCAGGCCGCGGTTATCCACAGGCCCCGGAGAGCGGCCCGGCGGGCGGCCTGGTCAGGCGCGGTCGCCGAGATGGATCGCAGACTCCACCGCAAGCTCCGCCGGGCCGTGGGCGAGGGTGCCGTTGACCAGGGTGAACAGTGCTTCGGAGCACTGCAGCTTGCGGGGGTCGGCGGCCAGCACATCGCCGGGGAAGGCGGTGAGGTCGGCGCGCAGGCCCGGCCGGATGCGGCCGCTGACCCGTTCCTGGCGGCCGAGGACGCGGCCGCCGAGGGTGAACAGCTCCAGCGCGACCGGCAGGCCGAGCCGCTGGCTGGCGCGGTGGTGGTTGACGGCGGCGGCGATGCCATGCCACGGGTCCATCGGCGTGACGTTCGAATCGGACGAACCACCCATCGGCACACCACGGCGCCAAAGGTCGGCGAACGGGTTCATGCTCTTGGCCCGGCGGATGCCGAGGCGGCGCTGGTAGAGCCCGTCAGGGCCGCCCCAGGCCGCGTCGAACCCCGGCTGGACCCCGGCCGCGAGCCCCAGCTCGGCCATGCGGTCGGCGCCGTCGGCGCCGAGCAGCTCGACGTGCTCGACGCGGTGCCGCAATGCCCGGAAGGGGGCCGTCCCGACCGTCCGCGCCGCCCGGCGGGCACAGCGCAGCGCCTGGCCGATGGCGACGTCGCCGATGGCGTGGACCGCCACCTGGACTCCGGCGAGGGTGGCGCGGACGTACAGGTCGGTGAGGGCGGCGGCGTCGTGGTACAGCGACCCGCAGGTCTCCGGCTGGTCCGCGTAGGGGGTGGACAGCGCTGCGGTGTGCGCGCCGAGGGAGCCGTCGAGGAACAGGTCCCCGCCGATCTGGGCGAGCTTGTGTGTGGCGACGAAGTCGAGGTCCAGGTCGCCCCAGTAGCAGACCACCTCGACCGGGAGGCGGTGGCAGCGCTCCAGCAGCAGCTCGAAGTCGCGCCGGCTGGAAATCCCAGGGCCGCCCATCTCGTGGACGCAGGTGATGCCGCGCCGGGCGGCCAGCGCCAGGGTGCGGTCCTGGGCGGCGACGATGGTCGGTTCCGGCAGCGCGCCGAAGGCATGGCGGCGAGCGCGGTGGTTGGCGTCGTCGCGCACCACCCCAGTGGGCCGCCCGGCACCGTCGCGCTCGCTGCCTGCGGCCTCCAGCGCGCCGGCGTGGTCGAGCAGATCGAGGGTGGCCAGCCCCTGGTGGCCGCAGGCGCGTGACAGGTACACGGGCCGCCCGCCGGCCGCAGCGGCAAGCTCCGCCGGGGCCGGCAGCGCCGGTGCCGCGGTGGCGAAGTTGCTCTCGTCGTAGCCGTGACCCCATACCAGCTCCCCGGGCTCCAGGCCGCTGGCGGTCTGGCGCACCGCCGCCAGCAGCGCGGCGGCGGAGCGTACCGGGCGCAGGTCGGCGCCTCCCCCGCCGTCCAGGGCGAGCCCAGTGGAGGTCAGGTGCACGTGCGCGTCGACGAACCCGGGGAGTAGCGTCGCGTCGCCGAGATCGACCACCCGGTCGGCCCGCAGCGAGGCGACCTCGGCGGCGGGCACCACCGCCGCGATGCGCCCCTCGCAGACCAGCACGGCGAGGTCGTGGCGGCCCCCGGTGACCGCGCCGTTGCCGCTGCGCGCTTCGAGGCCCGCCACGCCCGCCGCGCCCCACACAGTCCGGGCGATCAAGGCGAGGCCAGGCACAGTCGAAGATCCTCCTTACGAACGTCCTGCAGCGCGCCGATAGGTCGAGAGGTTTAGCGCCGGACGGCCACGACAATATGGAGGCAAAGATGCGGCGCTGTAAAGGTGCAGGGCGGGCAAACGGTCCAGGAGAAGTGCCTGAAACGCCCCAGGCTCGTACCGCTGTAGCAGTTCCGCGAGGCTCAGCGCATACTGCTAGGACGGGGATATGACCTGGCGGCGGCTTGGGAAGGCGGGGCTTCCTTGAACAAGGTACTACGCTACTCGCTCAAAAAAACCGTCAAGATTCTGCTCACGCTCCTCGTCCTTTGGGCGATCGCGATCCCGATCCTGTACTGGATGTACCGGGGCGCTCGCGGCCTGGATTGGTGGAACATCCTCGGGGGCGACCCGCGCGTCGACCCGACCTGGCGAGCCTACCTGATCAAGACCGGCCATCCCCTGGCGCCGAAGTTCAACATCCTGAAGGCGACCACGGCCGCGCCGACGCAGCTTCTCGGCTTCATCATGTACATGATGTTCTTCCTGCTGATCGGCGTCGTGCAGATCCTTGGGATTTTCCTCTTCCTGGCACGGGGCCGGCAGTACGTCATCTACCCGCGCGAGTACGACGTCGGCTTCGACGACGTGCGCGGCCAGCCGGAGATCGTCGCGTCGACCAAGGAAGCCCTCACCCTGTTCCAGGGCTTCAAGAAGTTCCGCGACGCCGGCGGCTACCCGCCCCACGGCATCCTGTTCGAGGGCCCGCCCGGAACCGGCAAGACGCTGCTCGGCAAGGCGATCGCCGGCTCGGCCAAGGTGCCGTTCCTGTACGCCTCGGGTACGAGCTTCAACAACATGTTCCTCGGCGTCGGCAACCTGCGCATCGCGCGGCTGTTCAAGCGGGCGCGCAAGATGTCGCAGAAGTACGGCGGCGCGGTGATCTTCATCGACGAGCTGGACGCCGTGGCCGGCAGCCGTGGGGCTATCTCACCCACGACGGACAAGGCACCATCTGAAGCTGCCGGGGGGCTGATGCGCTTCATCATGCCCGGGGGCATGGGTGGCCAGGGCTCGATGTACGTGAACGAGCTGCTGATCCAGATGGACGGCCTGACCATGCCGAAGGGCTTCTGGCGGCACGTGAAGCGGATCCTGCACCTCGGCAAGCCGAAGATTCCGCAGTACAACGTGATGGTGATCGGCGCGACCAACCAGGCGTCCACCCTGGACCCGGCGGTGCTGCGGCCGGGCCGCTTCGACCGCAAGCTCCACGTCGGGCTGCCCAGGGCCACTGGCCGCGAGGACATCCTCAGTTACTACCTGGACAAGGTGCCGCACGAGGACGTCGACATGGCCCGCCTCGCCCGCGCCACCTACGGGTTCAGCCCGGCGCAGATCAAGAACCTGGTCAACGAGGCGCTGATCATGGCGCTGATTGACGGCCGCGAGCGGCTGAACTTCTCCGACCTGTGGTCGGCCAAGGTCGCCGAGCAGTTCGGCATCAAGGACAGCAACAAGCCCTCGGCACGAGACCGCCAGATGGTCGCCTTCCACGAGGCAGGGCACGCGGTGCTCAGCTACATCATGCTGACCGACCACCAGCTCGGGATCGCCACGATTATCCCGCGTGGTGGGACCGGGGGGCACGTCTCCCCGATCCCGCTTGAGGAGAGCTTCACCGAGCTGAGCGAGGACAAGCGCCGCTGGATCGTCGTGTTCCTGGGAGGTCTGGCAGCCGAGGAGATCTGGTTCGGCGACACCACCCATGGCCCCGGCTCAGACCTTGCCAACGCCACCCTCATTGCGTCCCGCATGCTGGGCAACTACGCGATGGGAGACAGCGTCCTCTCCTACGCGGTCCTGGGCGACAACCCGTACACCGGCGGCACGATGCAAGCTGCGCTGCAGGACCCACAGACGCGCGATGCGATCCGCAAGCTGCTGGCCGACTGCAAGCGCGAAGCCGTCGAGCTGCTGCGCCGCAACGAGCCGGCGGTGCGGGCGCTTGCCGAGCGCCTGCTGGAGAAAGAGGAGATCTACGGCGAGGAGATCGAGGAGCTGATGCGGGCCAAGGCGGTCGCCAAGACCACCCCGGCGTTCCGCCCGGTGCTCGAGCTGATCGGCGAGAACTGGCACCAGCCGGCGCTGGTCGACGCTTTGCCACGCCAGCTCGAGCCTCGCCGCGACGACGGCGGCAACGGCAGCCAGGCCAGCGGCGGCCCGTCAGTCCCGCCCACGCCGCCACGGTCGGCGTCTGGGCCAGTCGCCTGGCGGCCGGTCAGCGACCCCTCGACCCCAGCGTCCAGCCGCGAGTTCGAGTGGTAAGGGCCCTGAGGGCAGGCTAGGCGCGCTCGGCGTCTCCGCGTCAGCGGGTCATGGCCCGCGGGAACGCCACCGTGGCGGTGGCGGCGCCGAACGCGGCGCTGAGCTTGGTGCCCGCGCTGAGGCTGGTGGCGCAGTCGAGGGTGACCGACGGGACATCGCTCTGGCTGGCGCCGAACTCGTCGCTGCGGCCGCAGACTTCCCGGCCGTCGGCGAGCAGCGCGACGGTGAACGGCACCACGTCCTGCTCGCTGGCGAAGGCGCCAGAGCCGTTGAAGTCGGCGGTGACGACCAGCACGGCCCGGTGGGCGCTCACGAAGGCGGCGGACAGCTCGACCGTCGCGCTATCCCGGCCGATGTTGGCGGCCCGCTCCAGGGGCAGCTGGACCTGATCGCCGCTGCCCTGTGGCAACGCCTGGAGCGTGGCTGACCGATCGGCGCCAGGTGGCACGCTGCCAAGCGGCGCGGTGACCCGCGGTGGCTGGCTGACGATCAGTGCTTGGAGCTGGACCTTTGCAAGCGTGGCGGGGCTCGGGGCGGGGCCGAGCGACACCAGGTAGGTCCCAGGTGCGGTGTCGTCGGTGTTGGCGGCCACGCCGCGTTGCCTTCCGATGCTGGCGACGGCCGGTGCAGCGAACACTCCCCCGCCCGCGTCCAGCAGCTCGAGCCCCTGGAGGCCGAGCAGGTGCTGGCCTCCAGACAGTCCAGCGACCCGCACGATCAGGACCGCGGTCGCGTCGCTGCTGGGATCGGCCTGGTCGGCGGTGCGGGCGACGGCGTCGAGCGTCAGCGTGACCCCGCCGGCGCTGGCGTGCCAGCCAAGCGGTCGCCGCTCGATCCGCGGAGCCGGCTGGCCCCGGCGCTGGAGCGGCTGCTCGAAGGTGCGGCCCGAGGTGGTGGTCGAGGTGGTCGCGCTGGCGCCTGCGGCACGAGCCGGCTGGCCGCCGGCGTGCCCGGCGACGTAGCCAAGGCCGCTGAGCGCCACTGCCGTGACCAGCAGCGCGGCCCGCAGCCGGGACCGCGGCGGCTGGAGGCTGACCGGGAACGCTGGGTCGGCGGCCGCTTCGGGATCCGGAGCGGGAAGGCGTGCTCGTGGCCGCTCGAGCTCTGCCAGCTCGGCGCCGCATTCCGGGCAGCGCCCCGGTCCCGGTCCCGGCTCCGATTCCGGCCTGAAGTCGGCCTCGAAGCCGGAGCGCAGCTCGTCGCAGCGTGGGCACCAGGCGCTCATCGGCTAGCCTCCCGCTCCCGCCGAGCCGCTGTTTTGGTCGATGCGCCACGGGCCCTGGGTGCTTCCTTGCCGGCTGGCGAAGAGCTGCACCCTGAAGGGCATCTTCGCGTTGCCGGCCGGCGAGACCAGCGCCAGGCTCGACGCGGCGAAGGTGACCATCAGCCCACCACCAGGCAGGGGTTGCGTGTCGCTGGAGACCTGGCCGTTGTCGGCGTCGACCTCGGCGTCCCCGTCGCCCGTATCCATTGACCAGTGGGCCGGGTCAGCCGGCGCGAACAGCAGCACCACCTTGCCGTGCCGGTAGGTGGCACCGGCGACCTTGATGGTCTTGAGGCCGCCGCCCGCTGACAGCGGGCAGGCGGAGCAGGGCCCTGCGGTGGTGCCCGGCTCGTTGGCTTGCCCGTCCCGGTCGATGTCGCGGCGCATGGCAGCGTCGGTGAGGGTTCCCTGCGCCGTCTCCGTGGTCATCTGGACGGTGGTCAGGCTCTGCAGGTCCACACGCGCAACGGCGGTATAGGCGATGGTGCGGTTGAACTGCACCAGGTAGTCGGTGCCGCCGCCCTGCTCGAACTGGATCCGGCCGCTGTTGATCGGCTGCTTGGTGGTGGTGCCTTCGCCGCTGAGGTCGTTGCCGCGCCCGTCTTCGATGCGCAACCCGTTGAAGGCGGCAACCCTGATGCCGGCCAGCCCTGCGACCCCAAGGGTCACCGTGCTGAAGTCGGCACCGTTCTCGATGCGCCGGAGGGTGACCGTCACCTGGCCGCTGCTGGCGTGCCAGCCGAGTTCACGCAGCCCCGGACCTGGCTGGGTTGAGGTGGAGGCCACCGCTGCACCTGAACCCCCGGCCGAGGCGGAGGCACCGCTGCCGGCCTGGGTCTGGGCACTGGAGCGGGTCGCCCGCCCCGCCACGAACGACCCGGTCACCAGTGCGACGGCGCCAAGCGCCAGCGCGGCCGCGCGCAGCGCCGGCAACACGGCCCGCAGCCGCCGCAGGCGTTGCCGCACGGTGGTGCGCAACGTCCCGCCGTCTGAGTCTGGGCCCGCAGACACCCGGACCGCAGCCGCCGGGGCCTCGACCAGCCTGGCCGGGCAGGCCGGGCATCGTCCGCCTGCCCGCCCGGGTCGCAGCTCGTCACAGCGAGGGCACCAGGCTTGGCGGCGGACGGCCATGGCAGCTCAGGCCTTGACCACCCGCAGCTTGCGGGAGGTTCGGTTGAGGCGCTCGGCGCCGGCCGAGGCCTCCACCCCGTCCGGCTCCGGCTCCAGCTCCTGATCGGGGCAGACCACGATGTCCTCGATGCGGGCGCCGAAGCGGCCGGGCAGGTAGATGCCCGGCTCGATCGAGAAGGTCATGCCCGCCGTGAGCGGTTCGTCGTTGCCGGCCACGATGTAGGGGTCCTCGTGCTCCTCCAGGCCGATCCCGTGGCCGGTGCGGTGGATGAAGTAACTGCCGTAGCCGGCCTGCTCGATCACGTCCCGGCAGGCTTTGTCCACAGCAGCGGCAGACACCCCCGGCCGGACCGCCTGGCAGCCGGCGAACTGGGCGTAGCGGAGCGCCTCATACACCTCCAGGAACCCCTCGGGCGGCTCGCCGATCACCAGCGTCCGGGTGGTGTCGGAGCAGTAGCCGTCGAGGCGGCCGCCGATGTCGACCACCACCACGTCGCGGGGCTGGATAACGCGGGCGCCGGGCTCGTGGTGCGGGCTGGCGCTGTTGGGGCCGGAACCGACGATCACAAAGCAGGTCTCGTCGTGGCCGGCGGCACGGATCGCCTGGTCAAGCTCCTTGGCCAGGTCCTGCTCGCTGCGGCCGATCCAGCGCAGCTCGGTGAGCTGGTCGACCACCTGGTCGATGGCGGCCGCCGCGCGGCTGAGCGCGTCCAGTTCCTCAGCGTCCTTGACCATGCGCAGCATCCGGGTCACCGTCGAGGCGACCGTGAAGCTGGCGGTGGGCATGGCGGCCTGGAGCCGCAGCAGGAAGGTGCTCCACAGCCGGTCCCCCACAGCGAGCCGCCCGCCGGCGGCGGCAGTGACGTCCAGCGCGGCGCTGCTGTCGAGGGTGGCGCGGACCAGCGCGACCGGGTCCTCGGTCTCCTTCCAGGCGGCCACCTCGACCGGGGTGCCATCGAGCTGGCCAAGCGCGAGCGGCGCCTCCAGCGCTGGCACCACCAGCCGCGCTGCGCCGCTGGCCGGGACGACCAGCATGGTCAGCCGCTCCAGCAGCGGCGCCGTGTAGCCAGTGAGGTAGGACAGGTCGGCCGAGGGGCCGATCAGCAGCGCGTCGAGCCTGCGGGCGACCAGCTCCTGGCGGGCGCGAGCCAGGCGTTCGGCGTACGTCGTCGAAGCCATGGAGAGATCCTACCTGTCTGTCTACTCCGCGGCGATGCCGCATTCTGCCGAGGGCCGGCGACGGCGTGGCGCCGGTCAGATCTTGATGCGCAAGGCCTTGGGGAGGACGTCCACGGCCAGGGCCAGGGGCGGGCCGCCGGGCATGCGGCAGCCGTCGAGCGCGAGGGTGAGCGGCTCGGCAGTGACAGCCTCCACCAGTTTGGACTGATATTCACGGATCTGCGGGTGTGGAAGGTGGGTGCCGTAGTACAGCTCCCGGGAGCGGGCGTAGATGGTGAGGGGCTGGCCTTCGAAGGCGAGCACGTTCATGCGGCCGTCGTCGGGCAGGGCGCGGGGCGCGACCTTCATGCGTCCCATGGCGAACTGCCCGTTGGCGACAACCAGGCCGGCGAGGCGGAACTCGACCGTGGTGTGGTCGAGCGTGAGCCGCACGGGGGTGCTGCGGCTGCGGGCCAGCCCGGTAACCGAGGCGGCCAGGCGGCCAGCTCGTCCCGCCCGAGCCGCGCGAGGCAGGCGGCTGGAGACCTCGGCCGGGTAGCCGAGTTCCGCGCAGTTGGCGAACACCCCGTTGCGCTCGCGACCGTCCGGGCCCTGCCAGCGCACCCGGCCGGCGTCGGCGAGGAACACCCCCGGTCCAAGCAGGTGCCGGACGGCTCGCTCGGGGTCGTCCGGCAGCCCGAAGGTGGCGGCGAGATCCTGGCGCCCGAGCCCGACCAGGCCGAGGACCAGGCTGCCTTCACCAGTGGCACTAGCGTCACTGGCGGCCGTCAGCGCCTCGACCAGGCCGTGGGCGATCGGGTCGGCGCCGACCGCCACCAGGAAGCGGGCACCGTTCTGCAGGGCACGCTCGGCCAGCCGCCGGGCGCCGGCGGCGCTGCCAGGGCGGGCGACCGCCGCGTCGGCGACCACCCCGGCGTGGGCGAGGGCGCGGCGCAGCTCGGTGAGGCCGTGGCGAGCGGCCGCAGGGTCGCCGATCAGGTAGGGCGGCCCATAGGGCAGCAGGCCCTCCTGCGAACGGTCGCGTCGCTCGGTGCTGGTCACGGACACGGCTCCTGCGGAGAGGGGGCTACCTACGTCCGCGACAGTGTATGCGCTCCGCTAGCGGGTCTTGCGCCTGCCCCCGTGGAGCTGGAGGGCGTTGGCGATCGCCATGAAGTCGTCGTCGGTGCCGCCGCCGGGGCCGCGCTCACGGCTGGCTGCCGGGGCGGGCGCCGGTTGCGGGGCCGGTGGTGGGGCCGGTGGTGGGCGCTGTGGCCGGTCCCGCTCTCGGTTACGGGAGGCACCACGAAGCTCGGCGGTGATGTCGTCGAGGAGGGGATCGAGGAAGCGTGCCCGCAGTCGCTGCTCGCCGTAGGAGGCGATGGTGGCGCGGACCGCGCGCTCGTCGTGGTGGCGGCCGGCCAGCGCGACCGCGACCGCCTCCACCAGCGGATCGGCGAACGGCCGCGCTCGCGGCTGGGACGAGCCAGAGGACGAGGACGGGGAGGGGGAGGGATGCGCAGGCCCGCGCTGCTCGGGGCGCTCTTCGCGTTCGAGCTCGGCGTGGCGGCGCAGCCAGAACTGTAGTGGGGCGCTGTCGGGGTCCAGGTCGCGTGCCTCCTCGACGTTGTGAGCTTCGTACAGGTGCAGGAACAGCGCTTCGGGACTGTCAATGACCTCGTGGTCGGCGCTCAAGGCCATAGCTGCGCTCCTCCGCGATCTCGAACGTCTGTTCGACCAACCGATCGTATTAGAGCAGCCCCGAGTACGCAACTACCCCGCGCTGGCAGGCGTCGATGGCGGCACGGGCGGCCTTGGCCAGGGCCGGGTCCTCGGCCACCGTGGCGACCTGGCCGAGCAGGTCGATGAGCTGCTTGGTGACCCGCACGAAGTCGCCGGGGGTGATCTCCTCGCCGCCGAGCACGTCCTCCAGGGTCTCGCCGCTGGCCCAGCGCCAGGCGAGGTCGGCGAACCCGGCATCCAGCGCGCGGGTCAGCTCCAGCCCCTCGGCCTCCTCGTGGGCATGCACCTCGGCCTGCAGCTCGGCCAGGGCGGCCAGGGCGTCTCTGGCCGCCCTGGCCGGCGGCCCCAGTGGTGCCGGCGGTGGCACGTCGCCACCACGGGTCTCGTAGACCAGGCTGGAGACACAGGCGGCCAGCTCCGCCGCGGTCAGCCCGTCCCAGGTGCCCCGATGGATCGCCTCGGCGACGACCAGGTCGGCCTCGCTGTAGACGCGGCGCAGGGTCTCGCCCTTGGGGGTCAGGTGGAACCCGTCGACGTAGCCGAGGCGGCCGAGCACCGCCAGGACGTGGTCGAAGATCCGCACCAGCGACCCGGTCCGCCGCCGCACCCGGCCGGCGAGGCGCTGGTTCTCCTTGTCGAGCTGGTCGTAGCGCAGCAGCCACTTCTCGTGCTCGGCCAGGTCGGGGCAGCGGTGCACCGGGTGGGTACGGAGCTCCTCCCGCAACGACGCCAGCTCGGGGTCGCCCGCCGCCGAGCTGCGCCGCCGTCCCGCCTTTGGCGGCACCGGCGGGTCGAGGCGGGCGAGCTGCTCGGCCAGCCGCGCCTTGAAACGCGGGCTCTTCGGGCTGAGGGTGCGGGCCCACGCCACCTTGCCGACCGGCACCGGCGCCCCGCCGAGGTCGCGGACCGACACGCGGCGCACGCGCCGGTCCTCGGTCATCACCAGCACCCCGGCAGCGCCGTTGCGACCGCCGGCCGGACCGAGCACCACCGCCAGCCCACGGCGCCTGGCGCCCGGCAGGTAGACGACGGTGCCGGCGGTGAGCGCGCGGACCGCCGCGGCCGCCTCCTCCTCGCGGGCGCGACGGTCGGCCTGGGACAGCTCGCTCTCGCGGGCACGGATGTCGCGCCGCAGCCGCCAGTAGTCGAGCACGTCGCCGCGGTCGCAGGCGGCCGAGCTCAGGTAGCCGTCCAGGTAGCGCTGGTTGCGGGCGAGGGTCTGCTCGGCGCCGTGCAGGGTCCGGTCGATCAGGAACTGCGCGAACGACGAGGCCAGCAGCTGCTCGGCCTGGTCGCGGCGGTAGTTGGCGACCAGGTTGACGGCCATGTTGTAGGACGGCCGGAACGAGGAGGTGAGCGGGTAGGTGCGGGTCGAGGCCAGCCCGACGATCCGCTCGAAGGCGATGAACGGCTGGTGCAGCACCACCGCCGCGCCGCGCACGTCGATGCCGCGCCGCCCCGCCCGGCCGGTGAGCTGCGTGTACTCGCCAGGGGTGAGCACCTCGTGGCGCTCCCCCTGCCACTTGGAGAGCTTCTCGATAACCACCGTCCGCGCGGGCATGTTGATGCCCAGCGACAGCGTCTCGGTGGCGAACACCATCTTGACCAGGCCCTGCGCGAACAGCTCCTCGACCGCCTCCTTGAACAGCGGCAGCATGCCGGCGTGGTGGCTGGCCACCCCCCGGCCGATCGACTCGGCCAGCTCCGGGTAGCCGAGCGCGTCCAGGTCCCCCGGGTCCAGGGTGGCCACGCGCAGGTCGAGGAACTCCAGGATGCGGGCGCGCTCGTCCTCGGTGGTGAGCCGCACCCCGGCGGCGCGGCACTGCGCCAGCGCGTTGTCGCAGCCGGCGCGGGAGAAAATGAAGTAGATCGCGGGCAGCAGCCCCTCGTCCTCCAGCAGGTCGATCACCTCGACCCGGGACGGCACCCAGTCCCGCCCGACCGCCCGCCGCCCCGTGCCGCCGCGGCCTTGGCCGTGGCGGCCCTTGGTGTCGCGGCCAGGGCGCCATTCCCGCTCGCCACGGCGGGCCAGCGCCGGGTTCGGCACCGGGCCGTCGTCGCCGCGGGTCACGAACATCGGGTGCAGCTCGCGGCCGACCAGGTAGTAGTTGTCGAGCGGCACCGGGCGGCGTTCCTCGATGACCACCTCGGTGGGGCCGCGGGTGGTCTCCAGCCACTCGCCGAACTCCTCGGCGTTGGACACGGTGGCCGACAGGCTCGCCACGCTGACCTCGACGGGGAGGTTGATGAGGACCTCCTCCCAGACCGCACCGCGCACCCGGTCCTGCAGGTAGTGGACCTCGTCCATGACCACGTAACGGAGGCCGCGCAGGGTCGGGCTGCCCTCGTAGAGCATGTTGCGCAGCACCTCGGTGGTCATCACCACTACCGGCGCCTCGCCGTTGACGGCGTTGTCCCCGGTCAGCAGGCCCACGTTGCGGGCGTGGTGGCGGGCGACGAAGTCGCCGAACTTCTGGTTGGAGAGCGCCTTCAGCGGCGTGGTGTAGAACGCCTTGCCGCCCGAGCGGAGCGCCAGCCACACCGCGAACTCCCCCACCACTGTCTTGCCCGCCCCGGTCGGCGCCGCCACCAGGGTGCTCTGCCCCGACGCCAGCGCCAGGCAGCCGCGCCGCTGGAAGTCGTCGAGATCGAAGGGGTAGCCGCTGGCGAATTCCTCCACCAGCGCGACAGGATCGATCGGATCAAGGGAATCCGGGGAATGGCCGCTCACAACGCCCATGCTGCCATTTCCGCCCGGGCGGCGCTCAGCGCGGGGCAAGGCTGGTTAGGTGCTGGTGGTGAGACCGGGCGAAGCTGCAGCGGAATTGCGGCTGCTGTAGCCGCTGGAGGACTCGCCCGGCATCTGCTGGGCGGTGTCCAAATCGTAGCTGCCGTACAGCCGTGCCAGCATGGCCGCTGCGGTGTCCATGGCCGCACCGGCGGCGGTGGCGTCGCTGTCGCCCAGGGACACGAGCTTTTGGGCCTGGGTCTTGTTGGACTCCGCCCCGGCCGCCTGGTAGGTGGAGGCCGCCTGGGCGTAGAACCCCATCGCCGCCAGGTAGGCGTCCCTGATGCTGGAGAGCGCGGGCACACGGCCGCCGACGTTGTTCGGCGGGACGCCGTTGAGGCTGCTGGTGGTCGCGACCTTCCCGACGGTGATGCCCGCCGCGGCGGTGCCGATCTGCTGGATCTTGGCGGACCAGCCGCTCGCCCGAGTCGCCAGATCCGCCGGCTTGAGGGTGCCCTTGGCCAGGTTGGCGGCACTGCTGAAGCCAGGAGCCTTGGCAGTGCCGGCACCGGTCACAGCGGCGAGCTGGTCGGTCTGGACACGCAGCTTGGCGGTGAAGCGCTGCAGGTCGTCGCGGGCCCAGCCCTCCTCCAGCCGGTTCCAGGCCCCAAACAGCGTCACCAGCAGCGTGATGACAGCGAGCATGACCGGGAAGGCGGTGGCGCGGTACCACGGCTGGCGCCGCTCGACGCTTTGGATCCGCGGGCCGGTCGCCGGACGCCGGACGGGCCGGCCCTGGCTCCGCTTGGTCTTCCCTTTGATGGCCACGGAGGTCTGCTGCCCTTTCGAGTGCGGGATGGAGGTTAGGAGTCTACTCGGGCGGCTCGGAAGGCGTCAGCAGCTCCGCCTCACGCTGCGCCTGGCGCCGGTTCCGGCCCGGTTCGATGAGGAACCGTGCCACCCCCGCCGCAGCGAAGTAGAACACCCACATCGGGATCGCCATGGCAAACAGGCTGATCGGGTCCTGGCTGGGGGTGATCACCGCCGCCGCCACGATGATGATCGCTACCGCCGCCCGCCAGTGCTTCATCATGGCACGCGACGACAGCACTCCCGCCATCGACAACGCCACCAGCACCAGCGGGAACTCGAACGTCAGCCCGAAGGCCAGTCCCATGAAGAACACGAACCGGAGGTACTGGTCGGCGGTGAATAGGCTGAGCAGGTTGGTGCCCCCGACGCCGACCAGGAAGCCGATCGCCTTCGGCAGGGTGAAGAAGGCCACCCACACGCCGAACACGAACAGGAGCGTGGTCGCCAGCGAGAACGGGACTGCATACCGCTTCTCGCTGCGTTTGAGCCCAGGGGTGATGAACCGCCAGATCTGCCAGGCGATGATCGGCATCGCCAGCAGCAGCCCGAGCACCACGGAGACGCGCAAGCGGATGCCGATCGGGTCAAGGGGGCTCGTCGCCAGGAGCTGGCAGCGCGCCCCGACCGCGTCGGTGAAACGGTACTTTACCGGCAGGTCGCAGTAGGAGCGGGTGAGGAACGTCAGCGACGGGTTGTAGAGCAAGAAGAACGACACCAGGGTGGTGACGGTCAGCGCGAGGCAGCCTTTGACCAGCCGGTCACGGAGCTCGCCGATGTGTTCGAGGATCGACATCTCGGCCTCGGGGTTGATCCGAGACCGACGCTGGAGGCGCATACCGGATGCGCGGGGTCGCTACTGACGCCTACGCGCCCGCGCCGCGGTCGTCGCTAGCACTCGAAGCGGGCTTGTCCGCCTCAGGCTTGTCGTCGTCGTGGCTGGCCTCGGCGATCCCCTTCTTGAACTCCCTGATGCCATGCCCGACGTTGCGGCCGAGCATCGGCAGGCGGCTCGCCCCGAACAGGACCACGATGGCGATGATCACCCAAACCCACTCTGTACCCATAGGTACTGCTCCCTTTCGGTCTGCCCCCGGGGTAGACGGCTCGTTAGAGTCTAGCGCGCCCGACCATTTTGGGGCAGTGGAGCAACCGCTCGTCAACCGCGACGGCCACGCCCGGCCGCGCGGAGGCGCCGGTCCCGGTCGACGCTGGCGCGGCTCTGCTGCAGCCGCTCGGCCACCTCGGCGGCGTCCTGCGCTTGGTCGGAGAGTCTCTCCAACACCGGATTGAGCTGCTCGGCGAGCCTGTTCACCGATTTGAGCAGCGCCTGCGCGTTGCCCCACAGACGCAGCGCTGTGAATACGACCATACAGAGCACGCCAAGCCAGAACACACCGAGCAGGATGGCCAGCCAGGCAGGCAGGGGAACCTCCACGGGTAGGGGGTCGTCGACGGCGCCATGCTACCCGTGTGCGCCGAGGAAGCGCGCCCACCAGTCGGGAGTTTGCAGCTCGAAGTGCAGGTCCAGCAGGTCGTCCCAGGTCAGCGGGGGGCCGTAGTGGGGCTCCAGGGCTTCGGCGGGCAGGTCGGCGTCGGGGCGGGGACGGCCGGAACCTGCCCCGGGCCAGGGGAGCCCGGCCTGGACGCCGGCGGAGGCGAGCAGCCGGGCGATGCGCCGGTCGGCCGGTTTGGTGACCAGCAGCATGCAGTTCGGGCAGGTGAAACGGTACAGGCCGCGGCGCCCCAGCCGGCCGAGGCGCAGCTCGACCTGCGGTGGGGTCAGCTCAACCTCGCCGCAATCAGGGCAATTCGCACGGATCCGGGTCTCCGGCTCGTGCTCGAAGAGATCGTCGTCAGCGTAGTCGTCCACGCCCGCGGATATCGACCCGACCTAGGGGGACCTTAAGACTTGGGAGCCGGCCGGGCGGACCCTAGCGGTCATTGTAGGGGGCGAGGTTGTGGCGGGCGGCCTCGGCGACCGCCTGGCGCAGCTCGGAGGGACTGACGGGCTCGGCGTCAGGGGCCAGCCGCAGCACCAGGCGGACCACCCAGGCCAGTTCGTTGGTGGCCAGCCGGACCCGCAGGCGCCCGTCAGGGCGGCGTTCCTGGGCGAGGAGCGGGAAATACTCCGCCACCCATTCGGCCCGTTTGTCCAGGTCCAGCTCGCATTCGAGGCCTTGGTCGAAGGCGCCGCTCCACGGCGACTCGGCATAGGCGGCCGGATCGAAGCCATCGGGCCGCTCGAACGGCTCGCCGGTCTGGGTGACCGACACGATCCGGTCGACGCGGAACAGTCGCTCGCCAGCGGCCTTGTGGCAGTAGCCCGCCAGGTACCAGTGCCCGGAGGCGGCGAACACCAGCCAGGGGTCGACCTTGCGGCGGGTCAGGTCGCCGCGCGAGCCGGTCCAATACTCGATCTGGACCCGTCGGTCAGCGGCGGCGGCGCGCACCAGCGCGGCCCGGTGGGTGCGCTCGGCCTCGCCCTCGCCGCTGTCCAGGTCGACCGAGACCTTGCCGGCCAGCTCCTGGACCCGGTCGAGCTGGTCGGCAGGCAGGACCGCCTCCAGCTTGGCGAGCGCCCGGGTCAGCGAGCCCTGCTCGGCGATCTCGGGGAGGGCGGCCAGCGCCCGCCCAGCCAGGTACAGCCCCGCCGCCTCACGCCAGGTGAGGCGCGGGGCGCGGGCGAAGTAGTCGGCCAGGGCGATGTGGACCTTGTCCCCGTCGATCCACGCCTCCATCAGGTCACCCGGCCCGTAGGGCGGCACCCCGGTGACATACAGCAGGTCCAGGTCGGCGACCAGCTGCTCACGCGTCATCGTGAAGCGCGCACAGATCTCGTCGACGGTGGCCTGCGGGTGCGCCAGCAGCCAGGGCACCAGCGCCAGCAGCCGCCGCAGCCGGGCACCCGCGCTCGCGTCCCCAGCCCCAGCGGACCGTCTTCCGGAGCTCGCGGTGGTGCTCATCGGCCCCCTCGCCCTCGGTCGACCAGGTCGAGGAGGCTGCCGAGCCGGCTCCTCGCCTCGGCGCGCAGCTCCGGTGGCTCCAGGATCTCGACGGCGTTGCCCATCGCCCACATCAGGAAGGTCGAGGGGTCGCCGACCGGGAGGCGCAGCGTGACGCGCCCATCGATGTCGGCGGCCCCTTCCCGTTTGGCGCCGCGCAGCTCGGCCAGGCGCGCGGCGCTCTCGTCCGCCCGCACGACCGCGACCGGGGTCACGTCCGGCTCGCCGGCGGTGGGCAGCACCGCCCGCGGGTCGAACAGCTCGGGCACCTCGTATTCCGGGCCGCGGCCGGTCGGCCTGGCCAGCCGGACCGTCCCCCGGATCCGCGACAGGCGAAACGAGCGCTGCGCGCCGCGGTCGGCGTCGTGCCCGGTCACATACCAGGTCCCGCGGCGGTGGACGAGCGCGTACGGGTCAAGGTGCCGCTCGGTCGGCTCCCGGCCGGGGGGCTGGTAGGGGAACATGATGCGCTTGCGGCTGGTCACCGCCTCCAGCAGGGTCGCCAGCAGCGGACTCGATCCGTCGAGGTTGGCCTGGACCGCCTCAGGCCTCGCGCCAGGGTCCAGATCGAGCTTTGCCAGCCCGGCGACCGCGGCGGCATCCGCCATCCTGCCGCCCGACCAGGCCCGCGCGGCCAGGGCCAGCGCCGCGTGCTCATCCGGGGCCAGGTCGAGGGCCGGCATGGCGTAGACACCCGGGTCGATGTAGTAGCCCTCGTCGGTCCCCCAGGCGTCGACCGGGGCGCGCTCGACCGGCACCCCGAGCCCGCGGAGCTCCTCTTTGTCCCGCTCGAACATGCGCCGCAGGCTCTCCCCCGTGGCCTCGTAGCCGGGCACCAGCTCGGCGATCTGGTCGAGGGTGAGCGGGCGATGGGTGTCGAGCAGGAGGGCGGTCAGGTTGACGAGCCGCTCGACCTTACGCATGGGCGCATGCTAGCCGCTTGTGGCTGCCCTGGTCGAGGTCTTTCGAAAACGGCATGAGCCGGACGAAGGGCGACCCCTTCGTTGCCGTGGGCGGATTGCGACCGGTAGCCTGGCGGTCTGTGGTCCGGCCTGGTCGGGCCAGGAGGAATGAACGGTTCTGTCCAGTTCATTGGAGCGAGCGTGACCGAGGCAGCTCCCAGTCTTTCGACCCGGCGCGCGGTGCTCGATCTGCTCAAGCGCGAGGGGCCCCAGACGGTGGCGCGTCTGGGCGAGGCGCTTGGGGTTTCCGGGGTGGCGATCCGCCGCCATCTGGAGGCACTGGTCAGCGACGGCCTGGTGGCGCAGACCACCAGCGCCAGCGGCCGGGGCCGTCCCGCGCACGTCTACGAGCTGACCGAGGCGGGCCACGACCGATTCCCGCGCAACTACCACCAGCTCGCCACCCAGTTGCTTGAGGCGGTCGAGGAACGTTTCGGGGTGGGGGCGCTGGAGGCCTTGTTCGAGCACCGTGAGCAGGTCCTGGCTGAGCTGTACGGGGACCGCACCCGGGACCGGCCGCTCGGCGAGCTGGCGGCGGAGCTGGCCATGATCCAGGACGAGAACGGCTACATGGCCGACTGGCAGCAGACCGGCACCGACCGCTATGTGGTCAGTGAGCACAACTGCGCCATCCGCTGTGTGGCCAGTGCCTACCCGGAGGCCTGCCAGCACGAGTTGGCGCTGTTCCGCCAACTCGCCGGCCCGGAGGTGGAGGTCCAGCGATTCGAGCACATGCAGGCCGGCGATGCCCGCTGCGCCTATGTGCTGCGCCCCGCCCCGGCGGCGGATGGCGACGGTCGCGCGGAATGACCGCGACATGATCAGGGTCCGCAACGGCACGGTGACGGCCGTGCTGGCCCGCCGGCCAGGCGCCACCGAGGTCGCCGTCGCGGTCGAGCCGAGCGGGGCCGAGGCGCGCGCGCTCGGCTACGACGACCTGATCGGGCCGCTGGCGGCCGGCGATCGGGTGGTGCTGAACACCACCGCGGTCGCCCTCGGCCTTGGCACCGGCGGCCTCCACCTGGTCATGGCCCGCATCGACGGCGACGGCGAGCTCGGTGGCGACGCCGAGGGGCCAGGCCATCTGATGAAGGCCCGCTACACCCCGGCGCAGGTGCGGGTCCTGGCGGTCGAGGAGGAGGCGAGCCCGCACCGCGCCGCCGTCGAGGCGGTCACCGACCTGGCCGGGCTGCCGGTGGTCTGCGCGGAGCTGCACTCGATGGTCCCGGTGGTGGCGGCGGCAGTCCGGGCGGCGGGTGCGGACCTCACCGTCGCCTACGTGATGACCGACGGGGCGGCGCTGCCGCTGGCGTTCTCGCGGCTGGCTGCCGAGATGCGCGGCTGTGGGCTGGTCGCCGGGATCGTCACCGCCGGGCAGGCGTTCGGCGGCGACCTGGAGGCGATCACCCTCTATTCGGGGCTGGCTGCGGCCAAAGCGGTGCTCGGCGCCGACGTGGTGGTGGTGGCCCAAGGCCCCGGCGGCGCCGGCACGGGCACGACCTTCGGCTACTCGGGCACGCAGGTCGCCGAGGCGCTGAACGCGGTCGCGGCGCTCGGCGGACGGCCGATCGCCTGCCTCCGCATGTCGGTGGCGGACCTGCGTGAGCGCCACCGAGGGGTGAGCCACCACAGCCTGACCGCCCTCGGCCGCCTCACCCTCGCGCGGGTCACCGTGGCGCTGCCGGTGCTCGACCCGGCGCTTGGCGCGCTGGTCGGCCAGCAGCTCAAGGAGGCGGGGGTGGTCGAGCGGCACGAGCTGGTCGCGGTGCACCCTCAACACGACCCGGTGGAGCTGCTCGCAGCCTGGAACCTCACGGTCACCACCATGGGCCGCGGTCCGGACGACGACCCGGTGTTCTTCGAGGCCGCTGCCGCAGCCGGCGCGCTTGCGGCTCAGATGGTGCAGATGCGGGAGGCTGCCGGGTGAGCACGCCGACGAAGGCGCCGACGCCGGCGCTGGCGACCCGGACCCGGGACGATCGGCTGCTGTTCGTGGGGTGCCTGGCCGGGCTGCTGGTGGGTCTTGCGTTCCTGGTGGTGCCGCTGGCGCCGCGGCTGCTGCCCATGCACCACCTGCCCACCACCCACGACTTCGACGTGGAGATGAAGCCGCAGGGGCTGGTGACGCCCTTCTGGGTGGTGTCGATGGCGTCGTTCGCGCTGGCGGTGTGGCAGTGGCGGCGTGGGCGGCGGCTCGACACGCGGCTGCTGGTCGCCGGGGCGCTGCTGCTGAGTGTGGTCGCCCTGCTGGTCCCCCCGGTCGCCTCCAAGGACGTCTACGCCTACTCGTTCTACGGCAAGGTCCAGGTCGCCTACCACGCCAACCCGTACCTGTCGATTCCCGATCAGTACCCGCTGGACTCCTGGCACCCGTTCTGGTCGTGGCGCCTGTTCGGGCCGGTGTACGGCGCCCCGTTCCTGCTGTTGCTACGGCTGGTCGCCACCGTTGCAGGACCGAGCCTGCTGGCCTGGGTGCTGTGGATGAAGCTGCTGATGGTCGCGGCTGAGCTCGGCGCGGTGGCGCTGCTGGTCAGAGTAATCCGCGTGGGCGCAAACGCCGGCCAGGCTGACCCGGACCCGCGCTGGCCGTGGCTGCTGATCGCCTGGAACCCGATGGTGCTGCAGTCGATCGCGATGGGCGCGCACGTGGACGCGCTGCTGCTGCTGGTGCTGGCCGCGGCGCTGCTCGCCCACCGGCACGGCCGCTACCTGCTCGCGTTCATGCTGCTGGTGGCGTTGTTCTGCGTGAAGGTCTACATGGGGCCGCTGGCCGCCCTCTACGCGGTGTGGCTGGCGGCCGGCAAGCGGCCAGCGGCGTGGTGCTGGACCCTCGCCCGCCTCGGCGCGCTCGCCGCCGCCCTCACCGCGCTCGCCTACCTGCCCTTCGCCAGCGCCGGCACGCGCCTGTTCACCAGCGCCGTCGACGTCAGCGACCACTTCTCCAGCGGCAGCCCGCCGAACCTGCTGCGGCGCCTGCTGGCCGCCGCCCTGCCGTTGCTCGGCGTCAACCGCTACCGCGCCGGGTTGCTCGGCGACCAGCTCGCCCGCGAGCTGGCGGTCGCCGCGATCGCGGCGGCGTTGCTGGTCGCCGCCACCAGGCTGCGCGCCGGCCGCGACCCCTGGCCGCTGCTGGCGGCGTTCTTCCTCGCCTACCTGCTGCTCACCCCATGGGTCTTCTACTGGCATGAGATCCCGCTGCTCGGCATGGTCGCGGTGATCCCCTTTGGCCTCACCAGCCTCACCGCGGTGGCGTTGTCGATCACGCTGGTCCCGCAGGTCCCCGCCAGCGCCTCGGCGGTCAGCGGGGTGCCTGCCTCGGCGGGCCGGGAGCTGCTCAACACCATCACCGCGTTCCTGAGCCGCTACGGCGGCGCGCTGGTGGTCCTGCTGGTGGGGTGGCAGCGCCGCCGCCACGCGCCCAGGCCCGGAGCCGGGGATGGGGACGGCGGCTACATCGACGCGATGAGCTTGTCGACCCGGTCGTCGTAGGCGCGGAAGGGGTCCTTGCAGAGGACGGTGCGCTGCGCCTGGTCGTTGAGCTTGAGGTGAACCCAGTCGACGGTGTAGTCGCGGCGGCGCTCCTTGGCCTGGCGGATGAACTCGCCGCGCAGGCGCGCTCGGGTCGTCTGCGGCGGCTCCTGGGTGGCGCGGTCGATGGCGCGGTCGTCGCAGATCCGCTCCACCGCGCCGTTGCGCTCCAGCAGGTAGTAGAGGCCGCGCTTGCGGTTCACGTCGTGGTAGGTGAGGTCGATCAGCGCCACCTTGGGGTGCGACAGCGGCAGGTTGTGACGCGCGCGGGCCCGCTCGATCAGCAGGTACTTGGTGACCCAGTCGACCTGGCGGCCGATCGCGTCGAGGTCCTGGGCCTCCAGCGCGTCCAGCACCTTGCCCCACATGTCGATGATGCGCTTGGCGGTCTCGCCGGGGTCGCGGCGCTCCACGAAGCGGGCGGCCTTCTCGAAGTACTCCCGCTGGATCTCCAGGGCGGTGGCCTCGCGGTTGTTGGCCAGCCGCACCTTGCGCCGGCAGGTCATGTCGTGCGAGATCTCCCGGATCGCCCGGATCGGGTTGTCCAGGGTAAGGTCGCGCAGCACGGTCGCCTCCTCCACCATGGCGAGCACCAGGTCGGTGGTGCCCACCTTGAGGAACGACGACCACTCGCTCATGTTGGAGTCGCCGACGATCACGTGGAGGCGGCGGTAGCGCTCGGCGTCGGCGTGCGGCTCGTCGCGGGTGTTGATGATCGGCCGCGAGCGGGTGGTGGCCGACGAGACGCCCTCCCAGATGTGCTCGGCGCGTTGCGCGATGCAGTACATCGCGCCCCGTGGGGTGGCCAGCACCTTGCCGGCGCCGCAGAGGATCTGGCGGCTGACGAAGAACGGGATCAGCACGTCGGCCAGGCGCTGGAACTCGCCGTAGCGGCTGACCAGGTAGTTCTCGTGGCAGCCGTAGGAATTGCCGGCGGAGTCGGTGTTGTTCTTGAACAGGAAGATCTGCCCGGCGATGCCCTCTTCGTGCAGGCGCGCCTCGGCGGCGGCGAGGAGGCTTTCCAGGATGCGCTCCCCCGCCTTGTCGTGGGTGACCAGCTCCAGCACCGAGTCGCACTCGGGGGTGGCATATTCAGGGTGCGAGCCGACGTCCAGGTACAATCGGGCGCCGTTCTCCAGGAACACGTTCGAGGAGCGTCCCCACGACACCACGCGCCGGAACAGGTAACGAGCGACCTCATCGGGAGAGAGCCGACGTTGACCCCGGAACGTACAAGTCACGCCATACTCGTTCTCGAGGCCAAAAATGCGCCGATCCATGGGATCACTCTACTCGCGCCTGTCCTCTCGGTCACCCATGACTCTGTCGATGCTGTACCGAACGCGGTAGCGTGTGTGAGGTATCGATCAAGGCAGGCAAGGCAAGGCAGCCCCAGCACGTACCACGGAACGCGAACCGGACGCGAAAGGAGCGCGTGGTGAGCGAGTTTCCAACGCAGCCTACTGGGGAGTACGCGGCGCCGCCCTCGTGGGAGCCGCCGCGGCGGCTCCGCAACGGTGCAGGCACGTCGGCGCTGGTTCTCGGGGTCCTCGCCCTGGTCCTGGCCATCCTCGTCCTCACCTCGCCGGTGGCGGCCATCCTCGGCATCATTGCCATCGTGCTCGGCATCGTCGGCATCGGCCGCGCCGAGCGGGGCGAGGCAACCAACCGCGGCTCGGCGATCGCCGGCCTGATCACCGGCTTGCTCGCCTTGGCGCTGGTGGCGCTGATCGTGGTCAGCTTCGCGCGGTCCGCGTCCGGCACGGAGCGGTTCACCTCCAGGCACGCATCCGATTTCCGGATCTTCGGCACCTGCATGCGCAACGCCAGCAACGACGCCGACCGGTCGGCATGCCTGCGCCAGCTCTCCGACCAGATCAACCAGCAGTAGGAGCCGGAGCCCGCACATGTCCACCCTCGGCCCGGAACCCGGCCCGGAACCCGGCCCTGGCCTCCGCCCCGGGACGCTGTTTCGCTGGGGCGTGTTCGTCAGCCTCGGCGTGGTGGCCACCGCAGCGGGGGTGGCGGCGGTCTATACCGCCAGAGGGGTGCTGATTCGTGCGCTGATCGCCCTGTTCGTGGCGATCAGCCTGGACCCGGCGGTGCGCTGGCTGACCCGCCGCGGCATGCGGCGCGCGTACGCGGTCACGCTGATCTTCGCGCTCGCCCTCGCCCTGCTAGTCGGGTTCCTGGTCTCGGTCATCCCGCCGCTGGTGCGGGAGTTCCAGCAGCTCGTCGCCAACTTCCCGAGCTACCTGACCCAGCTGCAGGACCGCTCGCGCCAGTTCAACGACCTGAACCAGCGCTTCCACCTCTCCAGCCAGCTCGAAGGCCTGCTCCGCAGCGCGCCGGCCAAGATCGGCGGGGGCCTGCTCGGCTTCACCGGCCGGCTGTTCGGCGCGTTGTTCTCCACCCTCACCGTGCTGGTCCTGACCATCTACTTCATGGCGGCGCTGCCCCAGCTGCAGCACGGGCTGATCCGGCTGTTCCCCAGCGCCCGCCGCGCCCGTGCGGGCCGCGTCGCCGAGGTGGTGGTCGACCGGGTCGGCGCGTACATGGTGGGCAACCTGCTCATCTCGCTGGTCGCCGGGGTGGCCGCGTTCATCGCATTCGAGGTGCTGCGGGTCCCGTTCGCGGTGCCGCTCGGGTTTGTAGTGGCGATCTGTGACCTGATCCCCATGATCGGCGCGACCCTGGGGGCGGTCCTGTGTGTGGTGGTGGCGCTGTTCGCCGCCAAGCTGTGGCCGACCACCGTGCTGCTGGCCGCCTACTTCGTGGTGTACCAGCAGGGCGAGAACTACTGGATCGCGCCGCGGATCCTGCGCAGCACGGTGAACCTGAGCGCTGCCGCGGTGCTGCTCGCCGGGCTGATCGGCGGGACCGCCCTGGGCCTGGTCGGCGCGCTGATGGCGATCCCGGTCGCCGCCGCGCTCAAGGTGCTGCTGAGCGAGGAGCTGGCGGCCCGCGACGCCGTGGTCGATGGGGGCGGCACGGGCACGCCGGCCGAGGTCGCCGGGGAGCGGGCGGCCAGGCCGGTGACGGTACCGGGCGACGGCGCCCGATAGCGGGTGCCCGGTAACAGTGCCGTGACAGTGCGGTTTCGTCAGAGATTCGAACCTTCGTTACTGGCTGACACGTAGGGAACGGTAGCGAATACTATTGATGGATTGTTGGTGTCTGTTCGGCGTGTATGGGTGGGGGTTGTTCGGACGGAGCCTGGCGGCGGCAACGCCGGGCTTCCGGAAGGAGCGGTCATGACCGACCTTGTCGGCCGCCAGCTTGGCCAGTACCAGCTCCGTGAGGTGCTCCGGCGCGGAGGCATGGGCGCCGTCTACAAGGCGTTCCAGCCATCGCTGGACCGCTGGGTGGCGGTCAAGGTGCTCAGCCAGCCGGACGACGCGACCTTCCTGACGCGCTTCCGGCGCGAGGCCTACACCATCGCGCGCCTCCAGCATCCCAACATCGTCCCGACCTACGACTACGGCGAAGCCGACGGCCAGGTCTACCTGGTGTTCTCCTACGTTGAGAACGGCCGGACCCTGGCTGACCTGGTGGGCCAGCCGATGCCGCCTGCCCGGGCGCTGCAGCTGGGCGTGCACCTGCTGGCCGGGCTTGGCTACGCCCACGAGCGCGGGCTGGTGCATCGCGACGTGAAGCCGCCCAACGTGCTGATGCCGACCCCTGACTGGCCGATGCTGGCCGACTTCGGCATCGCCAAGCTGCTGCTCGGCAGCGAGCAGGGCCTCACGCAGAAGGGCCTGGTGGTCGGGACCGCCGCCTACATGGCGCCGGAGCAGGCCTTCGCCGGGACCGTGGACGCCCGCTCTGACCTGTACGCCACCGGCATCGTGCTATTCGAGCTGCTGTGCGGCCAGGTGCCGTTCGACGGCGACACCCCGGTCGCCATCCTCATCCAGCAGGTCCGCGCGGACCTGCCGCCGCCGCGGTCGCTCAACCCCGACCTGCCGGTGGAGGTTGAGCGCCTACTGGTGAAGGCGCTCGCCAAGGACCCTGACCAGCGCTATCAGAGCGCCGCCGCGATGAGCGAGGCGATCAGCGCGGTGCTCGCCGAGCTGTCACCCAGGGTCCAGGCCCGGGCCCGGGTGGCCGCTCCGGCTCCGGCCTCGACGTCGCCCAGCGTGGTGTCTGGAGCTGGAGGGTCGTCGCCTGGTGGGACAGCCGGAGGGGGAACCGAGGAGCTGTCAGCCGCCTACGCGGCCGGCGTCGCCGCCTACAGTGCCGGCCGGTGGGCGGAGGCGGTCACCCACCTGCAGCGGGTTGCCACCTCCGATCCTGGCTTCGAAGATGTGGAAATCCTGCTTGAGACCGCCAAGACCAAGACCGCCAAGGCGGCCAGTGGCGGCGCTGCGGTTCCCGAGGCGCTCCTCGCGCCGGCCCCGGCGGCAGCAGCCTCCGAGGCGGTCCCTGAGCCCCGTCCTGATCATGCGCCGGGAGCGCGCAATGGTTCCACACCCGCTCCCCCGGCCCCGTCCCCGGCGGGCAGGGCCGGGGTTCCGCCGGTGGCACGGCGCCGGCCTGCCGCGCCTGCCGGGCCTTCTGCGGCGACCCCTGTGTCGGTCCCGGTCCCAGCCACGGCTCGGCCTCGGGCCGGTGGTCTTGACAGCGAGCCGGGCCCGGGCAGGCGTGCCGGATTGCGGCGCTGGCCGCTGCTGGTCATGCTCGCGGTCGTCGCGGCGGTGGGGATCGGGCTGGCCTTCGCCGCCTTCGGCAAGCCGCAGCCGAAGGGGTCGACGGCTACATCCGGGCGCTCGGGGGCACCAGCGGCCAACCCGCCGTGGGCCGCGCTGCCACCGGCGCCGGCCGTGGAGGAGTCGGGCGGTGTCGCCGGGTTCGCCGGCAAGGTCTGGGTCGCGGGCGGCCTCGACGCCACCCGGCAGCCGCTGGCCACCGTGCAGGTCTACGACCCGGCCCTCCGGACGTGGAGCCAGGGGCCGGCGCTGCCCAAGCCGGTCAACCACGTCGCGCTGGTGTCCACCGGCAAGCAGCTGCTGGTGATCGGCGGCTACGCCAATGCCGGTGGCGGCCCAGTGGCGACCGTCCGCCGGCTCGACCCGGTGGCGGGAACCTGGCTCGACGGGCCGAGCCTGCCAGCACCCCGTGGCGCGGGCGCCGCGGCGTGGGACGGCCACCGGATCGTGTTCGCCGGTGGCGTCGGCCCGGACGGCAGGCCGTCCACGGACGTCTTCGCCCTGCAGAACGGCTCGTGGCAGCAGATCGGCACCCTGCCGGCGGCGCGGGAGCACCTGGCCGCCGCTAGCGACGGGCGGGGAACCACCTTCTTCCTCGGCGGCGAGGTCAATCACCCCGGCGGCACGAAGACCGTCTTCAACGAGGTCGACGTGGTGCACGGCAGCAGCATCCAGCAGCTCAGGACGCTGCCGACGCCACGCAGCTCCGTCGCGGCGTTCTGGTCGCCTGCCAGCGGGGCTTGCGTGGTCGGCGGCCGGGGCGCGGACCAGCTGACGCTCTCCACAGTGGAGTGCGTCGACGCCGCCGGTACCATGCGGAACCTCGCGTCGCTGGCCACCGCACGGCACGGCCTTGGCGCCGCAGTGGTCAACGGCACCGCCTACGCGGTGCTCGGCGAGACCGCCAACCAGCGTCTCAAGGTCGGCGAATCCTTGCTGCTGCGCTGACGCTACGGGATCGGCAGGGGGTGCTGGGCCTCGGCGAGGGTGAGCAGGACGATCGCGTGGGTCCAGGCCAGCGGGGCGACCGATCGGGGAGCGCCGTCGGCACGGCGGACCCGTTCGGGGAAGGCGCCGAGGCTGGTGCGGTGGGCAAGCAGCCAGCCAAGCTGCCGGGCGGCAGCGGCACGGTCGCCCAGGGCGGTCTCGGCCAGGGCGAATGAGGCGGTTGCCGGTGTCCACGGGTCGGTCCAGGCCAGGCCCGGGACGGCGCCAGCGCCGCTGGGGGCGAGCTGCGTGGCGGCGCGGGCGACGGCACGCCGCACGCGGGGATCCGGGGGTACGAACGGCGGGGCCAGCCAGGTCACTGCGGCGTCCGGGCCACCAGCGACGGCAAGACCGAAAGTCTGGCCAGACGCCGGGCCCGGGTAGCGGTGGTAGGCGGTCCCGCTGGGGCTGGCGAACGCCTCCCGGGTCGCGGCGGCGAGCCGTTCGGCGGCAGCCGCCCAGCGCCGCAGGTCCTGGTCGTGGCCGAGTGCGGCGGCCAGGTCGGCAGCGGCGCGGAGCCCGGTGAGCAGCGCGGCGGCAGTGCCGAGGGTGGGCTGACGCTCGTGGTGCTCCCAGTAGTCCGGGCTGGCGGGTGGCAGGCCGTTGGCGCGCAGGGAGCTGGCGGCCAGGTCGGCGGCGGCGCGGACCATCGGCCAGTGCAGCGCGGCCAGGGCGCGGTCATGTCCCTGGCCACTGACCAGCCAGGTGGCCCAGCAGACCCAGCCGTCCGCATCCAGCTCCGGCTGGCGGCCGTCGCTGACCGGGGTGCCGTCAGGATGCGCACGTGCCGGCCAGCTACCGTCGGGCCGCTGGATGCGGGCCAGGTAGTCGAGGACCGCGCCGGCCTCCTGCTGATGGCCGGTGCGGCCGAAGGCGGCGGCGGCAAAGCTCGCGTCGCGCGGCCACACCTCGGCCCAGTACGGCGTAGCCGCGGCGACGACCCCGCCGCCGGGGCGCTGCAGCAGGCGCAGGAACAGCAGCGACCGGCTGGCCGCGTCGCGCTCGGCGGCGCTGGCGCCGGGGACCCAGCCGAGCGCGAGCCAGGCACGCTCAGCGGCGATCTGGGCCGCCGCGCCCGGGTCACCGGCCGGGACGGTCACCGCTTCGATAGCTCCGGCGGGGAGGTAGCGGAGCCGCCCATCGGCGAGCCGCAGCACCGTACTGCCGGGCACGTAGGCCGCGTCCTGGGTCTGCCCTGCCTCCAGCGAGATGGTCAGCAGGGTGGTGGCGTTGCCGAGCAGCCCGCTGCTGAACAGCGGCGGCGGCGCGCTCGTCCTGGTCGACCCGAGCAGGGCCGCCACCAGCACGACCGGCACGCCGATCGCCAGCAGGAGCCGAGGATTCATCCAGCGCCGGCCTCGCCGGCTCAGGAGGACCCGCCGAGACCCGTGACGAGCCGGTCGAGGCTCGACCCATCCGGGGCGGAGAGCCAGGTCGCCGTGCTGCCCTGGCAGCGGAGCGCGGTCTGCTGGCCGGAACCCGACCAGCGGCGGTTGCCGGCAACCGGAGCGCCGAACCGGCTGGTCGCCCAGTTGGTGACCAACCCGCAGTACTCGGTGGCCTCGGCAGGCGAGTCCCACACCGTCCGCAGGGCCAGGGCGGTCCGTGAACCGTTCTGGAAGCTGCGCACCGCACCGCCCCCCCAGCCGGCAGCGGCCCGCTCCGCGGTGGTGACGTCAAGGGCGCCCTCCAGCATCAACCGCACGTCGAACTCGCCCCAGCCGGCCACCGTGCCGGTCCGCCAGCCGCTGCCGAGCGACCCGGAGAGGTCTGGCACCTGGACCGGCTTCGGCTGGTCGCGGGTGCCCAGGTACTTCTCGGGGTGGAGGATCTCCTCGGTGGAAGTGGGTGGGTCGCGGTAGGCACGGTCCACCGCCGCCCAGCCACCCTGCGCGTACAGGGCCCGCACGAAGGCGACTCCGGCCTCATAGGGGAACAGCAGCGACTCCCGCAGGGCCGCCGGGGCCGCATCCAGCTCGGGCGTCGCCTGCGTGAGGCCGGTCCGGTCAGCGTCTGCCTGCTCAGCGGCGGTGAGGACCTCATCGTGGTAGCGGCCCATCATCACGGTCGCGTCGCCCTCAAGCAGCGCCGTGTAGGCGGCCGACTGGTCCTCCTTGCCCGGCGCGTTGAGGCGGTCGCTGTGGGTCAGGTCGTAGTGCTGGTCGGTGACCGCGTGGGTCAGCTCGTGGGAGAGCACGAAGCGGGCGTAGGGGTCCAGGCCGTTGTTGCTGCGGACGTACAGACGCCCCTTGCCGGGAGGCTTGCCGGGGACGTAGAAGCCGAGCACGCTCTCGGTCTGGACCGCCCGCAGCAGCTTCGGCAGGTCGGTGTGGGGCGGCAGCTCGCCGAGCAGCTCAAGGGCCCGGTCCAGGCGCCGCAGCTGGGCGTCGTCGGTGCCGGCGTTGATCTCCTTGAGCAGCTGCGCCGCCATCTTCTGCGGCGACTCGACGGTGACCGGCACCGACCGGGTGAAGCGGAGCTGGCGCAGCCGCTCCACGGCCGCCTCCACCTGGCGGACCTGGGCGGCGAGCGGTCCTGCGGCGGTGGCCGGCGGCGCCGTGGTGGCCGTGGTGGCGCTGGCCGCTGTTGCCGGGGTGGTGGCGGGTGCCGCAGCGCGGCCGTGGGTGCCGGTGGTCTTGGCGACCACCAGCGCGGTGCCGGAGCCAGCCAGCAGCGCCACGACCACGATGAGGACGAGGGCGAGCCTGCGCCTGCCTGGTGCCGGTCCCTGCGGCGGCGGTATCGGGGCCGTTGGGGGCGGGTCAGGCGGGGCTGGCTCGCCCCAGGCGGTCATCCCGAACCGTCTCCTGTCTTCAGCCGGGCGTTCAGGTCGTCGCCGGAGAGGCGGCGGAAGGCACGTCGGGGCCGGTCCCGCTCCAGCACGGCGACCTCCAGCCGGCCGCTGGCCGGGCCGCCGTCGCCGCTCTGCACGGCCCTGGAGAGGGTGCTGACGGCGAGCCGTAGGGCCTGGTCCAGGTCGATGCCCTCGCCGTAGTTGCGTTGCAGCTCGGCGTTCAGCTCGTCGGCCTGGCCGCCCATGGCGAGGAAGCGCTTGTGGTCGTTGACGGTGCCCTCAAAGCCGATGTGGTAGAGGGCGTTGGGGGTGTCGCCGCTGCCCACCTCGGCGACGCACAGCTCGACCTCGTAGGGTTTGCTCCCCTCCATGAAGATGCGGCCGAGCTCCTGGGAGTAGGCATTGGCGATCGACCGAGAGGTGACGTCCTCGCGCCCGTATTGGTAGCCGCGGATGTCGGCTAGGGTGATGCCGGCCACGCGCAGGTTCTCGAACTCCGAGAAGCGCCCCACCGCCGCGAACGCGATGTGGTCGTACAGCTCGGCGACCTTGTGGAGGTGGGTCGAGGGGTTGTCGGTGACGAACAGGACGCCGCCGTCGTATTCGAGCACGACCATCGGCCGGCCGCGGGCGATGCCTTTACGCGCATAGTCGGCCTTGTCCTTGATGATCTGCTCAGGGGGGACATACCCGAACCCGATCGACACCGCTCAGCCCTCCCCACGTGCGCGGGCGGCGACCACTCGCTCGGCCGCCTTGCGCACGTCGTCGTCGTTGAGGCGCTGGTAGCCCCCGGCGGTCACGGTCGCCACCACCGGGAAGATGCCGCGGACCAGGTCGGGCCCGCCGGTGGCGGCGTCCTCGTCGGCCGCGTCATAGAGGCCTTCGACCAGCGTGTCGAGCGCGATCTCGCGGTCCATGCCGTGGCGGTAGCGCTTCTTGATGGTGGCGCGGGCGTCCTTGCCGCCGGAGCCGTTGGCGTGGTACTCGGCGTCCTCCCAGCGGCCGCCGGTGACGTCGTAGCGGAAGATGCGGCCCAGGTTGCGGCGCTGGTCGTAGCCGCAGAACAGCGGCACCACCACCAGCCCCTGCATGGCCATGCCAAGGTTGCCGCGCACCATCTGCCCGAGCTTGTTGGCCTTGCCCTCCAGCGACAGGGGAAGCCCCTCGACCTTCTCGTAGTGCTCCAGCTCGGTCTGGAACAGCCGCACCATCTCGACGGCCGGCCCCGCCGCCCCGGCGATCGCCACCGCGGAGTACTCGTCGGCCGGGAAGACCTTCTCGACGTCCCGCTGGGCGATGGCGTACCCCTCGGTCGAACGCCGGTCACCCCCGACGATCACCCCGTCGGCATACCGGATCGCTGCCACCGTGGTCCCGTGCGGCACCTCGGGCATCTGCTGCCCGGCCGCGACGCTACCCGGCTGCGGCAGCAGTTCAGGCGCATGCTCCCGCAGCGCATCGATAAACGATGGGCTGAACCGCGCCAGCCCGCCGACGGGGTCTCTCACGCCTATTGACCGCCCTTCTGAATGTACTGTTTGACGAATTCTTCCGCATTTTCCTCTAGGACGTCATCGATCTCATCAAGGAGAGAATCGAGTTCGTCCTTGAGTGCTTCTCCCTTTTCGGTCACGTCGGCCGATGCCTGGACGTCTTCTTGCTCGGCGTCCTGCTTGCCGGTCGCGCGCCGCTTCTGTTCGGCGCCGCCGCCGCTGCCGCTGGCCATCGCGTCCCTCCTCCACGTGCTGATCTGGCGATTCTGCCACGGTTGGGCCACCGCGTCCGGACGACCCGGTTCTGCCGGTTGGGTTGTGGGCTATCCCTGCAGGTTACGGATCAGGTCTTCGGCTGCCGGGCTGGCGTCGAGGATAGCGGCGGTGTGCGCGGCCGTGCCTCTGGTGGGTTCCAGCATCGGGACCCGCTGCAGGGTCTCGCGGCCGGTATCGAAGATGATCGCGTCCCAGCCGGCCGCGGCGATCTGCGAGGCGTACTTGGCCAGGCAGCGGCCGCGGAAGAAGGCGCGGGTGTCCTCGGGCGGGTCCGCCACCGCGCGGGCGATCTCCTGCTCGGCGACCAGCCGCTCGACCCGCCCGGAGGCGGCGAGGCGGTAGTACAGGCCGCGGTCCAGGCGCACGTCGTGGTACTGCAGGTCGACGAGGGCGAGCTTGGGGTCGGTCAGCTCCAGGCTGTCCCGCTCGGCGATCTGGCGCATGAGCTGGTACTTGGTGACCCAGTCGACGGTGCGATGGGCCTTGAAGGGGTCGTCCTCCAGCTGGGTGAGGACCGCCTCCCAGCGTTCCAGCACCTCGACCTGCCAGTGCTGGATGTCGCGGTCCTTAAGGTACTTCTTGGCCGCGTCCAGGTAGCCCCACTGGATCTCACAGGCGGTGACCATGCGGCCGTCCTTGCGCTCGACGGTTGCCCGCAGGGTCGGGTCCTTGGCGATGGCGCGCAGCGCCTGCACCGGGTTGGCGAGCTGCCAGTCGTCGCTGGGGACGGCGTCGTCTTCGATCAGGTTGAGGAGGATCGCCAGCGACCCGGTCTTGAGGAAGGTGGCGACCTCGTTCATGTTGGCGTCGCCGATGATCACGTGCAGGCGGCGGTAGCGCTCGGGGTCGGCGTGCGGCTCGTCGCGGGTGTTGATGATGGGCCGCTTGAGGGTGGTCTCCAAGCCGACCTCGACCTCGAAGAACTGGGAGCGCTGGGCGATCTGGTAGGCGACCGAGTTGTCGGCGGGGTCGCGCACCAGGCTGCCGGCGCCGGCGAAGATCTGGCGGCTGCACAGGAACGGGGTCAGGTCGCGGACCAGCCGGGTGAAGGGGGTGGTCCGGTCGACCAGGAAGTTCTCGTGGGTGCCGTAGGAGGTGCCCTTGCCGTCGGTGTTGTTCTTGTAGACCTGGATGCGGCGGCCGCCGGGGGTGAGCTGGG
>WNGD01000416.1_pt1 | contig 44745 bp, 36 predicted proteins | sample 5400671 | NCBI WGS metagenome assembly WNGD01 (sample SAMN13153369, study PRJNA577476) | soil metagenome | isolation source: 40 cm soil or saprolite under grassland replicate 2 | place: USA:California | collected 2016-06-15 | reverse complement strand
TCTGCCATCGAACAGGAAAACGGTGCCGAACGACTTCAGCACCGCTCTATCGACTTCGCTGGGCAATGAGTCGTTTATGGCTTGACTATCGCCCAACATTTTCCTTTTTCTTTCTTCAAAATTCGGGATGACTCATGTTCATCGGCGAGAGAGCAGCAATGTTGTCGTCTTCCACACCTCAAGCCGCCCAACGAGCGTCTGCGTGGAAGCTAGGTGCGACTGGGGAGTTGCTGCAAGGACCAGCTATTGCCATCAGGATCACGAAAATAGGCAAAAGACCCCCAGGGCTGAACGTCGATCTCACTGATGTCAGCGCCTCGTTTGAGCAGCTCCTGGCGGACGGCTTTCACGTCCGAGACCACCATGAGAAGCCCTTCGAGCGATCCGGGTTGCATGGTGGTGATCCCTACCCCAATCACTATGGAGCAGGCCATGCCGGTCAAATGTCATTCAACTAGACTGGCCGCTATCCTTCCTGAATTGGCGGCTTTGTTCGGGGTCGCTGCCTGAGATCATAGTAGGTTACGATATACCGTTGCAGCTTTTCAAATGTTTAAAAGACCTCAGCGTGATGACGGGTCTTTTAGTTTATTGCCGAAAAGCGGGTCGATTCTGTCCTCCTTTCAGATTATACTTGAAGGAGTAGAACCGTTCAGCACAAAAAAAGAAAGAGGAAAGCAACGATGAATACCATGCAGATGAAACTCGAATTGGTTATTGTCCCCGTTTCCGACGTTGACCGCGCCAAAGCTTTTTATACCGAAAAGCTCGGCTTTCACGCTGATTTTGACCAGCAGGTGAATGAGAACCTGCGCTTTGTTCAATTGACCCCTCAAGGTTCGGCCTGTTCGATCGCCATTGGAGTTGGGATTACAGACATGCCGCCGGGATCGCAAAAAGGGCTGCAAATGGTGGTTGAGGACGCGAGAGCTGTCCGCGAGGAACTGCTCAGACGAGGCGCTGAAGTCAGCGAGGTCGATGTGCAGGATTGGGGGCATTTCGTCTACATCAGCGATCCCGACGGCAATCGCTGGTCATTGCAGCAGCTCCCTCATCGCACATGATTTCTACAGTAAAATGATCGTCGTTAATAAAGCCGCGTCTCCTATAAAAGTTAATACTAAAATGGCCTCATTTCTGGGGCCGTTTTAGTTTTTCGTCTATTCAGTCCTTCTGCTGAAAGTCGGTAATGGAATTGTTAAGACTCCTGAAGCACCAACGACGAGGAATACAGCCGCCAAGATAGCTATAACACCTAAAACTTTGACATCAACCGAGAACCAGCCGGAAAGGAGCAGGCCGAACCGGGAGGGGTCAACTGGACAAAGCGCAGATCCTCCCTGACCTGCTGGTCATGATCAGCGTGAAAGCCGATCTTATCGGTATAAAAAGCCTTTGCGCGATCAACGTCTGTGACGGGCACCGCGACCAGTTCGAGTTTCATCTGCATAGGATTCATCGTTGCTTTCCTCTTTCTTTGTATTTGACTGTTCTTCTCCTTCAAGTCTACCTGGAAGCAGGACAGAATCGACCCTCGTTTCAGCGAATATGCTCGAAGAGGAGGTGAAATCTATTGACGACCTGCTGTGCTTGGAGAGTACCTTTTTTGGCTGCCGCTGCGTAATCCCCACCCCGGTCGCGGCTCACTGTGTCTACTTCTGGATGGGTGCGCAGCCAGGCTTGCGCCGTCTCTGCCGTGCGATGAGGCAGGCCTTACGTCTGCCGGGTGGCCTGCCATGCCCTGGGTGGACCCGGCAGACGCGAGGCCTGCCTCTACGGGGACGTTTCCTGGTCCCGGCGATCACATTTCCCAGTGCATTGATCCATCTAGCAAGCCGTCGTACAGAACCTGGTAGCGCTCTCGCAGGGCAACTCCGTAGGGACTCAGTGTATCCTGAGTATAGTCTTTTGCGTTGAGAGCTGTCAGTGCCGTCTCAGCGGCTAAACGTCCACTGATAAGCGCACCTGAGATGCCTTCAGCCGAGAGGGGATGTACAAGTGCAGCCGCATCACCGACGCAGAGCATATGATCGCCATAGAGAGCTGTGTCGCGCAAACCAGAGGCGATTGGGGCTGCATGGAGTTTGCCTTGTAACTCCGAGCGTGCAGTGCGATTGGAGAGGCCCGCCGACTGCAAAAAGCTTTTTATTGACTGCTTCAGATCGGGATGCGCGGCACGCAATTGCGTCATATTAGCAATAACCCCCACATTAGCAGTGCTATCATGTAAGGGAAAGATCCAGTAATAGTAGGTACCGGCCTCAGCGCGAAAATAGAATTCCAGGCCATTTTTGAGATCTTCTATACCGCTGTAGTAGCCACGCATGGCAGTATAACGAGTACGCGGATCTAGCGGAGCGGTAAGTGGAGCAGTGTTATTTTGCTGGAGGAGTTCCTGACGTAGCTGCCGGGCAAGACGCGAACCAGAGCCATCTGCGGCAATGACGATACGAGCACGCAGTTGTAGCGCACGCCCACCATACAATCCATAAGCAATAGCATAAGCTGGATTGCTACGTTCCACGCTGTGTATTACCACGCGATCTAACCAGGTGGCTCCTGACTGTAAAGCATGCTGGCAGAGTAATGCATCAAAGCTTGCGCGTGGGACGACATAACCGACTGCAAAATGCTCACTCGGCTGGACGGATTCATATGATGCTGGAAGTCCGTACAATGACGTGCTAATATGCGTAGCGTAGGCGTACTGATCATGTAGTCGGTCGCTGAGTCCAGACAAAGCCAGTTCTTCTAGCGCCGGGGGCATCACAGCATCTCCACAGGACTTATCACGCGGAAAGATGTAGCGATCCAACAGTAGTATATCCGCTCCCTGGCGAGCCAGATGATACGCAGCCGATGAGCCTGCTGGCCCGGCACCGACGATCAGAACGTCATAACAATGAGACTCGGCGATGGCAGGATCGACAGGCGTATAAAATAGAGATGCGTCCGCCATGTAATGACCTTTCTAGCTGTCTGTAACACTCTTGACTATAGATAGCACACTTTCATCTTCTGCGCCTGTTTAAAGTGTACCTGAAACGAGAGCGGAGAGACAAGGTATAATATAGGAGGGAGTAATCTTATTTTTCACCCTGTAGGTTGGCATAATATTCCAGTGTTAGAATGGTAATATACCAGAGGCAGGGATTAGCATGTTAAACACGCAAAAGCATACATACGAAGAGGCCCGTTTACGAGCTCAGGAAGCATTCCAGGCATGTGTAGAGAATAAGCGTTTTCACGCTCAGGAGTTGTTGCTCCTCACACGCAACGAACTGAAGCATCTGAGTGGGGACTTGCCAATTGTTGGACATAACCGGGAACTGGACGACCGTCAAGATACACCATTCGCGACACAAATATTTGTAGAAGCGCAGGCCTGGGGCTGGTTGGAGTTCGCAACGGGTGTTTTTCAGATGGTGAAGGAACGACCAGGGTCGGCGCTGGTGAATTTCAAGCGAGCCTGGCGTATCTGGCGTCCCTGGGTCACAGAGGGCGAGGACGAGGCACAACGACTTGAAGCGCGACGCGAACGTATACGGGCCAGCCTGTGGTTAGGTGAGGCCTGGGCACGTATCATGAGTGATCGAGCCCCACAGATGACTGCTGCTGTATTCCGCGCCGCACTCACCGATCTTGCCCGCTTCGAGGACAAAAACCTGCTGCGAGAGACAATCAGCCAGCAGAAACATCTTCCGGCGGCAGCACTGGGATCACTGGCACATAATACTGAGGGACAGAAGGTTCCCTATGTCTGCCTGTTTATCAGTGAAGTCGGGTAATTACATCTTAGATAAAAGGGCCAGATCGCGCTCCTGGGACCGGGTGGGGGTAAACCTGACCCGTACTGAATTACGGTGCAGTGAAACGAGCTCAAACTGTCAACGTGCGTGCACCTGGTCCCGGTGTGGCCCCGAAGATCATATCGGCAGCTTCGGGTGCATAGCGATCAACGATTGCTTCAGTGATTGCGTTGGCACGACAGATTTCACCGAACATGCTGGCGCTACGACGCGGTATACGGCGCTGAGTCTGCGGATCGATCTCGATCAGACCAAAGCGGACCTGCCAGCCGTTATTCCACTCAAAGTTGTCGACCAGCGTCCAGTGGAAATAGCCGCGCACTGGAATGCCTTCGCGCAAGGCACGGTGCACCATGGCCAGGTGTTCCAGGATAGCACGCGGTCGGCGATTATCGATTGCATCACTGACCCCGTTCTCGGTGATATAGAGTGGTTTGTTGCCGCGCGTACGTTGGTAGATAGCTTTTAATACACGGTACAGGCCACCAGGGTAGATTTCACCGAAGCTTTCGTCAAGACCTGGATCATTGCGCGTAGCTCCAGGGCGCACAAAGCGGCGACCGAAGACTTCTGAAGGGACGGCGGGATCAAAGCGGACAATATCGCGTGTGTAGTAGTTCACCCCATGATAATCCCTGGAACCAACGGCTCGTGGAATCGCTGGTAGGAGCATGTTGGACGGGAAGGCAAAGCGTCCCGTTTCGCTGGCCTGTAATGTTGACCAGTTAAAGAGCGTCTCCTGCAAACGGGCGACACCGCGATCAAGCGGTGACAATGGACTGGCGGGATCAAAGAGACGACAGTGCAAGCAATAACCAATCTGCGCCTCAGGCTGAAGATCGCGAATGGCATAAAACGCCTCGACATGAGCAAATATCATATGACGCAATACATGCAAAGCGCGCACCGGATCTTGCTCACCAGGAGGAAATATCCCTGACTGATAGCCCTGGACCGCATAGACGTTTGGCTCGTTGATGGTTACCCAGAAGCTACAGAGATCGCGCAAAGCCGCCACAACATGGGAAACATAGCGTACGAAAAAACGGACATTGTCCTCGCTGGCAAAACCGCCACGATCAGTAAACCAGAGCGGATCAGTAAAATGGTGTAGAGTAACAATAGGGGTGATGTGACGACGACGTAGATCTATCAGCATTGCGCGATAACGATCCAGCGCAGCACTATCCCACTGGCCCTCCGCAGGTTCGATACGGCTCCATTCAAGACTTAAGCGCAGCGCATTGTTCTCCATCTGTTCTGCCCGGTCAAAATCCTGCTCCGCCATCTCCCACCAACTAGAGGCATCACCGCACTGCTCATCACTGAGAATGTGCCCCTGTTGCTCCCATCGATACCATTGATTGTTAAGATTCCCACCCTCACATTGATAAGACGAGGATGCTGTGCCCCACAAAAATCCCGCGGGGAAACGTAGAACACGCTGCTGTCTCATGCTAGCGATTGCCTTTCAAAAAAACACTACTACGTGTTGAAAACACCGACGACATAGCTTAGATGTACCACATTCCCTGATAGTACACAATGCATGGCAGGATTGCAAGCCAGAGTAGTACGTTACCAGGGCGATTGCAAGAATCGCCCTGAGTACGTATCGGCTAGTAGAGCCGCCGATTGATGACCAGAAATGGTACTGCTCTAATGTGAAGGCAGAAGGCCATAAACGGCTACGTAGCCTGAAAATGTCGCCAGGTAGATTTTGCCGTTAGCAACCGTAGGAGGGCAGAACTTCGCAAACTTGCCAACATCATCGTGACTGGCATTTATTTTGCTGTTCCATATTTCTTTTGTCAGGTCAGAAGCATCATAGGCACGCAATATGCCATCCACAACCTTCTGGTTTGCATCAGCATTATAAGGATGAGAACTCCATATAATGCCTCCTGTATTGCCATTAGCCGAAACGGACAGCATTCCACCAGGCATGCCAAGCGATCCTCCGGGTACATTCTGAGGTGCAGTCGTAGTGGACACAGAAACGGGCGTCGTTTGAAATTTCCCACCAACCAGCTGGTATGCCTTTAAAGCATCATTTTCAGGCCAGACATAGATCCAGGAACCTTTAGGACCTTTCCAATAGATCGGGCTACCATGAATATGATGGCGCGGGTTCACGTAGAAACTCTGGAGGATCTGACTATCACTACCAGCCTGAAAATGTCCCAGATGCTTTCTGGCAAACACATACAACTTGCCTTCTTTCCCACCGCCAACCGCCAGGTTAGTACCAGGGATCAGCAAGATGCCAGAGGAACCAAGGTCTTCATCGGCAGCATCGAGGGATGCATTATTGAAGGGAGAGAACCAGTCGAGAATAGTAAGGTTCGCTCTGAACTTGATAATACTATCACCAAGAGCCGAGGTATCAGGCTTGAAGGTACCATTGCCAGTGATAACATAGATGGCACCACCCTCGTCCGCATCGGCAGCAGGACCCTGACCGGCTTGCCAGATGCCACCTTCTCTACCATTGGGCGTCGTATTATAGACCGCTACCTGTCGGAGCGTTGTAGCCGAGTAGCCGAGCAGCCATCCATGATAGGGGCGGGCGTCACCATAGGAGGCGAAGGCAAGATACACGTTCTCATTCACCAGTAGCAGGCCTGGGCGCTGGTTATGTCGATTACTTACAAAGGTCACAATACCATTCTGACTGCTATCACCAGTTCCTTTTACACTGGCTTTGATCTGGACAGGCCCACCGAATTTTTCTTGTCCCGTTACCAAATCGAGAGCATGCAGGTGATAAGCATAAGAGTTTCCCTTTTTGGTAAAGGCAACCACATAGATAGCATTATGAGTAAGCGAGATGACAGGCGTACTAAGGATACCAACCTCAACCGAGATATCACGGTAGTCGGGCTGCCCTTGCTTTGTTACTGGACCAATGTTGGTATCAGGAAGTGGTGCGGAAGGTCCTAGAGAGACCTGCCAGTATGGTCGGATAGATGGATCGTCGCCATCGAAGGCATAGACTGTATTATGCATTGTCGCGACGTAGAGCACATTACGGGTTCCCTGGTTGGGGATAGCAAGGGCATTTACATACAATGGCTGTGCATAGACAGAACCATCGACCGGAAGCTTGAAGAGTCGCCCGAACTGACCGGGTTTCACATTGGAAGTATTCAGCAGCGTTTCTTGCAACTGCGCGCCAGTGCGATTATTGTCATTGTGTTGTGTAAGTACGGAGATCGTTTCATTGACGGGAGCCATAGTTACCCTCCTTCATGCATGAAAAACGACAGTTTTGTGCAAGGATGATGCATACGTCGCTCTATTCCTTTAAAGAGCATAATTACAGAAACGTGACATATATTACATAGAAGACGATCTATATGTCAACTTTTAGGGGATGCAAAAACACAAGTATAAAGAGGAATAGAAATGTCCTCTTTTCATGGGTACGTCTCGGAGTTGGTGCCTTCCGACTTTTTAGTGTGTATCGATGCTATTGCTGTCGTTCCAGTGTGATGTTATGGAATCCTGGACAAGACAAAATCCCTGCTACATATAATTATGTAGCAGGGAAATCTCTATTGTTACGCTCTTATTCTGTCGGTACCGATATGATTACTCACGGATACCACGTGCTGGCAATGGACGAACCAGTGGGCTCATCAGGGGTAGATCCTTCTTGCCGCGTGGCAGGCGCTGGCGAACCAGGTAGTTTGGAGCGTTCGCAAGATCGTTCTTTTCGAGAGTGACATCTTCACCAAGGCGGTTGAAGAAGGAGAGTTCGAAGTTGGGAGTCTCACCCAGCGCTCCATGCGGACAGACCTCGACACAATCACCGCAGAAGATACAGCGATCAAGCGCGAAGGCATAACGTGTCAGAGTACGCTCAGCCATCATCAGCGATCCAGTCGGGCAGACCTGGACACAGGCACCACAGGAGACGCAGTCGGTATCATGCAGGCTGACATTGAAGGGCGTCTCAACGATGGTATCGAAGCCTTTGCCGAACATACCGTAGCAATCGGGACCGATAACGTCGTGGCAGACGCGAACACATTGTGTACAATTGATGCACTTGTTGGGATCGCGCAGGATAAAACTGTGCGACAGATCCGTATGGTAGTCGTGGTAGTCGCTCGGCTCACCATCGTGGAAGCGGTTATCGGCCAGGCCATGCTCGATACTGTATTTTTGCAGGTCACACTGACCGGCAGCCGGGCAGGCACATTGCAAACAGCGAGCAGCTTCACGCTCAGCCTGCTCCTGGAGATAGCCCATCTCAATGATCCTGAAGTTGCGCTTGCGCTCCTCGTAGGGCAGCATCGGCATCTTCACCTTGGGTTCGACCGGCTTGTACGGCACAATATCGAAGAGATCCGGCTTGCGCTCTTCCAGTTCCAGGCGGCGTGCCGTCTCGCTCAAGTCCTCACCCAGCAGGAAGGAGTTGATCGAGCGTGCGCCCAGTTTACCCTGTGCGACACCTTCGATGATCGTCTTAGCGCCCATCTGGCAGTCACCACCAGCGAAGACGCCGCGGCGATCCGTCATATAGTTGTGCGGGTTCGTCTGGATCGTCTTCCACTTGGTCCACTTCACGCCCGACTTCTCATCGATCACCTTTGTATCAACAGCCTGACCGATAGCAGGAATGACCGTGTTGCATTCTACGATAAACTCAGCACCAGGAATCGGAACCGGACGGCGGCGACCACTGGCATCCGGCTCACCGAGCTTATTGCGCTGGAATTCGACGCCTGTGACCTTGCCGTCCTTCGTCAGAATGCGCGTCTGGCTGACGTAAAACTGCATGTCGGTACCTTCGGCCTCGCCGTCTTCGCGCTCTTCCAATGTCGCGCCAATTTCAGCTGCGCCGCGCCGATACATTGTATGGACCTTTGCACCCAGGCGCAGTGACGTACGAGTACAGTCGAAGGCAGTGAAACCACCACCAATAACAATGACCTTGTCATTCTCGCGCACAGGTACAGGCTTGCCTTCTACCTTCTCACCGAGGTAAGAGATAGCATTGACAACGCCCTCAGCATCCTCGCCCTCCACGCGTAGAGCGTTACTGGTCCAACAACCAATTGCCAGGTAGACAGCATCGAAGCTCTGAGCGAACAGATCATCGATAGTGAAGTCACGACCAAGCCTGACATTAAATTGCTGGTCCACGCCCAGTTCCCAAACGTGATTCAATTCACGGTCCATCATATCCTTCTGCAAGCGATACTCTGGAATACCGTAACGCAACATACCACCCGCCTGGGGCTGCTGATCAAAGACCTTGCAATAATGACCCTTGAGAGCAAGATAGTAGGCACAGGTCAGGCCAGCGGGGCCAGCCCCCACAATCGCGACTTTCTTACCAGTTGGCGGATCTTTCACGAAAGGCACAGCAGGATCGAGCAGTGAGTATTCAGCGGCATGACCATGCATGCGGCAGATAGCAATCTCTTCCTCGACCAGAGCGCGGCGGCACGCCTTCTGACAGGGTGCAGGGCAGGTCAGGCCCAGGATAAAGGGGAAGGGCAGCACCTCTTTTACCAGGCGCGAAGCTTCCTTCATCGACCCTTGCGCAATGAGTTCCAGGTAGCCAGGAATATCAATGTGTGTCGGGCAATCTATCTGGCAGGGAGGCTGACAATACGCATTGTGATCGGAGAGCATCATCTCCAGGTTGGTGCGACGAATATGGAACAGTTCATCCGAGTTCGTCGTAACCACCATACCAGGATTTGCAGCCGTATTACAGGAAGGCAATGGGCGATCCACGCCATCGATATGCACAAGGCACATACGACAGGCAGACGTTGGCTCAAGCTTCTCATCATTACATAGATTGGGGATATCATCGATCCCATTATCAATTGCCACGCTCAGAATGGTCTGACCCTGGTAGGCTTGCATAACCTTGCCGTCAATAGTGATCGTAAAGCTGGGATGACCCACATCATTACGTACCATTGGAGTTTGCGGCCCCTGAGCAGATGGTGAAAAATTATCTCGGACTGATATTGCCATTTAGTGTCGTCCCTCTTGCGAACTGCTAAATTCGACTACGGCAGGACATGCTTTGTCACGAAACGATGTGAACGTACGGGCACACAGGTTCCTGTCGGGCATTGTTGCTCCTGAACATGCATAGTAAAGTGATCGGGCCAGTAGTGCTTCGCCGTCTTGAAAGAATTAGGTGCCTGCACACCAAAGCCACATAATGAGCCATTAGGTACGTAGGCTGCAAATTCGTCCAACACATCCAGGTCCGCGTTGACACCGAGATCGCTAATAATACCTTCAAGAAGACCTGCCATCCGCTTCACTCCCAGGCGACAGGGCACACATTTTCCACATGTCTCTTTGCTGAGATAGCGGGTACGCGCCAGAGCCCAGGCGACCATACAAGTATTGGCAGGAAGTAATTCAATGATGCTGGAGCCCACGATTGTGCCCGCTGCTTCGAGCTCATCAAAATCATAGGGCGTATCTAGTAAGGATGCGGGTAAAGCTCCACCCTCGGCACCACCTACAACGATAGCACGTATCTCATCTTCAGTACGCTTCAGACCGGCATGCGCAAGAATATCACGCAACGGAGTTCCAAAGGGCACTTCAACGACACGTGGCTCGTCAGTAGCATAATCATAGATGGTCAGTACCTTGGTGCCACCGGTCGTAGCGGAACCTGTACTGGTGAACGCCGCGCCACCATCACGCACAATCAGAGGCACATTTACGAGCGTCTCAATATTATTCGTTATCGTCGGCTTATCCCACAGGCCAAATTGAGCGGGGAAAGGCGGACGCTGTTCAGGCATGCCACGACGACCTTTAATCAGAGCCATCTGCACCGTCTCTTCTCCACCCATAAAGCCAATATCGACACCCAGCACATTTATTGTGCAACTAAAATCGGTACCCAGGATATCGCGTCCAACAAGGTGAGCATCCAGCGCCTCACGCAATGCCTCCTGCACAGCCTCGATCCCAACGCGGAAACCGCTGCGTGCAAACAAATATGCTTCAGAAGCGCCTATTGCATAGGCCGCGAGGATAATGCCTTCAATCACCTGGTGAGGATTGGTCGCCAGCAGCGTACGTGCGACATATGAACGGCTATCAGCATCGTAAGCATTGCAAATAATATACTTCTGATCATCCTCATACTGGTGCGCGATACGCCATTTCTGGCCCGCCAGACGACCGGCGCCGCCACGTCCACGCAGCTTTGCATCAACAACTTGCTGAATAATCTGATCAGGTGTTTGCTGGCGGAGGGCTGCCTCTAAAGCACTGTAGCCTCCGGCTTCGCGATAGGCTGCAAGTGAGCGCACATCGGGATCATCCTGCCGCCGCAAAACGCGATAAGAATTTGAAAAATCAGGCATTGGGCTGCCTCACATGATGAATATTGCCCCACACGCCACGCTTATCGGGTGCCAATCCGCGCTCAGGTTGATCATCGCGCCTGATACCTTTAACGGCGGGTGCGGGCTTGAACTTAGGGCTCATCGTAGCGATACCAAAGAGATCGCTCAGATCTACGCCACGGGCCTGGACAATACGTTTTGCCGCTTGCAGCGGAAGATAGCCATAGATATCCATAACTGCATCCAGCAATGCAGGCAGTTCGCCTGCCTCGTATGACCACGTCTCCAGTAGTTCGTCAACCTTACCGAGATCGATCTCAGGTTCCAGGTAATCCTTCACAGGCATGTCAACACAAGGAGCAACGGGTTTATTAAAGTAGTCAACAGCGTACTCAGACATGCGAGTAGCATAGAAACCTGCCTTAGGAGTTCCTGAAGCGAGCGGGATCTTGCGCGGAGTAAACTTCTCAGCGCCCTCGCGGATATACGACTTGAACCAGGGACGCTGAACAAAGCTATGTGTTGGTTCATATTCAATCGTAATGGCGCGTGGCGGGCAAGCTTTTTCGCAGAGCAGGCACGCCTCGCACTTCAGATTGAACTCTCGCTTGAGGCCCTCCTCGGCGATCAACTGGATCAAGCCACGGCTGCGCGCAGGCAGCTTTGGCTTTTCATACGGGTAGAGCCTGGTCACCTTAGGCCGGAAAAGGTGGCTAAAGGTCAGGCCCATACCTTCAAGGATACCACGCATAGACTACTCCTCTATTTCCTTTTGACCACGGATTTTAAGACCTTGTTTCAGGATTTTTTCGCGCAATTTGAGAATGCCCTCAATCAATGCCTCTGGGCGAGGAGGGCAACCTGGCACATAGACATCAACGGGAACAATCGTATCGACACCCTGAACGGTATAGTAGCTGTCATAGAATTCGCCACCAGAGTTCGCGCACTGGCCCATACTCAGCACCCACTTTGGTTCCGGCATCTGCTCCCAGAGCAGACGGAGGCGAGGCCCCATCTTCACCGATACCGTTCCCGCCACAATCATCAGATCGGCCTGGCGCGGACTGGAACGGAAGACCTCTGACCCGAAGCGCGACAGGTCATAGTGCGCCTGCGCGGAAGCCATCATCTCGATAGCACAGCAGGCCAGGCCATAACCAAGCGGCCACACAGATTTCGAACGGGCCCAGTTCTGCGCCCACTGTATCATATCCGCGAGACTGGTCAATTGGACCGGTAATTCCTGGTCGCCGGGGGTATACTCGTGAGGACCGGACGCCATCGTCAGTGGTATAGCCTTACGGCGTGTCGAAATTCCATTTTCCTTTATTTCACTGCTCATCATAAATGCTCCTATGCAATGGTTTAGCAGTAACTATTGCCTGAGTTTTGAAGAAATTGTAGGGTTTAGAATATGTGATGGGGGCGATGTAACTACGCTCCACCTTGCTGCACCTATTATAGCACGCCCGCGCAAAACGTGCTATAAACGAGAAAGCAAGGGGTGAGATTCATTTTTTGCGTTGATCCCCAACCTGCTGCAAATCCTCAACCAACCCCTGTAGGGGCGCGGTTTACAAGCCCGTGCGTCGGCCTGTGGAGTGCTACGGGCTTGTAAACCGCGCCCCTACAGGGATGGGAACGACGTTACGACGATCTCCCCTCGCTTTTTTATGGCTTTTCAACTATACACCCTATACACCGCTTCCGTTTTGGAAGTAATTATCTATTAATAAAAGAAGTGATAAGTAATAGAAAGAGTATGCGATACATTACGTCTGCTTTCTGTAGGATAGTGAGTTAAAGCTCCTCATGCTACTAGATGTAGACAAATCTAGACTTTTATTCCACATTCTTAGCATCTCTTGATTCACTCACTTTGTTTTACAGGAAAAGGCTTCTCTATGTACCTTCGTATTTTGCCCGCCAAGTATCCAGAGCCTTCTTATAACGGACTATGCTTTCCAGTCCGCTTATAGTAACATCTATCATAAAGTTCTTGTGACTGGTCGTTGTCGGAATTTGTGTAAAGCCCATACTACGCATTGCGTGTTCGCCAGCTCTCGTGTCACTTCTTCCGTAAATCTTCTCTATCACCACACCTCTAGCCCCTAAGCCAATCATCGCCTTTGTTAAGCCCAGGATAAGTTTCTCGGCCCAATACTTCTTCTGCATAGAGCCTACTCCTGTCTGGATGACACCAATCGAGCGAACGTAAAGGCAGACAGACGCCCCAGGCTCATACAAGAGTATTTCATCGGGGTTGGTAACGGGAGTTGCTTCCTGAGCCAGAATGCTCAGTATCTTTTCTTCTCGCAGAGGAATGACGAACCCACACCCAACAATCTTGCCCTCGGACTTGAGGACATAGGCAATCTCAGTATTTCTTTTGATCCAGGCTGACCACCGCTCCACGTTAGGACGAGCACTAAAAAGGGCTTCAAGCAAGTCGGCGATCTCTGGCATATCTTCAGGTGTCGCCTTCATAAATGTTGCTGGCTTCAGATCAGCGCGAAGGCGCTGCATATGCTTCTTAGGTTTGGCCGACTTACCAGAAATTCCCTCGCCTATGGCGGTAAGCACCTGATCCCTGGGATACAAGGCTCCCCGTTTCCGTCCTTCGGGGAGATGCCCCTTAATCTTCCCCGCTCTTACGCGCCGTCTAAAAGTCGGCTCAGAAAGGCCAGCGTCCCTAAACATGCTGATTGCTTGCCGAGCAGTGACCATTTCTTCTTGTTGTTGCATAAAGACATTCCTAAAATTCAAATTTTAACCGTAATTTATCACATAACCCTATGTAAGTCCACATGATTTCTAAATAACCCTTATTTTCTTCATAATTAACCCTTAAAATATTGACATTAGCACATTTTAAGGTTATTCTTAATAGAGAAGCACGGTCGATACCAGCAAATCTGAAGTTATTCGGTACTGGCAGTGCAACCAAGTGCTATCCATAGTGCCCCTGGTTGGTATCCAATTATCAACCAGGGGAGGAGTCTAGTTAGTCGTTTAAAGCAGTCTAGACCCATGCCCATAGTATCAGGTGTGAGAAGGTCTAGCGTCAAGCACGAGAGGAGCTTGAAGCATGTTGACCTATGCAGAAACCACTCGCAGTAGTACCATTGTCCCTTTAGCACCAGTTCCACAGGGCCAGCGTCAGCAAGACACGGCTCACTACGTCTCTTCTGCTTTTTCGTATGCCATCGGTCCCATTGATCCGGCGCAACTTACCACCATGCATGCACATTTGTCCGATGGAGAGGAATGCACGCTCCTCATGCCGTCACGTTTGCCATCCTCGATTCTCAACGACCCTGCCTTTGGGGATGGGTATGAATGGAACTACGCCACTGAAGAAGAGGGAGGTGAGGAAGAGGAGTGGACCACCATCGTCACACGACTGGTCAATCATGTCTATACCAGCCTGACTGATGATCGCTTTTACCGAGACCTGGACACTGGCAAGGTGAGGCCGGACTTCCTCCTCAGGCAAGTCGGCTGGTTGCTTCGAGTTGTGACCCGCTTAGCCGAGACAGACCGCACACTGGCCCTGGTAGGGATCGCGCATCTCTGCTTTTTACTTCCCCTGCTGACGCAAGAGCGTCCGTCGGACTGGCCCCGCTATGAACCCTACCACGCACGCATCCTGCATGATCGTGCCGTGAAAGCCTACCGAGGGCGTATACGCGGCTACCGTGAGCAAGGCAAGAGCTTTGATGAGGCACAACGTTTGGCATTGTGTTAACAGTAGGAAGGTTGAGGAGATGAGTGAAGACGTGTCTCCTCAACCAACATCAGAGGGAGGTGAAACCCATGCAGCTCGTAGAGCAACATTGCATCGGCAAAAAAGACCCACGCTACGACGTGATTGACGAAGCCGCATTCAAGTCGAAGAATCTCTACAATGCTGCCTTGTACGAGATGCGGCAAGCCTTCTTTACTGATGGTATCTACCTCACCTACAACCAGATACAGCATCGTATGCAGTCGCATGAAGCGTACAAAGCCCTGCCAGCGAAGGTCAGTCAACAGATTTTGATGCTGCTTGCCAACAATTGGGAGTCCTTCAAAGAGGCCAAGAAAGCCTACCATGAAGACCCATCCAGGTTTACCGGACGTCCCAAGTTACCCAAATACAAGCACAAAACCGAAGGGAGGAACATTCTCGTCTACACGATGCAGGCCATTAGTGGAGGGCAGGCGATCGGTGCAGGCAAGAAGACGTTGCAACGAGGCATCATCAAGCCTTCTCAGCTTCCCATTGAAGTGAAGACGAAACAAGACCCTGCCACCATTGATCAGGTTCGTATCATCCCTCGCAAGGGGTACTACGTGGTGGAAGTAGTGTACAGCAGGAAGCCAATCCAGGCCAAAGTCGACCCCTCTTTCTGCGCAGCCATTGATCTAGGAGTCACGAATTTAGCGGCGATAACAGCAAACCGAGAGGGTTTTATCCCTCGATTGGTTAACGGTCGTCCAATCAAGGCGTGCAACCAGTGGTACAATAAGCGCATGAAAGAGTTGAAGCTGGGCCTTCCTAAAGAGGATCGAGAACGTGTCACCAGGCAAATGGAACAGATCACCAACCATCGTAACAGGCAGATTCACCATTACCTGCACGCAGCCAGCAAGCGCATTATTGACTTGCTGGTAAAAGAGGGAGTGGGTACGATCATCGTTGGGAAAAATCCGCTCTGGAAGCAAGAGACGGGCATGGGGAAAAGGAATAACCAGAACTTTGTGCAGATTCCTCATGCACGGTTTATTGACATGTTGACGTACAAAGCTTCACTTGTTGGTATCCAGGTGGAAGTGCAAGAAGAGTCCTACACCAGTAAAGCCAGTTTCGTGGACCTGGACCCTATTCCTACCTACAAACCCAACGATGAGACAGCGTACATCTTTAGTGGGAAGCGGATTGGCAGGAGAAACCGCCTGTACCGGACAAAAGATGGACGCAAGATCTGTGCTGATGTGAACGGCTCATACAACATCTTACGCAAACGTAAGCCTGATGCATTTGCGGATGCAGGTGCAAAGGGAATAGCGGCCTATGTAGTTCAGCCTATACGGTTAGCAGTAGCCGTATAAATCAAACAAAAGGTGCGGTGTCCACGGATGTCCACACGTTTTGGAACTATAAGATAATCAGACAAAGATCCAATGACTACGGAATAACCACAATCATTCATCTTCTAGATCTTTCACAGCAAAGGAGCAACAATTTGGGCACATACACTATTGCAGTTCTGGCGGGTGATGGCATTGGTCCAGAAGTCACCGAGCAGGCGATACACGTACTGCAGGCGATAGGTGACCGCTATGGACACACATTTACGTTTCGCAAGGCGCTGGTGGGTATCGCAGCTATCGAGGCGGAGGGAGATGCTATTTCGGATGCCACTATGGAGCTCTGCAGGCAGAGCGATGCGATCCTATTTGGTGCGGTCGGTGGTATGGCAGGTACGGAGGGGAAATACAAGGTCAAGCCGGAAAAGGCACTGTTCCAGTTACGAAAAGACTTTGAACTGTACGCAAATCTGCGCCCGGTGCGACCGCTGAAGGCGCTGCTCAATGCATCAACGATCAAAGCGGAGGTACTGCAAGGGACCGACTTGCTGGTCGTACGGGAGTTGACGGGAGGACTCTATTTTGGCAAGCCGAGCGAGATTCGTGAGAGCGAGCGCGGAGCAGAGGCTATCGATACGCTTATTTATACTGAGGCCGAGATTGAGCGTATTGTGCGTACAGCTTTTGACCTGGCGCGAGGACGGCGTAAAAAAGTTACTTCGGTAGACAAGGTCAACGTGCTAAGTTCTTCGCGGCTCTGGCGCAGGGTCGCGGATCGTATCGCCACCACTTATCCAGATGTTGCACTTGATCATCTGCTGGTTGACTCGTGCGCAATGCACCTGATTCGCCGTCCCGCGAGTTTTGACGTGATTGTGACCGAAAATATGTTTGGCGATATCCTTACCGATGAGGCATCAATGCTGGCGGGTTCGATGGGAATGCTTCCTTCAGCAAGCCTGGGAACGCGCCAGACCGGGCATGGGTTGTTTGGCCTTTACGAGCCGATTCATGGCTCCGCACCAGATATTGCCGGACAGGATAAGGCCAATCCTATCGCTGCTATTCTCTCGGCGGCAATGCTATTGCGTCACTCGCTCAATCTAAAACAAGAAGCGGACAGTATTGAGGCGGCAGTGGAGCAGAGCATCAATGCAGGCTATCGTACAGAGGATCTGCGTGAAGAAGGAAAAGAAGTGTTAGGGACACAGGAGATGGGTAGACGAATAGCACAGGCTATAAGTCGCATACCCGTCTAATCTGTTATCATCCCATCATCGGTTTTGGACAAGGGCCAAGGAGACGCAGACGCTCCCTGGCCCTTGCCAGTTGTTCATGTAAAGCTTCGACACCCATAACCTCATCATCACCTGTCGGGCAGGCATCCCCTCGATCAGGAACTGAAGTGAGTTGCGCCTCCAGGCGTGCAATCTCCTCAACAAGAACTTGACGCAACGCATACCAGCGAGTTACAGCCCGTTCAACGCCCACATTGTCGCCTCCCTACTGCATTTCGACTTGACCGTTTCGGTCTTGATCAGTATACTGCACCTCAGCGGGAGTGGTCAGGACTATTGTTCTTTTCCGCCTCCCTTAAGGGGATTGAAACGAAACTAACGAACAACGGCACCATAAACCAGGGTGTTGAGTGTATTCAGCAACTCTTCATCCTGGTATGGCTTCACCACATACGCACTGGCACCAAGCTGCGTAGCACGCTGCTGGTGTTTTGCCGCAGCGCGGGAAGTGAGTACAACAAGCGGAAGCGTACGGTACTGTTCCTGAGCACGCACCGTCGCAATCAACTCGTAGCCATCCATACGTGGCATCTCAATATCAAGCAGCACAGCGGCGGGTGTCTCATAGGAGATCATCTCTAGAGCCTCGACCCCATCGCGTGCCATCTGAAACTCCCAACCATGTTGCTTCAGCATATTACTCACCACGCGACGCACACTCGGACTATCGTCAACAACGAGGATATGTTTTCCACGCTCAGGCTTAGAGGCAGCAGAAGGCAACGAGCGTACAGGTGCCGTACTCTGCCTGATAGAGGAAACATCAATGTTCTGTCTGACAGAAACAGGAGAGGTCCCCTCAAGACGAACAGGTGTCGCACTGGCGTTTGGCAGTTCTACCCTCTGGCGCTGCGAGAGCAATTCCGTCAATTCGAGAATGAGCACAACATGACCATTACCAAGCACAGTACCGCCTGCAACACCATGAACATGACGCAGATGCGGTCCCAGATTTTTCGTCACGATATCCTGCTTACTCTTAATCTCATCAACCACCAGGGCAACGCGATGGCCACCAGCATTGATCAGCAACATCTGTGATCTTTCATCAACCATAGCCGAAGGCAGAGAGAGATATTGCGCCAATGTACTTAATGCGTAGGCCTCATTGCGCACAAGTACTGCTGGTTGCCCGGCTATAGTCGTGCGCTTAAAGTTATCAAGGCGACCTATAGCTTCCATCATCACCGTAGGAATAGCGAACTGCTGTCCAGCAACACGCACCATCATAGCGCTCTGGATTGCCAGGCTTGTAGGGAACTTCATAATGAACGACGTGCCATGGCCGGGAGTTGAGTCAACAACAAGCGTCCCTCTGAGGCGTGAGACGCTATCGCGTACAACATCCAGACCAACGCCGCGACCGCTTTCTTCACTCAATACTTCAGCAGTCGAGAAGCCAGAAAGGAAAATGAGATCAAGCACATCAGACTCGCTAAGCGCCTGCTCAGGACGAATCAGCCCACGGCGAATAGCGATATTGCGTACATGCTCGGGATCGATACCAGCACCATCCTCGCTTACAGTAATCACAACCTGGTTTCCTTCATACGCAGCCGACAGCTTGATCTGTCCAACGGGTGATTTCCCTTTCTGCACGCGTACATCGGGCGCTTCAATGCCATGATTTACAGCATTACGAACGAGATGCAGCAATGGGCCAGCGATCTCTTCAAACACAGTACGATCAACCTCTGTCTCCTCACCCTCCAGCAGGAACTCAAAATCCTTTCCCTGTTTGAGAGCCACCGCACGTGCGGAGCGATAGAGACGCGGCGTCATCGAAGAGAGAGGTACCAGGCGTACCTTCATCAAACGATCCTGGAACGTGGTATTGAGACGGTTCTCACGTGCGAAGATACTCTCACATTCGCGAATAATGGCATCCATCTCAGTACTCAGGGTCGCCATATCCGAGATACCCTCACTCAAGCCACGAGCAAGCTGGTGGAACTCTGTATAGCGATCAAGTTCCAGTTCATCAAATTCCGCCAGGTGCGACGGTTCAAGGCCATGACCATTACTATTCTTATTGTGATGTAAGGCAAGAGACTGATCACCCTCACCGGGCATGGCCTGCACAGAACGCCCACTAGGTAGCGTTGCAGCCTCAAAGCGGCTCTCCAGTTTTTGACCAACGTCACGCAGGCGATTGCTACTGACGCCAACATCAGAAACCAGGCGGACAAGGCGTTGAATACGCTCTTCCAACACACTACGGTTCACCAACAACTCACCAAAGAGATTGACCAGTTCATCCAATTTTTGCAGGCGCACCCGGACGCTCAGATCACCTCGGGATGCACGCTGAGTATTTGTCTCAAGTGTCTGTCCACCAGCAATGACCCCTGCGACCGCGCCAGTTCCCGCCATGACACCATCATCATTACTATCAGTTTCTGCATCGATATATTCATCAACGTGTCCCTGCGGCAGCGGGGTACTATGCTCGCCGAGCAATTCTGTGTAACGTATGCGCAGAGCCTTCACCCTGGCCTCATCACTCATAGAATCTGCATCACGCCCCGTGATAAGAATATCCAGGGTCTCAGCAGTATCGAGGATAAGGCTCAAAACAGAGGGTGAAATAGTAGTAGTGCCCTCCATAATGCTATCGAGCAGATCTTCTGAGATATGGCTGATATCAGCGATAGCACGGAAGCCCATCATCCCGGCCGCACCTTTCAGCGTATGAGTAGCGCGGCGAATGACCTGTATCAGTTCAAGATTCTGCGGCGCTTTTTCCAGAGCGGCCACGTGCATGCTGATCGTCTGCAGATGTTCCTCAGCTTCTGCACGAAAAATCTCTGCGGCTTCCTCGCCCAGGTCAGTAGTAAAAGATGATTGTGTCTTTGCAGGTACGGGAGCAGTCAGAGCAGGCGCTGGCATCGTCGGCATGGACATCTTTGAAGGCGATGTCAGCGAGACAGACGAACCAGACTGAGATGAAGATGCAAAGCGCTCCGTGACTTCACTTGCACGTTCTACATAATTTGACACAGAAGAAGATGTTGTATCGTGCGACTGGCGCAACTGAGCAAATTCGCTCTCGCTACTGGTAATCTGCTTCAAGTAATCCTGGCGAACCTGAATCTCTATCTCACGGCGGAGCCGCGTCTCCAGTTCTTGCAGTGCCTCTGGCATTCCTGGACCAGAGATACGCTCTTGTATGCGGTGCCGTTCCTCATACTCCTGGCGCACCTCATTGCGTATCTGCTGTTCTAGTTCAGCGCGGGTTGCAAGCGTAATCGAGCGTGATTCATATTCCTGACGCAATTCCTCACGTAATTGAGCCTCTACCTCGGCCCTTAGAGCATCAGGATTTCCATAACGCTCGAAGGTCACACGCTCTCTTAAAGCCTCCTGATCACGGACAACCTGCATCTCCCACGGTGTCCAGGCAGGCACCGGTGTCATATGAGCAGCTTTATCCTGCACCTGGCGGAACACATCACCGCAGGAAGCAAGCGAGGATCTTAATTCCTGAAGAGCAATGCTCATCTGCTCATCAGTTAACTCAGCGCTGCCAGTAATCTGATAGAGCAAGTCAAGAAGCTTTTTCAGTTTACTATTAGCCACCCACATAACCGACAACGGGAGATAGCGCCGCACCTGTTCGGGGCTATTGCGCAAATTCAGACCCATTGCCTGACCCGCCCAGTCTTCCATACGATCCAGGGCATCTTTAGAACCATCCAGGAAGCCCTTAAACTCGCCGCGTTGCGCTTCAATGAGAGACGCAGACGCACGTAATTGAGCAATTAGATTTTTTAATGAAGATGTCTGTACCTCTAAGTTTTGTGCACCATTTTGTGTATTCTCATATGCCTGCGAGAAAGAAGCGACCTGTGCTGCAAGTTCAGCATCTTGCGGGACAACAGGCATAGGCACATTGCTCTGAGGGAGCGAAAGATCGCCAGAAGGATGTGAAGGCGATTCATTTTCTATTAGAGCAGAAGATGATACAGGAGGTTCTATGGCAGGAACCTGACGTGTTGAAGCCACCAGCGTATCGAGAGCACTCGCATAAGATGGAGTCGGCGGAGTAGAAATCTCTGGCGACAGCGTGGAGGAAGCAGCGGCTTGTGTGCCCGCAACGGGCTCTTCAGGCCACGAAACCTCCTCACCGGACTCCACAACTGGAGTGCGGAACGAAGCCAGTACTTCATCAAATGATGGCATCGCCGAAGGCATAGAATGCATAGGAGCAGGCATATCAAAAGATTGGGCAGGAGCAGAAAAAGAGTATTGCTCCTGAGCAGTCTCTTCTCCCGGCAAGGCAGGAAGCCCATTGTTCTGCGTAGCCACCTGTGCAGGGAGAACAGCATAATGGGGAGACGTAGGCTGCATCGATTGATCTGACTGATCCGGAGCCTCAATCAGAGCCCGATAACGAGAATAATCAGCATCGTCTTCCGCGATAACCGCTTCTTCATCGATGCCACTGCGGATACCCTCCAGGAGTTGATGCAGGCGACCTAACGAGCGCTGTAACAGGCCTAGAGCAGGCTCATCGAGCGTCATTATGCCATCCAGAGCATCACCCAGGATGTCTTCCATGCCATGTGCCACGTGTGCCAGACCAGGGAAGTCCATCATGGAAGCAGAACCGCCAATGGTATGAGTGCGGCGGTAAGTTTCTTCAAGGGCATCCATGTCGCCAGGTGACTGCGCCAGACGCTCAAAGTTCGTCTCGATTTCCGGCAAATAGCTATTCACCTCTTCGATAAACGAATCGAGGACTGATAGTTTATCAAATGTATTCGACATGTTGCGCGTACCCACTTAACTATCCTGGTGTTACCTGTACACTCATAAATTGCTTTACTATGCACAACGTAACACCAACACGCTACTAACCGGACTACCCATTATTCGGGAAGGGCGTCTGGTCCTGATTGTACGATAACTGGCCCTGGTTCTGTGAATTTTGTATATTCTGAGCAGGTCCTCCCTGTTGCCAGCGCGGACGAGCAGGTTGTCCCGATTGTCCTGGAGGAGGTAAAAGGCCTGAGTTGGGTGAAAGCGGCTGGTTCCTGTTCTGAGAATATTGCTGAGCCTGTGCACCAAAATTTGGCCCAGGTCCAAATTGTTGCGCGCCATTACTACCAAAGTTTCCCTGATTGTCGAACCCACCAAAGTCACCGAAATCCTGTTGATTACCAAATGACTGAGCGCCAAAGCCACGATGGCTACCACTATCAAATGGCTGCGCACTGAACGACTGCTGTCCGGCAAAGCCCTGTTGTCCACCAAAGTTCCCTTGATTGCTAAAGGACTGCTGTCCACCAAAGTTCCCCTGATTAGCAAAGTCCTGCTGGTTATTAAAAGTATACTGGCCCGCAGAAGTGCGAGAAGAAGAGAGTGCCACCAGAGACCCGGAGTTCCCTGGCTCGGGCAACGGAGGGAAATTACTGCCAAAGTTCTGGCCCCAATCGCTGTCCATCCCCTGTATCACTGGTGGAGCAAACATCTGACCACCATTATTATCGCCTATCTCCCCCACCGAAGTCATATTTGGGAACGAGCCGAGCATCTCATTGCCACGATCAGGCAGGCGGAAGGTTGACACAGACGCACGCAACTGCTCTGAAAGCTCTGCAAGGTAACTTACACTCACAGCAGCCTCTTGCGTACCGGCATCCGTCTGGCGCGTAATCTCAGAGATGCGGCTCATCGTCATAGCTACCGACTCAGAGACAGAAGTCTGATCATTTGCAGCACGAGCGATACTCTCGATCATCTGCGCCTGTCGTTCGACAGCACCGTAGATCGAGTTCAAGGCGCGACCCGCTTCATCGGCAAGTTGCGATCCTTTCACCACTTCCTGCGTACTATCTTCCATAGCAACCACAGCCTCGTAGGTATCGCCCTGAATACTCTTTACCAGCGTTGCGATACGCTTGGTTGACTCCGTAGAACGTTCTGCCAGGAGGCGGATCTCATCGGCCACAACGGCGAAACCGCGTCCATGTTCGCCAGCCATAGCAGACTGGATAGCAGCGTTTAGAGCGAGCAGGTTCGTCTGATCCGCAATATCCTCAATAATACGCACAATTTCGCCGATCTCATTCGAACGTTCGCCCAGGCGCTTGATTTTCTTTGAGGTCTCCTGCACGTTTTCGCGGATCAGCAGCATACCCTCAATCGTTTGACGCACAGACTTCTGACCGTTATCTGCATTGCGCAGTGCTTCCTGTGCCATCTCAGCACTCAACTGGGCATTACGAGCAACGTTCTGAATAAAGATAGCCAGTGCCTCTACAGCCTCGGTTGTTTGAGAGATCTGGGCCACCTGCGTTTCAGAGGCCTGCGCCAGTTCTGCCGAGCGATCAAGGATGCGGCGCGTCGCATTCGTCACCTGTACAGCCGTTGTCTGTACACGCCCCACCACTTTCGCCAGTTCCTCGATCATATAATTGAAGGAGTCAGCCAGCACGCCCAGAGTATCAGGAGTTACCTCAGCCTGAACACGCAGATCGCCATCACCGACAGCACTCACTTCTTGCAGCAGCTTTTCGATCTGTGCTTGCAAAGCAGCAGCATCACCGCCAACGCTCCCTAACGTCGCAGCCGAAGAACTACCCTGGCTATCGAGAAGCGTATTGATGGACATTGACAGCATAGCGAAATCGTCATCGCCGTTTACTACAGCGCGAACTGTACGATCACCACTTGCGTAGTCCCGGCACACCTCAACCAATCGTTGTACGCGGTCTCGTATCCGGTGTTGTACAAAGTAGTTTACAATCATCACACCAAGCAACACGATGATCGCGCAAGCGACCGTTGCAAGTATTAATGTGGAATGATCTAATGAAAGAGATGCAAAGCCAAGCAAAGCAAACGAGATGACCGGGATAGCGGTTGAAGCAACCAGCCCCCATTGCATCAGCGCATTGACTGTCATTCCACCCCTATTGCGCTCAGGATTCATACGCCAGACCTCCCTGTTGATAAAAATATATCTATCAAGATAAGCGATCGTAGTGCGACCGCCATAATCTTTTCTTTTAAATTATCCAAGAGCCTTGTAATGCTGCATTTTCTCCGAGAAGAGGAGACGAGACACATCCAGAACTACCATCATGCGGTGAGTGAACACCGCACATCCGGCAGCATAGGGAAGAGCCCATTGTGGGATATTAGCCTGACGCATATTTCCATTGATGATAGCAGCAGGAGGAATAGGCAACATCTCACTGACACCATCCACCACAAAGCAGATCACCATCTCATTATATTGCAGCGAAAGCAAGCGTGTCTGTGAGGAAGAGGAAAGCTGCTCCAGGTCTAGAAACATCCGTAGATCAACGACAGAGATAATAGAGCCACGTAAATTAATCACACCCTTCACCCAGGTAGCAATATTAGGCACGGGAGTGAAATCGACCAGTCGCTCGACACCTTGAACTAATTCAGCCTTTACAGCAAATTCACAATCAGCTAGAGAGAATACAAGGTACTGTTCACCGACAACAGGAGGAACACCTCTTGCGATGAGATCATCCTCTGGACGAATCAGACCACCCTGTACAGCCAGAGCCTGTGCAGTTGAAGGCGATAAGGTTCGTAATTGCTGAATAGCAGCAATTGCGTCACGTTGAGATTTTCTTAGATCTTCGCTAGACACTACACAACTCCCAATCGGCAAAAGTGACTTCTGGTGCCTCTCTGCCTGTCAACGTCTGGTTTCCGCCCGCATCTCTCCAACGTACCCGTCTGCCATCTGTTAAACGAGGCGGCGAACACTGGCAACCAGTTCATCGCCATTGAAAGGCTTCGTAATATAGAGGTCAGCCCCTTGTCTCAGTCCCCAGGCTTTATCTAACGGGGTACTTTTACTCGTCAACAAAATAATCGGAATGTGCCTGCTGACATCCGAATTCTTGAGTTTCCGACACAGCTGGAAACCATTCTGCTTTGGTAAAACGACATCAAGAACAATGCACTGTGGATGTTCTTTAAAAACCTTTTCAACAGCCTCATCGCCATCGACAGCGGTGACAACCTCAAAGCCACTATTACGAAGAGGAGCCACGATCATGGTCAACTCAGTCCAACTATCATCCACAACAAGAACTTTTTGCCCAGGCATCCAATTATAACCTTTCCTCTATGAACCACACCAGTGGGATGGGAAATAAGGGCTATCTCACTGACGTATCTCTACCTCATAAGCAGGTAGAAAGTGAACAAATCTAGCCACGGTAGCGCAATCGAGGTCGCATTCCCTCCTGCTGTACAGGCATACGCTCCTGCCAGTTTGCAAGATGTTTTTTGACAGTCTGCACCAGTTCGACGGAATCAAAAGGCTTGGTAAGATATTCCGTTGAACCAGCAAGCCGCCCACGCATCTTGTCAAACAAACCGTCCTTCCCACTGAGCATGATAATAGGAATCTGGCGAAACTGCAAGTTTTTGCGTATTATCTGGCAAATATGGTACCCATCCATACGTGGCAACTGGATATCAAGCAAAATGACAGCAGGCATTTCATCGGCGACAGAAGTGAGAGCGCTCAGTCCATCACCAGCAGTAATCACACGAATATGCTCTCGCTGCAGTGTCATCTGAACGATCTTACGCACTGTAGGACTATCATCTACAACCAGCACCGTCGGTTCTGCCATTAAACTGACCTCCTTCTTGTTTCAGGTGACCAGAAAGAAGCATTCGCTTCGTTTTCCACGCCCCCGTTCCTATTCTGTACAATGCCGAGAGGCGACGACTGTATAGCATCACGTCCATGTGCGAGCTGGTTATTGCGATGAGCACGATAGACCTGATATTGTTGCACCTCATGTTCGATCTCTGAAAGAAAGATCTTCCAGGCAACGTTGAGCTGACGCCCGGTATGTGAATTGCCAACCTCGTCGCGCAACAGCTCCGCGAAGATCAGGCGCAGGAAAGCAGCCAGCCCCTGGACTGCCTCCCAGTAGAATTCCTCCAGCTGATCGCCTTTGACCACCTTATTCAGGCTTAAAATAGGTTCGCAATCAAGCTGACCATAGACGAAGTTCGTCGTCTCCAGGATAGGATACTGTTGTTTGGCAAGCAGTTGCAATGGATTGGCAAAGCGGCGCTCTAGATAGCGTACAATATCCATAGGGGGAATATGTCCACGCCCACGCAACCCCCGCGCATACTTGCCATGATGGATGAGCAAGCCATTGATACATTCAGAAAGCGTGGTAATGAGACCGAGAAGATGCTGCTCCGGATTCGTTGAACTGCGTTGTTGTGCAAGCGTATACTGGCACTTAATAATGATATTGGAGAGATCCTGCTGTAACTCCGTCTCTAAAGCGGTATCCACGACTTCGATCAAGTTCAGCTCAAGCAAGCGCGTCATCAAGTGAGCGATGCGCGCCTCCGGCGTCATCAAGACCAGCGACACGGCTTGCAAAGGAAGTTCTCCGTTGGAGAGGCAGAGCACCTCGATACATTCCTGACTCAATCCCAGGCTACGCACGTCCTTGCTCACCTCTGGTTGCCAGCGCGCCACCGTTGTCCGTGTCAACTGCGTCACTCCCTCATTGGCAACTTCCTCCCACTCATCAGCCTGCCGTAACGCTTCTAATAACACCGAGTCCACATCCAGGGGCTGCATCTTACTCTCCATTGGAACCAACTGACGATGGAAAGCGAAACGGCCATTGACCCAGCGCATGGCGTGGCTAATGGATTGTGTGACCGAAAATTCAAGGCGGCGCTGCATCTCAGCATGGCTCATCCAGCCGCGCTCCACCAGCATCATCAACGCGATCTGCATCTCCCCCTGAGCCAGTTCGCGGATGGTCTGTGCCCGTGGTGGATCCAGGCGACCGACCAGACACAACATCCCCAGCAAATCAGGTTGGGGCACGCCATCCTCGTGCAGCCCCACAATTTGCCCCTTACGCAGGCTAATGGAGAGCGTCTCCGGTCCAGAAGACACAAATAGCTTGCCAGATTTTCCACTTAACGCGAGCATTTTTAGGATGGACTGGAGACCCAACGTTTGTAAGTCCCCATCCATAATGCGGTCTTGCTGCTCCATCTTCTCTAGTTCCTTTGTCAGACTAGCCTACGAAACCTATTTCCATTAATAGTTGCAAGCGATTTTATTACCATTCCGTATCATCTAAATATTTGCAGGCGCATACCTGTCTGATTGCACTCAATAAATGATCAATATGGAATGGCTTATCGACGTACATGACGGATTTACCATGCAGGTACGAACGATTGACCGGCCTCTCCAATTGATTCAGAGCGCTCATCACGACAATCGCAGGCATAATTTGTTGCGCTCCAACAGAAAGACAGCGCATCACTTGATAGCCATTCATCCACGGCATGATGAGATCTGTTACGATACATTGTGGATGCCACTCCAAACATTGTTCCAAAGCCTCCAAACCATCATACGCCACTGCCACTTCATATCCAGATTCATAGAGCAAACATTGTCGTATTGCATGTGCAATATCCATATCATCGTCTACCACCAGGACGCGCACACTCTCCCCTTTAGGAGAAAGGAGCTGAGTTTCTTCAGCAGTGTTTGGACGCAACAGGCGCTCTAAAACGCGCAGATAGCGCTGCAGGCGTCCCATCTCAAAGGGCTTTTGCAGCAACGCAATAGCCCCAATCTGCTCCAGCATTGTGCGCGACACAGAACGACTGCTTAAGGCTATCGTCAGTCGTGCACGAGGCCATTGATCTTCAGCACCATCGAGAAAATCTGAAGCGAGCAAATCACGTTGTACAACAGGAGAATCCTTCCCTATCATCAAAGGTCGATAAGATGTATCCAGATCGTACAAAAGTATATCTCCTTCAAAAACCTGTGACTGACCATGAGCATCTTGATCAGTCTCTATCCTCAAAGCAGCGGGTTGTACTATAACCTCGTAGCCCCAGCATTGAACGTTAGTAGTCACTACACGACCAAAATTATCACCCAGGCCCAGGATTAGTACACGAAGCGGTCGACATTGATCCGCCATCTTTTATTCCCTCAATACTCACTAAAACACATCTACGCTCGCTCATTATTGACTCTTTCTCTTCCTGGCACAAAACAGTTCACCTCACGATAACCTTCTGACAGACCGCATTTCCTCTCAAGAACCAGGATCGTCAAGAGCATACAGCTTATAGTGTAGTGCCAAAGTCATTAGATAACTATAAAAAAAGGCGTTTTCGTATTAAATTTGCGTTAATTATTTCGTGCTTCAACTTTCGTACGAAACACATAACCGATCCCTGGCTCTGTCAAAATATAATGAGGTCGTGACGGCTCCATCTCTACTTTGAGTCGGAGTTGTCGCACATAGACGCGTAGATAGTCGGCTTCTTCGCCATACTCGGGACCCCATACCGCTCGTAATAAAGAACGGTGTGTGAGCACTTTCCCTGCGTATAACATCAACTGCCGCAACAATTCAAATTCCGTGGGAGTCAGGCGTACCTCGTGTTCGCCTGCCCGTACCACACGACGTACAACATTCATATAAAGATAGCCATCATCACTACAGAGTTCCTCCGGGTCACTTTCACTGGCATTCTCCATCACCTGAGCACGACGCAGGCAAGCACGCACACGAGCTTGAAGTTCATCATTACTAAAAGGTTTCGTTAAATAATCATCTGCCCCCAGATCCAGAGCACGCACTTTTTGTCGCTCTTCAGTTACAGCAGAGAGGACAATTATCGGGAGTTGTGTAGAAAGTTCGCGAATTTTCTTGCAGACCTCGAGGCCATTGAGTTCGCCTGGCAAATACAGATCAAGTAAAACAAGATCTGGCTGGTGCAGTTGTACCATCTCCACGGCCTGTTTGCCATCATCGGCAACCAGAACCTCATACCCCCCCATCGTAAGGTTACGACGCAAAATACGTTGAATAGGTGGTTCGTCATCAACAACCAGGATACGTTTTCCTTTTGCTCTCATAACTCTCCCCTCCCTAGAGATTCACGAGCCGCAGTTCCCTTCATAGAAGAAGCGCCACTCTCTTCTGCCGTTTCACTCTCTGCAAAAGGGAACGTTTCTAAACCGACCTGTGCCGCAGCATAAGGATGAACAGGCAAGGTAAAGACAAAGCACGATCCACCATCAGCGGCAGTTTCCACCCCAATACGACCTTGATGCGCCTCAATAATACCCTTACAAATTGCCAGTCCCAATCCATTGCCATAGGACCGCAAACTATAAAAAGACTTAAAGATACGCTCACGTTCCCGTTCAGGAATACCGCTACCTTGATCGATTATCTGAACACGTAACATCTTTTGAGGGTCGCCGACCACACCCACATTCACGATAATCTCTGCTTGCTCAGGACTATTACTGATCGCATTCTCAAGCAGATTGTAAAAGACCCGTTCAAGCTGGACATGATCAACATAAATCAAAGGAAGACGGTGTTGGAAGAACGTCCTTACAGGACGACCAGCCAGGGCACGCTCCATTTTCGACACAGTCCCATACACCACTTCCGCTACATCACACCACTCCTTTTCAAGGACCAGCGCCCCCATTTCTATGCGAGATAGTTCTACCAGGGCATTCACCAGTACAGTAAGATGATCAGTTTCGGCATCGATATCCTCAAGCATAGCCAGACGATCTCGCTCATCCCATGCTACATTGGTCTGAAGCAGACCAGTCACTGCTGCCTTGATCGTCGTTAATGGAGTACGCAGATCATGTGAAACAGACGAGAGCAAAGCAGAACGGTTTTTCTCATCACGTACCTGTTCAGTGACATCGCGCACCTGCAATGCATGAGCGCTTAACTGACCCTGCTGATTATAAAGAGGGTAGCGTATAAACTGATAGTGATAGTCAGAAGACGCATTTTCCAGCGTGAGAGGGCTATGTCCATTAGCTGATCGTTGCAGCGCCGAGCGTGTATACAAAGGTTCTGATGCCAGAACACAGCGCAGTTCCTGTCGATAAACATTGCCTTGAGTAAAGTCTTGTAAATACAATGTTACTTCCTCCGCGTTACGGATACGCGGTAACAACTTCATAAAGGCATGTTCCAGTGTTGTTGAGGCAGTCTGCCCTGGCGACTGAGCAAGGAGTTTCGGACTATAAGCGTTTAGCCCTTCCAGACGCATATCACACAGCGCCTCAGCCGCGGGATTCATATATACGCAGGAACCATCAGGGTCAACCACAAACCAGGCATCCCTGACACCATCGGTCGATTGTTTCAACTGGATCAGCAATTGACTGAGTTCACCAAGCATACCGGTACGCATTAAAGCTGCTTCAGCCGTTTGTGTAAGAAGAGAGAGTGTATCCGCAAGTGGTTCTGGACCCTCCTGCGACGAAGGTGCCAGTTCAGGAGATGTAAAGTGTAACGACACGTCATCGAGCGGCTTGATAGAAGCCTCCACGCGCTGCTCATCCTGACCAGCAGAGAAAATAGCCTGCAAATCGCGCTCACCCTGTGTCAACAGGTGGTCACTGATAAAATGCAAGAGGCTTGAAAAGCTGACGCCAAAGGTACGTTGTGTCTCCTCACGTACGCGAGCAAGGAGTATATATTCATTCTTCGCATCTTCTTCATGCTCAGCAGTGGACAGATCGTGCTGAGGAGAAGCTGCGGTACGCTGCTTGAGTCCGCGTTCGAGGCGTTCTATAGCTTCTTGAAAACGGCTGCGTTGATGCGCGGACTCAAGCAGCATGCCGTTATGAATAGCTACAGTAGCCTGATTGGCAAAGAGAGAAAGGATATCAGCCTTCAGCGGCGTAAAGCCACCCGGTTCCGTTGAACAGAGCAACAGCGCCCCATAGACCGTCGTTCCAGTCACCAGTGGATAGCAAAAAACAGAATGGACGCCAAAAATGGTGAAAAAAGCGCTACTGTCAGGAAAACGCTCATCGGTGACAATATCATGAGACACAAAAGGTTGTCGACGCTGCAACGTTTGACCAATAATACACTGCTCGCTGACCGGTATCTGCTGACGAAACACCTGCTCTAAAGCCGCCTGATCTAACCCGGATTGCGCCTCAATGCGGAAAAATCGACGATATCGATCCTGCATCACGATAAGAGAAGCGACATTGAGAGCCTTTGCAATACCATTGACAATCTGATGAAGGATCGTGGAGAGATCCATCTTCGAAGTCAGAGCGCTGGAGACATCCTTCAGTACCTGGCGCTGGCGATTGTGTATCTCATCACTTCCACCTAACTGAGCACTTTCAATGGCCGAAGCAAGTACACGGGCAACGGCACTGACAAGGCGTTGTAATGTTTGATCAGCATAGATATGAGAAACAGTGCTACCAAGTTCAAGTGTTCCCAGCACGCTCTCTTCAACCGCAAGAGGAACAATTAATGTTGAACGCAATTGATGATACCCGCTAAGAGCATCACCACTTACAGCGGGGGGACCATCCAGACCTTCGGGATAATCACCTATTAGCAACCTGGGAGACTGCAATACGCACTCTAATTTTGACTCCTCGCGCGGGAGTTGATGTTTAAATGCACGCCAGGAACCAGATTCGCGGCGGCATACTACCACACGTACAGCCTCGCGATCATGGCGCAAAAGTACTACCCCAAAGACATCAAAAGGGATAGCTTGCTCTAATTCAGCAGCCAGACGCGTGTAATCAGGTTTCGTTCCGCGCACGCTAGAAACGATGCGCGCAACCCGTTCAACAACGGCAGATTCTTCAAAAGTAGACGTGTATGATCTCGCTTCCATGAAATCCCGGTCGGTTCTTGCTAACATATGCAACGGCAATTTGTTGGATCAGCGCTCCCATCCGTGAGTACATACTGTAAATTCACAGGTGTCAATGGTCCCAGGCACCCTTCTTGCCGACAGGGGTTTGGAAATCGCTGGCCAGATTAACAAATATGTTACATTGTAGTACATTGCAATGTATAATGTCATTACGAGTTTAGCCATGTATCGCTACATGCATACAAACATTCCCCCTTGTATCGCAACAAAGTATACCATACTCGTCCAGGTTTCCGTCAACAACCCCCAAGTTGGCTATTGATATTCTTGAGGCTTATCTGTAGTTTACCATACTCGGCCTTATTATTCCCTTCCTGGAACTGCTTACAAATGAATAAATCTTCACGGCGATACACCACAACCGCAGGACAGAAAGAAAGATACAAAGAGAAACAATGATGTAAAGTATGTAGAGCATATGCAGCCTGTAAAGACATATTAAATGCTATCAATGTATCAGCGTACAATTTCAACGATCAGTTTTGTCTTCTGCCGTCTTCTACCGGTCTTCTGTATGTTTCCTCTCTTGTTTGCGCACATTTCATCCTATCTGATATGATAACGTAGAGATTGACAGATGGCACGAACATTTCTGTGAGAACAACTGAAAAAAGGAAAAGAGCTTATTACTACAACTTCATCCGGCTACACAGAAAAAGAACGAAATTACAATGTTTACAGACAGAGCCATCGATCTCTTCGTCCGTAGCGGCATGCCTTGCGTGTGCCGAGTGTCCTCCCACGCATACTCGGCACACGCATACTCGGCACACGCAAGGCATGCCGCTACGGGGCAGTATAGCCAGTCAATTCGACGTATCCCTCGCCCGAGATGTTCTTGCCATTTTGTTGACCATTGATGTTCACAGCACCCTCCCAATAGGTGTTGCCTGTGGATGCACCCGCAACCAGCTCCTGATCTTTGAGCTGCGGAATAAGCGTCAGCGTTGTTTGCAACTGTGGATCGTTGATCTCAAGACGCCAGCCGGAAGGATAGGTGATGCCTGTCTTCGAGCTGGTCCAATGGCCGAGCACGGTTACACGCTGCGAACTGGCCGGGATGAGGTGATCCTGGCCTTTCGCATCAATGTAACCGATATAGGTCGAAAGGGCATTGCCAGAAGCATCACGGATGAAGTACAACATCATCTCCGTGTTATTATTGAGTTGGACGCTGAACCAATCCCAGCCACTGCCGAGATTGGTGAGAAAATTTCCCCACTGGTGATCCATCCACGCCGTGCCGCTTACATGTAACAGTTGATTGTGGTCTACGAGAGTTCCAGCGACCTCCATGCGTGTGCGCGAGTAATAATACGAGTAACCTGCTGGTCCATAAGTGATTAAACCATTGCCATTATGTAGAGTAGCGGGTTTAAGGCCTGTTAGATTCAACTGTATGGCATAGTTTTTCATCCTGGCAGACAGGTGATCCTGGCCATTGACGCCCTGGATCGACCAGTCACCCAGGCTGACATTAATGCCCTGCGTTGAGGTACCAGTGGGAATAACGGCGTTCGGCTCGGTCAAACGGCGCTGATCAAAGTGGAACTCGCCACGCGTGACATCGCTGATGGCGAAGTGCGAGGCATAGATGGGCGGGAGGTCGCTCCGAAGGATCTGGAAAACAACCAGTTCGAAGCCGTAGAGATGTGCTTTCCCGTTGGGATCATTCGCATTCATATGCCCTGTGTAGTACCACCACTCATTTAGATTTTTGTGCGCGGCTTCATCCTGTGGAAAGTGCACAGGCGGCAGATTAGCTGTTTGCGGAGTAGTGCTGACCTGGGGTAACTGCTCTGAAGTAGAGACCACACCGGGAAAGTCGCAAGAAGCCAGCAAGAAAGCCAGCAACAGGTACACCACCATCAGACTCATGATACGTGATTTCCGTACAAACATCTTATTCATCTCTTCCCTCCTACGCTCATATCTGTATCCTGGGTACCAGCGAACTCAGAAGACATTGATGATCCTCGATCGTTTGGTACCAGGTATTCGGCAAGAGACGGTGGATGGCGCTGCACACCTGCGAATGGAAGCCACCAGTTCCAATTACCGAGCAGGCGCATCGTTGCGGGAACGAGCAGGCCACGTACCAGGGTAGCATCAAGCAGAACAGCCAAAGCCATTCCCAACCCAAGCGCTTTGACCAGGATCATATCGGCAGTAGCAAAACAGGCACTCACCACGATCACGATCACGGCTGCACTGGTGATAATGCCCCCACTGCGCTGTAAACCCAGTGCTACCGAACGTGTGTTATCGCCTGTCTGCCAGAACGACTCCTGTATACGCGAAAGCAGGAAGACCTCGTAGTCCATCGAGAGACCGAACAGGGTACAGAAGAGCAGAATAGGGCTGGATGCCTCTACAAAGCCCAGAGGAGTAAAACCAAGCACCTGGTGTAAGAAGCCATCCTGGAAGATGAGGACCAGCGCACCGTAGCTCGCCAGGATTGAGAGCGTATTCATCAAGATTGCTTTAAGTGGCAATACGACGGAACGGAACAGCAAGAACAGCACAACAAAGGTAACAACCGAGATCACCAATAACGCTAGCGGGAAATCGGAATAGAGCGAGTCCACATAATCTATATTGCCAGCAGTACCACCAACGACCAGCACAGAGATACCATTCCCAGGATTCGTATTGCGGATCGTCTGCACTAATGCCTGTGAATGTGCATCAAGCATACTGTATTTGCTAATTACTTGCACCAGCACAGTATTATCAGCAACTGTGGACCTGACGAGCGCAGATAAGTATGGATCGCTGATAAATTGCGCATTATCATAGAGCAGTCGATATTGATCCAGCGTAAAACGTGGATCAGCGCTGACAATACTATCCACGCGTTCCACACGCGGGTCAGCCTCGATACGACGCACATACTGGTACAGGGCACGAACATTTGCGTCTGTCAACACATTGCCCTTCATCTGCACAGCCAGCAGAATTGGCGTTGTATCACTGGCATTGAAACGCGATGTCAGTAGATCGTATGCCGCGCGCGATGGAACATACTTCGGCAGGATCGATGCATCGGGAGCAGAGAAACGTACCCCAACGAAAGGGAGACCAAAGCTAATAAGCAAAAGCAGTACAGGCACGAAGAAGCGCACGGGATAGCGCATCACAAGCCGCGACAGGCGATACCAGAAACCAGAATGTGGATCAGTAGCAACCATATTACCAGCAGATTCAGCAGTTGAACGTCTCCAGAAACGTGGGAAGCGTACGGGTAGGGCATTGATGCGTAATCCGAGGATTGCCAGGAGCGCGGGAAGCAGCGTCAGAGCTGCCAGGACCGCCAGCAATACTACCATTACACCACCGATGCCAACCGAGTGCAGCATATTAATATGGAAGAAGGTCAGACCAAAGAGTCCGATAGAGACTGTCAGACCGGAGAAAGCGACCGCGCGCCCAGCCGTAGCTACGGTCAGAGCGATGGCATCTTCGATACTGCGACCGTGCGCAACCTCCTCTCGGAAGCGGCTCACTATGAAGAGCGAGTAGTCTACACCCAGGCCGAGACCAAAGAGCGTCGTGATATTAAGTACAAAGATGGAGAGCGGCGTCACATGGCCCAGGCCAAAGATCAGCGCAAGAGAGATCACCACGGCACAACCACCCACCAGTGCCGGGAGGATTGCGGCGATGACCGAACGGAACACAAATAGCAACGCAATCAGTGCAAAGGGGAAAGCAAGTAATTCCGCACGGCGCAGATCACTCTCGCTGACAGACTGAATATCCTCATAGAAGACAGGGCCACCGCCAATACTGTATTGTAGATCAGGCACCTTTTGTAAGCGTTGTTTTAGCTCAGGAAGAAGTTTAGCAGCGCTATCCGGATCAGGTTTCAGCAGTACATCTACATAAGCAGCCTTGCGATCAGTGGAGATCTGGCGCGGATTATCTGTAAACGAAACGATCTGAGAAACTTCTGACCAACCGTTTAAGCGCGATATAGCCTGCCGGGTCTGTTGAACAAAGCGCGGATCATCCGCCGTATAGCGCTGGCCGGTAAAAATCACCTGGACGATTGTCTGGTCCACGTGCAGCTTTTGTACCAGCACATCAATGGCTCGCTGCGATTCGGAGTCGGGGCTGACAAAGCCACCAGATTGCAATACCAGGCTGGCTTGAGGAGCAAATGGCAACGCAACGGCAACAGCCACCATCCACAGGCCCACAATCAACCAGCGATAGCGGGTGGCGATCTTGCCCAGATGGTAGAACATGACAAAGCCTTTCTCTAGAAGATAGACACGATGGAACGATTTATAGCAAGACGCATAAACACTTTTCGTCTTTTGCTATGACGCCTATTTCTACGTTGAGGGGTAACATCGCATGCCTGAAAAGACCTCTCGACGTGCAGGCATAGCTGTTGTAATATGTAACATCTACCTGTAATCGTAGGTGCTCAGGCCAGCAGAAGTCAAGAAACATTTTTTTGATGTGTATGCATTGGCACGTTGCGCGAAGAGGGCAACTACCTGCATTGTAAAAGATCTTTACATGCAGCGTTCCTGCTGCGAGAGAGGCAACCCTTAGAAGAAAACGCAGCAGATACACGTCCCTTAAAGGAGTTTTTTTATGGCAAAGCAAACACAGGCAAAGAAAGAACAGGCACCGTCTACTCACGTGCCGATCAAAGTGATTACGGTCAACCGACAGGCGTATCACGACTACATCGTCGAGCGCACGATGGAAGCTGGTCTCTCACTTGTCGGCACCGAGATTAAATCTATCCGTGAAGGTCATGTCAACTTGCGTGGCTCGTATGCAATTATACGCCATGGCGAGGTCTGGTTGGAAAATGCCCATATCGCCGTCTATGAGCATGGAAATCGCTACAACCATGAGCCGATGCGCAACCGTAAATTGTTGCTACATAAACGCGAGATCAATCAGCTCGCAGGTAGAGTAGCAGCCAAGGGCTTGACGCTCGTTCCACTTAAGTTATACCTTAAAGGTGGCAAGGCAAAGATCGAGCTGGGTCTCTGCCGTGGTAAGAAGCTCTATGACAAGCGCGAGGCTATCGCGGAGCGTGATGTGAAGCGCGACATCGAGCGCATCGTGCGTGGAAGGTAGCAGAAGTTATGGCACAATCTGACCGACTATCGCCGTCCCTGGAAGCACTACGCCAGAGTGCACAGAGCTCTGGCTATTTTCAACTCCTGGACCTGCACATTGATAATGCCCGGGATGGTATAGGAACCGTCAGCATCCGGGTCGATGCGCGCCTGTTTCATCCACAACAGATTGTGCATGGCGGTGTGATCTTCACACTGGCAGATACGGCAATGGCGATGGCGCTGATGTCGGTCCTGCCACTACACACACCCGTCAGCACGATCGAAGCCAAGATCAATTATCTGCTCCCGGTACGCACAGGAGAGCTTTTAGCAGAGGCCACTATCGTCCACCTGGGTCGCTCGACGGCAGTACTGGAGTCAACGATTTATAACACAAATGGAGAAGAGCGTAAAGCTGTTGCACGCGTATTAGGGACATTCAAAATCTCTACCCCCAGACCGACTCCAGGAGCAGAGTAGATAGTATCGTTCTCAAAGAGCTAGAATCCTATGAAGGCGTATCTGTCGTCTTATCAACCTCCATAAGGATTTGACGCGCGCTTTCCGTTGTCTGTGCCAAAAGGATTTTGTCAAAGACAACGCTCAACAATTCAGGCTTGTTGATGCGTCCAGATTGTTGTTGTGCCAGAGATACGAGTTCTGGGAAATGCATCTCTACGTAATGAATGAGTGGTGGACGTAAAGCATTCAACGCGTTCATCTCACCTATATCGATGCCTTTTTGTACCATCTCCCGATAGGACCAGGACTCTTCAAGCATATCATGAAGCATCTCAAACCTCCTTTTGAGCCATTGTTTGTCAGCTTCTGTCTCGTAGACCAATCCGGCAAACGCGTAGCCTAATGCTAGCACCACCCTTCGACATATTTTGTTTCTACATTCAGTATAGTACAGGCTCCAAATTGCTCCGAAGATTTTTAAGGCTTGACAAGTACCATTCTGGCATGTTACGCTGTTTCTGAACAAAGTTAGATTTTGGAACGTAGATAAGGTAATGGGAATAAAGCAGAGGCGGGAACGAGAGCGGCAGGAAGTCCGGCAGAGTATTTTGTTGTCTGCACGGAAAATCGCTCTACAAGAGGGCTGGCAATCAGTTACGATGCGCAAAGTGGCGGAACGTATCGAGTACAGTCCTCCGACAATCTATGAGTATTTTGCAAGTAAAGAAGCTATTCTGACGGAGCTGTTGCACGAGGGATTTCGACTACTTCTGGCTGCCTTGCAGGCGGCAGGAACGAGTAGTACAGATCCTGAGGCGCAATTGATGCAGATGATTGGTGCGTACTGGCATTTTGCCTTGCAATATCCGGAACTGTACCATGTAATGCATGGGCAGGATGGAATTAGCTTCGATTGTCTTGATTTTCCAATGGAGGCTGAGCAGGCATTTCTACTGGCACGCAGTACGCTGGAAGCGTGGGCACGCTTAAATGGGGTAAGTATTGCAGATCTGGATGGGGCGGTAGAAGTCATCTGGGGTGTACTGCACGGACTGGTTTCGCTCAGCATGAATGGACGTATCAGCGAGGGACAACAGCGTACCAGGCTCTTGATGGAACAGACGATCTACTCTCTTCTAAGAGCGTGGAGCGCCAAAAAAGAAGTGTAATGCTCTTTTTTTACCACTTTCCGAACTTTGTTAGCTTAAAGATCTTTGTTAGAAGTAATCTGAGAAAGGTTTTCTACATGACATATACGGTCAAAGACCTACCGTTCATCTCCCTGCCTGAAAACTATTCTACTGCACCGGGAGTTGCTTTAGCCAGCGCTTACCAGAAGTACGGTCCAATCTTCCGGGCACGACCCTTTGCTGAAGATATCGTCTATATGGTCGGGCCAGAAGCTAACCGCTTTGTACTCTCGACGAATCGCCAACCGTTCTCGCACCATTTAGGTTGGGGCAGAATGATGGGCGTAATCGAACTATTCGGCGATGGTTTATTGACGATGGATGGCGCGCAACACGATCAGCAGCGGCGTATGATGAATCCAGCGTTTACGATCAGCTACATGGATAGCTATCTCCCAATTATGATGCGTGTAATCAAAGAACGAACTGCCGACTGGGTAAAACGAGGCGGAATAGATGTGTATGATGAGGCACGCAAGATTACTTTTGATGTAGCTGCCGAAGCACTGGTTGGACTGAACAGAGGCAGCGAGACCGACCAGTTCCGCGAGATCTTTGTGCAGATGCTCAATCTGGGCATGGTTGCTACTGATGAGTTTGACTATACGCAACGCATGGGCAAACTCAAAGAGCGTCTGTATCGCCTGCTGCATCCTAAGATAGAGGAGCGCCGCAACCATCCAACCGACGATGTGTTGGGCATGCTGGTACGCGCACGCGATGACCAGGGACGCGCACTGAGCGATGAGCAACTGATCGCCCATACGAATATTCTGCTAGTCGCCGGACATGAAACATCGACGAGCCTGAGTGCATGGCTTCTCTACCTGCTCACACAGCATCCTGACTATACACAACGTGTGCTTGCTGAGCAAGATACGCTGCTCAGTGCAGACGAGGATCCAACACTGGAGAGCACCAAAAAGATGAAGGTGCTGGAGAACGCTCTGAGCGAGGCGGAGCGGATGTATCCACCAGTAGCCAATGGACCGCGTGGTGTTATCGAGGATTTTGAGTTCAAGGGCTATCACATTCCGGCTGGCTCCTATGTGTTTTATTCGATCGCGGCATCGCACCTGCTGCCCACCATTTTCGCCAACCCGACGAAGTTTGACCCTGATCGCTTTGCGCCACCACGTGAAGAACATAAGAAGAACCCCTACGCGCTGGTTGGTTTTGGTGGTGGACCACGCATCTGTATTGGTGTAAATTTCGCAAAAGTCGAGATCAAGGCAATGGTTTCGCATATCCTGCGTCACTACCAACTTGAACTGGTACCCAATCAGCAGATCATCCAGTATTATCGTGGGACTGGTATGCCACTGAACGGAATCAAGATGCGGGTCCAGCAAAGATAGTACGATGAATTATCCCGTAGCGGCATGGCTTGCCTGTGCCGAGTCGCTCCATACGCACCCGGCACAGGCAAGCCATGCCGCTACGGGTTCCGGTATCAGGACAGACGATAGCGTCTATCTTGTTTGAATAGCCACAGGAGAGAGATAAGAGCTACAGCAGCGAGCAATACAGTTAAATAGATTAATCCATCGAAGCCGAAACGATGGGTAAACAGACCGCCCAGGCCATTGCCCAGAATCTGTCCCAGGCCCAGGAAGATGGAATAGAGTCCCATTACCAATCCACGATCTTTTACTGCGTCCTCTGAAATATCAGCGAGATACGCCAGGGCGGCGGGCGCAAAGCTAGTTTCGGCGAAGATGCCAGCCAGTAAGAGAGGAACCCACAATATAAGGCTGGTGTCGTTGCCCACACCACGATGATTGATAGCCCACAGAGCAATGCAGGCCACGTATACTCCTGCGATAGAGATGAGCATCAGCCGTAAACGAGAGATGTGCGTGAGGAAAAAAGCCCAGAATAGTAAGCCCAGTCCGAAGACGAACACATAGCCTCCCAGCACAAGGCTGAGACGACTACTACCACCTGGACCGCTCATGCTACCCATCAATAACTGGCCTGAAAAGTGAGAGGGCATGGAGAGCACGAAGGTGATCTGTGAACTGAGCCAGACACCAACAAGCGAACTGATACAAAGCCAGGCTGGAATAAATAGTAAGAGGCGGGGCATGCGAAGAATACGTAGATAGCGACCAGCAACAAATTTGAACTTCGCATGATCCACCACCTGCCCTACGACCGGAGAGAGAAACATACACAATGCTACTACCAGATACAAAGAAGCTAACAAGACAAAACTCTGGCGTCCGAAACGCTCCCAGATAAAGCCTCCCAGCACAGTACCAACCGCGATACCACCACTGGTAACCAGTTCGTAGAAGCTCATCACGCGCATACGGCGTCTTCGATCCTGGGCAGTGAAGTCCGCCAGGTAACCAAGTACTGCAGGCGTTGACATCGCACCTGATAAGCCCGCCAGCACCTGTAGACATAACAGATAAGGCAAAGGATTTCTGGTTGGTGTAAAGAGCAGCAAGCCGACTTGAAAAAGTCCGAGGCACGGTCCGATGATCAGGAATGAACGGCGGCCCCAACGATCGCTCAAGCTGCCCATAAAAGGTGCGAGCGTCAATTCCGTTACATAAAAAGCAACCGGAAGTAAGCCAACCTGGATACTGGTAATAGAGTGTGCCGTCAAAGACGCGAGTCGCGCGAGCAGCAGGCCTAAGATAATCGTGCCAGCGCCAGAATTGGCACGCAAAATAAAGGTACCGATTAGCAGAGGAGTGACCGAACGTCGGGCCATGCTACATGTTCTCACTCTCTGAGATTTTTATTAGCGGCCTGATTTTTACGCTGATTGTACAGGGTCAGCAGCGCGATAACACAACCGATTATAATCAGCGCGACCGCCACCAGGACCATGATGAATAAGGCGACACGCATCGCACCACCATCCACTGCGCTCATGGCCAGTACCGCTCTCAACGACATACGATACCAATCCTCTCTATTTTAACTATGAGTCCTTCCATCCATTTCTATCATCTTAGGACTAAGTAAGAAGATAAAAAGTAACAAACATGCATTCACAGGTACCAGCAAGTATCCTTTAATAAGAGAGAATGCGAAGCTCGACATAGCATAATAATGACCTTTGTCGCGCCATCATCCCCAACCAACCGATCCCTGTAGGGGTTTATCAATCGCGCCCCTACAGGGATCGGTTGGTTAAATGTCCATTAAAAATTTCAAGCACTGACACGCTGCATGGCTATTTCCTGTCCCATCTGTAGCTCTTTGCCTGCTCGCAACTCTTTTTCGTAGACATCATACTGGCGCGCGACGTACATACCAGTACGCTTCGCCAGTTGAGTGGTACCTATTAAGTTTTGCGCGTCGATGACAAGGTCTACTTTGAGCTTTCCATGCTGGTAGAGTTCGTCTAAGGATTGGTCTGAAACGTCTTCCATCTGGATCAGTAGCCGCCAGAAGCGTCGCGACAGGATATACCCTTCGCGCTCAAACAGGCTATGAGCACGCTGATTCAGATTACTCACTGCACATGTGAGCATCACGCGTAGATCGGGCTGAATAGTACGCATCAGTTGACGTCCACGCTCTTCCGTTAACCAGACCAGGAGCGTTCCAATACCTCGCCCCAGGTAATCGGGATGGACCCGCAGGAGAGAAGTAAGTTGTTGCTCACCGCTACGCCGCACCTCGGCATAGCCAACGATTTGTCCCCTGTTTGTGATGATAACCCATGCATCAGTTCTGAGATTGAAGCCTGCCGCTTGCCAGCTATTCCGTACGTCCTCTTCCGTAGGATCAGCGACACCGGATTCCGCAAGATCGCACGCGATCATTAACGCAGTAACAGCTTTCACGTCGGCCAATGCAGGAGGCCGGGCTGATAGATTATGTAAACGTACGATCATGGTGGTCTTCTCCATTCTCTTTAAGGGCTCGAACGGTTTTGTAGGGTAGTTACTCAACGACGCCCCTCCAATATGTGGAGAAAGAGGCAGACAGGGACAGGTGTTACAGACAGGTCACCATTCCCACTGATTACACTTCGACAGACTGTGTACTCAGTTCTTTCCCTGCTCGCAGTTCCTTCTCATAGCTTCTGTATTGTCGAACAACGTGCATACCTGCACGTTCGTATAATCGTGTTGCTCCGGTCAGGCTCTGTGCATCTACGCCCAGGTAGACGTTATGAATGCCACGGCGGTAGAACTCAGCAAAGGCATGATGCAGTAAGGCCAATCCTACACCTCTGCGCCGCCAGCGACGCCGTACGCCCAGGACGTGCACCCAGCCCCCTGCTTCTTTTTCGTCCGCACATAGCGCGATGCCTGCAATCTCTTCGCCATCCATAGCCAGAAACCACAAGGATGGATCAAAGCCTTCGCGTTTGAAGGTCCAGTGCGCCCAGTCCTCAAACTTGTCCGGAATATAGCCCCAGTGGTCGCGGAAGGCTTCGTCGTCAGCTTCAAAAACGGCACGCTCCATACCGGGTGTCATCGTGCTAACAGTAATGCCCTCGGACCACTGTGCGACGGGCGGAACCTCATGCATCTCAATGCCCATACGCCAGAAGTGCCTGACCAGTGTAAAGCCGTGCTTTTCTAAAAAGCGTTGTGCAGCCAGGTCATTGCCGCCTGTCCGGGTAAAAAGCGCGACCCGGGCTCCGGAAGGGGCCTCAAGAATATGTTGCAATGCGCGCTCCTCTACCATATGTAGCAAGCGTGTCCCAACACCGCGTCCACGGTATTCAGGATGCACATCGACTCCGGCGAAGATGCGTGCATGCTCTCTGTGATCAACATCAGCGACGCCAACAATCTGGCCCTGTGGAGAGAGCGCAACCCACGCATCTGCTGACAGATCGAAAGCAGGTTGCTGCCAGAAGGTGCGCACATCAGCGATGGTCGTCTCTGGCTGGCCGTACGTAGCAATTTCACACGTATTGTATAGTTTAGTCACGGCTTCCATATCATCCAGTGTGGGACGCCGCATCGTAAAGTCCTGCGGCAGTTTTTCTATCATCATTTCTATATTACCTGTCACTTTTATATTCTCCCTTCCCTTCGAGAAAGTGGAATGAATCCGCTTCAACGCATGTCTCCAATCCCACACTTCTCGTTTGCATAATAGACGCTTAACCGTTTCTTTTTAGTTTCCCTGTACGCTTCGCATAGTGCTCAGCGAGACTGAAGATGTAGATGCCAACAGGCACGCTGATGATCCCTGTTACGATCAAAGGCCATGTATTGTTCCAGATCTCTGCGGACCAGATCGGCTGATTGTTCAGTAGAGCGGCACGCAACCCTTCCAATACGTAGGTAGCTGGTGAGGCATGAGCCAGAAACTGCATCCAACCCGGTAGTATCGCAATTGGAGCGTAGACGCCTGAAACCAGCAGCAGGACGGCACGCACGATGTAGGACATCTGCGATCCACGCTCAGTGTAAAGCAACGGCAACACCGACGCGGCAATCCCAAAGCCGATGAAGGAGACGCTACCGATCAAGAGCATAAACACAGCCGTCAGGTAATTGGCATGGCTCAGGTCCAGCTTAAAGAACGCGCTCACGACCAGCAACTGCACAAACGTGAAGAGTATGCCGTGAACAATCGCGTACCAACAGCTACCGACCAGGTGCGTAAAGCGCGAAATGGGAGCCATAAACGTATGCTCAATGGTCCCCTCCCAGCGCTCGATCGTAATCAGATCGGTCACGCCCTCAAAGGTAACACTCAGGTATGACCAGACAGAAGTA
>WNGD01001059.1_pt1 | contig 44761 bp, 34 predicted proteins | sample 5400671 | NCBI WGS metagenome assembly WNGD01 (sample SAMN13153369, study PRJNA577476) | soil metagenome | isolation source: 40 cm soil or saprolite under grassland replicate 2 | place: USA:California | collected 2016-06-15 | reverse complement strand
CACATATGGCTTTCCGAGCGGTTCAAGAGTTCCTGCACGAGACTGTGCGGGCTGCTGCGTGTTGCCCCGGTGGCACCTCTCATGAAGTGGTCGAGATCGACCTTGAAACTGACAAGGTGGATAGGTGTATTCTGCCAGCCATGCGAGATAGCATAGCTCTTGTCGTTGACCTCAATAGCTTTAGCAGTGAGCAGGCGACCATAGCCCAGTTCGTGGAAGAGCGGGAGCAGCCAGCGCTCTCGTGTCAGCGTCGTTCCCAGGTCTTTCTCAGGCAGTTTCTCTTGTGCGGCTTTGAAAGCTGCCCACGCGCTCAGCAAGCGGTTCCACGAATGGTTAATGGCCTCGTTGATCTTCTCCGTCTTGAGCAGGTTATAGGCTTCGGGAGTCAGCCCGTTCAAGTTCGGGTCGCCCTGGGCAACGCGCTGGAGCAGGTCCACCGGCAGAATCGAACCTTCGCTACGCACGGTGGTAAAAACAGCCTGTTGGCGTCTTGTATATACCCTTGCTTCCTGGTGTACCGCCATTCTCAACATTCCTCTCTACGCTATGGTTCTCCATCCTTCTGGAGAAACACGATATGCATCTGTACGGACGCAATTCGTTGTGTCCAATAGGCATCCCCCTCCTTAGCTTGATGCGTATGCCTACAATCACTCTAAAGGACGTAGAGCCTAGGCTGTTGGCAAATAGATATAGATCCCTAACACATCCAGGGGCAACTGTGGCTCAACATGGTAACGCACGCCGCGTGCTTGCGCTGCTGCACGCACACGGCGATGGGCAGCCAGTAATGCTTCGCCGCGCTCTTGAGCCACCGCGTTGAGATGGGGTTGAAGCACGTCAACATCATCGATCATCCTGGACAGAAAATCCCTGGCCTGTTCAGGATAGACATTGGCTGCGGATATTGCCTCTAGCAGTGCCTCAATTGCCGGGCTGTCGTTCAACCATTCTGCATTGCGTGGAGAGCCGGTAAAAGCCAGTACCTGGCAGTCTTCAGCCAGTAAAGGATGCTCATCTGTACCACGCTGTGTGACGATATGAAAGCGCAGGCGGACAAGCAACAAGGTGGTGCGGCGCGAGACACGACTGGTGCGGATGACGCCGCAACGACGTGCAGGGCTCTCGACAATGGGGTGAGTACGGCTCAGGTACAACTCGCCTTCTCGTACCGGTAGCTCAAAGCGCGCTTTGAAACGTGTAGCGCTGTTGGTTACATCACGCAAGGCTCGCGGTACCTCGGTGAGATCAAATTGCAAGGTTCCTGCTCCCGGGCCATTTGCTCCCTGCTGGGAGATCACTGCACCATACGAGTTGAACGCCTGTTGCGTAAAGCTGGCAACGTCAACACCTGAGCCAATGGCGGCCTGGACCGCCGCCAGTTCCGTGGCGACTTCATCGACCTTGATGGTCTCCTGGGCAAACATGGTACGTGAGCGTTTCTCGCGCTCTGATGTGGCATCCCATTGCTGGAAAAGGTCATCGCGCAGGCGCTCACCGCGCCACATCTCTTCCAATCCCGGCAGGAGAAGCTGCGCACTTTGCGAATTGCCTGTATTTTCTCGCAGCAAGAGACCCTCGAAGATCGCCTCGATCAACTGGTCGGTATCGATCGGCACTGGCACCGAGATACCGAGCGAATGGCGAATGGCGCGGTGCTTGCGAATAAGCACATCGAGCACGATACCATCGATCTGATTATCAAGTCCATAGTAGGTCACGGTACGCACCTGCTTGCTCGGCTGTCCGTAGCGGTCCACGCGCCCCTCGCGCTGTTCATGGCGTGTTGGATTCCAAGAGAGGTCGTAATGGATTACCGCGTTGAAGTGTTCTTGCAGGTTGATGCCTTCGCTGAGACAGTCGGTGCAGACAAGCACGCGCTGGGAAGACTCGGCAAGCTGGAGAATACGGTTTTCACGTTCGACGGGTGGTAGGAGTCCGGTCACCGCGTCAACCTGCACGCCCTTTGGCAAACGCGCACGCAGGGCTTCGGCGACATATTCCGCCGTGGGGATAAAGCGGCAGAAGACGATGGGCTGAAAGCCGTCTTTGACGAGGGCTTCAACCAGTTTGATCGCTTTTTGCAGCTTCTCGTCTTTGGCCCCTTTCAACGCTTCGGCCTCACGCGCCATCTCCAGCAGACGCCGCCGGATTTTCTGCTCGCCCGTTCCCTCTTCTTCGATATCACTGCCCGGCACCAGGTCCACGCCTTCACCCGAGTCGTTGTCCATCAGGTCAAGGACGGTGTGGCGACCAATCTCATCGGCTTCTTCCGCCGTTTCGGTGTCGGCGGCGGAGGCGCGGCTGCGCAGTGTGGCAACGGTAGCAGCAGGGCTTGAGGCCATAGATCGCAACAAGGCCAGTGCCGACCACCAGCGCACACGCTGGCGATGCTTATTCCCGTCAAGAGGATCGATCACCGTCTCGCATGCATAGCGCATGACTTTGTCGATCAGGCGTTTATAGTCGGCTGAGAGTTTGTAACTCTGTTCGCTCTCCTCCCGCTCGGGAAAGGGCGTATCGGCGTGCAGGTACGAGCGAATATCGCCGCGGCGGCGCTGCACGAAGTGGGCGGCGAGACGTCGCCGGTCCTGTTCGTGCTGTTTCCCTGTCAGGTCTTCGGGCAAGTCTTTGAAATCCTTCTCAAGGAAGGTGAGCAGCGAGCGGAAGGCTTCTTCGTTACCACTATGCGGCGTGGCAGTAACGAGAATGAGGTGCCGCTGCCTGTTCGCCGCGAGACTGGAGACCAGTTGATAGCGCTGGTGACGCCCGCCCCGGCCTTCACCTGCGTAGGCACAGGTGTGCGCCTCGTCCACAATCACCAGTTCAGGACAGGTGCGCAAAAACTCGTCGCGACGTCGATCTGATTTGATGAAGTCGGTCGAGACGATCACATAGGGATAGCGTTCAAACAACGACTGGTTTAGGCGGCAGTTCCGTTCGAGTTGTGATGCAGTGCTGGAGAGCACCAGTTGGGTGTCGAGATGAAACTTGTCTTGCAGTTCGGCCTGCCACTGTTCCGCAAGCTGCGGCGGACAGAGGACCGCCATGCGTGCTACCTCGCCACGGTCAAGCAGTTCGCGTGCAATCAAACAGGCTTCGATCGTCTTGCCGATACCCACGTCATCGGCGATCAACATGCGCACGGGATCAAGCTTGAGGGCCATGAGCAGGGGCACGAGCTGATAAGGCCGGGGCTCAACGGCGATGTGTCCAAACGAACGGAACGGGCCAGCGCTTGAACGGAAACCCAGCCGCACAGCATCTCGTAGCAGTCGGCAGGAGCGATAATCACCAAGTTGAGCAGGGTCAGGCAGATCAAAATGTGCCGGGTCGACACGCTCAAGCGGGACATAGATACCGGTCACCTCGTCCTCGGTTCCTCCCAAAGGACGAAGCACGAGCATCTGCTCACCCGACTCTGGCAGGACCACCCATTCTCTCCCCCGCGCCTTGACCAATGAACCAATCGCGAAACTCATACACGCCTCCCGAAAATATGTGGATAGCGGGCGATTTTCTCAGCCCAATTCTCCTCTTCTCCAAAACGAATCACGGTGCAGCCGAGATCCTCCAAACACTCCGTATACTCCTCGTCGCGCCTGCGCCGCTGAGCATAGTCGTGGTAGTGCCCATCGACGTAGATAGCTGCCTGATAGTCCTGGTAATAGAAATCGGGACGGGTGCCGCAGGGCTCGATCAAGTGTTGCGCGTGTGAGGGCAGGCGATGTCCATGCTCTTGCAGGATGCGCAGCCAGGAACGCTCCAATTCGGAACCAGCCAAGCGCAGCAGTTGGTCAAGATGCACTGAACGCGGCTGTTCCGTCGGGCCTGCCTCAACCTGCGCTCCCGCCAGGTCAAGTAACATATCGCGGATGGCCTTTCGGTCGAGCAGGCGGTGATCGCGCTGATTGTAGTAGTTCATCAGACAATCGTAGCAGGCCGCTTCGCAGTCTTCTTGCGCCCTTAATGCACGGTGTTCGTCGGCCCCTGTCTCTGGATCAAAATGACAGAGACGCAGGGCCTCCCGTGCTACCTCTGAGAGCGCGTGCGGTTCATCAAGCAAGCGCCTCAGTACGCCCGCGCCACCCTCGGCTGACTCATAGAGGAGAAGAAGGTTTCGCTTGTGTTCATTGGGCAGTGGTTCAGCAGCAAGTTCGTTATCTTCAAGTTGGTACTTCACCTGGATCGCGCTTTTGAGAATGGCTTGCAAGGACGCCATCACTTGTGGTGTCTGTTGTTGATGAGGCTGAAACAGCAAGCAGTTGCGCCGGTCCTCAACGTAGGGAATGACACGCTCGGTGCGGGCCGACATTGGATCATCGGGGTCATCAGCCGACTGCTCATTTTTTGCCCAGTAGCCTCGTTCCTTATCCAGCACAAACCCGAACTGCTCTTTGACCTTACGGCGCATCCAGCCCAGGTTGATGCGCCAGAGGGTGGCGGCATGGCCGTAGGTGAGAGTGGCCAATACGTTTCCTCCGCTCTCCACCTGGCCAGTGCGATAGGATGGGCGTCCCTCGTGTTCGCCAAAACGCACGGCGGTGCGTAGCTCGTAGCCCTGGCGCATACGCTCCTCCTCGTCCGAATTGATTTTGTCGCGGCGTTTGGTCGCCACGTTCTGCAAGCGGAAGAGATGTTGTAATGGAGGAACCAACTGGGTACCACAGTGCTCACAGAGATCGAGGCCCCGCCCGGCACTGATGGGATGCAGGTAGCCGCACTGTCCACACTGCTTTGCCTCGCGAGTAGGCAAGTCCTCGTCATCTTCAACCGAGCGAATAACTCGATTGATCAGGTAGCGGGAACCTTCGTGATAGACGATGGCACGAGGGCCAAACTCCGAGATCGCCAGGAAACGCGGTCGCGAGAGGTACTCATCGCGCTGCTTGCTACGTCGGCCAGGAATATAGGCCGAAAGGGGCAGACGTGGGAAGTTGTAGCCTGGCAGGAAGCCCTCGCTGGCAAAGTAGCGGTAACTGTAGAAATCAGATTGTTCCAGGCTCTCAACATCGGTCAGGAGTACCAGTTGCGACTCGGCCTCTGCACGGAGGCGGTCGGCCTGCTCCTTATCTTTCGAACTCCGTGAAGCATCACGGATAATGCTGTCCTGCGCCTCGGCCTGCGATTGCGCGGCACGATAGAGACCGCGCCAGCGATCACAGGTACGGTCAAAGCTGGTCGACATCTTCGCCAGTACATCATCAAGCCAGTGCTGCGTATACCAGTCCGAGGGCCGCAGGTGCTCATCCAGTGTCGCCAGCACGCGAGAGGCATGAAGGCGTGCCCAGCCCTTCGCCTTGCCGTCCTCGATACTTTCCCGTACGGCTCCCTGCAGCTCCAGTGTCGGCTTCTCCCCGCTGATCTCCAGGATGTCCTTGAGTGAGTGCCCCAGGCTCAACCTTGTCTCCGCCAGCCAGATGGCATGGACGTGCGCACGCACCAGGTCCTCGTTCGCCAGGTCAAGCCGCGGAGGTGTCACCGCCCCTGCCACCATCTGGCCTGGCCGCCTAAAGAAATACTGGTCGTGGGGACTACCCGTTGAGCAGTAAGAGAAGACGAGTGCAGGCTGACCACTGCGGCCAGCACGGCCACTGCGCTGGGCATAATTTGCCGGGGTCGGCGGCATATTGCGCATGTTCACAACGTTGAGTTCCGCAATATCAACGCCAAGCTCCATTGTTGGTGAACAGTAGAGAATGGGCAATCTCCCCTCACGAAACTTATCTTCACGCTCGACACGCAGTTGATAGGGGACCTGTGCGGTATGCTCACGTGCCTCCAGGCCCTGCAGTTTGGCAGCGATGCTGCCGTAAAAATCCACGAAGAAGGTGTTGGTGCGCCGTCCCAGCGCAGAGACCCTGGGAACGCGGATGGGGTCGTGAAAGGCCTTTGTGCCATCCCCCGCTGCCCAGATCAGCGACGAGGCGGTCAACTGGTAGCCAGGCTTTTCATCCTGGTTGCGCGGCTTGACAACGCTCTCCACCAACCCGGCGAGCGCAAGTCCTTCCAGCAGGTGTTCGATGATCAAATTGGTATCTTCGAGCTTCTGTTTCTCGCCAAAATCCTCAAAAGTGTTTCTGCGCCGCAGGTATTGCCCAAAGCCGCCACGTGCGGACAGAAAAACATTGCCACCATAGTCGTCGCGTCCACGCGGCCTGGGGAAGAGGACAGTGGCATACTCTTTCGACTCGTTTTCGTCCAATGCCCAGGGAGCGACCAGCCGCTGGCTGCTCTGCTGTTGCAAGTTCTCCTGGTAGAGCTGATCGAGGTAGTCCACCTTAATCGCCAGCTCGCGCCGCATGTAGTCGAGCAGTACTGTACTTACCTTCATCCTCGTCTCAGGAGTGGCTGTACTTAATGCCGCGTGACAGTTGCGCCAGACGTCCTCATCGCGACATACTTCCTCTAGCGAGAGATAGCCTATTTTCAGCAGGCCAGCCTGCTCCAGGTTAGGCGAAATAATACGCCAGCCACGTTTGAGGTCACGATAAAGCCGGTAGCCGAGCACATTGCGAAAAGCTCGCTGTGTCTCAGCCAGAGCCTGGTACTTCACGTTTGGGTCGCTGGCGTAAAGTTCGAGAGGAAGGTCGAGAGCGTTGAAGACCTTTTGCGTCAGGTTTTCATGGCGCAGGCCCTCTTCCCCGGCATCACGAACAGCCCGATAGAGAGCTGAACGCAGCAGTCCCACCTCGATGAAGTCGTTAAAGTGGCCCGCCTGAAGAGAGGCATCCTGCCGGTTGTCGGTAAAGCTTAACATCTTGGGCGGCATGTTCTTGAGCTGAGCATCGCGCAGGCTGCGCATAGCGGAAAGGCTCAAAATGGTCGTCGCGGTACTGCGCCCCTCTGAACTTAACGAAGCCAGTTTCGCGAAGTCATCCGTCTGTCGAAATCCATACGAGACGCCACAGTGGAGACAGAAACGAAAAGGAGCGGGAATGTAATGGCAATCAAGCACCTTTTCAGTTTGCTCTCCTGCGCCTTCCAGTTGCACTCCATTCGTTCGCACGTGCACAGCCCGTGGAAGATCATCTCGTCGATTGCGGCGTACTCGGAAACCAGCGCGTGTCTCTTCAAGCCATTCGTCAGGTAATCGATCTTCGAGTGCATCCTGGTCAAGCGGCCAGGGATTGTCTTTGCTGTAGTAAAGAAAACCCACTTCGCCTTCATCGTCCTGCTGATCATTCAACTCACGAGTGAGAAATAAGCCGTCCTTCAGTCGCACGCTATAATATTCCTGGCCACACTCACGGCAGAAACACAGAGGTAAGAGTACACGTTCTCTGTCCCCTGGTACATACTGCTGGCGTTGCAGAGTCAAGTGCGGCTGAGCTTCGAGTGAGGCATAAATGGTATCCCCTTTGCTAATGAACTGGTGGAGGCGGAACGCAAAAGGCGGCGCACCTGTTTCTGGATGCGGCTCGCACTCGTAGCCTGCAAGCAACGCCTCTTGAATAGCAGTGATGCAGCGTTCCACCGAGGTACCGGTGATGCGACTGAGTTCTGCGGCAGCTCCCTCTTTCTCGCTAGAGATACTCATCGGAGTAGAGCGCACCAGGCGGCCATCCTCCTCCCTTAACCCAAAGGTACTTTCAATCCATATGGACAGGGGATCAGCGATGAAATCCTGGTAGTTGTGCGGCGGTTTGCGCTCTACATCCTGCACCCGCTTCGTAAGTTCTCGCACAAAAGCCGGGTCCTGCTCATCGCGACTGCTCGTTGTACGCCTCAGCGTTTCGCCAATAACATGCTCTGGCTGAACGGTCGTGCCAAACAACTGAGAAGCCATAGCCGCGACGCCGCTCTGTCGTTCCTCATATGTACCAGTGCCTGCAAGAGTGGCAGAGGTGCCAACGCATTGCAGCTCGCTCGTAGCCAGCCGATCCCGTACACGACGCACCAACAGCGCGACATCGGCTCCCTGGCGACCGCGATAAGTATGCAGTTCGTCCAGGACGAGAAAGCGCAGTGCCGCAGAGGAAAGCAGTGGCTGATCTGTTGAGCGGGTGAGGATTAGTTCTAGCATTACGTAGTTGGTGAGCAGAATATCAGGCGGGTTAGCGCGAATGCGCTCTCGCTCGCCGTCCGATTCCTGCCCGGTGTAGCGTTCAAAGGTCACCGGGCTTTGCTTATTTGGATAGCCCAGGCGCAGGAATTTTTCCAGTTCCTTGAGCTGGCTGTTGGCCAGTGCATTCATCGGATAGACCACAATGGCCTGTATGCCTTTCCCGCTCCCATAACGCAGCACATAATCGACGATGGGGATAATGTAGGCGAGGCTTTTCCCTGAACCCGTGCCCGTGGTAAGGACATAGCTTGCACCGCCGCGAGCAACGCTGATCGCTTCAGATTGGTGCTTATGCAGCCTCAATGGGCGACCCTGACCATCATCTTCCGATTTGTCTTTACGAAAGATTCTCCCACATTCCCGATGCAGCGTACCTTTTGCCACCAGTTCATCGATCGATTCTCCTGGCGCAAATGACGGGTTGAGTTGAATGAGGGGGTCAGGCCAGAGAGCATACCTTGCTGCAATTGCCGCTGTACGAAGGAGTGAATGTGTGGGTCGCGAATCTGGATAAAGCTCTTGATATAGGATGCATAATCATCAATGAGCCGATCGCGGAACTCGAAAATATTCATACGCTTCCCTCAAGCAGAAATAAAGCACCAACATAGCCACGTACACCCAGGCCAAAAAGCATTGAACCCTCTCTCACTTCTAACCCCTTGCTCAACGCGTAAATAGAAACAGTCCGAATAAAATTCATGAGGTTGGTCATGCCATTCTATAGATCAATGCTGCATTTGTCAAGATACTGCTGGCGAACTCAAAAAGTGGGGAAAGATATCGCCAAAACATGGCGTTTTTGCCTCATGGTGGGGAATGCGAACCAACTTTCACGCTCACAGTGAGAGTTCACCCCTACGAACATGGAGTTCGCCAGCAGTATCTTGACAACCGCAATTTACAGTAGACACAAGAATGGCTTTTTACGCACAAGAAGAACACAAGTGAACAGCCATGAACAGTCGTATTTAACTCTCTCCATCGAATCCTTGTTAATTCAGTCCTGCAATGATGAGTTTTTCTGCATCATTTGTATAGCTTGTCCGTGGTTTCATCGAAAACCACTGCTCAATAATAGCAGGGCACTGAGGATATGAGCCGGTACATGGCACTTACAGGTATTCTCTTAATAAGAGATGAAAATATGAAGGCTCTCTCTAAAGAGAAAGTAATATGTTACTCGTAAATGGTATCATCACTTTCTTTCACCACATTTGAGAACTCGATAATACTTCCTTCCTGTGTAGGGATCTGCCAGTAATGCATTCGCCAGCCCGCTCCGTGTTTTCCGATCATCAACCGCCACGCTTTCGCGTTATCCCTGCTCCGAGTGTATTGAGGACTATTGGCCGCTTTACTCTGCCGACGTTCGTGCAATTTATATCCCTCACTGTGCTTTGCTTGGTCCGCGATGACTGCTGCAGCGGCCCTCACTATCCTTCTCAGAATGGTGTCATTGGTATCCAGCCCGGCATTATTCACTGACTCAATAAAAGCAGAGCCGATATGAAATTTCAATGGTTGGGGAACAGTTTCTCGCCAGTCTTTCTTGAATTGATTCTTGATAGCGTAAGAGAGCCCCTTTTCGCCTTTATTCCATAGCTCGATTACATCTATCATTGGCAGCAAATCATCAGGCGTAAACAGAAGGGGAAATATTCCTGTGATTTCGTCGTTGGCTTCGCGGGGAAAATCGGGGAGAGATTCTACAATGGTGGCCGATACCTCTATTTCCCTTTCTGATTGAGAAAGCTTTAACGTTATGATTTGCAAATTACGCGAGATGGAATGATTTAAACATTTTGAGACACAGGTAGCAACTAGTAGCCATTGCATATCCTCTAGTATCGAGTCTGGCCAGCGAGCAATAAATTGTACTGGACTAACGCTAATCGAGCCTGCTTTCACCTCGAAGTCATATTCAAACTTATCAAGGTTATGTTTGAGATCAAAATCTAGGTTACGGAAAAACTCATTAACGTTCTTCGCTAGTTGTGCTGGATTGATATTCAATTGATATCTACGTTGCCAGTTTCGTAGTAATTCAAAGCTGGGAAACAGCCCGCTACTTTGTAGGTAATTTGTTGCCTGTATAGAGTGCAGCCAAGAAAAAGGAGACGTAAGAGCCTCTTTCAACCACATATCGAGGTTATCAAGCCACGCTTCTATCTCTGCCCTGCTTTCATGGTCAGAAGGGACCATCATAATTACAGGATCCACAAAAATATTAAACATTCTTCAGTGTATTCGCTCTTTTCCTGATACTTGCGGCAGTGATGCGATCTTCCTGGAGCATAGTTTCATCAAAAAAGCCGTCTGGCCAGTTCAGGATATTGCCCTGAGGTGAGATTTGGACAGGCTCAAATCTAGCAACCCCTTCGTTATTTTGATCGACAAAGTAGATTATGCAATCGCTGTTCTCCATACCACCTGCTTGCACAATATGGTAGCGCAACTGGCTGACAAGGTTTTCGCTATGTGTTTCCAGCAGGCATTGTTTATTACATTTAGACAGACCGACGAAGAAATCTCCTAAGCGAGCTTGCACATTAGGGTGCAAATGAAGTTCAGGTTGCTCGACCAGTAGAAGTGTATCTTTAGGGGCAAGAAGACCCATCACTAAAATGGGTAAGATTTGGCTTATACCAACGCCAACGGCTGAAAGTGGTAATGGTTTATGACCTTTTTTGTGAACTACTTGCCAACTAAATCCGCTCTGACCTGCTGTCTCAATTTTGACTTGGTTTGCCACATCAAGATACCTTACCCAGCTATCTAGAGCTACTTTTAATATTCCTTGCTCAATTTGTTTAGTAACCGGGTTATACCAGTTTATGCTCGCATTTTGGTTAGCATCATATACAGCAGCAGCATATTCTCCTTTTGCGCCGACATCATCTAATTCGCTACTTGGAGCAAATTTTTGAGATGCTTGTGGGTCCGCACGTAGAGGTCCTAGATATCGTACTTTACTAGTGAAGAAACTCGTGATTTTTGTGACAGCTTGACTGATATTTTCTACGTCGTTATCGTTAACGAAAATTTCTAATCCTTCAGTGCCAGTGTCCTTGCCACTTTCCAAATCTCCGGTCATAATAGCATGAATAAGCAGATGACGAAGCTGATGATGAAGCTTTTGAGCATCCTCTTTTCGCGAATGTAGTGCTTGTCTCATTGCGAAACGAGCCCATACTATTAGCTCTAGAATGGTTTGTCCTGAAAATTCTTTTTCGATGGGTGCATCTTCACAGAATTTTAGTATGGTCTGTTTCATATCTTCTGAAATCGGTGCTTTAGGATTAAACAGCTCAGAATACCGTTGAGCTAATTCGTTTGTATCTTTATCACGTATTAAGAGCCTGGATATTGCAGAGTTAAGACTCCTATTCAATGCTTGTAGACGGCGCTCCTCCACTTTATATTTACGTACTAAGCGAGTAGGAAGAAAATGAGATAAGGCAACTAAGAACGATTCTTGAGCTTTCTCAATTTGGTGCTCAAAATGTCCTATGTAGTTAGGTTGCTCCCCAGAATAGGGAACTAAGCGAAGGTAATCTGCTTCGACCTTTTCCAAAAAGCTCTTGAGTTGATGATCACTCAATTTATCGATAGTAAAGGAAAAGTTTATATCCGAGCTCTCTCGTTTAAGTTCAGAAAAAGTTTGGTCTAAGTCTTGTTCGACAAGAGAAGTTTTTGTACCATTGATTTCTAAAGAAACCCTTTCCACGGCAACCTTAGCAGCTTCAATAGCAGAGGAGCTTACACCGTTACCACTAGCACTATTGAATACTGCAACTAATCTGACGGATGTAACATCTGATCTGTTCTCTAAAAATCGGTTTAAGTCAGTCGATCGAGATAATCGATCCAAGTTGGCCGATGTAGATGCCTCTTCGATTTCAAATTCTATCTCAAATCCAACAGTTAAAGCTCGCGAAGAAGAGTTTACATTCAAGATATTTTCAAATGTACCAAGTTGTACATTTAACCCATTAGGTAATAAAGGGCGATCTACTACTTTACTGCTTAAAGTTTGCACGATCATCAAAATCGATTGCAGTAAGCTACTCTTACCAGAACTATTACGACCAGCCAGTACAGTAACAGGAGCGAGTTTCAGCTCACCCAAATTGACGATGGGTTTGAAGTTTTCGATAGTCCAGCTTTTTAGCATCGTGAAGCCCTTATAATGATCTCCTAATAAACAATCCACTCTTCTATAGCTGATTGTACCCTAATTTTCAAGGATTGGGAATAGAGGATTTGCGCAGACTATAATGGTCTTGCTCATCGCGAATGACCAGCCCTCCCAGATGCTCCAAGCCTTTATTCAAGCTATCTGCATCCACGTCAAGAATTTTTCTCATGTGACGCTTCGACAAGGGCTCCTGGATCACCAGTAGAAGGCCGAGAATTGGCTTGATCAGGTTGCGCCAGAGCCACGGCTGCCGCTTAAAGCGGTCCGTGGCCAGCGAGAACAGGCGCTCTGGATTCTCGGTCAATTGCTGGATGAGTTCCTCTGGCGCTTGCTGGTCATGTTCAGCCAATTCCTTCGCCACCAGGTCCAGGTAGAGCGCGTTTTGCTGCATGGCCTCGTAGAAGCGATCGGCCAGCACTGAGGACAGTGAGACGCCTCGATGCTGCAAGATCAAGTCAAAATCCTGTCGACTGAGGTTGGGCAATGGATACGTCACATGCGGTTTGAGCAGTTCGAGTGGACGCAGCGCATCATTTGGGCGCGTTCCTAGCACAAGCACGATGCCAGGGGGAGGATTGGAGGGTAAAAAACTGAGGCCACGTACCCCTGTCTGCTCTTCTTCCAGTTGGTCCAGCCCATCAATGAAGATCACCTCCTGTCCCCCTTTGGCTGTCACTTCCTTGAGCAGCGCAAGCAAAGCATCATGCAGGGCAGCGCGGCTCTCACTGGCGAGATAGAGATCGGAGAGATTATACTTGAGAATGAGGCGAGCCAGCAGGTTACGTAGCAGCCCAACCTGGTGTTCGGGACCAGGATTGAGCGGGATAAAATGAAAGGCCGTTTGGTCAACGCCGCGTTGCTCCACGGGTTTGGCGATGATACTACTCTTGCCTTGACCAGCCTGCCCAGTGATCGTGATATATCCTCCCGTTGGGAGCAGTTGCTGGATGCGCTGCTCAAGATCCTTCAGTTCATCTGTGCGACCTACAAAGCTCGCCAGGCAATTTTGCAAGAAGGCACTGTGATCAGCCAGAGCTATGCGCAATCGCTCGTCTTTCTCGATGCGGCGTCTCTCTTGCTGTGTTTCTCCAATTCCTTGTTCTGGCTCCGCAGTGTGTGGATAGCACATGAGTTCAAAAGTGGCCTGTTGCACCCCGCTAAGCACTGGGCACTGATCTTCCGGCAGCTTGCGTGCGATGTATTCAAACAGGGTGTTGACCGTCAGGCGGCCATCACGGCGTAGGGCATCAGGGTCTTCTCCTGAGAGGGCCTTGAGCAGGTAATAGGTGAAGAGGCCATGACCAAGAGTCGCATCCTCACGCGCTTTTTGAACGGGGAGACAGCTTGAGAGGGCCAGGCGTCCCGTGCTTTTGGAGTCGAGCATGTACTTGATGTAGCCTTGCACCGGATCGGCCACGTCGTCACGGTAGCGTGGCCCAAAGAAGTCACCACTATAGCAACTATCGAAAATGAAGAGACGTTTACGCGAACCTTCGCCTTCAAAGAACGTTTCGCGCAGACGTTTCATGCCGAGGGCACGCTGCGAACGAAAAGAACGGCTCTGGCGTATTTTGCTGGCATCGAAGTCGTAGGAAGCCAGAAAGACTTCGCCCTTTGCTCCATCATCGCCAGCGTCATTTGAATCGCTGAATTTGAGCGGCTTGCCATGACCTGCAAAGTAGAAAAGCACAAGATCGTTCTCGTGTGGCCGGTCGAGAATGCATTCCTCCAGAGCAGCATTGATGGCCTCAAGCGTAGCGGATTTACCGAGTAAGAGTTTGCGGTTGTCATCTGTGAAGCCGAGGCGGGCGAGCTGAGCATCCACTGCACGAGCGTCATCTTCAGCATGACACAGCGCACCTAGGCCCGCGCTGGGCGCATACACGTTGATGCCGATGCATACGGCGTAGCGGTTCTCTGTGTGCGTCGATTTCACCATAAACAGTGCTTCACTCGTTCTTCTGGTTGTGAGGGCTCATTATCATGCATGTGCATACCACCCATCATTTGCGGTTCCGTAGCTGGAGAATGTGAGACCTCGGTTGCTATGTCTTGGATACCGTGCCGGTGATGCGCATGGTTGATGAAGATGAAAGGTCGGTGGCTTTCCCTGGGTGTTTCGCCTCCCACGTGTCTAAGAGCCTTTGAGCTGTTACTTTGTCCGGTTCGTCGATGATGATGCTCTCACCTTCGAGCGTTACTTCGATTCTTTTAATATGCCCTTGCTTTGCCAACAGACCAATGGCGGCAGCGCCTGCCTTGCATATTTCAATGATGAGATCTTTGTTAAGAATGGCCTGATGCGCTATTTCACCTAAGAGGAGAATGATGCCCGCATCACGTCTACCGCGGCTGTCGACACTGGCTGTGTAGCCTGGGAGAGCCGCTATGGCAGAGAAGACGTCATCTCTGACATCTTCGAGAGTTGTGATGGTCTGGAAGTCGCCCTCTTCGTCTGGAAGTGGGACGAGAGCGAGTTCCGTCAGTATCGTCGTGCGAGGAATGTTCGTTGGTTGCGTCTCTGACATGGCTCTTTTCCTTTCTCTGTGTGCTGCTTTCTGATGTTCCTGGGGATCGAGATTTCGTCTCAAGATCATAAGAGAGCAAGTAGCTGCATCATTATACTTGAAATAGAGCAGGATGTATAGATGGATACTGCGGATCTGCGGATGGGGTGAGAATCATATTTTTGCGCCGGGCATGATGGCCGCACGGGTCATGATGGCCGCACGGGTCATGATGCCCGCACGGGGCATGATGCCCGCAAGGGGCATCACTACTATACCCGCTGCCTGGGCCAGCGAAGCCGTAGTATAGTAGTGATGCCCCTTGCGGGCATCATGGGGGTGGGCTTGCGGGCATCATGGGGGTGGGCTTGCGGGCATCGTGGAGGTGGGCTTGCGGACATCATGGGGTAGGGCTTGCGGGCATCATTCCCATGTTCTAGACTGATTGATCTCTTCTTTCGCACGGAAGGCCTGTTCCAGATCGACCTGGAAACAGTTGGCTAGGTCCAAGAGGTAGCTGAGTACATCAGTCCTCTCTTCCTTTGCACAGCCATACGTATGCTCCTTCCACTAGAAATAGGTACGCAGATCTGCAAAGCGTGACAACGTTAACAAGTGCCCCCCTCCAGCGTTCTCAACCTCCTCGTGTTCGAGACGCCAGGTATGGGGGTGAGGAATATAAACGGCATTGAGTCCGGCAGCCAGCGCTGGATTGATATCAGAACGAGGAGAATTGCCCACCATCCAGCTCTGTTGCGGATCAACCCCCACCTTGCTGATGACATGCTGGTAGGTCGCAAGATCTTTTTCCAAAACAATGACCACCTGCCTGAAGAACGCTTCAATCCCCGACCGTTCGACCTTGAGCTTCTGCTCCTCGATGTCTCCCTTCGTCAGCAGGACCAGGTCATGGCGAGGAGACAAATACGCCAACGTCTCTCGGACTCCCTCAAGCAGCTGCAAGGGCTGAGAGTGAATCTGTTCTCCCAAGCGGCGAACCTGCTCGAGATCCTGCTCTTGCAGGTCTTTTTCCGCCAGACGACGATAGGTTTCGACCAGGCTCTTCGTGAAATTCGCCGATCCATAGCCCATCAGACGTTCGACCTCATCGAGCACCGCCCGGACCTCCTCTCGCGAGAGTCGAGAGTGGTCGAGGAACGTAATAAAAGCGTGAATGGCTTGCTCAAAATAGATATTGTTCTCCCAAAGCGTATCATCTGCATCGATTAAGAGGTGGTACCGCATCTGCTCTCCGATCCTTCATGATTGTCCTTTGCTGCTGTGGTAGATGCTCGGATCACCAGTTCGAGCGGAATCCTGACCTGAGCAGGCACATGACCTTTTTCCAGCACGGCGAGCAGCAGCAGGAACGCTTGCTCTCCAATAACGGTGGTGGGAATCGCCACCGTGGTCAATTCCGGGTCAAGCTGACGAGCGATGATGCTATCGTCGAAGCCGACGACGGAGAGCTCCCCTGGGATCGTGTAATACAGGTCTTTGGCCGCTTTATACACGTCAACTGCCAGGACATCGCTGTCACACACGATGGCAGAAGGAGGGGAAGGCCCTTCCAACTTTCTGAGAAGTTATACGTATAACGCCTCAGAGGGTAATCATAGCATATGATGTCAAGGGAAGAGGGAATCCTTATTCTGCTTACGCCCTCGAAGCCTCCGTCAAGACCAGCCCTGCATCCCCATCGACCGTGATGCGCTGGCCGCTGTAAAGACGTGCGGTGGCGACGCCTGTGCCGAGCACTGCCGGAATGTGATACTCGCGGGCCACAATGGAACCGTGACTAAGCGGTCCGCCCACATCGGTGACCACACCTGAGGCGAGCGCAAAGAGTGGCGTCCAGGCCGGTGTGGTGATCCTCGCCACCAGGATATCACCCTGCCGCATCTGCCCGAACTCTTCAGGGCCATGAAGCACCCGCGCCAGACCGGTGATACGTCCAGGGCTGGCAGCAGTGCCTGTGATCACGTTCTTTGAGGCCTGATCTGTGCGGGCTGGCATCCAAGAGCTCCAGTCAATTCCCAAAAAGCGGGCACCGCCTTTGAGCGGCAAGGCCACTGGCGGCGTAAGAGCGCGTTCGCTCTCCCAGGTTGCGCGCCGCTTGGCGATGACCGCATGATCGTTCGCTGGTGGCTGTCCTGGTTGCCCAGCGTCCAGTGCGGTTGCGGCCTCCTGCAATTCATCTAGCGTCAGCCAGAACACATCGTCGGAGGTGTCGATCACGCTCGCCTCGGTCAGGCGTCGCCCCATCTCACGCAGCATGCGGCGCAGGATCGGCCAGCCCAGACCCACATCGGCGAGCGCATCCTCGCGCAGAGGGGCGAAACGTTGAGCAGTTTCCACAAGGCGCTGGAAGAGCTTCAAGCGGAGGCCGTGCGATTGGTTGAGCATGGTCTGTGTGGCCTGTTCACGCGCAGCAGAGGCCTTTTTCTGGCGTGCATAGGGATCTGGTGCCTGACCGCTCAAGAAGAACTTGAGGGTTTCTAAGATCGGTGTCGGGTCATTAGTGGGCAGGGCTTTGGCAAAATCGAGGTCGTAGATGGCATGTCCGAAACGGGCCAGGTGATCAGCCAGGCGTCGCCAGAATTCGGGCCACGCTCCCTCGGCTGCCGCCGCTTGCGTGGCCTGTTCGCGATACATTGCAGTGAGCTGCTCGCTCGACCTGTTCGAAAGCTGAGTGGCCAGCTCCGCCTGTCCCCGTACCCACTGTGCCAGGTCATACAGGGATTGCTCGGCCTGCATTGGTGCGCTGTCAAAGCCGAGCATAAATGTGAGGGCAGAGGGACTATTGTGCCTCTTGAGGAACCGGTTATAGACCAGGGTAAAGAGCGACTCGCTCATATACGCTGCTGGCAGGATGCCGCTCTGGACAGAGAGATAGTACTGAGCAGCTTCGTCAGTGATAGCGCGTGCCCCACCCAGCAGGTTGGTGGCTGATGTGGTCGCCAGGTCTCTTGTTTGCCAGTAGTCGACAACGGCTGCATACCTGGAACGGGCCCCCTGCCAGCGTGTCCGCGAAGTCCGCAGCAGGCGGGCCGCGGCTCCTACAAGGCGCGGCATCCTGAGAATGAACTTTGCATTCTGCGTAGGCGTCAAGCCGAAGTCATAGTAGCCGTACCCGTTGATCGTGGTCAACATGTCATCAGAAACCATGCCACTCATCCCCATGTCTTCTGCCAGCGTACCCATGGCACTGGCCCACGCTGGGAGTCCGAGCGTGGCGAACAACGGGGAGAGCGGATCTGGTAGCAGTTCTATCACGCTCGCACGTATATAGCGCCCTTTTGGCCTGGGGAGTTTCCATGTGTCTGCTGCGGCTCCATGAGGTTCAGCAGTTGGTTCGGGCAGGGCGGTGATTGGGCGAGCCTGGACAATGAAGATGCGGGAAGCCGCTATCGCCCACTCGATATCCATAGGTCGGCCGTAAAGCGTCTCGATCCGCGCTCCGATGTGGGCTAGTTCAGTAATCTGCGCGGGACTGAGCACCGCCTGTTTGCGCTGCTCGGCTGGCACCGGTTCCTCGCGTGTGCCCTCAGTTGTGCACACGGTCATGACGTCCTTCTCAGTGATCTCCTGTTTGGTGATCGCCCCGTTTACCTTATCAACCACAACGGTATCGGGCGTGACCTGCCCGCCGACAATGGCCTCACCCAGTCCCCAGGCAGCGTTGATCATCACCTGGTCGCGTACACCTGTCAGTGGATTGGCGGTGAAGAGGATGCCTGCTGCATCAGCGGGCACCAGTGCCTGTACCACTACTGCCAGGCTCACATCCTCTTGCGCGATGTTATGACGAGCACGGTAGCCAATCGCCCGCGCTGTCCAGAGCGAAGCCCAGCAGCGTTTGACGGCATCGAGGACCATCGCTTCGCCGTGCATGTTGAGATACGTCTCCTGCTGACCGGCAAACGACATCTCAGGCAGGTCTTCAGCAGTGGCTGAGGAGCGCACCGCGACGGGCAGGTCGCCTTCACCAAGCTCCGCATACGCCTGACGGACCGCTCCGGCGATCTCCTCCGGGATCGTTCCTTGAGCGAAGATCGCCCTGATGGAAGCAGAAGCGTTTTCGAGCCCGGCGGGATCATCAGCGCTGACAACAGACACAGCCGCCAGGATCGTCCCTTGTAATGCATTAGCGTCCACGAAGCGTCGATAGGCAGCGGTCGTGACGTGAAAGCCGGAGGGGACAGGCAGGCCAGCCGCCGCCATACGTGCCAGCGAAGCGCCTTTCCCCCCCACTTGCGAAAGTCGAGCAGAGACATCATCCAGTGGCAAAATGAATGCGAGAGTCTTTTGCATGAGAGTGTACCTTTCTACACCATGGCGAAGTTCCGTCTCACATAATCGATGAGCTTCGACTCGTCGGCAGTTCGGGAATGGTAACCCCATAGGCGTGAACTTCAGCCTGTCATCCTGAGCGCGAGCTTTGGATCTCTCGCTGGGCCCAGCGCCGATCCAAAGCTCGCGCTCAGAGCCTGCGCCTCTCGAGAAGCGAAGGGATGACAGCCGTGCTGAAGTGAACGCCTATGATGGTAACCCAGTCCCTTCAGCTTGGCTTGCCTGTACCTGCTGCTGGCAAGCGGAGGGCAGGCAACACCTGGTCAAGCTCTTCTCGATATGGCTCCAACCAGGGTGGCAGCTCCAAATGGGTTCCCAGTTGCTCGACGGGCTCATCCACGGTGAAGCCAGGGGGATCGGTGGCGATCTCAAAGAGGATGCCTCCCGGCTCGCGAAAGTAAATGGAGTGGAAGTACTTGCGATCCATCACCGGCGTGACATTGAGGTCGAGACCAGCAAGGACCTCGCGCCAGGCTTGTTGGCGTTCATCGGTTGGCGTTCGCCAGGCCACATGATGGACTGTTCCACCAGCCACATGCCCGCGCCGCAGCCCTGGAGCACAGCGCACATCCACATACGCTCCCAGCCCTCCCTCACCGACTTCGTAGCGGAACACATTGTTTTCCTCGCTGAGGAGACGAAAGCCCAAGGTCTCGGTCAAGAGCCTGGCCGTCCGCTCGTAGCCATCCTCCGACAGGGTGACGGTGTGTATACCACGAATCGCATGTTCGGCAGGCACGGATCCCTCTTTCCAGGCTGGACGCAGCTCGGCCTGCTGGTGAGCGACCAGTTCAAGGGCGAGCCCATCTGGGTCTTGCAAGGAAAGGACGGTTTCGTCAAAACGCGACACGGGTCGTGTGGAGGAGACCCCTCGTTGGCTCAGGCGCTCGATCCAATAGTCCAGTGACGCTTGAGGAATGGAGAAGGACGTCACTGTCACTTGCCCTGTTCCCTGCCGCCCCTTTGGCACGCCCGGCCAGGCAAAGAACGTCAGCAAGGTGCCAGGATGACCCTGCTCATCTCCATAATACAGGTGGTAGGAGCGTGGGTCGTCAAAGTTCACCGTTAGTTTTACCAGCCGCAGACCCAGCACACCGGTGTAGAAATCGACATTACGCTGCGGGTCGCCGGCAATCGCCGTCACATGATGAATGCCGAGAATATCTTGACTCATTGTCGGTCTCCTTTTGCTCCTTCTTGATACAGAGCATGTATATTGAGAACATGGCTCTCAATTCCCTGAAGGAATTCCTCTCCTTAATAAATATAAGAGGGTCTGACAATACTTCGTGTAAGAGCGGAAGCTCTGAGCTTGGATAAGCTTGTAAAGCTTCAACACTATCACCATAACGTTGATAGGTACCAGTCGTCTGTGATAGTTGCGAATACTACCTTTTGGCTAAAGGCGTAACTAAGTCTTCTTCTATCACGTTATATATACCATGATAGTTAAGTGTGTTTGAGGTAAATACCTGTCTATGTCTTTGCAAAATAAAACATATCAACCCCAATCATGGGGGCGTTATCCTAAAGTTGAACATGCGCAGGTGCAGTCTGTCTACTGGCGTAGTGAACTGCCCGACTTCTCGCGCTTTGAGCAATCCTTGCTGCCATATGCCTATGGGCGTAGCTATGGTGATAGTTGTCTCAATGAAGGTGGGGTTTCTCTTGATGTCAGCCACCTGAACCGTTTCATCTCTTTTGATGAAGAGCAAGGACTTTTATGCTGTGAAGCTGGAGTTTCACTGGCAGATGTCCTTGAACTGATTGTGCCGCGTGGCTGGTTTATTCCCGTCTCGCCGGGGACGAAATTTGTCTCGGTGGGTGGTGCTATCGCCAATGATGTGCATGGCAAAAATCATCACCGGGCTGGCACCTTTGGCTGCCATGTGACTCGCTTTGAACTCTTGCGCTCCAATGGAGAGCGTTTTCTCTGCTCGCCTACTGAAAATACAGAGCTTTTCCAGGCTACTATTGGTGGATTGGGTCTGACCGGCGTGATTTTGTGGGCCGAATTTCGTCTTAAGCCTATTGTCAACCCTTTCATTGATATGGAGCGTATTCAATTTGGTTCGCTCGAAGAATTTCTCCAGATTTCAGCCGAAACTGATAAGAGATACGAGTACACCATGTCGTGGGTGGATATTCTGATCGGTGGTAAAGAGTTGTGCCGGGGCATTTTCATGTGCGGCAACAACGATCAGTCGCGGGAACGAGCGAGCAAGAAGGTGAGTAAGAAGTTGTCCCTCGCTGTCCCATTTGACTTACCGTCTTTTACGCTGAATACATTCACGGTCAAGGCATTTAACGAGCTGTATTATCACACGCAATTGCACAAACGTATCCGCAAGGTTGTGCCTTACGAACCGTTCTTTTATCCACTTGACTCAATTCATGAATGGAACCGCATGTATGGCAAACGTGGCTTCTTGCAATACCAGTTCGTTGTGCCATTTGAAGATGACTTTGAAGCTATGCGTGAGATTCTGGGACGTATTCGTCGTTCGGGCGAGGGCTCATTCCTGACAGTATTGAAAACTTTTGGCAACATGCAATCGCCCGGCATGCTCTCGTTCCCCAGACCTGGTGTGACGCTGGCTCTGGACTTTGCTTACGGTGGCGAGAAGACTCTGCGCTTGCTTGATGAACTGGATGCCATTGTACGCCAGAGTAGTGGTGCTGTTTATCCGGCCAAAGATGCGCGGATGAGCCCTGAAAACTTCCAGGCATTTTTCCCACGCTGGCAAGAGTTCGCCCGCTATATTGATCCCCACTTCTCCTCCAGTTTCTGGCGGCGGGTGAGTTTTTCTGAGAAATTGGTAACTGTGTAAATGAGAGTATTGATGATAGGGGCGACCTCTGCCATTGCCCACGAAACCGCCAAATGTTTTGCGCAGGATGGAGCCGAATTGTTTCTTGTTGCTCGCTCTGCAGAGAAACTGAAAGTTATTGGTGACGATCTCAAGGTACGCGGTGCGAAACGCATCGAAACCTTCGTGCTGGATGTGAACGATTTTGACCGCCATCAGGAGATGATTGTGGCAGCCATTACCAGCCTGAATGGCCTGGACATGGTGCTGATCGCACACGGCACACTTGCCGATCAGGAGAAATGCCAGAGAAGTGTCGCCGAAACCCTGCAGGAATTTACCACGAACTGTACCAGCGTCATCTCGCTTCTGACCATCCTGGCCGACTATTTTGAACAACAGCAACGTGGCTGTATCGCTGTGATCTCATCGGCTGCAGGCGATCGGGGACGCCAGAGTAACTATGTTTACGGTGCCGCGAAAGGTGCTGTCAGTATCTTTCTGGGAGGGTTGCGTAACCGGTTGAGTAAGTCCGGCGTGGCGGTGGTCACACTAAAGCCTGGCTTTGTGGATACGCCAATGACGGCCACTCTTAAGAAAGGGCCGTTGTTCGCCAGTGCCAGTGTTGTCGGCAAGGGCGTTTATGCAGCCATGAAGAGCTGTAAAGAGGTGGTCTATCTGCCCTGGTTCTGGCGGTATATCATGTTGATTATTAAGAGTATTCCAGAGCCTGTCTTTAAGAAGATGTCTTTGTGATCGATGCCGCGTCCCTACGGGGCTTTCTCGCGTTGTCTCAATGCCTCGTATAAGGCAATGCTACCGGCAACTGCGGCATTCAGAGAGTTGATGTGGCCGCGCATGGGGAGTTTGATGAGCAGGTCGCAATGCTCACGTACTAAGCGGCTGATGCCTTTGCCTTCGTTGCCGACGACAAGGGCAAGTGGGCCGGTTAAATCGGCTCGCTGGTATTCTGTTTGAGCCTCCTCTGCCAGGCCGATTACCCACATATTGTGTTTTTTGAGGAAGTCAATCGTGCGTGTCAGATTGGTCTCCTGAGCAATGAGCAGGTGTTCTGTAGCACCTGCCGATGTTTTGACAACGGTGGCGTTGACTTCTGCGGCACGATGCTGTGGCAAAATGACGCCGTGAACCCCGACGGCCTCGGCTGTACGTAGCAACGAACCGAGGTTATTGACATCCTGGATAGCGTCAAGAATGAGTAAAAATGGCGGCTCTTGTTGTTGTTCGGCATAAGCCAGAATCTGCTCAAGGGTAGCATAGGTACGTGCTTCGACGAGGGCAATGCAGCCTTGATGCACGGCTCTATGACTGAGCTGGTCAAGGCGAGAACGCGGCACGATTTCAATAGGAATGTGCTGCTTTTCCGCCACTTGGAGGATGGCGGCGAGAGCTGGAGCTTCACGCAGCCCTTCAGCTAGCAGGAGTCGTTTAACGGGTCGTTGAGCATGCAATGTTTCTAAAACGGGGTTGCGTCCCCAAATATATTCAGGCATAAAACCTCTCGCACAGTTTGAAGTTGTACGTGTGAGTATAGCATATTCTGTTTTATTTGCATAAATTAATTGAAAGAAGGGGCCGGGTGTCCGTCAACTTTTTGCACAGCGCCGTCCGGCCCCCATGACGCCCGCAAGGGGCGTCACTACTCTACTCCGGCTTCGCAAGACGAGGCATGTGTCTATAGTAGTGACGCCCCTTGCGGGCGTCATGGGGGCTTCCTTGAGATGTCTCGGCCCCTTCTTGAGTGGTGCGGAAAAAAACCTACTTACTTGATGAACGTACTTACCACTGAATAAAGGTTACACCAGGTCCTGGACGGAAATGGACGTAGGTGATCTGGTAGGGGTTTGCTCCCCAGGCAGAGTTACTGGCAAGTACGCTTCCGTCGCCGTAGACCCGTTCTACGACAGCGACGTGTCCTAAGCCATAGGCCCCCTGTACCCATGGTTGCAAGTTAACAATAGATCCCCAACTTGGTCTGCTAGAAACCTGCCAGCCGAACTGGTGAGCACGTGCTGTCCACTCCCAGGCATCAGATTGGGTGCGCCAGGGGACATAGGCACCGTGGAGCTGGTGATAACGGTGATCCGCCCACCATGTACACCATGGGTAAGGGAACCAGTTGTAGGCTCCGGTAGGTGGCATCTTGCCAGTGTTTGGCTTTGCGGTTTGCTGTGTTGTATGTGCTACGTTATTCTGTGCATGAGCTGCCCTGATGGTTACTCCGAATGAGATAACACCGACCAGAAGTAGCAGCAGTACGATTACGAAATGGGATTTCACTACGAGACTGACAATTTTCGGTTGCTGGAACGTGCTCCAGACTTGTTTCTGAGATTGCATATCCTCTCTCTTTCAACATGAACAACCGCACCTTTTTGACTTGTCCCATTTCTTGCAGGCGAGCACGAGCAACCGCATGCAGTATATAGGGGACTGTCGAATATATTAACATAAATAATGTGACATACAATGAAATACGATGAAACATAGGAATAATTGGCTATATAAGAACTATGGAGAATGTACATACAAAGAGAGAATTTGGTTTATGTGGGTTCTCGGAAAGGTTACATAAAAGTTGGGCTTGAAGATTATGTAGAGGTAAATAGTAATGATTATTGGCATGAGAAGCCGCAGTTGTAAAGTTGCAAAGCGTGTGCTAGCTAGAGATAATGCATAAAATGTGAATAACGTTGAAAAAGGGTGATCACGAGTTTGAGAAGAGGCCATAGACCAGTTCGCGTACCGGGGCGAAGCTGAGGCGGTGGTGTGGTGTGATGCCGTGTATCTGGAGAGCTGCCAGGTGGGCGGGGGTACCGTAGCCTTTGTGCTGGTTAAAACCATAGGCAGGGTATTGTTCATGAAGTTCGAGCATGAGGCGGTCGCGGGTGACTTTGGCGATGATGGAGGCGGCGGCGATTGAGAGGCAACGGGCATCGCCTTTAATGATAGAGCGTTGGGGCAGAGGAACATCGGGGAGCAGGAGGGCATCAAGGAGAAGAGCTTGGGGGGGAGTGAGAAGTTGAGTAAGTGCAGAGCGCATGGCATATTTGGTGGCTTGCAGGATGTTGCGCTCATCGATTAAGGCGACTGAGCCGATTCCCACTCCAACAGCGAGGGCATGCTGCATGATCGTGTCATACAAGCGTTCGCGGGCCAATGCTGTAAGCTGTTTGGAGTCACGCACGCCTGCAAAGGGTGCGGCTGGGTCCTCGCTGTGCAGAGGGAGGATGACAGCAGCAGCTACAACCGGCCCGGCGAGGCAGCCACGTCCGGCTTCATCAAGTCCAGCTACAAAGGAATAGCCCTGTTGTAACAGGGCCATTTCTTCTACTAGTGTTGGATAGAGTGAGTTATTCGTTGGCACTAGTCGAGTTAGTTGTCGTATTCTCGTTCGCGGTTGTGGAGGCTGTATTCTTTGTGCTGGCAGTTCTTGCAGTGCGAGCAGCTTCCTTGGCGGCAGCTTCTTTGGCGGTCATGGGACGCAGTTCTTTCAAACGTGCTGCCTTACCGGTCAAGCCGCGTAGATAGTAGAGTTGTTTGCGACGTACACGAGCATGTCGGAGTACTTCGATTTTCTCAAGGCGTGGTGAGTGGAGCAAAAATGTGCGTTCGACACCCACGCCATGGGTGATACGACGAACGGTAAAATTGCGATTGACGCTACCGCCGCGTAGGCGCATGACCACGCCTTCAAATGGCTGTAGGCGTTCGCGGTTGCCTTCAACGACTTTTACTTGCAGGCGTACGGTGTCGCCTGATTGAATTTCTGGTACATCTTTCCGTAACTGAGCATTTTCGACAGCGGCCAGTAACGCCCGTCCGGCTGGCTTCGTTATAACTGATTTGTCGGCCATCCTTCTACACCTCCTGTGCGCGTTCTGCTCAGCTGAAGTAAAAATACTAGAATGCTAGCGGAGCATGAGGCGCGAAAAACCTACTTTGCATTCAACTGCTTCATCAAGCGTGATTTGCGACGAGCAGCGTTGTTACGATGAATAACACCTTTTTTGGCAGCGCGGTCTAATTCGCTAGCTGCGAGACGCACAGCTTCTTGTGCATCTTCTACACTGGCATTGCCAGAAATTGCCTGACGTGCCTTGGTTACCTGTGTTCTCACAAGTGATTTGATACTGCGATTGTGCAAGCGGCGTTTTTGCTCCTGTCGCATGCGCTTTTCCGCAGAGGGGTTATTGGGCATATGACTACAATTCCTCCCCGAAACGTCTGTTTATGTGTTTTTCTATACTGCACATGGGTAAATCTACAAAAAATGCCGACGGTACGTCGGGCGTGATTGCTCATGGATTATAGCAGAAAATGGCTTGTGCTGTCAAATGAAACGAGACTTTTGGGTACTGCTTGTTTGTTCTCAGAGAGAAGGCGTCGCGCAAGTGCAACAGCCTGTTGAAAAACTCCCTTGCAGAGTTTATCAGTAAGAAACGATACGCTTCACCTCGCTCTTTGGTGCAAACTCCCTCTTGAAGCTGGAAGGCTGAAGGAAGCAGTACACCATGCTTCTCGAAGGTTCAAAGAGCAAGTCATGCCCTCTTCGTTGCACATGCTCCCTCTCAGGTACTCTCCTGCGTTCTGATGCTTCCAATTTTGCCAAAAGGTGATTGAAGCCAGTATCACTTGGTTAGTGCAATACTTTGGATGGAGTGATTGTCTGGAAGTGAATGATGACATCAAACCACTGCTGCAACGAGCCGGAAGAGAGAAGACCAAGCTGCTCTCCACCAAAACCAATAGATATGAGCCTGCGAGGTCCCTGCATCCAGGCAGTCACCGGCCCGGCTGGAACCTGGCGAAGATCGAGAATATAGCGCGGGATACCGACACTCCCCAGGGTGTAGTTGTAGGTGTCTGTGGCCGGAGTCGGCAGGGTGAGGGTTGTGTATGAACCTCCCGGGAAGATGGAACATGTCCCTTGATAAAAGCTTGTCCCAATGGGACGGTAGCTCTGCTGGTACCACTCGCGTAAGAAGGCGCCCATATTCTCTGGATGAGGCCCGTAGCGATTATAGGATGGATCGTTGGCGATGTGGGCATTATGTGCCCATAGCACCATCTTGACATGGCCTCCTCCCTGATCGTGGAGCCAGGCCACATTTTCTGCCATATACTCATCCCGCTGGAAAAACCCTGGTCCTCCCGAGAGCCAATTATTCGGATAGCCTTGAACGATGGTAAACTGCACAATGACGCGTGCAATATGGAGTGCCAGGGCAAACGCTTGCGGAGAAGAACGGCGCTCATAGACTGTTTGGTGAGTCTTGAGGAGGTTGTACACCTTCTGGGCAGTGGTTCGGTTTTGCTCCTTCATGGCCTGGGAGAGGCCAGAGGAGTAGGAGAGTGCATAACTTCTCACGTCGTCGTACACGTCGATGCCAGCGTACCATGCCTGGACCTGGGCGCTTTGCTGTGGATCGACCGACTGGATATACGTCAGCACATCTTGAAAGGCTGCTGGCGTGAGATCGGTGCAGTCAATCCCGGCGAAATGGACTTTCGTGGTATGGCTTGGATTGGCATTGTAGGCACGCATCCATTCAATCAGGTCCAGGACTTCTTGCGTCTGCCAGGACAAGAAGGGTTCGTTCAGGAGCAAGGCCCTGGCACTGCCTCTCCCCGTCATGACGTAGGTGTCGATCAGACGCGAGACATCCCAGCCATTTTCGATGGCGAAGGTGGTAAAGCCCATTTCGTTGACCAGAAATTCCAGGATGCGGTGTTTCATGGTGAAGAACTCGTGCGTTCCATGCGTGGCCTCGCCCAGACCAACAATAGTGGCATTGCCCACGATCTGCTTTAAGGGTTGTAAGTCAACATCTGAGCCACCAGGCGCGGCAGTTTTGAAAGGGATGGCGTGTTGCTGGATCCAGGTCTCCACTGAGCCAAGTGTGTGAGATGGTGCTTTCGGTGTTGGAACTGCCTGATTGCAGCTCACAAAAGTAGCGTCCAGGCTGAGCACGAGGAGGAGATGAAAACAAAATGGGAACAATGTTCTTTTGCTCATAGGATGTCTTCACATCTCCGGAACGGGGGACAGGAAGCTGCAACGAACCTAACCACGTTTCCAAGCGCGAGAGAGTCTGGGAGCAATTGTGCCAAGCATGACGAGTGCAAGTGCCTCTTGCATGAGGTTCACCTCCTCTTTCCTGAAGAAGGACTACCGTGAAGCTTTGCATCTGCTGTTGCATCTTGGAGCCGAGCAGTACAGGATGATTGCATCTCTCATTACTAAGGCAAGGTTCAATGTACGTGCAATCAACTGTGACAGTCTGGACAGTCCAAAAACAATTTCCACTGTGCTTAGTACGATGCGGGTAGTAAATGAGTTTCATGAAACTGTCACGTGCATTTGGACCCTGTCTAAAGACGATGAGGGCCTGGACTTTTAGGTGACGGACTTTGAGTCCGTTCCAGCAGACTTTCTTGAGAGCTACAGAAGCGAGTGTGCTAGGCGTCGCACCACAGTGCAGTCAGTTGAACAACAGGAGAAAAGGTGGTAAGTAATAAGGTGAAGTATCGTTGTGTGAATGGGAAAGGCTACGACCATGATGGGAAGCAAGGAGCGGCACTTTGCCCCGCTCATCAATGTGTCCCTTGAGGACTTGGTTCCGGCGGATCACTTCTATCGCCATTTGGAGCGAACACTCGATTTGTCGTTTGTGCGAGAGTTCGTGCAAGAGACCTATGCAGGCAAAGGTCGTCCCTCGATTGACCCCATTGTCTTCTTCAAACTGCAACTGGTCATGTTTTTTGAGGACATCCGCTCCGAGCGCCTCCTCATGCGACATGCAGCAGATCGACTCAGCGTTCGCTGGTATCTGGGGTATGATCTCAACGAACCGCTTCCCGATCATTCGAGCTTAACGCGTATCCGGACGCGCTATGGCGTGGAAGTCTTTCGTCGTTTCTTTGAGAAGATTGTCGAGCAGTGTCAGCAGGCAGGCTTGGTTTGGGGGAGGGAACTGTACTTCGACGGCACCAAGGTGGCAGCCAATGCGGGAAAGGAGTCGCTCAAGCCTCGCTTTTTTATCGAAGCGCACCTGGAGAGTCTCTTTGGTGAAGCTGGCGAGGAACCAGCCCAGAGCACTGTGCAGGAGAGCCTCCCACAAGAAAAAGCCAGCAGTGATGCTCATGAGCAGGGGGAACGACCGGCTCCCGTGCCACTGGCGACCTCGCTCTCGCCGCAAGCGCGTGAGGAACTGAGTCAGCAGAATGCCGCACGCCACGACTGGATCGAGCAGTTGGGAGCGCAAAATCGCAGCGTCATTGGTCGCGGCTATCAGCGCATGGCTGATCTGCAAGTGAGCACGACCGACCCGGATGCAACGCTCATGCTGACAAAGAATGGAGTGGATCTGGGCTATCATACGCACTATGTCGTCGATGGCGGCAAATCGCGCATCATCTTGAACGTCCTGGTGGCGCCCTCAGAAGTGATGGACAATCAACCGATGCTCGACCTGCTCTGGCGCACCCGCTTCCGCTGGAAGCTGTGGCCGCGGCAAGCGACCGGTGACCGCAAGTACGGCACGGAAGAAAACCTTGTCGCCATCGAAAGTCAACACATCCGTGCCTACATTCCCCTTCCCGATATGGATCACCGGACCGAGTTCTTTAGCGCTCAGCAGTTTCAGTACGACGCCGAGCGTGATATCTACGTCTGTCCTGCTGGCAAAGAACTGCACTTTGATCGGCCTCATTCGACCGAAAGGTCGCTACGCTATCGAGCGCGTGCCAAAGATTGCAATCACTGTCCGCTGAAAGCCCAATGTACCACGAGCAAACAGGGGCGCAGCCTTTGTCGCAGTGTGGATGAGGCGTGTTTGGATCGGGTCCGGGCCTACCAGCCTACCGAAGCCTACAAGAAGGCTTTGCGCAAGCGTCAAGTCTGGGTAGAGCCCTTATTCGCGGAAGCCAAAGACTGGCACGGCATGCGGCGCTTCCGCTTACGCCGACTCTGGCGCGTCAACTGTGAAGCTCTCATGATCGCCGCTGGGCAAAATCTCAAACGCCTACTCAAAAAGCGCGGCTGGGGGCGGCGTCCGTTTCCAGCAGAGGCGGGAGGTGTGGTGGCTCCTCCAGACTGGGAGGAGGATGAAATACACAGAAAGGACACACCGAAAAGAAAAAGAGCCTGGGTCTCCGTGGCATGCCTCGTCTCATTGGGCACCACAAGGACATGGCCTGCTGCACAGATCAGCACGTTTTCTCATTCTATCTTTATTCAAGTTTATTCCCACATCTTTTACTATGTATTCTTCTTCGTTTCACTTTCTGCTCTTTTCCCCTGCTGCATCCGCTCAATGAGAGCCAGAGAAGAGAACCACTTCTCAGTCAAGCTTCATCCTCCCCTAATAAGCTCTGCAATGAGTTTTTCAACAGGCTGCACCGTTGTGCGACGCTTGAAAAGGCTTGCCTACCCACGCTGATTGCTTCTTGTAGAAAAGGGGTAAAGAAAGTACTCCAATGTGCCGATACTCTCTAAGGGAAGGGAAATCTCAGGAGTGTTTATGAAACCCGTACTACATTGGCGTGGTGCGGGTATCGTCTTTTTTGGCTAGGACGACCTCTCCCCCGAAATTTTTTCCTCTAAAATTACTCTCGTTTCTGCGCTTTGAAATTCCTAACCGACCAGAAAAAAAGAGGTATGCGGAAACGCTTGTCTTTTGGAGCTTCTCAGGCTATACTCTAGGCAGAGCCGTCTCAATGACCAAAGCTTCTCGTTCGAGATTGAAACCAGGGATTATTAGGATATAACGGCCAGGATATTCCTTGTCTCAATGACCAAAGCTTCTCGTTCGAGATTGAAACGTGGTCGAGGGACGCCTGACCATGAGAGAGTACAGGGGCTAAATGGACTGGGAAGCCCGTGCGCGTGGGGAACAGGAACGGACAGCGGTAGCGTTGGGCACGGTAGCCATTGGTATGACGGAACTGGTAGGTGGGGTGCATGCGTAAGCCTGCTGGACAGCGCGGGGTGCAATCCCATGCTGAAACCACGCACGCCTTGAAGGGACTGTCTAAACGATACTAAGATAAGAGAAACGCGGCCTGAAACAAAAGAATAGCGATCTGCAACGGGAGCTTGCTGGATCGTCCTAGGTTGGATTATTGTAAAACGTCTAGAGCGCTCGTGAACCAACTGTACCTCTTGGGAAATCTTAGAGGATGTTGAAGAGAAAAACGAGAGAGGATACCGATGATGAGAGATACTCATTCTTTTGCTCTCCAAAGCACAGAAGGTTCTGCTGGTCTCGGTAGGAATCACTCTGCTGGCTTGGGTACGTCAAAGACCGTTTCACCGGCGCAAAACCGTTCCTGAGTGCGTTCCAGACAGCCCTCATTGGTGGGCTTGCAGCAGGAGCAGCATTCTTAAATCGCCCGGCTCATTACAGATGAGGCGATGCTGGAACTGAGCATGAGACGAGATTCTGGTGAGTGCAAATGCTTCAGAGGGTACCAACAAGAATTGTGCGAAAATATACGCTAAGCGGTGTGGTATTAAACCTCTCAAAAATTGCTCTTTGATTAGGTTGTCATTGCAATCTAAAAAATTTGGCAACCAGCGTAGTAGAATACTGAAGTTTTGTACCGCATCTGAATGAAAGATACCATTTCTAGCTTCTAAGCGTATATTTACGGACGAAACAGGGCGGTACCCTTTCAGGAAAGATGCGAGAGCGAAATTGTGCATTATTCTGCACGAAAGGAGGAAGGTACATATGCTCGGCACATTAAGCGAGGACCAGATCAATCAGGTTCTGATCTCCGAAGCGGTTGGACGAATTGGTTGCTACAGCGAAGGACAAATCTACGTCGTCCCGATTAGCTATGTCTACGATGGGAAGTGCATTTATGGGCATTCGACGGAGGGATTGAAATTGCGGATGATGCGTGCAAACCCCACTGTTTGCTTTGAAGTCGACCATATCAACACGATGGCAAACTGGCAGAGTGTCATCGCATGGGGGACATTTGAAGAACTCACCGGCGATGCAGCTCAACAAGGGATGCAGTTGCTCCTTGATCGGTTCCAGTCTCTGGCCAAGAGTGAAGTTGGTCCAGCTCCCTCTTTCCCGCAAGGAACCAGTTCTCATCGCATTGATATCGCTGGTCGAGCAGCAGTGATCTACTGTATTCGCCTCACGAAGAAGACGGGACGCTTCGAGTTGCGCTAGTTCCCTGCTCATTCGTTGATGCCTGGCGTTCGCTGGTCTCTCCTGGGAAGGAGTTCCAGCAAGCATTGATAGGAAGAACGACGGTCATCAACAGCTCTTTGGCCGTCCAGATATGATCTGGAGTCCTGCGACCATGGCGGGTGAACGTGCTTGCCAACGGTGCTGACCATGACCGGCTGGGAGATTCACCCGCAGCGTCTTCACTGGACGTGTCAGATTGGAGATTCAATCCTCCCAACTGGGCCTTGTACCAACGTTCGTGTCACCAGGTCTCGTTGAAGATGACTCACTCAATAATAATCCTTTAACTACTGATGAGTTTACCATACAATAAAAGTGGTGCAATTCATTTCGAACTCTCAGTGGCGCACTTGGCCAGCGAATGTACCAATTAGCCTCCGCGTCGCCATTTGTTCCAGCCTGTTGAAAAATCCCTCAAAGCAGATGTTCCAAAGCATGGCCTCATCCCTTTCCTTGACAGACCAGCTAGAATCAACTCAAGGAAGACGTCGGTTCAAGATCAGGGAAGAGGAGTCAGCTATGACAACCGATCCGTCTGGCATGCAGGAACCTGAGGAGGAGAAGTTCCATTTCTCCCCAGGCCAAAGCGTACGTATTGTTGAGGGTCCATTCACGGAATTTGTGGGGACGGTGAGCGAGAGTAACAGGCCACAGCAGAAAGTGACTGTGGTGATTTCCTACTGGGGCAAGCCGACACCCTTTGTCTTCGACTTCCATCAGGTCGAGAAAATCAACCCGTTTTGACGGTCGATATAGAGCAAGAGCGCTCAACTGGACTGCATGCGGGAAATTGGGGTCACTCCACATCGAGGAGCACTCAGTTGCTCGTAGCTTTTGTGTCATCTTCAAAAGCATCGTATGGAACAATGAGGGAAAAGGTGGTAGCTACTAGGGTGAGCTAGGTTTGTCTGAAAGGAAAGGTTACTGCTATGATGGGAACCAAAGCGCGTCTCTTCACGCCGATCACTGTGGTCTCGCTGGAGGACCTGGTGCCAGCTACGCATTTCTATCGTCACCTGGATCGCGTCCTGGATCTGCCCTTTGTGCGTGACCTCGTCAAAAAGACCTATGCTCATGGCGGTCGTCCCTCCATTGACCCAGTAGTCTTCTTCAAGCTGCAATTGGTGATGTTCTTTGAAGATATCCGCTCAGAGCGCTTGCTCATGCAGTTGGTGGCCGATAAACTCAGCGTGCGCTGGTATGTGGGATACAATCTCAATGAGCCGTTGCCTGATCATTTGAGCTTGACCCGTATCCGCGAGCGCTATGGGGTCGAGATCTTTCGTCGCTTTTTTGAAGCGATTGTCGAGCAATGTCAAGCCGCAGGGCTGGTGTGGGGCAAAGAGCTGTATTTCGATGGCACCAAAGTCCAAGCCAATGCTTCAGTGGACTCGCTCAAACCGCGCTTTTTTGTCGAGGCACATCTAGCTGATCTGTTCAGGACTCAGGTAGAAGGACTGCCAGAGGAGAGCGCTCAGCCAGCGCAGCAAACCGAAGGTCTCTCCACTGAGCCAGTTGAGCGGGAAGAGACACGTCTGCCGACGCCACTGCCAGTTTCACTTTCCCAGGAGGAACAGGAAGCACTTGCCTAGCACAATCAAGAGCGTCATGACTGGATCGAGCAGCTCGGAGCACAGATCGCAGTGTCACCCATCGCTGCTATCAACGCATGGCCGACCTGCGAGTGAGCACCACTGATCCCGATGCCACCCTCATGCTGACCAAGCACGGAGCGGATATGGGCTACCACACCCACTATGTCGTGGATGGCGGCAAAGCCCGAATTATCCTCAATGTCTTGGTGACCCCGTCGGAGGTGATGGACAATCAACCAATGCTCGACCTGCTCTGGCGCACGCGCTTCCGCTGGAAGCTGTGGCCCAGGCACGTGACCGGTGATCGCAAGTACGGTACGGAGGCCAATATTGCCGCGATTGAACGGGAGCATATCCACGCCTACATTCCCCTTCCCGATCACGACCACCGCACTGAATTTTTTAGTCCCGAGCGTTTCCGTTACGATGCGTGGCGCGATATCTACATCTGTCCAGCAGGCAAAGAACTGCACTTTGTGCAGGGGCAATCGACGGACCGACAACGGCGCTACCGGGCTTATGTTAAGGACTGTAACGCGTGCCCACTGAAAGCGCAGTGTACTACCAATAAGCAGGGACGTAGTCTGTGCCGCAGTGTGGATGAAGAGTATCTGGATCGGGTGCGTGCCTATCAACCGACCGAGGCGTACAAGAAAGCCCTGCGCAAGCGCAGTGTGTGGGTGGAACCACTCTTCGCAGAAGGCAAGGACTGGCATGGTATGCGACGGCTCCGCTTGCGTGAACTCAAGCGGGTCAATTGTGAAGCCTTGATGCGAGCGGCGGGACAAAATCTCAAGCGGTTGCTGAAAAAACGAGGAGGGAGGCATCGTCCGGGGCCAGCAGAGGCCATTTCTGCCTTCTTTTTGGCGGCTTTCGACTGGCTTGCCCACACTTTACGGCGTCGTGGTCTTTTTCCTTCCCGATTGGTTCAGATTACTCAAGAGTGATGAACACAATGCATCCCTCTCTCTTGATGAGTTTTTAACAGCATTTTTCAACAGGCTGTGCAACTTGCGCGACTCCTTCTCTCTGAGAACAAATGGCATGTTTCGTATTAATACAAGATGACTGCTGCTCCCCAGGGAATTTGTGTATAGAGCCATGCAATATCATTAGAGTTCATATTGATGCAGCCGTGACTTCCGTTACTATTGAAGCTATCCGTTCCTTGGGCGTCGTAGTGGGGGAAGTTGTCGCCGGGGCCGAAGTTGTCACGCCACCATGCGTCGTGGAAGAAGTAACCACCTTCGTGATACTCCATGGCATACTGGATAGGCGTCGGAGGGTACCAGAAGGCTGATCCGGGCGGCTCACTAGATTTGAACTGTGTGGGATGCTGGCGTAAGAAGATGTGCCAGAAGCCAGGAGGCGATGGCTTGAGATATTGTCCTGAAACAATGTAGAATGTATGCACGAGCTTGCCATTATTGTAGTAGCGCAATGTCTGCTCTAGGAGGGAGACGACCAGCACCTGACCAACATTGGAGCCATAGACACCATAATGTTTCATGAGTGCGATGTCGGTAGCATGTGGCTGGTTATAAGGGGTTTTGTCGTTATAGTCGGACTCCATCGCTTTCAGATTGAGCATGTTACCGTTGATGAGGTCGATAGCAGATTGGTAGTCATCGCTGGTCTGGGCAGATTGTACAGCGGTATCAGCATCTGAGCCAATACCTTGCGCATCATACTCATAATCCAGATTGTAGCTGCCACCATCTACCGGGTCGTGATACTGGTGCGTGTTGCCCCAATTAGTCACTTCAGTGTGGAACTGCTTGAGTAAGTAGTTGGCTTTGCCCTGAATTAGAGAGAATTGCAGCGAGGCCATATCATGATCGATTTGTGTGGAGACCTTGAGGTAGTCACTAAAAGACTGTGCCTGAGCAAGGGCGATTTGGTCGGTGTTGAGGTGTTGCTGGTATGTTGCTGTTGTCAGACCGTATAGTTTCATCTGCACAACATCTGCACTGAACTCTTGTAATTTGGCAGCTCCTACATAAGGAATAGCCTGGGTAGAGAAGTCAGTTGTGGCCTGTAGCTGGGTAGTCAGGAGGTCGATGAGCTGTGAATAACCTTCTGGCGTACTGGCATAACGAAAGGCTTGCAAGTCTTGTTGATATTCCTGTGTGAGGGCGGTAGTATCTAAGTGTGACGCCTTCAACTGCGTTATATCCTGTTGGAGAGCGACAAGGTTGCTGTATGCTGAACCCATTAAGTGTAAGGCAAGTGTAGCGCGTCGAGCATTATTGCTAACTTGTATGTAATCTTTAGGATATTGGGCTTTTGTCAATTGACTTTGGTATTGGGTGAACTGCCTGGCAAAAGTTTTAGCTTCAACGAAGTCCTGTGCTTGACGCTGGGCTAGGATGCTCTCCATGTTTTGCAGATCGAGTGCAGCCTGGTAGTCAAGTTGTTGGGTGATCTGGGTCTCTAGGCCTTGCACCTGTACTGCTAAAAGGTGATAACGTTGCGTGATGTTCGCATAGTAATCGGTTTGACCATTAAACAATGGGATGGGGGCAGTGGTATTGCTAAGCTGTGTTTCTTGCTGGATGATAGGCGTGAGTACGGTATTAGGTACGCCAATATTTTGCGCGTGAGCAATGGTTTTGTCAAGTATAGCCTTACTGTTGTCTGCCTGCTGCTGTGTTTGCGGATTGCCGCCGCAGGCACTTAGCAAAAGGGTCCCGAGCATCACTATGCAGGTTATAATTGTGCTACGATTGAGACGCCTGGGCGAAGAGAGAAAATGTGCCATAGTTATGGTGCCTCCTACAAGGTTTTAATATCAGCATAATAGATGGGCTAGATAATGAGATATATGTATAGAATAAGCGATAGCTTCTTAATAGTTATATCGCTTGGCTGTCATGGAAGTAACATAGTGGTACAGGTAGGTATGAACAAGAGGCTCAGCTATGCCACCGCATAGCTGAGCCTCTTGTTCATACCTACCTGGCTTTCTATTCAGGCCAATGCCTGCTCTAGATCCGCCAGTAAATCACTTATGTCCTCGATGCCGATGGAGAGGCGCAGGAGGGTATCAGTGAGGCCACGAGACTCACGAATATCCTTGGGAATGGAGCCGTGGGTCATAGAGGCAGGATGGCAGACGAGCGATTCGATACCACCGAGGCTTTCGGCCAGAGCGAAAACTTTAAAGCGGCGCACCATTTTGTCTACATCGGCATAGACGCCCTTAAACTGGAAAGAAACCATGCCGCCAAAGCCGCTCATCTGGCGTTTGGCTAGTTCGTAGTCAGGATGCGAGGAGAGGCCGGGATAGTAAACTTTCTCGACTCGTGGATGCTCGGCCAGGAAGTTTGCAACGGCGCGTGCATTCTCTTCATGCTGGCGCATCCGCACGGCCAGGGTTTTAATGCCACGCAGCGTTAGCCATGCATCGAAGGGGGCAGGGACACCACCGGCTGCATTTTGATAGAACTTGATGTCCTCATATATCTCTGTATTGTTCATGACCAGCGCACCCCCGATAACATCGCTGTGGCCGTTGATGTATTTGGTTGTGCTATGGATGACGATGTCGGCCCCCAGATGAAGAGGTTGCTGAAAGTAGGGGCTGGCGAAGGTGTTGTCAACGACAACTAAGAGATTGTGGCGGTGGGCAATTTCGGCCACTGCGGCAATGTCTACCAGACCTAGCAAAGGATTGGTGGGTGTTTCTAACCAGATAAGTTTGGTGTTTGGACGAATGGCCTTTTCATATGCGCCGATGTCACTTACCGGTACGTAGCTGGTCTCGACATGGTAACGACGCATGACGCGCTCAAAGATACGATAGCTGCCGCCATAGAGGTCATCGCAGGAAACGATATGATCGCCTGCACTGAGAAGGCTGAGAATGGCAGCTTCGGCGGCCATACCAGAGGCAAAGGCCAAGCCATACTGGCCATCTTCGAGGGCGGCTATACATTTTTCCAGAGCAGTACGCGTGGGGTTATGGGTACGTGAGTATTCGTAGCCTTTATGTTCGCCCAGTCCAGCCTGAGCGTATGTTGAGGTTTGAAAGATCGGGGTCATGATCGCACCGGTCGATGGATCCGGCTCCTGACCCGCATGAATAGCTTTGGTTGAGAATTTCATAGAACTCCGCCTCTGGAAACCCCCGTCATTCATGCGGGGGAGGAAAGAGGTGTTCCTTTCTTGGGGCAGGCAATGGGGTCTCCTGCCTGATACCTATAGCCATCACAGCGGTGAAGAGGCGTGCAGAAGCGATGGCTGATTCCCTGCACGACCCCATTTGGCGTGGTAATGTTAAAGGAGCCGGTGGTCCGTACAGCAACCCGTCCGACATACGTGCCGACATACTTTCCTCTGAGAACCTCTGCACGCACGAGATCGCCCGTTTGGAAGCCCTTCACGCGCTTGGCTTGTTTGGGGCCTGTTCGTGGGAAGCCATACTTGTCCATGCGGCACATTTGCCTGCACCCATGGCCTGTCGCCGTGATGAGCAGTGGTACGACCCCCGGGGTCAAGAGACACGGCGGGGTACTCTTGCCGACGCAAGCGGCATCAATCCAGTGGGCTTTGTCGAGTCCTTGTGAGAGACGATTGAACTTGGTGAGTCCGCCGCTGCCACAGGGCGAGGATACGCGCTACGCCATCGGGCTTGTTTGCCAGAAACTCTTGAATATCCTTCGTGCCTTTGGCGAGATTGCATGGCTCACAGGCGAGCGTGAGATTGCTGACGCGATCTGTGCCGCCCTTGCCCCTGGGATGAATATGCTCAATTTGCAGAGGCACATCGGTTGCACCACAATAAGCACACTTGCGCTGCCACTTCTCTAATAAGTATTCACGCAGCTCATATCCTGCCAAGGTACCTTGTTGATATTGCACACCGCTAATCTCCGGTTTGTCCATCTGTTGCAGGTCAAACTTGACGAGTTCCTGAGTGATGGCGGTGATAGGGCACAGTCGAAGAAGACGCTTGACCTGCGTGAGGATGTTGGCAAGACGACTCTCAAGAGAGGGTGGCAGCCATCCCTTCTTCTTGTTGTGTCGGTTGTCAAAACGGCTCTGGCGATAGCGCGTGTGTCGCGCCCGTCGGCTATGTCGGATGGCTCGTCGGGCCTGCAAACGTTCTTTGATGGCAGAACCGCGATGAGTGAGTTCGGCGGCAAAGACGACTTCACCTGATGTCGAGTTGACGATTGCCATACCCGTGGTTTTGCTGCCTGGGTCAAGCTTGAGACGGAGCGGTTCGAGCTTGGGATGCTCGACTGTCACTTTCAAGATGATGGTGAAGGGGTAGCGTTTGAAGACAGCGGCTTGTCCTGATGAGAGCAGCAGACGCGCTCTCCCAGGATGGACAGGGTTCAAGGCTTGTTTGTGGGTATCTAAGACGAAAACGTTGCTCATGTGAGCCTCCCTTGCGGGGTAATGGTGGCCTCGTCAAGGTTCAGGAAAGGTTTGACGTGCAGAACACTGGGTTAACCCGTAGCCCTGTTTAATCCTGCACCGTAGAGGTCGGAGCTGGCCGCGCACCCCGACGTACCTAATTTCTTTCCGAACGGAGCCGGTTGCCCGGCTGAGACTGGTCAGGTTCGGGCCTGTTTGCACAAGCCCCCGTCATTTATGCGGGGGTTCCTGACATATTGGACGCTCCTTTCAGTTGCACTCGTTTCTGCTGGGCTCCTCCCAGTCAGAGTCTCTCTAGAGTATCTCAGAAAGAGGCTGCTTTTGTCTACCTTTTAAGAATTTATTAATTATACTGAATCCTTAACCTAATCTCCTTAGTTCATAGTGCCGAATGAATTCTGTAGGAAGAGTATTCGACTAAAGAACATCGACTGAGGAGATTTTATGGAAAAGGTACTACGCGGTATTCTCTTTACAACACCGGTTGCCCGCTTACTGGCGTTTCTTGCTCTACTCTACACGTTCTATTATCTGTACTGGCGTACACAGTACAGTCTGAATCTGGATGCGCTCTGGTTTGCGCTGCCCCTCTTACTGGCTGAGATGCATGGTACGGTCAACTTCATATTGTTTGTGTTTATGACATGGGATGTGAGGCCGGTTCCGCACGCGCAGGCTCCCCGTGGGCGTACTGTTGATATCTTCATTCCTACCTATAATGAAGACCTCTCCATTTTGCGTATGACGATACTGGGCGCATTGAATGTGCGCTATCCACATGAGACATGGGTGCTGGATGATGGACGTCGTCCTGCTCTTCGTGAACTTTGTGAAACGATGGGTGTACACTATCTCACAAGGCCAGATAACAAGCATCATAAGGCGGGAAACATCAATGCAGCCTTATCGCAAAGCAATGGAGAATTTATTGCCATCTTCGATGCAGATCAGGTTCCACTGGCCGATTTTATCGATCATACCCTTGGATACTTTGTTGATGAGAAGGTTGCTTTTGTCCAGACTCCACAGGAATTTTATAATCTGGACTCTGTACAGCATAAGACAAATTGGCAGGAAGGGCAGATCTGGCACGAACAATCACTCTTCTACAATGTCATTCAGCCAGGGAAGAATCGCTGGAATTCGGCCTTCTGGTGCGGCTCCAATTCGATTATGCGACGTTCGGCCTTGTTGTCTGTTGGGGGAATAGCAACCGAAACCGTAACCGAAGATATTCATACCTCCTTGCGCGTACATGCTGCCGGTTGGAAGTCCATTTACCATGATGAACTCCTTTCGATGGGATTAGCACCCCAGGATTTTCTGGCTTTCACAGTGCAACGGCTACGCTGGGCTCAAGGGGCTATGCAAGTGTTGCGTCGAGAGAATCCGCTCTTTAAAAAAGGCCTTACAGTTGCTCAACGGAGCAACTACATTTCCTCAATGATTACATACTTTGAGTCTTTCCAGCGTCTAATCTATACCCTTGCTCCATCGATTGTCCTCTTCACTGCTGTTCTGCCTATTCATGCGGGAGTACTGGCATTCACACTGCGCTTTATTCCCTACTTTGCTTTAGGCATACTTACCAACATTGCTCTAGGCAAGGGTCACTTTAGACCCTTTGATACGGAGCGGTATAACCTGCTCAAAATGGCAACATTTATTCAAGCATCACTGGCATTGATTGGACTGGAACCCAAATCGTTTAAGGTGACGCCGAAGTCATCCAGTAAAGGCTTTAGTGCTACGACACAACTTGTTGGGCCTTATTATGCTCTGGTAGCGATCCTGGTAGTGAGTATGATTATTGGTGGGCTGCGTCTGGCAGGTCTCTTTGGTAATATCGGAAGCGATGCTGCGGCATTAGCGATATCAGAAGGTTGGGCATTGTATAACCTGTGCATCATTATAGGCGGCATACGCTCTGCTCTTCAACATGTAACACGTCGCAATACCTATCGCTTCCCCATGCGGGTGCCCGTGACGGTGTATACAGGGAACCGTACACTGACCGGTATCACGGCGAATATGCATGAGCAAGGGCTGGCCCTTTTGCTCAGTGAGCCATTACCCGAGGCGGAAAATGTTCGGCTGGCAATGCATTTGCCACAAAAAACGGTTGAAGGTACACTGATTGTGCGCTCAAGCTATCCCAGTAATGAGCAGAACGACAGAAGTCTATGGTGCAGTGGCGGACCATTTGCACCAGATACATCGTTAGCAGCAGATGAGATTAATGAATTTCTGATTAGTATTATGCCACATCAGATGCAGCCGCTTAGTGATATGAGTCCATCAATACAGCTAGCTGGCGTTTAGATGTTTATACTGGTAATTCGGGTGGAACTTGACAATAATATGGGGGCATGATAAAAAATGTAATGGAGTATTCGCAAATATCCTTTATTATCGCTGATGCTGGAAAGATATAGAGGAATGAGATCTATCTTCCACTTATTTTTCCTGTGTTAGGAGGAGCTATTGCATGGCTGGACACAATGACCTGGATAAGGAGATGAAGCCAGGAGCAGTGGAAGATGCGATGTACGATTATGATGTTGTAGTGATCGGAGGTGGCCCTGCGGGCTCTACAGTGGCAACATTGTTATCCCAGTGGGGGCGCCGTGTCCTGCTGCTGGAGAAGGAGCACTTTCCCCGGCACCATATAGGAGAGTCGCTTCTGCCGGTCGCATCGCGTGTTATGCAGCGGCTCGGAGTGTTGGATAAAGTTGAGCGGGCGAATTTCGTCCATAAACTGGGAGCTACGTATGTATGGGGCAAAACGCGGCAGCCATGGACGATCTCTTTTTCCGAGATGATCGATGATACCATCCATGCCTACCAGGTAGAAAGGGCTCGCTTTGACACGCTTCTCCTTGAACATAGCCGCGAGTGCGGAGCGCGGGTGCAGGAGGGTTGTAGGGTTACCGAGATGTTGCATGAAGACGGGCGGGCCACAGGCGTGAGATACCTGGACGAAGCGGGTGTCTTGCATACGGTGAGCAGTCAGTTCTGTGTGGATGCTTCCGGCCAAGGCGCTCTCATTGGCCGCTCCATGCGGTTTCGCAGATTCAACCGGCCGCTGCGCAATATCGCATTATACGCTTATTTTCGTGGTGGAAAGCCACTTATAGAGTTTGTTCATGATCTTTCACCCCAAAGTCAGGGAAATATCTTTGTGGTGGCAGTCGATATTGGTTGGATCTGGTATATCCCGTTGGGAGATACGTTATTTAGTGTCGGGGTGGTGACAGACGCCTCGCTGGCCAAGGGGATGAACCAGGAAGGTCGCCGCAAGTTTTACCTGGACACGCTGGCCGCTACACCTGAGATTAGTTTCCTGCTGGCGGACGCACGTCTGGAATCTGACTCGCTGTATACGCAGAGCGACTGGTCTTACATCTGCCGGAGTTTCCAGGGGCCGGGTTATCTTTTAGTGGGCGATGCGTCCTGCTTTGTCGATCCAATTTTGTCGACAGGGGTGACCCTGGCAATGGATGGTGGTCTGCAAGCCGCTTTGACTATCAATACCGCGCTGAGCGATCCGCAACGTACCACCTGGGCGATGAATTGGTACGAAGAGCAATATCGGGGGAAGTTCCAGAGCTTTTTGCAGATGGCCGTGCATTGGTATAAAGGTCACCGCAGCCAGGACACCTGGTTTTGGCAGGCCAAGCAACTACTCGATTCGAGTTCGAATTTATCTATCCGCCAGGCTTTTATTCTGCTTACTGCGGGCTTTGCTGCTGGCCTTCCCAGTCAAGAGCCTCTAGAATTGCAAGAAATGGGAGGCTTTAGCCCATCGCAGGTCAAAACGATCTACGATCATCTGGATAATGCGGTGCTGGAGCAGGCACGCGAGAAACTGGTGCAGCAGTTGACGCCTGCGACATTGGCATTGAAAAAACTGGCTGAAGGGAATGGTGAGAATGTGGCTATGAGCCAGCCCCGCTTCGCCGCTGGCATGCGTTACACCATTTCGATGGACGAGCGTGATAACCTCTTGCAGCCTTTCGTGCAAATTGTGCATGAGGAAGCGGGCATCGCGAAGAAGCAAATCAACATGCCGATAACCTCGCTACCGCTTTTTGAGAGGATCGATGGCAAACGTCAGGTTCGCGTGATTGCTGCCGAGGTTGCTGCGCTGCTGGGAGGCGAGCAGGAGGACGGCATGCGTGACCTTGAGCAGACATTTGTCACGGCCATCATTCAGGAACTCTATCGGCAACATGTCATCGAGCCTGCATAGCCAGGCCGGCTGCGCTAAACGTCTTGTAACAGGTTGCGGGTTTGCTTCCTTCCGATAGGATTAGGAGGAGGAAAAGATGTCGCGTCGTCTCCTTCAAGGGAGCCTCATTCTGGTTGCGGTGGTCATCCTGGTCGTTGAAGAAGGGTGTGGGAATCCTCCTCTCACGAACCCCAGCCTGGTCAACCACACCGCAACCGCTACCCCTCTGACGAACAACGCAGTGACGGCTCCCGTCCAGACCACTGTTCCTGCTGGAGTGCCAGACAATACCATCAAGACCGTCTTTCTGATTCTGATGGAGAATCACAACTGGTCGGACATCAAGGGCAGCCCTTCCGCGCCCTACATCAACAAGACGCTCCTGCCGATGGCATCACACGCCGAGCAGTACTCCAACCCGCCTGGCAATCACCCCAGCGAACCGAACTATCTGTGGCTGGAGGCAGGGACCAATTTTGGTATCTCTGGCGACAACGACCCGGCTGCCAATCACCAGGGCACGAAGCTCCATCTGGTCACGCTACTCAACAATGCCCATCTGGCGTGGGAGTCGTATCAAGAAGACATAAGCGGCAACGATTGTCCCCTCACGAGCACTGACGCGTATGCCCCCAAGCACAACCCGATGGTCTTCTTCGATGATGTCACCAACACGAACGATCCACATTCAGCCTCCTGCATTGCGCACGTACGGCCCTATACCGAACTGGGCACAGACTTACCAAACGCCGCGCCTGAAAGCCCCTGAAGCCCCTGTGCTTTAGACATGGGGATGAAGGGCGCGTTCCTTATGGGGCGTGACGGGAGTGGGGTGATACGTTGGGTCATCCCATGCCAGAAAGGCATCTCCGGCCCGTCTGACCAGTTCTGCCAGGGAAAGTCCCTCTTTCGAGAGAACGCTATGCGCAAACGCTCCATTTGCGCGTTCGTGAGGGAGAAATTGGTTCTCTTCAGATGTTTTTCCTCTTGACGATACAACATTTATTGTGGCATAATCAGTCGAGCAGAACACACACGGGAGGGCAAGAGGCGTGTTCATCTACGAGTACAAGCTCGACGGCAATAAGCAGCAATACACGGCTATCGATGAAGCTTGCCGCGTGGTGCAGTTCATCCGCAACAAGTGCCTTCGCCTGTGGATGGACGGACGTCGCATCAACAAAAACGACCTCCAGTGCTACTGTGCCATCCTCGCCAAAGAGTACTCTTTTGCACGTAATCTTAACTCTCAAGCTCGTCAAGCCAGTGCCGACCGTGCCTGGTTTGCCATCTCCCGCTTCTATGAGAATTGCAAGAACCACAAGCCCGGCAAGAAGGGCTACCCCAAGTTTCAGCATGACAACCGCTCGGTTGAG
>WNGD01000415.1_pt1 | contig 44780 bp, 41 predicted proteins | sample 5400671 | NCBI WGS metagenome assembly WNGD01 (sample SAMN13153369, study PRJNA577476) | soil metagenome | isolation source: 40 cm soil or saprolite under grassland replicate 2 | place: USA:California | collected 2016-06-15 | reverse complement strand
TCCATGAAATCCAGAAAGCAACAATGATATTCCTATGGCAAAGTCCATCGGAACTGATTCGGGAAGGGAAGATTGATGAGAAACTGCGGTCATAACAAAAGCATATTTTGCTGTAAGTATGGAAACAGTAAGCGTTACTAAGTAAATAGTGATCTGAATGATAGGAAAATATTTTTTATGCATGATAATTTAATTATATTACTGTTTATTGTGGCAATACAAACATAAAAAAGCGGATAGGAAAAACCTATCCGCTGCACTAAATTTAACTAACAAGCCCTCATAGCCCAGACATAGGCACCTGAACGAACCAGGAACACACCCCTTCCGTTACATGAACTGCTCATCCACTGCATCGCGCCAAAGTAGACATATGCGGCTCCGATGAAAAGAGAAGCATACGGATATTTATATCCGATAATTATTGCCGCACCAGTAGTGATATTGCCTCCCGCGATTGACTGAATGCGGTCTAGCGCGCACTGATTAAGGTATAACCAGCCACCATAGCCCCAAGCAAGAGTATTGCCGGTAACATAGGGTGTGCAATCTTGCGGTATACTTGCCTGAGTAGCAACCTGCTTCTGCAAGGTTTGCGCCGATGCCTGACCAGATGCGCCAACGGATACAAAACCCAAAGCGACGAGAGCCAGCGCGAAAATCGCAAAAATCCTAACGATACTCTGTTTCATTTTTTCTTCCTTTCTGGAAAGAACGCGAAAATATCCGCTACAACAAAAAAATGCCCATGACACGCGTCACGGGCATACAGCGTGTAGCCTGAACAGTATCGGACAACTCATTCTTGAGTTAGCGCCCTACACCTGCAACTACTTTTATTCATGAATTAAAGTACAAATCCTCTTAATATATGTATTAGAGAATAATATACGAATTATACTATAGTTATTGTTTTTGTCAAGGGGTAGATTATAGGATGATGTACACCTACAATTCACTCGGAATGAGGTCTTTGACTTTCACCTGTAAGGCTTTGGCGATTTTGAATAATAGTTTGAGGTTTGGCAAATAGATACCGCGTTCTACTTTTCCTATCCAGCCCAGCGTTACCCCTGCTTTTTGTGCCAGGGTTGCTTGTGAGACATCTTTCATGCGTCTCATTTGCCTGATTTGCTGGCCGATCACTACCGCTTCATAGCCCCGGCCTTTGGGAACTTTGAGAAACATAGTATGAGAAAACAGTATTAGTGTAACATAATGTAGAGATATAGCAATAGTTATATTAGATACATAAGTGTCTCTTTCCTGATGATAGAGGTATAGCTAAAGTAGATACAAAAGTAGTCTTTTTGGGTATAGAATGTATTCATGGGTTCTAGTAATTTAATCGAATGTCTTATCTGGAAGGGGCTGGCTGCAATGAATATGTGTTACTTCGCTCGTCGAAGAGCCAGTTTTGCATAAAACTGCTTGTAGTTCGTGCGTCTCCTCTGTGCTACTTCTGCTAATACCTTTTTGCGGGCTTCTTTTGCCTGTAAGTCACATCCGGGAACAAAAGAAGGTTTCTCTTGTGTAGGGGCAACGTGGCCGTATTTGCTCATATGGCCTGATTGTAGCAGGAGATTGTTACATTGCAAGTAGGGGCAATGTGCACGTCATGTCAGCGTCGCGCATTTTACCCAAAGTAGGGTACAACTGCATGAAAGTACAAAGTCGGCCATCTGAGAAAGAGGTTTTTCTTACTAGATCAATCTTTTCGTCTGTTTATGCTCTCCCATTTTTATGTCCTTTTTTAGACCTGAAATTTGGGAGACGGTAAAACAAGGTTTAGCTTAGTAAGACAGTGTTTTCAAAAATCCTCGTTGCCGGTTTTGTACCTTTATAGGGTTCCACCCAATACTCATAAGCCAAGCAGTAAAAACAGGGGGCTAGTGTCTACTAACTCCCTGTACGGTTGTTCTGTCAACTTTGAGCAGAAGAAAGACTCTCTATGAGCGATTGAATAATGTGCAACATCTCCTTGTAGTTGTTTCTTTTGCCAAAAGTGGTCGTTTGTCGAACTGAAAGGGATGATTCGGCAGGTTGGGAGTATGCAGTATGTGTTGGCAAGATAAGCGAGCTATAATCAAAATTACACGCTTCTAAAAAGACTGCCTTGATATGCTGCTATCGTTTTTCTAATTCCTGCGCTTTCAGTTCTGCTGGCGTGATAACTTTTTCTTTGAGCGATGAGAGTAAGTCAGGAACATCCTGACGTTACATCTGGCTTTGTGTCACCTCTAAAAATAATTAAAATTAAAAATGAGATTTCAGTCATAAATGTACAGAAAAGATGCTTAAAATATGGTATTATTAGTTGGAGAGTAAAATTCGATTTCGTTTTAGTTGGGAGATACGCACATGAGCAACAACTGGATTACAGCAGCAGAAGCGGTAACGATTATCAGCAAGAAAAGCCACCACTCGGTGAGTCCTCATCACATCCAAACGCTTATCAATAGAGGCAGAATTGGCACGCGATCCTCTGATGGGGGAACGAAATTACTCAAGCTGAGTGATGTAGAAGCAACCCGCGTTGCAGTCGGTACAGGCAATGGTCACCACAGAGACAGGGCAAGAACATAAAAATTCATGAGTTCTCCTGTATCGAGGCACCACCCTCTTGTATAATGGTCCCTGACTTTTGGGACCACCATATGCTGCAAAGAGTAGTACATTCTTGCTCTTACTCTAATTCTGGCTGAAACATTCAGGCTACCAATTTGTTCCATCTTCCATCCTTTCCAATAAAGCTACACGCCTCTAAAATGGTGTCAAAAACCGATTCTGAGGCTGCCCAGCAGGACAGGCTCAGGTATCGAAACCAAAAGGAACTCGATAACCGTGTATTACCGAGTTCCTTATCTTCCAGATGGAAGGACTACAGAAGCTACTACCTGGCCTGTCCTGGTACAGGAGCGGCACCGAGCTGTTGCAACATACCGAGAGCGTCGAAGTTGAGCCAGCCTTCCTCAGACTTGCCGTTGACAATGCGGTTGATGATCATCCCTGTCACCGTTACCTGTTTGCCAGTTGGGGCAATGCCCATGAGCTCGCCTTGATGGGTGCCACGAAACGTATAGCGGCTCGCGACCCTGTCCCCCTCAGCAATCTGGTCTTCAACGGTGAAACGGGCATCGGGGAAGGCCGTGATGTAGAGAGACAGGAGCTGTTTGAACTCATCTCTTCCACGCAGGGTCATGGGAGGATTATGGAACACGTGAGTTGTGCTACAGAGCTCATCTACTAAAGCCAGGTTCCTCTGATTAAAGCACTCCTCATAGAAACGACGGACGAGTGTTTTGTTTCCTTCTGCTGACATTGAATGTCCTCCTTTTTTTGTCACAGTTGTGGGCAAGTATGTCTTACTCATAAGGGCTATACGGTAAAAGGGTCTTTCTTGGATCAGTATAACGCGCTGTCCAAACGCCCAACTTCTGTTAGTAAGCGGGGTTCATAGGGCAGGAAATAACATTGCTACTTTTCTCGCAGTGTTATACATTAAGGCTGTACATAGCTGTTGCATAACAAGGAGGAAGGATAGTATGGCTACTTACAGTATTGAACCTGCGCGCGATACTCTGCATGGCACCTTTTCTCGCGAATATCCGCCAATACTCACCATTGATTCTGGCGATACCGTACTTTTTCGCACCCTCAATTCTGGCTGGGTCCTTGAACCTCCCTCATTTAAAAATGAAAATGTTAAGCAATTTGAGCCACGCATCAAAGGGCGTGATGATGGTCATGCACTCTGTGGACCAATAGCCATTCGTGGAGCGCAGCCAGGCATGACTCTTGAGATATCTATTAATGATGTGCAACCGGAATGGTGGGGCTGGACAGGCGGTGGAGGTTGGGAGAATGATGTAAATAAACGACTTGGCATGGTAGAGCAAGGGGTTGAACTCAATTGGGAACTCGACGCTCACGCGATGATCGGTAGAGATCAGTATGGGCATACTATCGCCTTACGTCCTTTCATGGGTGTTATGGGAATGCCGCCCGATGAGCCGGGTATTCACCGCACGTCTCCGCCGCGCTTTTGTGGTGGCAATATCGACTGCAAAGAACTGGTAGCAGGCAGTACACTCTATCTGCCAATCACTGTACCTGAAGCTCTCTTCTCCGTGGGTGATGGACATGCTGTACAGGGTGACGGTGAAGTCTCGGGCGTGGCTATCGAATGCCCTATGAAGCGGGTCGACCTGACCTTTCATCTACGCAACGATATGCGCCTGACAACTCCTCGTGCCAGAACCTCCACCGGCTGGATCACACTTGGCTTCCATGAAAATCTGCACGAGGCATCGCTCATTGCCTTAGAAGCAATGCTTGATCTTATGGGTGAACAGTACCAGTTGCCACGACCACAGGCACTTGCCCTGGCTAGCCTCGTGGTGGATTTACATGTGACGCAGATTGCCAATGGCGTGCTTGGCGTCCATGCTATTTTGCCTCATGAGGCGATTAGATAATGCTGTCTCTCAGGCTATTCCGGCACGGCGAGCAGGTAGAAGTACCATTCTCGCCGTTTCTTTATTGCCCTCTCGAAGAGCGACAAAGGATGTCGAGACATTACACCCGCAACGGGTGCAATCACCCTCTGGCCCGAAGATACAGCGTTCGAGGGGCTTTCCATCTGCACGGATCGAGACGGCAGCATATGTTGGACATTTCGTATGCCATTGTGCGACCTCAGCGGGGCGGAGCAGTTCAATTGCCCTCTGGCTCATGACGATAAAGTCGCCTGTTTCTGCTTTTAGTCGGAGCAGTTCTTTCACGGCATCTTCTTTACGTTCATCAGAGAGGTAAAAAGATTGTTCTTCTCCAACATTCGGCGTCGCGAAGGAGAAGACTATACCCCCGATGCCCCATGTACGAGTTTCACGAACGAATGGTTCAATGCGCTCAACATTCGCGTTGCTGATAGTCATGGCAAGCACTACGTCTGTACGACCATAGGTGGCATCTTTGACGAGGTCAAATACTGGTGCGTTATCATGGAACGTGTCAAGCCCGCGTATTTTACGCATACCCTCTTTGTCGCCATCACATGAAACCATATAATGCGCCTGTTTCCATTCTCCGAACGCAGGAAGTCCATAGGTGGCATTGGTAATTATCGTTGATATGCCTCCAAGATCGGCAACCGTTTGAACCCAATGAGAGAGTTCTTCACGGCGCATCATTGGCTCCCCACCAAGAAACAGGAACTGCCGCACGCCTCTGGTCCAAAGCTCGTTAATCAATTGATCACCCTGTGGAACAGTCATCTCGTCACGTTGTTGCCTTCTCTCGATCTTGCTCCAGTAACACCCCGCGCACTTTAAGTTGCAAAAGTTAATGACGTTGATGCTTGCTATGAATGGTCGATTGTGCCGCTCGGCCAGGACAACCACATGTTTAATGAGCCCGGACGGTAAGAGCGGACTCGCCAGTAGCTGGCTGCCATGTGTCAATACAAGCGCTTCAACTGAAGCTTTCACTCCTGAAAACACAGATGCTTTCTCCCCAGAGTATACGTTAAGATCGAGTACTATTTTAACATATAATGGTCCCGTAGAGGCATGCCTTGCGTGTGCCGGGCGTCCCCACATAGAGGAGTCGTTCCCCTCGATGGCACGACACCCGGCACACGCAAGGCATGCCTCTACGGGATAAAGCGGAAAAGGAGAAGGAGACAATGCAAACTGAATACAACAAACTCATACGCGACCGCATCCCAGAAATTCTTACTGGCGCTGGTTATACATACGACATCGTTACTATGAACGAACAAGAATATCAGCAGGCTCTGCGCGAAAAGCTCGTCGAGGAAGCCCTGGAAGCTGCCAGCGCCGACTCTCAACATCTTATCACTGAATTAGCAGACCTCCACGAGGTCATAGATGCCCTCACGACCAGCAATGGCATCACCCCCGGCGATGTGCGAGCCGAACAAGAACGCCGCCGCGCCGAACGCGGCGGCTTCACACAGCGCTTCCGTTTGCTCAAAATAACCGCACCGGACAATACCAGTACGACCTGATACTTCCTGTCTCCTGGCCTCAAGTGTAACGAATCCCAACTCACCACGTTGTTAACATTACAAACATTGTAGCGACTATAAATAACATTATCAGGAGCACAAAATGAGCATTGAAAATCCATCTCAAGACCTTAAAGCACTCAACGAGGAAACTCACAACATCTGGAACCAGAACGCGGACTTCTGGGACGACAAAATGGGCGACGGTAATGACTTTCAGCATGTCCTTATTGCTCCCACTACTGAACGTCTGCTCAATCTGCAACCCGGCGAAACCATCCTGGAGATCAGTTGTGGCAATGGCGTCTTTGCCCGTCGACTGGCCCAACTCGGTGCCCACGTCATCGCCACCGACTTCAGTGAAAAGTTCCTCGCACGCGCCAGAGCCCATACAAGCGAGCATTCCGACCGCGTCGAATACCGCCTCGTCGATGCCACTAGCGAAGAGCAGATCGTCGCCCTCGGTCAGCAGCGCTTCGACGCCGCTGTTTGCAACATGGCCATCATGGATATCAGCGACATTGATCCCTTAATGCGCGGCATCCGCCAGGTCGTCAAACCCGGAGGACGCTTCATCTTCTCCCTCATGCACCCTTGCTTCAACAGCACTGGTATAACCCTGACCGCCGAAGAAGATGACTTCAACGGTGAAGTCACCACCACCTACTCAATCAAAGTCACAAAATACCTTCATCTCATTCCTCAGAAAGGCATCGGCATTATCGGACAGCCCGCTCCCCATTACTACTTCCATCGTCCCCTCCATGTCCTCTTCAACGCCTGCTTCCGCGCGGGACTCTCAGTGGATGGATTAGAAGAACCCGCCTTCAACTCTCCCCACGACGGCTCTAGATCCAGCCGCTTGCTCAGTTGGATCAACTACAACGAAATTCCTCCCGTCCTGGTCGCTCGCCTGCGCATCCCCGGCTGATCCCCGTAGAGGCAGGCCTTGCGTCTGCTGGGCGAGCGGGCGCAGTTCGCGAGGAGTCCGTTATGGGTCGTCCAGCGATGGGGGAGATTCGGCAGACGCAAGGCCTGCCTCTACGGGCCCGTGGTAGTCACTAGCCCTCGACGATCTGCCTATAGAAGCTTATAATAGGCGCTAGAAAACGGTAGCGGAACTGAAAGGATTGTTTTTCGATGATTCACCTGGACCACTTACTTACAGCGACAAACGGAACATTACGCTTCCCAGGCAAGCAGATACGCTTCGATGCCTTTAGCCATGATAGCCGCCAGATCATCCCTGGCGAGATGTTTGTGGCTGTGCGCGGCGAACGTGGCGATGGCCATGATTACCTGCCTGACGCCCTGGACCGTGGCGCTGCTGGTCTGCTGGTCGAGGCACGTATCATCGACTCGCTCTCATCAGAAATACTAACAAAGCTGGAACAGGCAAATGTAGCAACGATTGTCGTAGAGGATACGCGTATCGCCTTGCAGCAGTATGCACGAGCGATTCTTGAACTCTGGCATCCTATCGTCATCGCAGTAACGGGCAGCGTCGGCAAGACCAGCACAAAAGAAGCTATTGCCACGGTATTCTCCAGCAACTTCGCAACCTTTAGGAGCTGGCAAAACTACAATGATCTGCTTGGTCTGCCGCTCTCCCTTGGGCGGTTGGAAGAACGACACGAGTACGCGGTACTTGAACTGGGCTGCGACCATCCAGGTGAAATCGCGCAATTATGTAAGATGACTCGTCCACATATCGGTGTCCTGACCAACATCAGCCCGGTCCAGATGCAGTATTTCAAAAATATTGAGCATCTTGCTACAGAACTGCTCACCCTTTTCTCCTCCCTCAGAGAGAGTGGAACTGCTATTTTTAACCAGGATGATAAACTGACTACCGAACTCCTGCCACGCCTTGTACAATACAATGATGGCACCAACAGTTCGTACCACTTCATTCCCTTTTCGTCAACGCAGGCACACAATATCCAGGTAACGTGGGAAAGCGTACAATGCACACTTCCACTCTCCCCTACCGAACAAGAAGGCACTGAGCATACGATCATGTTGACCTCGCATCTCCTGGGTGCCCATCATGTCTCTACCATGCTAGCCACCTACACGGTCGCCCGTCATTGTGGATTACGACCAACCGAGATCCAGCAGGCACTCACCCAGGTACAGCCAATGCCGGGCAGACTCAATCCGCTGGCGGGCGCACACGGCGTACAGTTACTTGATGATACCCATAATGCCTCACCACTTTCTGTGCTTGCAGGATTGGACACACTCAAAACTCTTCCGGCACGTCGTCGCATTGCGGTGCTGGGCGACATGCTCAGCCTGGGCGATTTCTCAGATGAGGCCCATCAACAGTTGGGACGTGAGGCGAAAGAGCGCGTGGACTACCTGGTTACACGTGGCGAACGCGCTGCCTTGATTGCTGAATCCGCACTCCAGGCAGGACTGCCGTCCGAGCGCATTATTGTAACATCAACCCATGAAGATGCCGCCAGGGCTGTGCGCCGCATCATAGCAAACTCTGATGGGGAACGTACCAGGCAAGCTGACGTTGTGCTCATCAAAGGCTCAGAAGAGACGCGTATGGAAAAGGTGACGGAGTTGTTACTGGCTCAACCCTCTGAAGCGCTTGAGCGCCTGGTACGCCAGACTCCAGGGTGGAAACAAATTGTGGTGATGCGCCCGGAACGGCCAACCTGGGTGGAAATTGATCTGAGTGCTATAGGAAATAATACACGACGCATTAAACAACTGGTTGGGCCTCAAGTACGCGTGCTGGTCAGTCTGAAAGCCGATGCTTATGGGCACGGCGCTCTCAAGGTCGCCCGCACGGTTCTGCATAATGGAGCCAGCATGCTGGGTGTCGCTACAGTGAGTGAGGCTACTCCTTTGCGTGAAGCTGGCATCACTGCACCTATCCTGGTCTTCGGCTACGTCCCGCCCTGGCAGATGCGCGAAGCTGTTCGTCTCGGCGTTACCGTTACACTCTATTCCATCGAAGCTGCTCACGCTCTTTCACGTGCCGCTCTGGCTCTCGATAAAACGGTCAGGGTACACGCCAAAATCGATACTGGCATGGCTCGCCTGGGTGTACGTGCCGAGCAACTCGACGAGATACTGACGCTCATCCGCACCATTGTTGCTCAACCAGAGCTGGAGTTTGAGGGCCTCTACACACATATGGCCAGTGCCGATTCCAGCGATCAGACATACTCTCACCTGCAACTCAGCCGTTTCCAGCGCGTGCTCGATCTGCTGGAAGAAAAGGGGCTGCGTCCTCCCATTGTGCATGCCGCCAATAGCGCCGCCACGCTCAGTCTCCCCGAATCTCATTTTGATATGGTACGGCCAGGCATCGTGATCTACGGCCTGGACCCATCGGTCGATGTCCCTTTGCCGGAGGGTTTTCGCCCTGCCCTCAGTTTCAAAACGCAGGTTTCACAGGTGAAGATGGTGCCGGCGGGCGAATGCATTAGCTACGACTGTACCTATGTCACAGAACGTCCCACCCGCATCGCAGTTCTCCCTGTGGGGTACGCCGATGGCTTTAGACGCTCCCCTCAAAACTGGGGATCTGTCTTGATACATGAACAGGAAGCTCCCTTGCTCGGTCGCATCTGCATGGATCAATGTATGGTTGATGTTACTGACATTCCCCAGACGCGGGTGGGCGACGAGGTGGTCTTGATTGGTCGCCAGGGCCAGGCCACTATGAGCGCCGAAAAGGTCGCGAAACGCCTGGGCACCGTCAATTATGAGGTCGTTTCTGAAATTCTGGCCCGTGTGCCACGCGTCGATTGACCCATCTACGCCACAATCCCTCTTATTCGCTGTAACCATTGGCACAGATTATTTCGTTATATATATGCAAATGTTCATCGCCAATGGCCCTGACCTGTTACAAAGCCTATTGATTCGCAGTCAGAAGGAAGGTACAGTATAAAGGTATAAATTTTCTCTTGAGAGCAATATTGGTATACTATTCATTATGAGAGAACAACTATGCAAGAAGGTACGTTAGAGGATACCAGTTCGGCACAAAGCACACAAACCAGTGCCATTATTATCGCTAATCCAACTGCGGGCAGCTATGTACAGCACGCTCATCAGATACAGGAGACCATCACGTTCTTGCGCTCCTCTGGTTGGCTGGCCGAACTTAAGCTAACCCATGCTGCCGGAGATGCGCGTAATCTAGCTCGTGAAGCGGTTCAGCAAGGAATCAATGTCGTTGTCGCAGTCGGCGGCGATGGCACTATTAATGAGATCATCCAGGAACTAGCTGGCAGTGAAACGGCGCTTGGTGTACTCCCCGGCGGTACCGTCAACGTCTGGGCACGCGAAATGGGCATCCCGCTGGACAATGAGCGAGCACGCTATATACTGGTTAGTGGTCAGACACGCTATATCGATCTTGGCAAAATCAATGATCGCTACTTCCTGCTCATGGTCGGTATTGGTATCGATGGCGAGGTCACACAGGCGGTCGAAAAGAAGCCTGTCAAGCGCTTTGGTGTACTAGGCTATCTGCTGGTCGGTACCTGGTTGAGCCTGGGTTATCCGGCGTTTCGTGCCTTCTTGAAAATGGATGATCGACCAGTCAGAACCAACGCTATACAGATCGTGATTGGTAATACACAATTGTATGCTGGTGCTATCAAATACACATGGCAAGCAAAATGCGATGATGGGTTGCTCGATGTCTGTATCGTACGCAAACGCAGCGTGCTCGGACGTATCATGGTTGGCATCGGCTTCCTGCTTCGCGATAGAAGACGTTATCAGTGGGTTCGCTACGAAACGGGAGCAACCATTAAAATACACACACGTCACCCGGTGGCTATCCAGATCGATGGCGACCACATGGGCTATACCCACCAGAGCGGCAAGCCACCCACTACTGTGACCGTCGCTCCTGGTGCACTCAGAGTCATCGTCCCAAAACAGACACCGCCAGGACTATTCTCGGATAAAGAGGAATGAGGAATATGGTCAAAGCGCTTTTGCAGGAACGCCAGCGCACCCTGTTACAGCAAGAACGACAGATCGCCAGCGAACTACAGACCTGCCTGGCAGGTTTCGAAGGAGCAGATGCCTATGCTGCTACTTTAGGCCAGGTAACTTCCTCCCTGGATGATCTCTTTCTGCTGGTGATCGTGGGTGAGTTCAATGCGGGCAAGTCCGCCTGCATCAATGCACTGCTACATGACAATGTTCTGGAGGAAGGCGTAGTACCCACAACACACCAGGTTACGATCGTACGTTATGGTGAGCAGAACGTACGACGTCTGCGCGATCATGGTATCCTGGAGATCGATAGTCGCGCTGACTTTCTGCGCGACATCAGTGTTGTGGATACGCCAGGCGTCAATGCAGTGTTGCGCGAACACGAACGGCTGACCGAAGAGTTTGTGCCGCGTAGTGACCTGATTCTCTTTATTACCTCGGTCGATCGCCCGTTTACTCAGAGCGAGCGCGTCTTTATGGAACGCATCCGTGCCTGGGGCAAAAAAGTTGTCATTATCCTGAACAAAATCGATCTGTTACGCTCACCAAATGATCTTAATGAGGTATTGGCCTTTGTGCGCGAGAATTGTAAAAACCTGCTCGGTTTCCAGCCTGAGATCTTCCCCGTTTCGGCTCTGCTGGTGCAAAAGGCGAGCAACGCTATGGGCCACGAAGCCGTAGAATTGTGGGAAAAAAGTCGTTTCGGCGCTCTGGAGTCCTATCTCTTCCGCACGCTGGACGAAGCCGAACGTGTACGCTTAAAACTGCTCAGCCCTCTGGGTGTAATGCACCGCTTGCTGGTGCAGACACGAGATTCAGTGGAGCAACGCGCCAATCTGCTAGCCGAGGATGCACGTACAGTGAATACTATCGACGAGCAACTGGGACTCTACCGCGAGGATATGGAAAATAACTTCGTGCACCGTCTCGGCGAGATTGAGAACATAGTGCTGGCCATGCGCAATCGCGGCGACCACTTCTTCGATGAAACTATCCGCCTGGGACGCATTTTCGATCTTATTCAAGGCGATCGCATACGCGAAGAATTTGAGCAGAATGTAACCGCAGATAGCGCTCCCCGTATCGACCAGACTGTACAGGAACTCATCGACTGGCTGGTGGAACACGAGCATCGACTATGGCAGGACGTAATGGAATACCTGGATCGGCGTCGCCAGATGAGCGCGCGGCGCGACGAAGCTATGATCGGCTCTGTAGCGCGTCAGTTTGACTATAACAGGCGTACCTTACTGCAATCGGTCGCACGCACCGCCGCCGGGGTCGTCAGTACCTACGATCGACAGGCAGAGGCAATGGAACTTTCCCAGGGCCTGCGCAATGCCGTCGCACAAGCAGCTATAGCAGGAGCTGGCGGCATTGGTCTTGGTGCGGCCATCGTAGCCCTCGTCGGAACAGCCGCCGCCGATGTGAGTGGCATCCTCGCCGGTACTGTCCTGCTCGGTCTCGGCCTCTACATCATTCCTGCACGGCGCAAGCGTGCCAAGCAAGACTTCGACGTCAAGATGGAAGAACTCCGCACCAGGCTGCGCAGCGCAATGACCGAGCAGTTCCACAAAGAACTCACTAACTCCCTTAATCGTGTACAGGAAGCCATCACACCCTATACACGCTTCGTACGTGCCGAGCAGAAGAAGGCAGCGGCGATACAGGAGCAAGTAAACAAACTGGGCCAATCAGTCATGGCGCTCAAGAACGAGATCGACAATCTCTAACCCGTAGAGGCATGCCTTGCGTGTGCCGTGGCGTCTGTGGATTGCGGAAACGTACACACCGTGGACACCCGGCACACGCAAGGCGTGCCTCTACGGGAAAAGAGCGACCGCTCAATGACTCGCACCATTAAACACAGCGTTAATGAGGAAAATGGCAAGACAGGCGGCACCAAAGCTAATCAGCCCACCTAATCCTCCTACACCTGCCAACAATATAGCAGCAAGCGGCACCAGTATCGATATCGACACGATCGCCAGCGCAAGACGCATACCCCAGGGAGCGCCCCCGGTGGAGGGAGGCTGTATCTTACCTCTAGATCCCTGAGCCATCCGTTGCGACAGCCGTTGAGCCAGCACATCAACATACTCATCATCGTACTGCGGTCCCTGACCATACGAAGTCCCATACTGCGGCGGTGGAGAATAGCTCTGATTCCCTTCATACCCTCCATAGCCTGCCCCTGGTTCTTCACGTATTGGTTGCCCCTCTTGTGACATCATAAGGCTTGCACCTCCATGTTTTATCTCTAGAAGTCCTGACAGTCCTATTTACGCATTGTTTAGCCCAGGGTTGTAGTTCTGGACAATACTTTACTCACGCCATAGTCGCAAGAAGGGAGTGGAGATAGCTCAAAGGGCTCTTGAAACTAGAGAGGTCGCGATACAAACAGTTATCGGGACAGGAATCTCCCTGTCAGCACACCACCCACAGATCAGCGACCGTCGGAAGGGATGCGCCAATACAAACCGCCCTCGCGCTGCATAAAACCTTCCTTTGCACTGACCAGCTCACGACGTAAGGAGGCGGAATCGGCATGATGACGTTGGATGATCTCGTTGACTTCGGATTCTTTATAGACAACATCGTACTCGAAAAGATTGGCAAACCACTTCAGAATAACAGTACGTTTTTTGCGGCTGGCTGGAATCTCTTTCAGACGCGTCCCATCAAAGAAATCCTTGATCACCTTGTGCTCCCAGGCATCACCCTCCAGATCCCCGACCAGCATAGCCATCTTTTCAGGCGTCAGTAGTTGTTTGTTTCTCTGGCGCAAACCCTCAGCATTGAGCCAGTAATAATGAGTATTACCATCCGAACGCATCCTCACCAGATCAAGTTCTTTCAAGCGAGCAAGATGATGCGAAACAGTGGGAGCACGCAACTGGAGAAAAGCAGCCAGTTCCTCCACACTCCGTTCGCCATTAGCGAGGATGCCTAATAGCTTTAATCGGTTCTCATCGGCCAGTACTTTAAAAAACTGGAGCAGCGATTGGAATTCTTCTTGTGACATTTCTCCTCCTACATAGATACTTATCTAATTAGAATTATATCAACGTAGTTGACCAATGTCAAGAAGAGAGGGTGAACTTCAGCGATTGGTAGAAAGCCATTCACTTGCACTATACGCCGTATAAGCCGCCAGGCAAGCAGGGCATACTCCTTCGTGCCAGAGTTCAACGGAGGCCGCATCTTGCTCCTGTCGCGCCGTCTTTTGCCGGGAAGCAGCGATCTTCCAGAGCACAAAAACACCGACAAGGAGTGCGAGGACAACCGGCACCGCAAGGGACAACGGCACAATACGTCCGAGAACTGCGAGCGCAGCCCCGGCCAGAGAGCCAAGGAAGAAGTGCAGAATCAAGAAGAGAGCACTGCCCAGCACAAGTCCTGCGAGAAAGGAGCGTACCGGGAGAGCGGCAAGACCGGCGGCAACAATCGCAACGCCACGGATACCAGGTATGAGCATAGCGAGACCGATACCAGGAATGCCTCCTTTCCTTACTCTGACGGAGGCGGCCTCCAGACGTGCTGGAGTGAAACCAAGATAGCGACCAAAACGATGCACGATGCCACGACCGGGACCACGTGCGAGAAGATATTGGATCAGCCCACCCAGCACAACAGCCAGAAAAAGAGCTCCAAACGCCTGCCAGAGCCCCACTTTGCCCATTCCCGCCTGAGCCGCTGCTGTCAGGACGAGAAGATCAGCCGGAATTGGAATAGGGACTCCAATAGACTTGGTGAACAGAAGCAAGAAGATCGCGAGCAGACCATACTGTGTCAGGAAGAGGGTGAAAGCGTTCATAGTGTTCCTCCATTAGAAAGTATTTTTGAAGAGGGTACGCAGCAACACAGAAAAAAGATCAATCGACTCCGCCTTCTCACCTGTATATACCAGGAAGTTCTCACCCGCACCGCTATTATGGGCTCGCGCTATACTAAATAGAGAAAGCATATGTCGAAGGGCGGTCTTTTAATGGCAAAATTTTGGGACAAGATGATGAAAATGCTCGTACATGCTAATCCACAGGATTTTGTATCGCTGATTTCACAAGAAACGCGTTACATAAGTGATATCACGAACGAGCAGATTACCCGTTCTATTGAAGCAGATTTTCTATGCAATGCAGTCAGAAATAACCAGAAGATTGTGGTGCACCTTGAATTTCAGCGCTCTAGTGATACAAATATGGGCAAGCGGATGTGGGAATACAATGCCGTTTCCTCATATCTTACACAGTTACCTGTTTGCTCGTTTGCACTCTACTTATGGGAAGATAATTCTATCGTCGAGCCACCCTACAGGCTAGAGCTGATAGATGGCAAACTGATCTACATCTTTTATTACGAAAACATCTTTTTATGGGAAGTTCCACCAGAAAAATTGCAGCAAGAAGGTCTGGAGGGATTACTTCCGTTACTACCGCTTACGAAAGGAGCGAAAAATGCACGCGACAAAATTGTAAATGATATGATTAATGGACTGAGAGCAGCCAATAAAGAAAATCTGCTAGCACTCGGTTTCGCATTAGCAGGACGAGTTTATACCACAGAGACTGATAAACAATGGCTAAAAAGGAGGTTCAACGTGTTTGAAGATGACATAGAAGATTCATGGGTCGTTCAGGAATGGAAACTGAAAGGAGAACTGAGAGGAGAACTGAGAGGAGAACTGAAGGCTTTGCGTCCAATGCTTGTGAGCGTCGTGGAAACACGTTTCCCAGAACTGACGACTCTGGCACAAGAAAAAGCCGAGTGTATAGAGATACCGGAACTGTTAAGTATGGTGATTAACAAGCTTCTTATTACACAAACAGCTGAAAAAGCACACCAGGTGCTTATAGAGATTGACCAGGTGCCTAATACACCCAATCCTGACTCATAATCGGATCTCTAGCGCAACAAATGAATAGCCCGGTCGAGCGCCTGATCTGTGCTCTCTTGCAGGATCTCACTGAGACCGGGATGGGCATAGAGAATCTCAGAGAGGTCTGTCAGGGTAGCACCCATTTCGATAGCCAGGGCTACCTGCCCGATAAGGTCACCTGCACGCGGTCCTACGACAGTTGCACCCAATACGCCACCATTATCTTCACTGGCTACGACGATGGCAACACCTGCATCAGTACCAAGCGTAAGAGCTCGTCCATTGGCAGCCAGCGGAAAACGACCAGTAATGATGCTATAGCCTGCCTGCTCAGCTTCTGCTGCTGATAGACCAACGGTTGCCAGTTCTGGAGTAGTATGAACAACCTGGGGGATTGCCAGCGGAGCAAACTGGACCCGCTGACCCGAAATAACTTCGGCAGCAACTTTGCCTTGCTTGATAGCAATACTCGCCAGCGCGCGACCTCCTGTACAATCTCCTGCGGCATAGATACGTGGCACGCTGCTTTGTTGCATACTATTGACAATAATTCCGCCTTGCTCCGTTACCTGTACACCAGCTTCATTGAGATATAATCCTGTGGTATTGGGCCGCCCACCGTTCGAGACCAGTAAAGGACGTTCATTTATAGAGGCTATATCTGTTTTTGCCTTGATCTGTATACCCAGTTTGCGCATCCCGACCTGGACAAGACGGAGCGCCGCCGGATCGACATCTACTAATAACTGCTCGCCAGGAGAGTAGAGCTTGACCTGCACACCCAGGCGGGCAAAGAGGGTCGCCAGTTCGAGAGCTATATAGTCGTTACCAGAGATACTTAAGCTTGCAGGAAGTTCGGATAGTTGCAAGGACTGCTCAGGAGTAAGCACCTGCTGACCGTCATAAGGTAGATCTGGTAGAGGAGCAGCGCTGGCTCCGGTCGCAAGAATACAGTGCTCAAACTTGAAACGATGAGAGCTTTGTTCACCCTCAACGCGCATTTCTTCAGCGTTTAGAAACCATGCCGTTCCCTTGACGAGTTCAATGCGATTGCCAGCAATGAGGCGACGTACACCATTGGCGAGACGGTCCACAACACTTTGCTTCCATAGCTGCATGCTGGACCAGTCAAAGGAGACCGACTCGGCATGAATACCCATACTAGCAAGATCATCCTGCTGCATCTGTTGATAGCGCTCGCTGGCGGAGAGCAGCGTCTTGAGGGGAATACAGCCACGCTGAAGACAAATGCCACCGACAGGGCTAGCCTCGACGAGCGTTACGTGCCGACCGAGTTGCGCAACACGTATGGCCGAGACATAACCAGCCGGACCTGCACCTATAATAAGAACATCGACCGCCGTTGTGACATCGCCAACAACCATTGTTTGCCTCTTTCCGTCAAAGCTACAGCATATCAAGCATTAATTGCTGCGGATGCTCCACCAGCGCTTTAAAACGTGCAAGAAATCTACCAGCCAGCGCGCCATCGATTACCCGGTGGTCGAACGAGAGTGCCAGAGGCAACATGGTACGTACTATAATGTTGCCGTTTTGCACAATAGCTTTTTCCTGCAAACGGCCAACCGCTAGAATCGCCGTTTCAGGATAATTGATGATCGGTGTGCCACTACTACCGCCAAAGCTGCCAACGTTGTTGAGTGTGAAGGTGCTACCTGAAACTTCAGAGAGCGACAGAGAGCGCTTTTGTGCTCCGTCTATCAAATGCTCAAGCTGTGCAGTAATCTGCATTAAGGTGAGTTGATCAGCATCACGCAAGACGGGGACCAGCAAGCCCTCAGGCGAGTCAGTAGCAATGCCAATATGGTAGACATGCTTGTATATGATCTCGCGCCGCTCCTCATCCAGACTGGCGTTGAAGATGGGAAATTCTTTGAGCGCCGGGAGCAGGAGTTTGACCAGGAGCGGCATATAGGTGAGGCGACTACCGCGCTGTTCCGCAATAGGCTTCAAAGTCTGGCGTAACGCCACCAGTTCGGTACCATCGATTTCGTCAAAGGCGGTGGCGTGCGGGATGGTACGCCATGAGCGCTCCATACGTTCGGCGATACGTTTGCGCAGACCAACAAGAGGTTGCCGCTCTTCAGGGATTGTTTCCTCTTTCTTCTTCGTCGGTGATACGGGAGCAGGTTTGTGAACGCCATTAGCCTGTGATGTGATAGTTCCGGGCGTCAGGTCTATATTGGTCGAGGCAGATGCAATCGGAGATTCAGCGGATTCTTGCTTAGCATGTTCAGCATAAACCTCCAGGTCATCCATCGTGACGCGACCACCGGGATGAGATGCTGTGACATTTGCCAGATCAATACCAAGCTCGAAAGCTCGTTTTCGTACAGCGGGAGCAGCCAATACGCGCCGGGGCGTTGCTACCGAGCCAGTAGCTTGAGCAGAAGCATGACTACTACCCGTTGTTGCAACAGAGGTACTGGCTGTGGTGGTAACGTTTGAACGAGCAGACGAAGAAGTTGCGTTACTTCCAGATGTATCGAAGATAACCAGCACTTCGCCAAGCTTCGCTACCGCGCCCTCCTGCACGCGAATGTCCGCAATCCGCCCGGCAACCGGAGAGGGGATCTCAACGACGGCCTTGTCTGTCTCCACCTGGACCATGGGTTGATCTAATTTAACAGTGTCGCCAGGCTTGATCAACCACTGACGAATCTCGGCTTCCTCCATCCCTTCACCCAGATCGGGCAATTTGAACTCTTGCATGGTTGTACCTCTTATGGTTCCATCACACACTTGATAGCATCTACAACACGGACGGGGTTCGGTACATAATCGTCTTCGTGTCCGGGCGCTGGATAGGGTGTGTCGTAGCCGGTTACACGCTCCACAGGCTTGAGAAGTGAATAAAGGCAGTGGTCGTTGATGACCGCAGTGATCTCGGCTCCAACACCACCTGCACGTGCAGCTTCATGGACGATAACGGCACGCCCGGTCTTTTCGACGGATGCAATGATGGCTGCTTCGTCAAGAGGCCAGATAGTGCGCAGGTCGATGACTTCAACGTCGACATCCGAGAGTTGTTTTGCAGCAGCAAGGGCGATCGCTACCATCGCGCCATAAGCAAACACACTGACATCACTGCCTTCCTGTACCGTTTGTGCTTTACCCAGGGGAAGCATATAGTGTTCTTCAGGCGTCTCCTGGCGAAAGGAACGGTAGAGCTTGATATGCTCCAGGAACAGGACAGGATCGGGATCGGCTATCGCTGAAGCAAGCAGGCCCTTAGCATCATATGGGTTGGAAGGAATAACAACCTTGAGGCCAGGCGTCTGCATAAAGACACCTTCCAGGCTATCAGAATGCAGTTCGGGCGTTCGTACGCCTCCTCCATAAGGTGCGCGCACGACGAGCGGGCAGGTATAAGTTCCCGCGCTACGAAAGCGCATACGAGCGGCCTGGGTTACCAGTTGACTCATGCTCAAGAAAAGAAAACCCGCGAATTGTATTTCGGCAACCGGACGTAGTCCATAAACGGCCATGCCTATTGAGCTACCAATAATGCCCGATTCGGACAGGGGTGTATCAAAGACGCGCTTCTCACCAAAGCGTTGTTGCAGCCGTTCGGTGACACGGAAGACGCCACCATTTACGCCAATATCTTGTCCCAGTACAACGACACGTGAGTCACGCTCCAATTCCAGGGCAAGTGCCTGGTTGAGCGCTTCTATCATTGTCATTTGCATAGTTACGAGCTCCTCCCAGGCTTATTTCGTTTGCTATAGCGCAAGAGTTCGGCACGCTGTTCTTGCAGCCGTGGAGAGAGGTCAGCAGCCATGTAGTCAAAGAATGCATCAGGAGCAGGAGGAGGCATGGCCTCAGCCTCATTTACGGCAGCATTGATCTCTGCTTCGACGGCTGCTATAAGTTGTTGGTCCTGCTCAGTAGTCAGCAAGTCACGCCGCATCAGAAAACGTTGGAAGCGCACGATGGGATCTTTTGCACGCCATGCCTCGACTTCTGCCTCATCACGATAACGCGTGGCATCGTCAGCAGTTGTGTGAGGACCAATACGATAGGTCAACGTCTCAACCAGAGTTGGTCCCTGACCGGAACGCGCACGCTCGATAGCTTGCTGCATTATCTCATAGACTGCGAGCACATCATTGCCATCGACCAGGATAGATGGAACGCCGAAGCCTCCCCCGCGAGCGGCCAGAGTCTGCGCGGCTGATTGGCGCTGACGAGGTACGCTGATAGCCCAGCCGTTATTCTGTATCACGAGCACCACAGGAGCCTGGAAGACACCCACAAAGTTCAGTGCTTCATTAAAATCGCCCTCGGACGTTGCTCCATCGCCACACACTCCCACAGCCACAGACGGATCGCCAGCGATCTTTGCAGCCATACCCAGTCCCACCGCATGCAACATCTGCGTCCCGATCACAACCTGGATGGGCAAACAGCGCGTTTCTTTAGGATAGGCAGGGGAGAAACCACGGAAGGAGTAGATCATAGTGGGAAGCGGAACACCTCTAACAAGCAGAGATGCGATCTCACGATAGGTGGTAGCCAGCCAGTCCCGGGGTTGCATAGGAGCAGCCAGACCGACCGCAGTTGCCTCCTGGCCTACCAGAGAGCCAAAGGTTGTGGCGCGTCCCTGCCGTTGCAAAGCAATAATTTTGTTTGAAAAAGCCCTGCCCAGGTGCATAGAGCGATAAAGCATAAGCAAACGCTCCGCACTGAGATCGGGCACCTTCCCTACCAGGTTCCCCTCAGCATCAAGGATCTGGTAAGCAACCATACCAGGGTCAACTTGCTGGATAGACACGGTGTGCTCCTTTGCATGGAATAGTATGAAAGGTTATCTCAACTCGCAAAAAGCCAGGGAGCCTCTTGTTTGCGACGGTTTTCATAAGCTGCGATCTCGTCGTTATGCGAAAGCGTCCAGCCGATATTATCTAAGCCCTGGAGCAGCGCCTCTTTTCTGAACTTGTCGATCTCGAAACGTAACACACGCTGAGTCGGCGTTGTGATCGTCTGGGCCGCGAGGTCAACGCTCAGTTTGTAGCCTTCTGTAGCCTCGACTTCGGCGAAGAGTTCCTTTATAGTCGCTTCGTCGAGGGTGGCGGGCAGAATACTGTTATTGAAACAGTTATTGTAAAAGATATCGGCAAAGCTGGGAGCGATCAGGCAGCGAAATCCATAATCGCGAATGGCCCAGGGCGCATGCTCGCGCGATGAGCCACAACCAAAATTATCGCCTGCCAGCAATATGCTTGCGCCCTGATAGCGAGGCTGGTTGAGCACGAAATCAGGGTTGGGCGTGCCATCGTTGAGGAAACGCCAGTTCGCGAAAAGAGCGTTAGCAAAGCCTGTGCGCTTGATCGTTTTCAAGAAACGCGCAGGCGTGATTTCGTCCGTATTGACATTTGTACGATCCAATGGGGCAACCAGGCCCGTTAACGTCGTAAAGGGTTCCACTTTATCTAACTCCTCTAACTCTTACGCCTCTTAAAGAGAACTCATCCATGTACCAGTTCCCGTGCTGGCTCCAATGTGCGGATATCAACAAAATGTCCGGCGATAGCGGCGGCGGCGGCCATAGCAGGGCTAACAAGATGGGTGCGACCACCACGGCCCTGACGTCCTTCAAAATTGCGGTTGCTAGTTGAGGCGCAGCGCTCACCTTCGGAGAGACGATCGCCGTTCATCGCGATACACATGCTGCAACCAGCTTCACGCCACTCAAAACCAGCTTCACGGAAGATATCAGCCAGGCCTTCTTCCTCAGCAATACGGCGCACGCGCATCGAACCGGGCACGACCAGGGCGCGTACATTGGTTGCAACATGCTTGCCCTTTACATATTGAGCAGCCATGCGTAGATCTTCCAGGCGCGAATTGGTGCAGGAGCCAATAAAGACGGTATCCAGTTTGATATCAGCGATCTTCTGGCCAGGCTGGAGGGCCATATACTTCAGGGCGCGCTCGTAGCTCTGGCGCTTCAATGGATCGCTCTCAGCAGCAGGATCGGGCACGGTGCTGTTGATATCGGCGACCATGCCGGGATTGATGCCCCACGTGACCTGGGGTCCCAGTCCATCAATGTTGATCTCATGGACGGTATCGAAATGGGCACCGGGATCGCTGGCGAGCTTGCGCCATGTCTCGACGGCCTGATCGAAAAGCTCGCCCTGAGGTGCATAAGGACGACCTTTGATATAGGCAAAGGTCGTTTCATCGGGCGCGACCATACCTGCGCGTGCACCGGCTTCAATAGCCATATTGCACAGCGTCATACGCGCTTCCATGGAGAGGTTGCGCACGGCTGGACCACTGAACTCGATGACGTGTCCCGTACCAACACCTGTACCCAGTTTGCCGATAATTGCCAGCGCCAGGTCTTTTGCAGTGACGCCTGGAGCCAGCGTTCCCTCCACGCGAATATTCATCGTTTTGGGTTTCTGCTGTAAGAGGCACTGTGTTGCCAGTACGTGCTCAACTTCGCTGGTACCGATACCAATCGCGAAAACACCAAGCGCTCCATGCGTGGAGGTATGAGAATCGCCACAGACCAGCGTCATACCGGGGAGGGTGAGGCCAAGTTCTGGTCCGATGATATGTACAATACCCTGCTGCTCATCACTCATCCTAAAGAGCGTCAGGCCGAAGTCTTTCGCATTCTGCTCCATGGTAGTAATGCAAAGCTCGCTTTCCCGGTCCACCACATCGAGCATACGGCGCCCATTGACCGTCGGCACATTATGGTCAAGTACGGCCACAGTAGCATCGGGTCGACGTACGGGAAGACCGGCGGTGCGCAGACCGGCGAAGGCTTGAGGTGAGGTTGCCTCGTGCACCAGGTGGCGGTCGATATAGATAACCGTGGATTCTCCAGGAATGTCCCGTACCACATGGGCATCCCAGATTTTCTCAAACATCGTTTTTGGCATACAGTGTCTCCTAGATACTAGTTGCGTATGGGCACCACTGGGGTGCCTTTGAGGATCGGGGTATATATTTGTTATACCACAAACTTTCGGGACTACATTATTTTATGCGTTGGCGCTTGCGAATACAAGAAAAGCGGTCTGTGTTTGTAAAGGGAAATCAACCATTGTGAGTTGTGTTTGATATCCAATTTTGCAGGGTTACACCACATAAGGCTACCATAATTTTTATGATAGCAATAACGTATCGATAATAGCGGTTTCTAACCAATCTGCTACTTGCTGTTTGCTCATTTTCCCATTCGCGACTTCTTTCGTAACATAGTAATAATCAAACTCTGATGCTGTAGACACCAATCTATTTCGTCTAAGGAACGTGATCATTACCATTCTAGCTACTCGTTTATTCCCATCAATAAATGGATGGTTTTGACACAGATGAAACAAATATGCTGCCGCCATCTGGTGAATCATCGGATGTAAAAACCTGCCACCAAATTGGGCTTTTGGTGTATTGACAGCAGAATCAAGCAGTCCTGAGTCACGAACGCCATATAATCCGCCATAGAGACGTATCTGATCGTCATGGATTTTTATAACTGTTTCTTTTGTGATGAAACGAAGCATTAAAAGCGCCTACTAACTTTCAGCGAGTAGGCGGTTTGTAATGCTGTAAAGAGGCTCTATCAATTTGTATGTAGCCCATGCCTCTCGTTCATCATCTTCTACTGCATCTTCTACTTGCAAAGATGCCGGTATAGATCTTATTTCGTTTGGAGAAAAACTTATGGAGTTTTTAGATACCTGTTCAGTGATTGGAATAACATGAGCTAAGTTGTCTGTTACACCAATAGCTTTCAGGTTGAGGGTTACATAATCCATACTTTTACTCCTTTGATTCGTCGGATTGGGTAGACCGATAAGCATCCAAAGACGTTTGTAGTGCGTTTATAAAATTTTGTATTTCCTCTACAGACATGATAATTCTTCCGACACAATCAGCTTGAATGTATCCTAATCTCTGAAAATGCGACATGATTTCTTCGGGTTTACCTACAAATGGGGGTAGCTTTACCTCAAAAAAGGAGATAAAAAACTCATGTTGTCCAGCCTGGACAATTACATTTGTTGCATATTGACTTTGAATATTATCTGGTACATGCCAATTTATGGGAATGTTTATAATATCTGGTTTTTGTTCGATTTCACTCATGAAAATTACTCTTTCCTAATCTATGGAACTGAAGGGTTTTCTTAATTTCACTACTATAATATACATTATAAAAGAAGACAAATACTAGCCAGGTAACTGAACAGGGGTCTTTAGCTTTGTCGAGAATAATACAAAGACAAAAGCCAAATGTAGTATTGACAATCAGGCTAATGACGTAAATGCTGATGTAGAGGGTGAGGACTTATAGATACTGTAGCATATAAAGCTAGTATCAAAGCGGGTTCAGATACATTAAACCCGCTTTAGCTAGAATGGATTATTGTTATACCCCGCTTTTGCCCAGAGCGCTTTCGGCGATACGACGCATATCCATTTCCTCCAACTCCTTCTTCTTGCCGAGCATAAGTTTCGCCATGTCAAATGCGAAATTTAGCTGGTCTAGAGCGAGCTGGTAGCCAAGTTCCTGCATCTGTGCAGCAAGCGCAGCGCGCCCTGAGAGTTTGCCCATATGCATACGACGATCGGCTGGGGTCAGGCCAATGGATTCTGGCGTCATGATCTCATAAGTGCGTGCATCTTTCAAGACACCATCCTGGTGAATTCCTCCACCGTGCGAGAATGCATTTTTACCGACGATAGGCTTCGTCCATTGTACCTGCATACCTGATAACTGAGCAACGATGCGGCTGGTGGCGGCAATTTTTGTGGTGTCTACCCTGACATCCAGGCCAAGATCAGCCGAACGGGTGCGGATCGCCATCACGACCTCTTCACCGGCAGCATTTCCGGCGCGCTCGCCAAGACCATTGATGCATGTATCTACGCGATCGGCTCCGTTGCGCAGTCCTTCCAGAGCGTTAGCAACGGCCATTCCCAGATCATTATGGCAATGGGCTGAGACAAGGATACCAGGAAATTCCTTCTTTACGTCGGCAACGAGCTGACCAAACTCCCAGGGAAGCGCAAAGCCAACCGTATCACATAACGAGACAAAACGGACGCCTTCTTTAAAGATTGCTTCACATACCTCCAGAATAAAATCGTGTTCGGTCCGTGTCGTATCTTCCAAAGCGAAATCGACGTTCTCTGTATAGGTACGCGCATGCGCTACTGCCACACGCGCCATCTCGCGTACTTCATCGCGCGTCTTGCCTAGCTTCACCTCACGATGCAGGGGTGAGACGCTAATAAAAGGCTGGATAGCTGGTTTTGCAGCGATCTTTACGGCTTCCCAGGCAGCATCGATATCACCAATATTTGCGCGTCCAATGGCGCAGATCTCGGCCTTATCGACTTTTGATGCTATCAGACGAACGGCCTCAAACTCCTCTGGAGAAGAGATGGGAAAGCCGCAATCCAGCGTATCAAAACCCATATCCGCTAATGCCTGCGCGATAACCAGTTTCTCTTGTGGAAAGTAGTGAACTCCAGGCGTCTGTTCGCCATCCCGGAGCGTTGTTTCATAGAATTTGATGATGCGTGGTGTCATAACTCTATCACTCCTTTGTGATGCAATGGGCAACCATCAAAAGACGGGTACTATTCAAGCCAACTGTACGGGTACGACGGATCATCTATAGATTGAGCAAAGTTAGTTAAGGTAAGCGGGTGGAAGGTATCGACCATGACGGCCAGTTCGTCGGTACGTTCGGCGCCCAGGCTCTTTTCGACGGCTCCTGGCTGTGGACCATGCGGGATGCCGCGCGGATGTAGAGTGATGGATGCGCGTTCGATACCACGGCGGCTGCCAAAATTCCCGTTGACGTAGTAGATCATCTCTTCGCTATCGATATTGCTATGGTTATAAGGAACGGGGATCGAGAGCGGATGGTAATCTAGCTTACGCGGCACAAACGAGCAGACCACGAAGTTGGGTCCCTGGAAGGTCTGGTGTACGGGAGGCGGCTGGTGCACGCGTCCGGTGATGGGTTCGAAGTCGCCAATGTTGAAGATCCAGGGATATTCGTAGCCGTCCCAACCCACGACGTTGAGGGGATGGAAGTCGTACCAGTAGCTGGTAATGGTTGCGCCAACTTTGAGGCGTACCTCGTATTCACCCGACTCAGTATGCGTAACCAGTTCTTGTGGACGACGGATATCGCGTTCGCAGTAGGGAGCATGTTCCAGCAATTGACCGTTTTTGTTGAGGTAGCGCCGTGGTGGTTCGATGTTACCACGTGCCTCTATGACCAGGAAGGTTGTTTCAGGACTATCCACGGCGATGCTAAAACGGAAGGTGGTGCCGCGTGGGATAACAATATAGTCGCCTTCATGATAGGGAAGCAGGCCAAAGTTCGTTTCCAGCGTACCATGACCATAGTGTACGAAGTAGACCAGGTCGGAGTCACCATCGCGATAGAAGTAGTTCATGGCAGTGGTTGGCTTTGCTACACTCAGTTCTACATCTTTGTTAAACATAAGCGCCTGGCGACCAGAAACGGCGTCGCCTCTACTCGCAAGCTGCCCTGTTTTAAGATGGTGATGGCGCTGGAGGCCTTCGTCCCATACTTCGGGAATAAACTGCTGAGGCCGAAATTTCTCGATCTTTTTGACGCGTGTGGGCGGATAATGATAATAGAGAATAGAATAGTTACCGGAGAAGCCCTCAGTGCCGAAGACCTCTTCAGAATAAAGTGTGCCATCTGCTTTGCGAAATTGCGTATGTCGCTTTGGGGGAATCTCACCCAGACGATGATAGTTGGGCATCTTTGCCTCCTGATCCAGATTATGAGCCGTAGGAACCCGATGTGGAACGCTGGTTGATAAGCGTTAATCGGGTCCCTACCTACCTTTATACAATTCGGTTGCGCAATACGCCAATACCTGCGATCTCCAGTTCGACGATATCTCCACGCTGCAGCCAGGGATGTACACTGGTGCTGAGTTCTAGAATACAGCCTGTACCTACAGTGCCAGAGCCGAGCACATCACCGACACGCAAACGAGCGTTACGCGAGGCCCAGGCAATCATCTGAGGGAAGCTGTAATAGATATCCTTGAAGTTGCCGCGCGAGATCTCTCGCCCATTGATGCGTGCAATCATGGTCATATCGTAGCGCTCGCTCGCACCATTGCCAGTACGTAACGAGGCTAATTCATCAGGCGTCACCAGGCATGGACCGAGCGAGGTAGCAAAATCTTTGCCTTTGCCAGGACCGAGGTTGAGTTTCATATCCTTGCGCTGGAGATCGCGCGCGCTCCAATCGTTCATGATGGTATAACCTGCAATATAGCTAGCAGCCTCTTCGACAGGGATATTTTTCCCCTCGCGTCCAATAACACAGGCAATCTCCAGCTCAAAATCCAGCTCTGCGCTGTCCACAGGATAGGGAACATCGTTATCATGCCCATAGAGTTCGCTGGTATTGCTGAAGTAGAAGGTGGGAATCTCGTACCATTCAGGAATCATGCTCAGCCCACGCAGCGCCCGTGCGGTTTTGACGTGCTGCTCAAAGGCGTAGAAGTCTCGTAAAGTGGGCGGCTCCGGGATGGGCGCGAGAAACTCAATCTCATTTTGGGTGTAATCTTTCGCTTCCTCTCCCCACACCGGTTGCACAGAGGATAAAATGGACGCATGCTTTTTATCACCAGGTGCATCCGGCTCAGGAATATAGACATAATATTCATCCCTATGCATCGCGTCCTGCTGTAATGCAGCCTGTGCATGCTCAAGGCCAGCAGGATTGCGCAGCAATTCAAGCAAAGTTTGATACTCAAGCCCGATCATGTACTTACCATGAACCACGCCAGCATGCGTTGTGCCATCACTTGCTCTAAAACTTATCAGTTTCATATTAAAGATTGCCTCTTAGCGCCTGCTCCCTCTCCAGAGCTTCAAAGAGCGCTTTGAAATTACCTTCGCCGAAGCCTCGCGCTCCCTTGCGCTCGATTACTTCAAAGAAGACAGTGGGACGATTGACGATCGGCTTGGAGAAGATTTGCAGCAGGTAGCCCTCGTCGTCGTGATCCAGCAAGATCCCCAGCGCGGACAGTTGTTGTATATCCTCTTCGATCTTGCCAACACGATCAAGCACGGTTTCGTAATAAGACGCGGGAGTGGAGAGGAAATCGACGCCGCGTTCCTTCAAATTACGCACCGTTGAGATGATGTCATCGGTAAGGAGAGCGATATGCTGCACACCAGGACCGCGATAGAAGTCCAGATATTCTTCAATCTGTGATTTGCGCCGTCCCTGTGCAGGCTCGTTGATGGGAAATTTAATACGTCCGCTGCCATTCTGCATCACTTTAGACATGAGAGCAGAATATTCCGTACTGATCGCCCGGTCGTCAAAGTGAATCAGTTGTGTAAAGCCCATTACACGCTCGTAGAAAGCGACCCATTCGTTCATTTTGCCAAGTTCTACGTTGCCCACAACGTGGTCAATACCGGCCAGGCCAGCGGGCCGAGCGCGCCGTGGAGTCGTGGTAGCGATGGGGCTATAGCCAGGCAGGAAAGGACCATTGTAGTGCTGGCGCTCGACGAAGGTATGAATAGTATCGCCGTAGATAGCAATCGAGGAGAGTTTCACAACGCCGGAATCGTCTTTGAACGTACCTGGTTCCGCAACGCTATGCGCTCCACGCCTGGTAGCTTCCCGGTAAGCGCGCTCAGCATCGTCCACGCGCAAAGCAATTACCTTCACGCCATCCCCGTGCAATTTTACATGCTCGGCCATCTCTCCATCAGGACCAAGCGGCGAAGTTACAACCAGGCGCACATTGCCCTGCTCAAGCACATAGCTACTACGATCGCGTAAGCCTGTTTCCAGACCAGCATAGGCAATTGGCGTAAAGCCCCAGGCATTACTGAAATAATAGGCAGATTGTTTCGCATCCCCAACGTAGAATTCCAGGTAGTCGAAGTTCTGGATAGGCATAAAATCTTGTTCGGACATGACATAATCCCTTCATTCATCCCTCATCAAGCATCAGCGCTAGAAACATACATCTTTCAGATGTGGAGTTCGAGGAGCAATCAAGTGGTAAACAGGAGCACAGGGGGGATGTACAGGTCATCTCCAACCGTGCTAACAGCTCCGAAACCCCTTTGTTTCGCTGCGTCGCAACAATATGCAGAGACAGAGAATACTCTCTCTCCATTATACGCAGCCAAAACATGCCAGTGCAAGCCATCCAGCACTAATTGATACATTCTCTTTTTTGAATATACACATCAATAACATAAGGAATCAAGCTTATTCAGGATTAGACAAAGGCTCCACTTCATGTTATCATTGAGAGGGTAATCTAACCTGTTATCACTGCAGTAGCTTTAAATAGTAAGGAGAGTGAGCATGTCCCAAGATGCAAATCAGGGTTACGGCAACACGCCGCCCTCACAGCAACCACCCAGTGGCACTCCACCGCCTTATGGCGCTCCACCACCTTACAGTGGGCAACAGCCGCAGAATCCCTATGGATCACCTGCAGGTTACGGTACAACACCACAGAATCCCTACGGTGCCCCTCAAGGCTATGGTGCGCCCCCACCTCCAGGATATGAACCTGCCTTTTCTGGTCCAGATGGCTATCAGACGCCATTAACGCCATTGCCACTCAACGAGGCTCTTCGTCAGTTACCCAATCAATATGTAAGAGTGCTGACGAAGCCATCTGCCGCAACATTTGCGGAGGAGTTGCGCAAGTCAAGCTGGGATATTACCCTGGTCCAACTATTGATTATGATCGTCGTAGGTATTATCCTTGGTATAATAACAGCATTAATTTCCTCTGCAACGGTGAACACATATATAGCAAATAGTGACTTAACAGGTACGTCGCTGCAAGCGGTTAGAGCTTTTGTGGTCTCCACTTCCATCGGTGCTGCCTTCCTCAGGATCATTACGGTTCCACTCACATTTTTCATTGGAGTAGGTATCCAGTTCCTCCTTGCTAAAGCATTTAGTGGGCAGGGGACATTTTTGACTCAGAGCTACACCGCACTCCTCTACCAGGTACCGGTGTACATCGTTAGCAGCGTTCTCGGTCTGCTGGGCACTATTCCAGTAGCTGGCGGAATCATTGTTGGACTGATTGGACTGGCGCTCTTCATTTACAGTGTTGTACTGAACGTCTACCAGATCATGGCAACACATCGTCTTTCTGGAGGAAAAGCGGCGGGTGTTGTCCTTATTCCTTATGCAGTCTTACTGTTCCTCTTCCTGTTATGTGGGCTCGCTTTTGGTGCACTCCTTCTAACCACATTACGCAACGTGCACTAAGCAACATAATAACAGATTGATGTCGACCCCTGAGGGGTCGACATTTTTTATGGTTAAGCGATCATTTCTCAAGAGATTCTCAAGATAGCCAGAAAGTGCGTCACTCGCCTCAGTTATGATAGACAGCCATCTCTTCTCGTGTTATCATCACAGTGGTTGTATCTGTACCTGACGAAGCAGAGGAGAGCAAGCACCAGTGGAAACGCTTGTTGGTACGAAACTCGGTGGATATACATTGACACGTCTATTGGGAAGTGGTGGTATGGGAACGGTTTACCTGGCAGAAGATAAGACTATTGGTCAACAAGTAGCAATCAAGGTAGTACGTACTGAAGAGGAAGAATTCTCAGACTCGGTGAGTGCGGGACAGGCTGCGGAACGCTTCAGACAAGAGGCACGCGCGGTCGCCAGCCTTGATCACTTACATATCCTGCCGCTATATCGCTATGGAGAAGAAGAGATAGCAAGTGGGATGCGTGCCTATATGGTGATGCAATATCGCCCGGAAGGTTCTCTAGGGGACTGGCTGCGGCGCCGCGTGGGGCAGGCCAGCAGTATATCACTCGCTGCGGCACCGCAACTGCCACCAACCTTACCTGCAGCATGGCCGATGGATATTGAAGAAGCAAGTGACTACCTGGTCCAGGCTGCCTCCGCACTCCAATATGCTCATGAGCGTGGAATTATTCATAGAGATGTGAAACCAGCGAACTTCTTGCTGCGCCTCGACACAGCAGCGACGGGAGGCACAAGAAGTCCTGGCAGTAAAGTCTTTTTGCTCCTTTCCGATTTCGGACTGGCCAAGTTCTTTTCAACCGTATCGGGCACCAGCCATGTCCTGGGTACACCAACATATATGGCACCGGAGCAATTCGATGGTGCAGCGGGTCCCGAGAGCGATCAGTATGCCCTGGCAGTTATGATCTACTACTTCCTCGTGGGTCGTCCGCCATTCCTGGGCGATCCTTTACACTTGATGCACCAGCACCTCAGTGCCGAGCCAGCTCCCATACGCACATTTAATCCCGCATTAGCACCTGGTATAGAGAAAGTCCTGGCACGTGCGCTGGCTAAAAAGCCAGCTCAACGTTACCCATCCATCACAGCTTTCACAGAGGATTTCATGCAGCGTATGTATGAAGGAACGCTACCACGGCATTTAACCCTCCCAGCGGTTAGCAACAGCAGGCAGACATCTCCAGCGACCATACCTGCATCGCCCTTCGTCAATGACCTTCCCACGGTGCAGGCCCCATTATCAGTAACATCTGACCAGCCTGCAGGTTGGGCAGCTTCGGGACAAAAACAAACGGTACGTGCATCGGAAGGCCATCTTCATACGCCTTCCAATGCACAACCATTACAGGCCCAACGTTCCTTACAGCTACCCGGTCAGATGCAAGAAGCAATGTCAGCACATTCTTCAGATCCTGGGCAAGGAACTCCAGATAGGCGATATATAGGCCGCCGTAGCGCATTGGGATGGATTATCGCAGGTACAGCAGTAGCAAGCATCGGAGCCGGTACCGGAATATACTTCTACCTGAATCGGCAGCCTGCACAGATCAAATCCATTCTTACAGGCCATACTGAAGAGATCACAGCACTCTCCTGGTCGCCAAATGGCATGCTGCTTGCCTCCGGCTCCCGCGATCGTACGGTAAGACTCTGGCATGCAAGCGACCTGCACACCACGCTTGTCTATAACGGACACCGCGCAGCAGTGCTGGCAGTAGCATGGAATCCCCAGAGCACGCTGTTAGCTTCAGGCGGCAGGGATAATCAGTTGCAGGTATGGAATACGACGGGCAACATTTTACGTCAATCACCTCTGCCAGGTGCAGCGATCAGCACAATTGCATGGAGGCCAGGGGGTGAACAGATTCTTATCGGCACGCTGGGAAATGGCCTGCATAGCTTTTCCTTACAGACCAACAAAATATTGCTTAAGGGGAATAACGCCGTTATTCGCGTAATAGCTATCTCGCCTGACGGAAATTTTATCGCAACAGGTATAGCTGACGGACGTGTAGCTATCACCAATCTAACAGGAGCAGCAATCGCTCAAACAAGATATCACGAAAATCATCGCGGGGCAGTACTCTCTCTCGCATGGTCCCCCGATAGCACGAAGTTAGCTTCAGGGGGTGTGGACAAGACTGTGCAGATTATGAGCATATCAACAGCACGTGTTATTGCTACTCTGCAGCATAATGGAGCAGTCAATGGCATCGCCTGGGAGCCAACAGCATCTGATCGCCTGGCAACTGCCTCAACTGACGGCACATTGCGCATCTGGACATTTGAAAGCAGCAAATACGATATCTATGAAGGACAGGCCGGGGCACTCACAACAGCAACCTGGGGAACACAGGGTTTAGCCACCGGATCAGCAAGCGCAAAAATTATCGTCTGGAATATCTAGTTACAGAGTATCCTATAGAAAAAGAAAACACATGCAAGGTTATGCTTATCATTCCCATGAGGCTCATCCACAATTGATACAGCGCCTTCCTGCCCAAAAAAGGCCTGATAGTACTTACTTCCCCATTATATTGAGCTACATCAACCTATAGCCTATAATAGTAACCGATAAGGCACTATACTCTTATTTGGAAGGGTAATTGTATGCTTTGACTCATACTTGATTAGTGATTATCTACACTGTAATTAGTATGAGAGAATAACTAAGAATAGAAAAGGATAAACTATCAATGGATGTTTCAGGTAGCAATAAAATTAAAGCGTCACGGCAGCAAGTATTTCAGGCACTTTTGAACCCGGAAGTACTCAAGAATAGTGTTCCTGGTTGTGAGTCTACGGAGTTTGTAGATTTCCCAACTGGCCGCCAACTCAAAATGATGGTCTCACCTGACCTGCCCGGACTGAAGGGGCCTTACACCATCTTCCTGCAAACAGGAGAAGTTGTCGCGCCATCGCGCGTGGTCCTGATCACCGAGCCAACCAGCTCTCTTGGTTCCATCAAAGCAACATGCGCCGTTGACCTCAGCGAAGTTGTAGATGGCACGGATCTCAGCTACAATGCACATGCGGAGATGACAGGCAAAATTGCGGCTATCCCTGACATGATCCTCAAGGGTACAGTCAAAGGCGCGCTTGATCGTTTCTTCAAAAACTTCGAGAAACAGGTCAGCGGCATTCCTGCGTAGTGTATAGATAGTTGCAGATGAAGATGGACGGTCGTGTTTCGATGGTCCATCTTTTATTTGTCTTCTTGTCAGGCGGATTCACGGCGCATGGTGAACGCGCTCAGCATAATCATCAGCAGAGCGAATGCTAGCAAAGCGCCTAATTGTCCAGAAATCTCGCTAATACCATCACCTTTCAGCATCACACCGCGTAATGCATCATTGGCATAGGTTAAAGGCAGGATGTAGGAGATCGGGCGCAACGCCTGGGGTAACTGCGCGATTGGCCAGAAAATTCCTGAGAGGAAGACCTGGATACCAAAGACCAGGGGAATGAATTGCACAATCTGGAATTCGTTACGCGCGAAGGTCGAGAGGAAGATACCCAGGTTGACGCTCCCCACAGTGAGCAAAGCTGAGACCAGGAAGACCAGAGCGAGATTACCACTATAGTGGACGCGCAGAGCAAACACGACAAAGAGCAATATTACCAGGGATTGCATCAGAGCAAAGAGAGTAAATCCAAACACATAGCCAATCACTAACTCAGTACGCTTCAGCGGAGAGATCATCACGCGCTCTATCGTCCCTTGCGCACGCTCACGTAAGAAAGCGACCGAAGTCAGTAAGAAGACGAAAAAGAAAGAGAAGATACCAATAAACACAGGCGCAAGCGAGTCGTTCGAGGTATATTCAGGACCGCCATATAGATAGTGGGGATCTTGCATAGTAAACGGCGCGGTATTGAGTTGAGGAAGTCCACCCTGGGCCTGAGATTGTCCGAGTGCTGTGAGCGCAACGCCCAGTTGATGCAGAAAACCAGCGGTCAGATCGCGCATAGCACTTGCGACATTTGGGTCAGAGCCTTCCAGAACCGTCTGCACAGCAGGATTTTTGCCAATGAATACCTGTTGTGCAAAATCAGCAGGAAAGACGAGCGCGGCATCAGCATCGCCATTCTTCAAGGTTGTGTCCACCTGATCAGCATGGATGGAAAGCACCTTCAATTTATCCGATCCTGGAAGTAGCTTATCAATGAGGATATTGACGCTGTCACTCCCCGTCCCGATTGGTCGCACTATTGCCAGCGTTCGTGTTGTGCTGTTAGCAGTGAGTACCAGGTAGAGCAGCGTCATAATCACGACAGGCACAACAAAGATCAGAGCAAGGGTTCGACGATCGCGCAGAACCTGGCGCACAATACGCGTGGTTAGAGCCATAATACGTGCGAAACTCATACCTGCACCTCCTTACGACTGGCAAAAAAGAGAAAGGCATCCTCCATGTTGTCTTTGCCTGAGAGACGCAGTATTTCATGCGGATCATCCTGCGCAAGAAGTTTTCCAGCGCGCAACAGGCCCAGACGCGTGCAGCGCACAGCTTCATCGAGATGATGAGTCGATACAATAATCATCACCCCTTCTCGATTCAGTTGCGCAAAGTAATCCCAGAACGAACGGCGCAATTCAGGATCGACACCGACCGTCGGCTCATCGAGCAAGGCCAGGCGAGGATGATGGACAAGAGCGCAGGCAAGTGAGAGGCGCTGCTTCATACCGCCACTGAAATTGCCCACCACATCATCTATGCGCTCGGCGAGATCCACCCGTTCGAGCATCTCCCGGATACGCTGGCGCTGCTCCTTCCCGCGCAGACCGTATACGCTACAGAAAAACTCTAGATTTTCCCTGGCAGTCAGATCATTGTAGAGCGCACTCAACTGCGTCATATACCCCAGATGTGGCGCAACTCTGGAACTGGGCATACGTTCGCCCAGCACGCTTATAGTGCCGCTCGTTGGTCGTAACAGTCCGACGAGCATACGAATAAGCGTTGTCTTACCCGAACCATTCGGGCCAATCAAGCCAAAGGTCTCACCCATATTGATCGTCATAGTGAGGTTGTCGATAGCCCGCAGTTTGCCAAATTGTTTCACTAGCTGGCTGATCACAACCATTGGCTCACCGTCACGATCTTTTTGTTTCGCTTGCTCCCCCTGAGCGCTTGTATCTGCCATCATGCACCTCCCGATACACAACTCTATAGTATATTCACAGCCTTTATTAACTAACCAGACAATTAATAACAGATGCAAAAAATTAGCGTGGTTTCAGGCCATAGAGAACATTATCTACAATCGCGTTAGCTATCTGCTCCTGGGTAAGTAGCAATGCCACCGGATCGCGCAAGATCTGGCGACGCAGAACAAAGCCAACCATGCTTCCCAATAAGACCTGTGCAGTGAGCGATGCATCGCCCCGGCGGAGCTGGCCGCTCTCCACCTTAGAAGTAAGATAGTTGACCAGAAAACCCAATGCCTGTTGAAGCGCACTAGCACCGATAGGCAGCATCTCAGGATTGTGAATAATTTCTGGTAGAAACACACGAATGAGGCGCACAAAGTCTTCGCCCTCCACGATCCCAAGCACCTGTTTCAACAGAAAGGGCAAAAATGTCTCTGGCGGGAGTTCCAACGTCTCTGGCGGTAGAGAGCGCAGCATCCCCAGGGGAGAACGGCTCTCGATAATAGCCTTCATAACGGCCTCTTTACTCTCGAAATAATGGTAGATCAAGCCAGGCGTAATGCCAGCCTCGCGTGCAATATCTTTGTTCGTAGCGCGTGTAAAGCCCTTCTGCGCAAATACACGTATGGCAGCATCAAGAATCTGCTCGCGACGATCTTCTACCACTTTAGGCGTTCTTGCCATAACATCAAACCGTCCTTATGCCTGTACAGTTAATTGACTGAATGATTAATTAAATTATAGAAGAGTACGGGAACAAAAGTCAAGTGAATCTAGCCATGAAAAGTAACAGGCTGGAAGATAGAGCTTGAATGACAATTATTCTGACGGGACATTGAAGGAGCAGGTTAAGCAGAATATCAATGAAGAATAATTAGCAGGGCACCGCTGAGGATGCCCTTTATAAACATACATATCAAAGATGTGCGCCATCGAACATCTAATGAAATGAACGTTACTATGAGACGAGATCGAAGGTTGCAACTCCGAGCACGCGCGCTAGCAAACGTACATGATAAGGTTGTGGGTCCACACGCCCGTTTTCCAGGTGAGTAATAATATCACGACGGAGACCTGTCATATCCGCCAGTTGTCCAAGACTCAGGCCCTGGCGTTGACGAAGATGACGTAAGTTGGGAAGACCGCGTGGTTTCGCAACTTTCTCTTGTGTCGCTGCTTGTTTCATACGCCTCTCCTTTGAGGTATGGTCGTATCAATCATCTTCTCTAGCAACGCTGCTAGAAAAGCGCCTATTGCATGGGTTCAGGCATGCATTCAGCTTATCCTACGCTATGTAGCATACCAGATGGAACAGGTCATTGTCCAGTAATGTAGAGCTACTAAGCTCAGACATTACGACAGCACATCATTACTTTAGACCCATATCAAGGATCAACAGTTCTATCAACATGAAGATGTATCTTTGCAGTCGAACCGGGCCAGGTTGACTGACCCACAACGCTCCAGGATGAACCATCAGGACCATCCAGGTAGACCACATCACCAGCGAAAAACTTTCTAGAGTCGTCGTAAGTAATCAGTTCATCAACCTGATTGCCCAGATGAATAGCGCGTCTCACATTAAAGAGTACCATCGATGACGCAATATTCTGCAAGACACTACCATTAATGCTATCGCGCTGATCACCCACGACCCAGAAGACAATACCATCATGCTCATAGATCAGTTCGCTACGTTCACCAAAGACCCATGCCTGAGAAATCTTCGTTGTTTGTCCCCATTGTCCATCAACGTAGATAGCAACCTGTCCCTGTCCATCATTATTTATCTTTATTTCGTGAGCAGCATCAGTCTGCACAACCTGGAGTACCTTCCCGGTAGGTTTGAACTCGCGAATAGTGATGCGACCGGTACCATGTGGTTTCACGCCTGGAAGCAAGTAGTCATAGCTGAATTCAACAACGGGACCATCGGCCCAACGCAGATCAGGATTATTGTAGAGAGAAATTCCGGAAAAAGAATAATTATCGGGTAGGGATTCTGGCCAGTACATAGAGAACTTGAGTTGTTGCTGCACATCTAGCAAGCTTATCTGCTTCGGCTGGAGATCAGAAGAATTCTGAGTACTCTGAGAGCTAGAGGCAGAGGAAGTGAATCCGCCGGGATAGCCAGCTACCTGGAGCACTCCACTATGTGCGCCAGACCATAGGATAGCCAGACCTGCGGCAAATGAATTACCCGTAGCAATCATAGTTACGAGCATAAAGAGCATACATGCAGCGACAAGACCTATAGCCGGTCGTCGCAGCGGCAGAGCGCTTCCTATCGAATGAAGAGATGATTTGGGCGAACGAAAAAGACGACGACGCAACTTCAGCCGACGAAAGACACGGGCATAGGTTTTCTGCTCAAACCCTCGCTCTACAGCCTGGAAACGTGGATTTTCAGCCTCTAGCAAGGTTTGAGCAAAATAGGGAGGGATCTCCTCATCATGTAAAGAGAACAGGCTTCCCAACTCCTGTGCAAAGGCAATATCTTCCGTGGAGAAATCATCCGGAAGGCCTCTCTCTTTACAAGAGAGAGGAGAGAGATCATTCTCAGCTCCGAACGGTTGCCCATCAAATTCGCTCATACTCATGTATATGCTCCTTGAGCGCTTCGCGTAAGCTTTTCCGCGCTCGCCAGAGTCGCGTATCGACAGCGTGACGGGTCAGACCCGTTTTCGCTGCCAGTTCCTCCGTACTGGCGAACTTAAAGTAACGCTGATAGATCAGGTAGCGGTCAAGCTCAGGCAACGTCGCCAAGGCAAGGCGCAGTTCCTCGCGCCTCTCGCTCTGCTCTAACAAATTCTCCATACTCGCCTCTGGATGCGGTGGAAGAGTGACCCTGTTGTTGTCATGCTCATAGTTCCAACCAGCAGACCTGCGTCCCCCGGCACTCTCTGCCGAGCTCCATTGGCGGCTTTCATCAGCCGACTGCAAATTATGCGTCTGGCGGCGTAGCAACTGGCGACGGCGATCAAGAGCGATATACTTCGCTCGCATCGTTAACCATGTGCGTAACGTACCGCGCCCGGCATCGAAGGTATCAATCTCTTGCCAGACAGCAACGAAGAGGTCATTGACGCACTCTTCGGCATCCTGAGCAACACCAATACCATCTAAGACTATGCGAATAAAATAAAATATTTCACGAGAATACCGGGAGATGAGCGTTTCCAGGGCCTCTGGATCACGTCCTAGTAACCGCAGAGCAAGGTCATCATCTGACCAGTCATGTCGCACCATCCATCGCTCCTTGAGGATCTACGTATATCTCTTTTTTAAAATAGCCGCTGGGCACCTTACTTGTGGCATTTCTGGCAAGACGACTATGTATGAGGAGAAGAGACATACCTGATCGGTGGTATACTCGCCATCACTATGATAAATATACGTCATTAGAGATATATATCTCTCACAGGACTGGCTTCCTATCATTTTGCTTAAAACAACGATAAAAGTCAAGGGCTCTTGCACATTATGACAGTTATCGCTACTTATTGGGATAGGACGTTTGAGAATCCCAACAAGTCACGTTGGAACCCTCGGGTGCAGTGTTTACGTGCTATAATAGCTCCTACTAAAGCGTTGAAAAAGGAGGGATTCGATGACCTTTTCTATTGTAGCACGCGATCCTGAAAAAGAAGAGTCAGCTTTAAAGACCAGCTAAACACTCAGCGGCGCGAAAACCGTCTGAGATAACTCAGAACGATAGAGTAATTGCAGGTTCTTGATAGCAGCAGATGGCACTTGCGGGAAAACGATCGTTCCGCTGCGCGCACTACCAGCAGCAACTGTACCGAAGAAATCATTACTCATATCAGGCTGCAAGCCGAACATGTCACCTTCAGCGCCAACCAACTGATAAGACGTTGCCAGGTTCTTAATATCCTTGCCGCCGGTATTCTTCACCGTTATCTTCAGCGCAATCGTTGTAGAGTCGGCTGTATTCCCGGCCTGTTTGCTCACACTCTCAATCACAATCGTACGATCTGAGAGCGTTAACTGTTGGGCTCCAGAACTGTCACCAGGAACAGGAGTTGGAGATTGAATGACTATAGGACCCGTGCCTGAATTGTTCGTGCCAACGGTAGGTGTGGAAATAACCGTAGAAACGGCACTCCCATCGGAACCTTTCGAAACTGTTGGAGTAGACGAATTACTTACATTACCAGAGGTGCTCCCAAACAGGCCACAACCGCCCAGTAAAAACAATGCTACGAGCAGTGCACTCAAGAGTACGGAATTTCGATACTTACGACACATCTTCATCTTCTCTCTTACAATATATAAATATATATTTCCTTCTTTGGCTGTATTATCTTGAAAATAAAGTGCCGTGTCAACACAGCTAGTACTTCTGACCAGGCGATTGAAAAGTCCCCGTAGAGGCATGCCTTGCGTGTGCCGGGTCGCGGGCGTGGACTGGCCTGACGCTCACCGGCGTGGACTAGCCTGACGCTCACCGGGATGGCTCACCGGCGATTCGGCACACGCAAGGCATGCCTCTACGGGTCAATGCGCGACTTTTATGTATAGTTTTACGATTGTAAGCAATCCTCCAGGCATGTACAATAGCAAAACAGTCCATAAAAAGAAAAGGGGACGAGGATAACCACAAACAGAATCGGGTAAAGGACTATGCTAGACACGATGTATTCAAGCGTGCTATCATCAAAAAACAAGAACGTACAACACATACAGCGAGGAGTCTGGAAATGCAGATAGGGGTCACCTTCCCACAGAACGAGATCGGCGCGGACCCGGTAGTAATTCGCGACTATGCTCAAGCAGCTGAAGGTACAGGTTACAGCCACCTTATCATATATGACCATGTTCTGGGCGCAGACGTTACGAACCGTCCAGGCTGGCGAGGCTATACCCATCAGAATATGTTTCACGAGCCATTTGTGCTCTTTGGCTATCTTGCCGCATTGACGAAACTGGAGCTGGCTACGGCTGTTATTATCCTCCCACAGCGGCAGACAGTCCTCGTCGCCAAGCAAGCCGCGGAAGTGGATGTGCTCACAGGCGGCAAACTGCGTCTCGGTGTGGGCGTAGGCTGGAATCCGGTGGAATATGAAGGACTGGGCATGGACTTCCACACACGCGGGCGCGTTCTAGAGGAGCAGATCGACGTATTGCGCCAGCTCTGGAGTAAGGAAGTTATCACCTACAAAGGTCGCTTCCACACCATCACGGAGGCAGGTATCAATCCGCTTCCTGTACACCGTTCCATCCCCATCTGGACAGGTGGAAGTGCGGATGCAGCGTTGCGCCGTACCGCGCGTATCGCCGACGGCTGGTTTCCACTGGGTCAGCCAGACGAGCAGATGAAGGAGAGAGTCGAACGGCTGCGGGGCTATATTAAGGATGCAGGCCGTGATCTCAGCACGTTTGGCATTGAAGCACGCGTGAACGTCAGTGATGGTGGTCTCGATGAGTGGGTGCGCCAGACTGAGAACTGGCGAGAACTGGGTGCAACACATATCTCCGTCAATACAATGGGCGCTGGTTTTAAATCGCCTGCTGAGCACATTGAAGCTATTCGGCGTTATAAAGAAGTTGTTATCCACTGAATCATTAGACATTAATACACACCCCTACCGCTATGGTAGGGGTGTGTATTAATGTCTAGCGCATGTTCAACATCGGGATCTTCGAGACGGTCCAGCGATCATTCGGGCTGGCAACCTCGAACTGGACCATTGAGATAGCATCAGTGGGACAGCGCACAATGCACAGACCACAGCGAATGCACTTCTCTTCGTCGATGATCATGTCGGCACCACCACGCCAGGTCTCAGCGCTCTGATGCATAGGATCACCCTTGACGACGCGCGAGAGACCTTCCATGCTGATGCAGTCATAAGGACAGATGTCGACACAGCCAGAACAAAGAATACAGATCGATGGGTCGATCATGATATTCAACTGGCATTGCAGGCAGCGGCGAGCCTGGACAACCGCCTCTTCAGCCGTGAAGCCGGTCTCGGTCTCGCGGGTATTGCTGAAGCGCTGCTTAAGCGGAAGCGATGGCATCATCTGGAACGGGATCGACTCGTAGTTGTCGACCATGCCGCGTCGGTAATCGGGCAGTTCAACCTCTTCCGCTGCCTCAGCAGGCTTATCAACACCACCAAGATAGCGATTGATGGCACCAGCAGCATCGCGTCCATCGCCAATTGCGGAGATCAGGTTGCGCGATCCCAGCGTGTAGTCACCACCTGCAAAGAGGCCAGGATAATTTGTCATCCAGCTATCGAAGCTAACCAGTGGGATACCGTGCTTGTCGACCTCAAGGCCAAGTTCCTCAGCCTGCAACCACGATGCATCGCTATACTGACCGAAGGCCGGAATTACCGTATCAACCTCGATCTCGAACTCGCTACCCTTGATAGGAATCGGGCGACGGCGCCCACCTGGGTCGGGATCACCAAGAGTGTTGCGTACAAAGCGGACGCCGCTGGCATGCACGCCATCTTTCGTCAAAACAGCGGTCTGCGTCACAAGATACTGGAACTCAACGCTCTCCAGCGTGGCCTCGTCAACTTCGTATTCATCGGAAGGCTGCTCTTCTTTCGAGCGGCGATACATAACATAGACCTTCTCGGCACCATAGCGGATCGAGGTGCGGCAGCAGTCCATAGCGGTGAAGCCTGCACCCAGTACAGCTACACGCTTGCCAATAAAGGCCGGCTCGCCGTAGTTGGTCTTCTCCAGCAGGCGGATACCATCCTCAACGCCCTTCAGGTCCGCCCCAGGAATAACCTTACCATCGGGACCCGTCAGCGCATTAGGAATGTAACAGCCAGCCGCGATATAGACAGCGTCGTACTGTTTCAGTAGATCGCTCAGTTGTACATCGCGACCGACTCTGACGTTATACTTGACTTCGACGCCGATATCCTCCATGTACTCGTCGCACTCTTCGCGCGTTACGTCACGTGGGAGACGCCAGACAGGGATACCATTGACCATTACGCCGCCACCAGTCGGATACTGTTCGTAGATCGTCACGGAATAGCCCATCTCGCGTAGATCACGAGCACAGGCCAGGCCAGCCGAGCCAGCGCCAATGACCGCAACCTTTTTATCCCTGGTTATTGGCGGTCGCTCAGCATGGTGACGATATTCGCGGTGGTCAGCAGCAGCGCGCTTCAACCAGCAAATTGCAATCGGCTTACCATCAATTTTATTACGGCGGCAGACGGGTTCGCAGGGACGTGCACAGGTACGTCCAAGCACACCAGGAACAACATTGGCCTTACGGTTCAGCAGATATGCCTCATCGAAACGGGCCTGCGAAATTAAACCTATGTAAGTAGACACGTCCGTATGGGCCGGACAGCCTACCTGACAGGGGATATTTGTTTGATACCAGTCCGGGCTGACAGTCACCGACTGGTAACGTGATTCTAAATCCTTATCGGGATCAATCATCATAAAAACCCTTTCCTGAGCATCCTGCGTTTGAGACCAATAGTGTGGTGTTCTAGCGCATGGAACAGGGGAGACGCTACTGGCTTACGCCACGACGATGACCTGTTTTAAATAAGTCCCAACCACCAGGTCTATGGTTGGGAAGAAACACAATAGCATTATTGATGTGCATTGTAACGCACGTTAAAGATAATTTTCCTTATCAAATTATAGCATAGCCTCGCAATCAGTAACAAGCACCATTTCGGACCCGTAGAGGCATGCCTTGCGTGTGCCGAGTGTCCGCGATGCAGATGTGATCTTCCGTAGAGGCATGCCTTGCGTGTGCCGCGCGTCCCCAGGAGACGTTTTCCTGGACCTCAGAACGCGCGGCACACGCAAGGCATGCCTCTACGGGGTAAGATATACTGAGGCAAAAGTCTCTATACATTAGAAAGGAATACACTACTATGCCCTATAACGAGAACGCATCTTCCACAAAGACGCCGCAGGTGACAGGGCCACGCGTCATACGTGCACCACGAGGCAATACGCTCTCTTGCAAAGGCTGGCAGCAAGAAGCAGCCATGCGTATGCTCATGAATAATCTTGATCCTGATGTGGCGGAGCGACCCGATGACCTGGTAGTCTATGGGGGTTCTGGGCGTGCAGCACGTTCCTGGGCAGCATTCGATGCGATTGTACATTCATTACAGAAACTGGAGAACAACGAGACGTTGCTGGTTCAATCGGGCAAGCCGGTGGGTATTTTTCGTACACATTCGAATGCACCACGCGTCTTGATCGCGAACTCGAACCTGGTACCACATTGGGCTAACTGGGATGAATTCCGCCGCCTGGAAGCGCTTGGCCTGACGATGTATGGACAGATGACGGCGGGTTCGTGGATTTATATTGGCTCACAGGGTATTGTGCAGGGAACCTACGAGACATTCGCGGAGGCTGCACGGCACCATTTTGGCGGCTCGCTCAAAAGCAAATTTATTCTGACGGCAGGACTGGGCGGCATGGGCGGTGCCCAACCCTTGGCAACCATAATGAACCAGGGTGTTTGTCTGGCTGTGGAGGTCGATCAACAGCGCATTCAGCGGCGTCTGGAGACTGGCTATTGCGATGAGATGGCCAGTACGCTTGACGAGGCGCTCAATCAGGTGCGCGAAGCCTGCCAACAGGGTCAGCCGCTCTCTATTGGCTTGATCGGTAACGCGGCTGAGGTCTACCCGGAACTGGTACGGCGTGGCATCACCCCGGACCTGGTGACCGACCAGACATCTGCACACGATGCCCTCAATGGCTATATTCCTGCCGATCTCACGCTGGATGAGGCCAATGAATTGCGCACACGCGATCCACAGACATATATCAAACGTTCATTGAATTCAATGGTGACGCATGTGCGCGCGATGCTAGAGATGCAGAGTAAGGGAGCCATCGTCTTTGACTATGGCAACAATCTACGTGGACAGGCGCTGGCAGCAGGAGAGACGCATGCCCTCGATTTCCCAGGTTTCGTCCCGGCGTATATTCGACCACTGTTCTGTCGTGGTAAAGGTCCTTTCCGCTGGGTCGCGCTCTCCGGCGATCCCGAAGATATCTATCGCACCGACGAGGCTATTCTCGAACTCTTCCCGCAGGATACTGCGCTGAAACGTTGGATCACGCTGGCCCGACAAAAGATCCAGTTCCAGGGTCTGCCCGCGCGCATCTGTTGGCTGGGCTATGGCGAACGCGATAAAGCTGGACTAAAGTTCAATGAACTGGTCGCTCAGGGCATTGTCAAAGCGCCTATTGTGATTGGACGCGACCACCTGGATAGCGGCTCGGTGGCCTCGCCCTATCGGGAAACCGAGGCCATGCGCGACGGCAGCGACGCCATCGCCGACTGGCCCCTGCTCAATGCCCTGTTGAATACGGCATCGGGCGCGACGTGGGTCTCCATCCATCACGGTG
>WNGD01000663.1_pt1 | contig 44851 bp, 45 predicted proteins | sample 5400671 | NCBI WGS metagenome assembly WNGD01 (sample SAMN13153369, study PRJNA577476) | soil metagenome | isolation source: 40 cm soil or saprolite under grassland replicate 2 | place: USA:California | collected 2016-06-15 | reverse complement strand
GATCAATAGCCATGGCCGATGTCCACACCGCCCTCGCAGAGGTCTTCCGAGAGGAGGCGGGACGGCTCACCGCTGCCCTGGTCCACATCCTGGGCGATTTCGCCGTCGCAGAGGAAATCGTCCAGGACGCATTGCTGGTGGCGCTGGAGCGCTGGCCGATCGATGGCATCCCTGATCGGCCAGGTGCCTGGCTGCTGACCGTCGCCCGGCGTCGCGCTCTCAACCAGGTGAGCCGCGACGCCCGCTACCGCGCCAAGCTTGCGCTACTGGAGCAGCCAGTCCCACAAGAGCCGGATGACCGGGTGCGCTTGATGTTCACGTGCTGCCACCCCGCCCTCTCCCGTGCGGCGCAGATCGCGCTGACCTTGCGGGCGGTCTGCGGCTTTACCACTGCCGAGATCGCGCACGCTTTCCTGGCCTCGGAAACGGCGGTCGCCCAGCGCATCGTGCGGGCGCGGCGCAAGATCGTCGCTGCCCACATCCCCTACCGTCTGCCGAGCGACGACGACATGAGCGAGCGGCTCAGGGAAGTGCTGGCGGTGCTCTATCTGATGTTTACCGAGGGCTACCTGGCGAGTGCTGGCACGGCGCCGACCCGGCGCGACCTCGCCGAAGACGCGGCCTGGCTGACGGCGTTGGTCGCGCGGCACATGCCGGGGGAGCCAGAGCCGCTCGGTCTGCTCGCGCTGATGCGCCTGCACCTGGCCCGGTCCAAGGCGCGGTTGAGCAGCGCCGGGGAGTTGATCCTGCTCCAAGACCAGGACCGCACACTGTGGGACCGGTCGATGATCGCAGAGGCAATAGCCCTGATCGAACAGGCAGCAGCGCTCGGGCGGCCTGGGCCGTACCAGGTGGAGGCCGCGATCGTCGCTTGCCATGCTGAGGCAGCGTCCTGGGCCACCACCGACTGGCGACAGATCGTGCTCCTCTACGACCTGCTGTTCCAGTTGAAGCCCTCACCGGTCGTGCGGCTCAATCGGGCTGTGGCGCTGCGGCACATCATGGGGCCTGAGGCGGCGTTGGAGGAGGTAAACGCGTTAGCGGGAGACCTGGAAAACTACCACCTCTTTCACGCGATCCAGGGTGAGTTGCTGCTGGAGCTGAGCAAGCGTGAGCAGGCACGGGCATCGGCGCTGCGCGCTTTGGAACTGACACACAACCGAGCTGAGCAGTTCCTGCTCGCACGCCGACTGCTGGAATGGTGACAGGTGATCGTTCACGTAAAATACAGCCTGAGGCAGGACACTATGCCCGCCATCATGAACGTAAGCGGCAGTGGGCTGATGTTCCCTGAGCCAATGCACTGTCTCGTTTCTGGTAGAGAGGATGTGTGCTATACTCTCCTGGATGACAGCACGAATGGAGGATCTATGAGCACCGTTGATGATGGTTTAGAGGCGCAAATCCGCACTATCGAAGATCGATATGGGAAACCACTGGGCGAGTGGATCGCCATCGTCAGAGAGAGCGGCCTTACGAAACACACTGCTATTGTGCCATGTTGAAGAGCCAGTACGGCATGTCGCATGGCTCAGCGCATCGCGTGGCTCTCAAGGTGCGCGAGGCGGAGGCGGCAAGTATTTTCATGGCTGCAGAGGCTTCCGGTCGTGATCCAGTCGCTGAGCTGTATAGTGGCAAGAAGACCGATCTGAAGCCTCTCCACGATGCACTGATGACGGCGATCACGATGTTTGGCACTGATATTGAACTGGCACCGAAGAAGGGCTATATGAGCCTGCGGCGCAAGAAACAGTTTGCGATGATCCAGCCGACGACGGCGACGCGCATCGACCTTGGACTCATCCTCAAGGATGTACCCGCGACGGAGCGGCTCGAATCCGCTGCAAGCTTCAATGCGCTGTTCACCCATCGCGTTCGCGTGAACGCCATCAATGACGTGGATGCACAATTGGTCGCCTGGCTGAAGCAGGCCTACGATCTCGCAGGATAAAGGTGCATGTGTTTGCCTCTCTTGAAACGTGCGCCTGAACCGGAGCTCTGACCCATGTCGACAACTTGAGAGTGACCCACCCTGTTTTCGCCCGAAAACCATGTATAGCTCCTGTTGGTGCACTTTTTCCTGATGTGATAGACTGAGAGGTGATCATATCCTTTTTGCAGTGAGAAGGACTCATCATGGTTGCTCTCCTGGCGCTTGTTGCCACCATCCTGACCTCCTTTCTCCCCATTCTGAACAAGCGCCTGCTGCGTGACAGTCGTCCAGCGCTCGTGGCCTGGATCATCAACGCTGCTTCTCTGCCCATTCTGGGAGCAGGAACCCTCCTGCTCACCCAATGCTCGATCACCCCTCTGCATGGAAGCCTTTCACTCTCATGCGCCGCGTCTATCCCACGCATCGATGGTCTCTTCGTCGCGGCTCTGCTGGCCTCAACCCTCTTCAATTGGGCCGCCACCCTCCTTTCCACCCTCGCTGGTGAGTCCCCTGCTCACCTTCAATCCCGCTTTCACCTTGCTCCTCGCCTGGCCAACCTTGGGTGAGGCCCCCGGTCTGCACCAGACCATCGGTGTGGCGGTGGTGCTCCTGGGCGCCTACCTGCTCGACGTCGAGGAAGCGCGAACGGGGCTGCTGGAACCTTTACGCCTACTGTTGCACCGGCCAGGAACGCTTCTCGCGATTGCCGCCTCGGCGCTGTGGGGAACCACCGCTGTTCTGGAAAAGCTCGCGATTGACCATGTGACTCCTCCCAGCGGCCCCGTGGTGGCCTTGATCAGGACGTTCCTCCTGGTCGCGCTGCTCACGCCGGGGGCATTACGCTCAACTCGAGCAGAGGAGCGGTCTCGTGCCACGGGATCCTGGCAGGGGCTCCGTACCCACCCGCGTGCTCTCGCCGCCGCCATCCTGCTCGCCGGTGTCGCGCCGCTCTTTGGCTTCACGGCGATTGCACTCGGTCTCGTCGGGTATGTGACGACGCTCTTCAAGCTGAGTGGTTGTTGGTGGCGTGCTTGTCGCCACGCAGTAAGTGCGAATGATCGTGGGCGTGCTGATCTTTGGCACGATGCGTCTTGCCGCTCGTCACCTCCGTTTGCTGAACATGCCTCAAGGGTCTTGTCAGCGAAGACATCTGGCCTCATGAGGGCTGCTATCTGCCTATTGGTTCCCCGACGTCCCCGGACACATGACCTGGTCGTACAGCGCAGAGCACCTTCCCCATGACATTTGTCATCCCCAGATCACGATACTTTTCACTTCCTAAAAGGGCCATCTCCTGGTTATACTGGAATGTACAAGCAAATGTTGCCGCCGAGATAGGCGCCATTTTCAAGGAAGATGTGGCACCGGTTCTTCAGGATCGCCGCTCTGCGCTGTGCCGGTGATGCCTGCCGCATTAGCGAACGATGCGGACAAGCCACCAGAAGCGCCTCTCTGGGCAGAAGGAGAAACAATCATGGATACCTCTCGACAGGACGATTGGCAGAAGCGCGAGCCAGAGGAAGATGCCGTCCCACTGGTCCTTCCACTCTCCTCCCTGAATCACACCTGGCTGCCTCTGGTGGGTGGTAAGGCCGCGAACCTGGGCGAACTGATGCGTGCGGGCTTTTCGGTTCCCGCTGGGTTCTGCGTCACCACCGCTGCGTACGCACGCATAGCCGCTCGGGCTGGGCTTGACACCTATCTTTCAAGACTGCAGACAACTTCACGCGCTGAAAGCGCACGCCAGATAGAACTGGCAACGGCGATCCGCACCGCCTTATGTGAGACACCCCTGCCCACAGAGGTCATCGAGGCAGTGACCTCGGCCTACCAGGCCCTCGGACAGCGAGAGCCGGTTCCGGTCGCCGTCCGTTCCTCGGCAACTGCTGAAGATCTGCCTGAAGCCTCCTTTGCCGGTCAGCAAGACACCTATCTCAATGTGATCGGCATCGAGGCGGTGCTCACTGCCGTGCAGCGCTGCTTTGCTTCGCTGTGGACCGACCGCGCGACGCAGTACCGAGCCAGCCTGGGCATTGCTCCTCAGAGTGTGCGCCTGGCGGTGGTCATTCAACGTCTGGTAGATGCTTCGACGGCTGGCGTCCTCTTCACTGCCAATCCGCTCACTGGCAAACGACGCCAGGCCGTGATCGAGGCCAACCCCGGCCTGGGAGAAGCCGTTGTTTCTGGCATGACCAATCCTGACCATTTTGTGGTGGATACCGAGAGCTTCGAGATCATCGAGCGCCGCCTGGGAGAGAAACAGAGGGTGATGTATCCCATCGTCAGTGGGGGGACTCAGGCCGCTGAGCTACCAGCATCCGACGAGCGTGCCTGCCTCTCTGAGGCTCAGGTGCGTACCCTGTCAGCGCTTGGAGCAGAGGTAGAGGCACACTTTGGCCTGCCCCAGGATATCGAGTGGGCCATAGATACCTCCGGGCAGACGTGGCTGCTCCAAGCACGCCCGATTACCACGCTGTTTCCCCTGCCTTCCGAAGCCTCGTCTCCTGATGAGCACTTGCGGGTGTACCTGGCATTCGGCGTCCAACAGGGCACCTATCGACCCTTCACGCCGATGGGACGCTCTGCGCTCGGTCTGATCGCTTCGGGGTTCCTGGTGCTCATCGGCCTTCCACCTCGCGATCCGCTCGCTGGTCCCCGCTTCATTGTGGAAGCGGCATCTCGCCCGTTCTTTGATGTCACGAGAGCCCTGCGCAGCTCGTTTGGACGCCGCTTTCTCATGGAGGCGATGGAAGAGGCGGAGACCCATGCGGCCATCATCTTCCAGCAGCTTGTGACTGATCCACGGCTCTCCCTCCTCAAGACGCCGCGACGTGCCTTCGTGCGTGCACTGGTGCTTCTGCTCGTTCGCACCCGCCTGCCCTGGTATCTGCTTGAGGCGCTCGTTTCGCCCAGAGCTGCCCGCGTACGAGTACAGCGCTTCGTGGAACGTCTACGGAACCCCCCTCAGAGGGAGAAGCCCACCGACGCCGAAGCACATCTTGCCGAGGCATCGCGCCTCCTGCTGGCATGCCTGCGCCTGGCCTTTCGGGTGTCGCCGGTCATGTTGGCGGGCATGCAGACCTTTGCGCTCGCTAGGCGTCTGTTAGGGGATCAGGCGACAGAGGGCGAGTGCCAGACCGTGCTGCGCGGTTCCCCTTCTAATCCCACGACCCGGATGAATCTAGCCCTCTGGCGCCTCTCTGAGCAGGTTCGTGCGGACCAGAACAGCAGGCACCTACTCCAGCATACTCCTGCTGCTCACTTGGCACAGGACTATCAGCAGGGTCGCCTGCCGGCACTCTTGCAACAAGGGTTGGAACAGTTCTTGCATGAGTACGGCCACCAGGGGGTCTGTGAACTCGACCTGGGCGTGCCGCGCTGGGCGGAGGACCCTACCTATGTCCTCGGTCTCCTCAAAAGCCTCCAGGACATGGGTGAGAGCACACAGGCACCGGATCTCCAGTTCCAACGCGCCGCAGAGGAAGCGCGCGCGATGATCGCCACCCTTTCCCGTCGCGCCGTGCAACAACACCGGCTACGCGGGCGCCTGGCTGGCTGGTGCCTGCGACGCGCCCACGCGCTCGCTGGTTTCCGTGAGATGCCCAGATTCGTCGGGGCGCTCCTGCTCGCCCAGGCGCGGGCGCATCTTGTGCCCGTCGGAGAGGAACTTGCCAGGATGGGCCGATTGGCTCAAGCAGCAGATATCTTCTTCCTGACGCTTCCCGAAGTGCATGAGACGCTTGCCGGAGCGGATCTGCGAGAGAGCGTGAGGGAGCGGCATGCCACCTTTGCGCGGGAACTCACGCGTCGTCATGTCCCACTCGTGCTGCTTTCTGATGGAACAGAACCTCCTGCTCAGTCGCAGAGCGCCATCCTGGCAGCCGGTGCGCTCCAGGGAACACCTGCATCCCCTGGGGTCGTGACGGCTCCTGCGCGGGTCATCCTCGATCCCCACGACGCGCGCCTCTCCCCCGGCGATATCCTGGTCGCTCCCTCGACTGACCCCGGCTGGACGCCACTCTTCCTGAAGGCATCGGGACTGGTGATGGAAATGGGAGGCGCGATGGCACACGGGGCCATTGTGGCTCGCGAGTATGGCATCCCGGCGGTCGTCGGCGTAGCGCAAGCAACGGAGCGCATTGCCACCGGAAGTCGCATTACGGTCGATGGCACCACGGGCACCATTCGTCTTGAAAAACAGCGTGAGGAGTAGGAGGACGCTGGCATGAGCCTCTCCACGATGGCATTTTTCCTGCATGTGAGTGGGGCCATGGGCGCCGGTATGAGTCTCGGCGTCTGGCTGTGCGGCCTTGCCTCGATGCTCCGAGCGCGTCATGTCGAGCAGGTGCGTGCCATCGCGTGGCTGATCATCATCGTCTCTCCGTTCATGGTGAGGAGCGTGCTGCTCATTGGTCTCGCCGGATTTCACATGGCGCTCTCCACCTGTGGCCTCGAGACTCCCTGGATCGCTGTTGCGCTGGTCAGCTTTGTGCTGATCGCTCCTGTCAGTCCGTTTGTCCTGGACGCCCGCATGCGGCCTATCTTCCAGTAGGCGGGAGAGGAGCCAGATGGCTTGCTCTCGGATGCCCTTGACAAGAGAACCCATGACCTGAGAGTAAAGCAAAATGTTGTGGAAAATAGGCGGGAGTTTTGGGATGACTAAATATATGCTTTATGTTTCGTGGCAAGCCATCATAAGATGGGGTACAACCAGGCTCAAAGAGGATCGTATGAAAAGAGAGGTGTAAAGCATCTGCGTCGCAAGCACAGGAAAAGGGGGATGACATCATGGAAGTACTCGATGCCGCATTTGGTCATCCACGAGGGCTTCTTGGCCGCTTAGGCGGGATAATCATGGCCCGCTCTACCGGGCTGCGCAATGAGTGGACGATCTCGCTCCTCGACATTCGACGTGCTGATCGCATCCTGGAGGTAGGCTTTGGCCCGGGAGCGCTGATCCAGGCGCTCGCGGCAAGAGCCACGGAAGGGTTCATCGCTGGCGTCGACGTGTCGCCGGTCATGCTGCGACAGGCTTCGAGGCGCAACGCCCAGGCCATCGAGGAGGGACGAGTACAGTTGCAACAAGGTTCCGCCCTGGCTTTACATTTTTTGAAGATGTGTCGTTTGATAAAGCGCTCTCCGCTAATTCTGTGCAGTTCTGGCCAGATCAAGGAGCCGGGGTGAAAGAAATGCAGCGTGTATTACAACCTGGAGGAGTGATTGCGATCATCCTCCAGCCAATTTGGGCCAGGACGGAGAGCGAGGTCAAAGAGATTGGAGCAGGACTGGTGGAACTGCTCTCGAAGGTCGGCTTCCGGCAGACCAGGCTGGAGTTCAAGCCGCTAAAGCCAATTGCCAGCGTGTGTGCGCTTGGCATCAAATGAGGCCGCCACCACGGGGCTTTTCGAACCAGAGGGCAAGTGCCACGTCCAACTGAGCGCGATGGGCATCCCTGAGCCCATGCTCACAGGACGCGCGTTTTATCCTCACGGTTCGATCAGCTAACCCTCTCTCCCCAAACCAGCGTCTCTCGCACGGATAATGGCCTGCGCCCGATCGACGACTTGCAGCTTGTTGAAGATATTGGAGACGTGGTTGCGTACCGTCTTTGCACTCAGGACCAGGCGTGCCGCAATCTCCGCGTTGCTCCATTCTTGCGCGATTAGGGTCAGCACCTCGCGTTCACGCTCAGTCAACTCAGGAAAGGGCGGCAGCGATGCAGGGCTCAGGGCAGCGAAGTAGTGCATCAGCCGCCGGGCGATGTCCGCCTGATCCGCTCCCTTGAGCAGATAGCCACGCGCTCCAGCCCGCATAGCTGCGAACACCGACTCGTCGTCCTCGAACATGGTGAGCACGAGGATCCCGATATGGGGGCTGGTATGCAGGATGCGGCACGTTGCCTCAATGCCGTTGATCCCAGGCATGTGCAGGTCCATCAAAATCACATCCTGGTCAGGAAGCAGAAACTCGACGGACCATTCGCCGTCTAAGCGGCGTGAGGCACGGGCCAGACCATGCCCAGTGGTAGCAAGAAAGATGTTCGCGGCTATGGTCACCTCCTTCAAGAGAAGCGTAACAGGTGAGGTGTCCCGCTGTCATGGGAGCAGTGTCCTGATTCGGTTTAATTGATTAGTTAACCAATGAAAGAGGTAGAGTGAGGGAACCCGCAACCGGTACCGTAGACCCTTCTCTTAGCAAGGACTCCCGAACGAGTAGACAGCATACATGGAGGCAACCTGAGGTGAGGGGGCAAGGCGACCGAGTTGCTGCTGTGTTGGGAGGGCGATGAAGAACTGACGAGTGCAAGCGAAGACAAGAGGAGTATCTAGCGCGCCGGTCAAGTAGTCGAGAGAGAACGGGAACAGCCTGATGCTCGACACGTAAAGAGCACCTTGGCTCGATGTTCGGGCGCGCAAGCGATCATTGCCAGGTGCTCGCTTCCTTGAAGAGTGCAGAGGCAAGCAGGGCGCTGCGCGTGGCGATCTCTTTGGGAGTATAGGGTTTTCCCTGCTCAAGCCACCAGGTTATGGCTTCCACAAACATCGTGGACACCAGGTCTGGCACAAACTCATCCGAGAAGGTGTGGACGGGGAGCGAGCTCGCGTCCGGTCCGTGAGGAAGGCGTCCACGCTCTTTGACCAGACCAGACAGAGACGTACGCATCTTCTTCACAAACCAGGGGCTTCCCTTTCTGCCAAGCAGCGCTCGATAGAGCCGTTCGTACTGGGCGATATGCTCGAAGAACTTCACCCAGATCTCTGGAGGATGTTCTCGCCCCAGCTCTCCGACCGCGCCCAGCAAGGCGCTTATAGCTTCCTCAAAGATCTGCTCCACCAGGTCGTATTTATCCTGATAGTTGCGATAGAAGGCGGCCCGGCTCACCATCGCGCGCGAGGTCAATTCGCCGATGGTGAGCGCCTCGAACCCCCGCTCCTCGATCAACTCAATTAATGCCTCCCGCAGTAACTTCTGCGTCCGTCTGAGACGTAAGTTCTTCCCCTGCTGAGTCATCTGGCGCTCCTTGTCTCATGTGGGACACATCTTCCCGATTGAACCTTGTTTCTTGGTGCTCATCCGACTACACTTGGATCAGACAGGATCACCCATGTGAGATAGTATGTCTCAACTCAATCGATCTGTCAACATACTTTCAAACAAAAGAGAGATATTCTCTGAAAGGAGCACGAGCTATACATTCATTTGCACATCACCACCACAGCAATGCTGGCGAGGCGTCGGCTAAAGAGACAAAAGGGCTGATCGGGAGCGGGGGCTGGCGCCACGATCTGATGGAATGGTTTATCGACATCTTCTGGTTCCGTGGCCAGTTGCGGGAGCTGAGGCGGAAAACCATCAACCTGGCCTGCATTCAACCCGGAGAGCAGGTGCTGGATGTGGGCTGCGGCACGGGAACACTGGCGATGGAAGTGGCATGCCGCGTGGGCAGAGCGGGCCGCGTCGCAGGCTTTGACCCGGGAACAGAGCAGATCGCCCGTGCCCGCAAAAAAGCGGCTTGGCGCCACGCGCCCATCGAGTTCCAGATCGGGGTGATCGAGCAGCTCCCCTTCCCCGATCAGACGTTCGATGTGGTGCTCTCGACCTTGATGATGCATCATTTGCCTGCGAGTCTCAAACGCCAGGGACTCGCTGAAATCGCCCGGGTGCTCAAACCCGGAGGGCGCCTGGTCATTGCCGATTTCAAGCGCAAGCAGGAACGAACAGGCCAGGCTGCGCGCTTTCATGCCGGGGGAAGCAGCATGCAAGATCTGGCGGCCCTGGTCTCGGACGCCGGTTTCGAACATCTGGAAACGGAGGAGATGCGGCCCCCACGCTTCTCTGCTTTCCCAGGAGCAGGCTTTGTCTGTGCATACAAGAGCTGAGACGAGTGCATACAGGCGTGGCGCAAGACCTTGACTGGATTTTGTGCGAAGAGAGAAAGAAAGGAAAGCAGATGAGCACCCTCAAAGTTCCCGGCGCCCAGTTATATTATGAGGTTGTAGGCTCCGGGCCCCTCTTGATCCTAATCCCAGGAGCCAGCGGCACGGGAGAGTCCTTCCGCCCGCTCGCACCCCACCTGATCTCACAGTACCAGGTGGTGACCTATGACCGCCGAGGATTTTCCCGGAGTTACCTCGACGGTCCTGCCGACTATGAGCACCGGCTCGCGACCGATGCCGATGATGTGCGGCGCTTGATCGAGCATCTGACGGACCAACCGGCAATCGTCTTTGGCAGCAGTTCGGGAGCGATTGTCACACTCGAAGTCCTCACCCAGTATCCCGAGCGGGTCCAGACGGTGGTGGCCCACGAGCCGCCAGTCGTTTCCCTGCTGCCCGATGCGGCGAAATGGTGGGCCTTTTTCGACAGAATCTACGACTCCTCCCGCAAGAATGGGATTCCCAAAGCCATGCACCAGTTTGTCAGTATGGTTGTGGGAAAAGAAGAGCATCAGGTGATCGAGCGTGCGATGACACAGCAGGCGAACGAGTACACCAAGGCGAACGCTGCGTACTGGATGGAACACGAGTTGCGCCAATATCCACGGATTGAGCTTGATCTCGCTGTGCTCGCGGCGCACTCCAGGCAGATCCTGCTTGTTGGGGGACGTGATGCCCAGGAAAAGGTCTCATACCAGTCGAGCAAGGCGCTGGCAAGGCAGTTGGGCCTCACTATTGTCGATGTGCCTGGCGGACACATCGGCTTCATGACCTCCCCCGCCGAGTTTGCTGCGGCCCTCATTGATGCGCTCCGTCGATGAAGCGCAAACCGTACGAGAAGGAGAACGGAACATGTCTCAATCGACATTGACATCACAACCGGCGACGCCTCGACCAGCGCAAGCGAAGCGGCACAGGCAACCACCTCCCGGACCGCCGTGGCATACCGCGCTCTGGAATAGCGTCAGATTTGCGCGCCAGCCCCTGAGCTTCTTACGGGAACTGCGCGAGCGCTACGGCGATCTCGTGACGCTGCCGACGGTTCTGGGTCCCTGGACGCTGGTCTTCCATCCCGATGGCGTGTGCCATGTCGTCCAGGAAAATCACTTCAACTACCGCAAGGGAGGGATTTCCCATCAAGTGCTCAGCCTGACGCTGGGTAAGGGCCTGCTGACCAACAATGGAGATTCCTGGCTGCAGCAACGTCGCCTGATCCAACCGATCTTTCATCGCCAGCGCATCGCAGGCTTCGGTCGGCTGATGACCGAGAGCGCCCGGGCCTGGATCGAGGAAGAAAGCCTCGACATGGGCCAGCCCCTCGATCTGTTCCAGCAGATGAATGGCCTGACCTTGAGCATTGTGTGCAAAGCGCTCTTTGGCACAGACCTGCTCGCGCACAAGGAGCGCGTGTTGCAGGCGACCACCACCATCAATCACCTGGAAGCGCAAGCCTTTTACGTGCCGGGGCTTTTCTCGCTGCCGACGCCCCAACGCCATCACCTGTATAAGGCTCGCAACACAATCTACACCATCGTTGACGAATTGATCGCCAAACGTCGTCAAGCCCCGACGGAGAACGATCTGCTGGCTATGCTCCTCGAGGCGCGGGATGAGGAGACGGGCGAGGGCATGACGGTGAGCCAGGTGCGTGACGAGGTCCTGACCCTTATGGTGGCCGGTCATGAGACCACGGCCAATGCGCTCTGCTGGACCTTCCTGCTGCTCTCGCAGCATCCGCACATCGAATCCAGGCTCAGAGAGGAGTATCAGCAGATCCTGGGCGGGCGCGCTGCGCAGATGGAGGATCTGCCACAACTCAAGCTCGCGCGCATGGTGCTTGAGGAGTCCATGCGCCTCTATCCACCGGCATGGGCCTTTGCCCGTTCTGCCATCGCCGAGGATGAGATTGCCGGCTATACCATCGCCAAAGGGGCCTATGTCCTGATGTTTCCGGCGACGACCCACCGGCATCCTGACTTCTGGGAACGGCCTGATGTCTTCGATCCCGAGCGCTTCGAGCCCTCGCGGGCAGCCGGGCGGTATCGCTTTGCCTACTTCCCCTTTGGGGGAGGCCCGCGCATCTGTATCGGCAATCAGTTTGTGCTCACCGAAGCGCAACTCATCCTGGCGACGATCTTGCCCCGGTATCAGTTCCGCCTCCTGCCCGAGACCAACGTGGTCCCGGAGCCGCTGGTCACCCTGCGGCCACAAGGAGGCAAGCTGTTAATGACGATCCATCGACATGAAGGGTAAATTTAGGAGCAAACATTCATGGAAGGTGAACTCAACATCAGATCCTTTGAGGCAGGCGACCAGGAGCAGGCACGCTGGCTCATCCTCGAAGGGCTTGGCGAGCACTTCGGCTCCATCGACGAAACACTCAACCCGGACCTCGATGATATTCTGCACAACTACATCAGAGCAGGCCATGTCTTCGTGGTTGGCTGCATGGGGCAGGATATTGTCGGCACTGGGGCGCTCATCAACCGTGGCGAGGGGATCAGCGAGCTGGTACGTATCTCGACACGCAAGGACTCTCGTCGACGGAGCGTCGGGCAGGTGATCATCACCTCTCTGGTGAACCTCGTGAGGCTTCGCGGAGACTGGCGCATCATCGTGAAGACCAACGCCTCCTGGCACGATGTCATCACTTTCTACAAGCGCCTGGACTTCGTGGAGTATGAGCGGACTGCTCTCGGCGTTAGTCTGGAACTGCTGTTGGCTGCGCTGGAGCAAGGAGACACCTATGGCACCTCTGGTTGATCCGCGCGAGAAGGCCGAAAGGGGCTTTCCTCGTTGAGCACTCCTGGTGATCGCTTCGCCTATTGGCTGAGCCAGATCAGCAGTCCGTTTCTCGTCGGCCTTGGGGTGTTCGGGTATGTCGCTCTTTCCACCACCTCCACCGTGACAGAGGGTTTACAGTGGATCACAGTAATCGGGGTTGGTCTGCTCGTGCCTTTTGGGTATATCTGGTGGGGAGTGAAATCGGAGAAGTTGACCGATCTCCACGTCAGCTGCCGCTCAGAGCGTCTGGTTCCGCTCCTGGTTGGCTTGATGGCTCTCGGGGGCATGCTAGCCGGGCTGCTCTTGCTTTCCGCTTCGCGTCCACTTGTGGCCACGCTGGTAGCGGTCATCGTCTCGTTCGCGTTAGCCACCCTGATCACGAACGTGGCGAAATACAAGATCAGCCTGCACATCGACTCGGCAGCAAGCGCAGTGACGGTCTGTTGCCTGCTGGCCAGCCCGGTGTTTCTGGCACTCTCTCCCTGGTGGCGCTGATCGCCTGGGCACGCTGGAAACTGGAGGCGCACACCCCATTTCAGGCCATCTGTGGCGCAGTCCTTGCCGTAGCGGTGACGATCACCACGTTCTGGCTCTTTGGACTCCTCTGAGACCTTCCACTTTTCCGAAGCCGGGACATTCTCCTGTTTGCAAGCTCGTTATGTGAATTACCTGTGTGTCTTTGACCTTTCCCATGGAGGTGGGATCGGTTGCAACCACAGAGTAGGATAGTCACGGTGAGACAGACAACTTCGCGTGTTCTGTGACTCACACCATCATGTAGCTCTTCGTCGATTTTGGGGAACTGAATAAGTGGGGATCTCTGGTTCAGCGATCGGCTTGAGAAGCAATGCAAGCCGACAAGACCGAGGCTTGCTCTTCTAGAATCACCACATGTGACGGGGATCCGATTTCCTCTGAGGGAATGCACGAAGGATGGGTGGGTTACAACCACGCTACAGCAGCATCGTATGAAGAGAGAGGTTGAACGTATCTTTAGCTCCCTGGAAAGAGGGATGACATCATGAACGTTCTCGATGCGACATTTGGCCATCCACGTGGCCCTCTGGGCCGCTTAGGAGGAGTGATCATGGCCCGCTCAACCAGGCAGCGCAACGCGTGGACGGTCTCGCTCCTGGATATTGGGCGTGACGATCGCATTCTGGAGGTGGGCTGTGGTCCGGGTGCACTGATTCAGGCACTTTCTGCAAGAGCCACGGAAGGGTTGGTTGTCGGCGTTGATCTGTCGCCGATCATGCTGCAGCAGGCGGCCCGGCGCAACGCCGAGGCCATCCGGGAAGGGCGGGTGCGATTGCAGCTAGGTTCGGCCCTGGCCCTCCCGTTTGAAGATGCCTTGTTCGACAAAGCGCTCTCTGCCAATTCCTTGCCGTTCTGGCCGGATCAGGAGGCCGGAGTGAAGGAGATGCGGCGCGTACTCAAGCCCGGGGGAGTGATCGCCATCATCCTCCAGCCCCGCTGGGCCAGGACGGAGAGCGAGGTCAAGCAGATCGGCGCAGGGCTCCTCGCATTGCTCTCGAAGGTCGGTTTCCAACAGTCCAGGTTGGAGTTCAAGCCGATGAAGCCGATTGCCAGCGTCTGTGCGCTTGGCATCACGTGAGTTTGGCTCTTGCCCCAGGACGTTCCCATCTCTGAGAACATACTCACGTGCAAGAAGTTCGCTCCGTTCCTCCTTCTCATGCAGGGGGGACACCTGTGGCTGAGAGCGAAACCCAGAGCTGTTGAATGGGGCTCATTCACGGCAGGTAACAAAAGAGAAGCTTTCCTCCTGGGTATTCGAGACGCCGCATGAGTGCGAGGGTGCGGGAAGTCGCGAACCGTGGGGAGGTGTGGCGAGACATCACTCAACTCACAGAACTGGAAGCGAGTGAAGCGATCATCTCGCCGTTCGCCCGACCTCAACTGCCTCCCCTAGCCGGGTTGCTGATCGCGCTGAGCCGTCTTCTGCAGGGCAAAACGCCGGTAGAGCGCGAACGGGAAGAAGCCCGTTCGCACCAGCCGCTGCTCGAGCGGAGTTTCCGCAAAGGGCGTGCTGGCGAGCGCCTTCTCCACCATCTGCGCTTTGACGAAGCGGAAGTCATAGATCCACAGCCGTCCGCCTGGCCGCAGCACCCGGTAGAGTTCCCGCAGAGGCTGCTCTAACTCAAACCAGTGATGCATGCTGATGGTCGACACCACCACGTCAAAGGACTGGTTGGGATAGGGGAGGTGCGCCACATCACCACTCTCGAAATGCACCTGCTCCTCCAACTGCTCACGTCTGGCATGTGCGCGCGCCAGCCCGATCATATCTTCCGACAGGTCGATGCCGTAGACCTGGAGCCCTGGAAGCCTTCGGGCGAGTTCCCTGACTAAGGTGCCCGGACCGGTTCCGGCGTCTAGCACCTTGCCCTCGACGAGCTGGAGGGCGGCAAGGTCTGCGATGACGCGGTGATACAATCTCCTGGTCAGCTGCACCATCACCACATCATAGACGCGACTCCCCCGGCCGGTAAACAGGGAATTCAAATGGCTCAAGTGCCTGACCTCCGAATGTTCCCTAACCGCGTTCCTGTGCATATCGTTACTCCTCTCAAGACAATGGCAAAAACTGCATTGGTAAGCAGTTGCCTCGATCACATAGTTGCACGATACAACTACATGGTTGTAGTATACAACTATTTAGTTGTTTTATGCAACTGTTGCATGGTAGAATAGCGGCATGGATAGCAAGCAGTTACAGGAGTTATTTGGCGAGTTTCTCCAGGCGCTCGGACTGCACCGGCCTGACCAGGTGCCGACCGGCTTCTCCCTCTCGCTCTCCGAGATGTTCGCGCTGCTGGCACTCTCCGCCGAGGCACCCATGTCGCAACAGGTGCTGGCGGAGCAGCTGCACCTGGAGAAGAGTACGGTGAGTCGCCTCATCAAACATCTGGAGCAGAGGGGATGGGTGAAGCGGGTGCGCGATCTTCATGATACGCGTATGTTCCGGCTGCATTTGAGTGATGCAGGGCACGAGCAAGCCTCGCATCTGGTCAAGAGTCTGGCGGAACGCCATCAGCGTCTGCTGGCAGCACTCAAGCCGGACGAGCAGGAGGCGCTCGCCTATGGCCTGTCTGCGCTCATTCGTGCTCTCCACACCGTCTGAATGTGGCTTGCTCTTGCGCCGGGTGCTCTTCGGCCCGTTCTCCCCAGTCATCCATGGCTCGGATGACTTCGCCGAGCGCTTTCCCGCGCTCGGTGGCAGCGTACTCGACATGCAGCGGGTATCCTGGAAAGACGTTTCTGGTGAGGATACCGGCTTCTTCCAGCTCTCGTAAGCGGACCATAAGTATTTTTGGGCTGATTCCTGTCATCGCTCGCTGGAGCTGACCAAAGCGGGTGTTCCCCTGCACAATCTGATGAAGCAGCTGGATCGTCCATTTCTCTCCAAGCATGCTGAGCGTTATCGCCGCTCCACTATGTGTATGTTCGTGCGAACAGTTCATCGCAGGCATCACCTGAAATACTGAGTGTTATCGCTGCTGGACTCTGCGCCTGCTCTTGCGAGCAGTCCATCGCGAGCACGCCTAAAGTGAGAGGAACTGCCAAAGCCTCTTCCAAGGCTGCTCCTAGACATGCCAGGTCGCAAGGGCGATGCAGGTGGGATGGAGATGAAAGCCAGCTTCAGCTCACTCGCGCACAGGCAGGGTACCCCATTATAGCATCTCCGAAGAAGCACTTTCCTCAAAGTAAGTACTGTACAAGGGAAAGAATCACGGGTATGCTCTTGACGAAGAGAGCGTCAGGCCTGGCCTGCGAGAGCAGCTTCCATTCAGAACACACAGGAGCATTTTGAAATGAGACAATTGAACATTCCCACCCCAGGGTTCGGGATCACCCTGCACACAGCGATACGGCCTGGCCTGGATCAGGCAACAGAGGCTCTGGACGCCGAGCAACTCGGGTACGATGTAGTGACGCTCCATCGTGATTCCCTCCACGGCGATGGCCCCTCGTTCGAGAACTGGACGCTCCTCTCCTGGCTGGCGGCTCAGACGAGCAGGATCAGCGTGGCCCCGCTCGTGCTGGCGCTTCCCCACCGGCACCCGGCAGTGCTGGCCAGGATGGCTGAGACGCTCGACCGTCTCTCCGGCGGTCGGCTCATCCTCGTCCTGGGTGGTGGGGGCCGATGAACGAGCCAGCCTATCGGGCCCTGGGACTGGAAAACCGCTCGCCTGGCGCAAAGGTGGAGGCGAGCGCCTCGGCCATCGAGATCCTGCATGGCCTGTGGAGCACCTCCGGTTTTTCCTACTCTGGAAAGCACTTCAGGACCGAAGGAGCCACTCTCGAACCGAAACCTGGTCACGCGATCCCCATCTGGCTCGGGGTGTTCGGGGACCGCATGCTCGACCTGGCTGGGCGCAAAGCGGACGGTTGGTTGCCCACTTACCAGTTTCTCCCCCCAGAGCAGGCCTACCGGAAAGTAGAGCACCTCCGCAGGGCAGCGGAAGACGCGGGCCGTAACCCGGACCAGCTCACCTACGGGTATACGATCCCGGTGCTGGTCGAGAAGGGAAGTGTGACCACAAGGGGGCAGATCGCGGGAAGCGCCCAGGAGGTAGCTAGACAATTAGCCGACATAGTTCGTCACGGCTTCACGTTTTTGAACCTGTGGCCGGTCGGTGAAGCAGCCACATTGCGCGGGTTGCTGGCCAGGGAAGTGCTTCCCATGGTCCGAGACCTGCTGGTATAGGCTTTGCCTGCTCTGGCCTTGGCTACCTCCTCCAGCATTTTTTCTCAAGGCTATGAGGAGTAGAGACGGCAGGTCGACCCAGATGCGCAGCTCTCTTTGAGCTTCATCCTTCGTGTGCGGCTGGCAGCTACCTCTCGCTCCCCAGACCGGCATCCCTTGCTCTGATAATAGCCTGCGCCCGGTCAACGACTTGCAGCTTGTTGAAAATATTGGACACATGGTTGCGTACCGTCTTTGCGCTCAGGACCAGATATCCTGCGATCTCTGTATTGCTGCGGCCCTGAGCGATCAAGGCGAGAATCTCACGTTCCCGGTCCGTGAGTTCGGGGAACGCCTGGGGCACCGACCCGAGCAGAGCAAAGTAATGCATTAAGCGTTGCGCAATGGCCGGACTGAAGATGGCCTCGCCACGGCTGACCGCCTGGATCGCCCGCAGCATCTCGGCCTGGTCCGCCCCCTTGAGGAGGTATCCACGTGCCCCGGCCCGCATCGCCGCAAACACGGAGTCATCATCTTCATACATCGTAACCACGAGAATGCCGATGTGCGGGCTGGTGCGCAGGATGCGGCGCGTCGCCTCGATGCCGTTGAGACCTGGCATGTGCAGGTCCATCAGGATCACATCTGGTTGGAGCATCGTGGCCTGGGCGACAGCTTCCTCGCCCGTGGATGCTTCTCCCACGACCTCGGTTTCCGCGACCGAATCCAGCAGCATCCGTACGCCTCCACGGAAGAAGAGATGGTCGTCAGCAATCAATACCCGTATCGGCTCCATTGGTCACTCCTTCGACACTGGCAGCTGAGCCCACACGCGTGTTCCAGCCGTTGCTCTTGCCTCAATCACACAGGACCCACCCAGTTCGGCGGCACGTTCCCGCATTGAGGACAAGCCCACCCCTGTGCGATGACGCTTTGGCAGACCGAGGCCATCATCCACAATTTCCAGGTCGAGTTCATTCGCGCAGGAGAGGCGGATATGACAGGTATGGGCCTGAGCGTGTCGTGCTACATTGGTCAATGCCTCAAGCGCAATGCGATACGCGGCCACCTCAACGGCAGCAGACAGGTCCGGCAAGCGCTCCGGCGCTTCAAGTGAGACGTGCAGTCCGTTGAACTGGCTGTAATGCATAGCCTGTTCGCGCAGGGCGGATACCAGGCCGAGCTCGTCCAGTGCGGGCGGACGCAGGTCGTAGACCAGGCGGCGGATGTCGGCAATGGTGGCTTGCAGTTGGAGTTTCAATTCGGCGAGCAGCTGATCCGCAGCGGGCGGATTCAGCGTCAGCAGGTTGCGAGCGGCATCCAGTCTCAGCGCCAGGCTGGCGAGCGTGGGGCCAAGGCCGTCGTGCAGGTCCCGGCGCAAGCGGCGGCGTTCCTCTTCCCGCGCGGTCACCAGGCGCTCACGCGAATGCTGCAGATCAGCCGTGAGGCGCACAGCGTAGGCTGCGACACCAGCTTGATGGGCGATGTTTTCGAGGAGCTTCTGGTCAGCGGGGGTAAACACTTCATGGGAAGCGCGAGGCGCCAGTATCAACTGCCCGATGGTTTCGGTCTGGTAGATAAGTGGCAGCACCACTGGCTTGTCCTGTAGGAGCCCATGCGAAGCGGTAGTTATGAAGGTGTCACCCTGCTTGAGGGCAATCGCCAGATACGGTAACTTGAGCGCTTGCGCGACCGTTTCGACCAGCGTTGGGAGCACCGCCTCGGGAGCAAGCGTCGCCTCCAGACGGCTTCCCAGGCGTGAGAGCACCGCATGGGGGTCGTCACGCTCGCCATACATCAGGCGGTTGACAGCACGCTGGAGGCGGTTGCGCAGTGGGTGAAAGAGGACAGCAACGAGCCCGGTAGCCAGGAGCGAAACAACGAGGTTGCCCTGGGCCTGCAACAGCACGCCGAGCGAGCCGACGACCAGTACATAGAGCGCAACGACGCAGGTGGTGAGCGTCCCATAGACCAGCGTGCGGTTGATCAGAACATCGATGTCCCACAAGCGATAGCGCAGGGTTGCGATGCCGATAGAGAGCGGCACCAGGAGTGGGAAAACAGTGAGGACAGGGACGAGAACTGCGCCAACATACAGCGAGCCAGTATCGGCGAGTTGCGCAGGGAAGAGGAGTACAGGCAGAGCAAACCCTATCGTTACCAGGTAGCCTCCTGCTATGCCGAAAACGACCCACTTCATCTGCTGGCGCTCCACCGGCCCCGACACGTAGCGGTAGCGGTAGAACTGGGCTCCAAGGAAGACAAGGATCAGGCCGATGACCAGCATGATCAGGCCTACGAGAAAGGGAGATCCGATCTTCGTTGAGAAAGGCAAGTTGGAGAATAAACTCAGGTACCCCATCAATGGGATCCATATGACGATAAGAAAGCCGGTCCAGCGCGGCACGAACCGCCCATCGGGAAAGAGGGATACGAACAGGGCGGCCAGGACCTTGCTGAGGAAGAATAGGAAGCGCGCTGACCACTGCCATTCCCAGGGACTCTCCCCAAATGCTCTGATCGTGGTACCCGGACTACTCAGCACGAGCATGAGCGCGACCAGCAGCGCAAACCAGTCGTTGGATCTCCCCCATGTGCGCCAGAAGATCGCCACGCCGACCCCGAACCACACCAATGCTGAGGCAACAACCAGGGCCACGTTGAACATGGTATACTGACCAGTGGAGAGGCCCAGGTCATCTAGCGTTTGCACGCTCTCGGGGCTCAGTTGTCCATAGGCACACGTAGCGCCATCACACGCGCTCTGGAGCTGCACTATGTAGGCTGGAAGGCTGGCGATCAAAACAGCGAGAGAGATCGTAGCCAGGGCGATCCACATGATGCGTGTCAGTACAAGCAGGCTGCCTTGCAAGTGCCTACCTGTATCGCTTTGTAGGCCAGCGCTCATGGTGGTCTGTGTCGATGCAGATGAAAGGTTCGTAGGCACACTCCTTGTATGGTCAGGATATCTCCAGGAAGCATTCTACCCATACGCGCCATCTTGACGCCCGGCGGTAAGCCCAACATACATTCGCTCGGTTTGACCGATAAGATGCTCCTCTATTCTACTCGATGGCGCTGCGTTTGCAAAGCGTCGATTGCTACGACCTGCGCAGAAACCGACGGATGAGCTGAATGCCCACGAATACGGCCACCATTCCTGCTATCCATTTTCCAACGTGAGACCAGTTTGGCCCACGTTGCGTCTCGGTCTGGACGTGTTCGGGTCTGATGCCAAAGCCAAAGAGAAGCGGCGGCAGCTTGCGCACCAGAGGCCAGCCCAGGAAGCTGGGGAAGGTAAAGGAGCCGTCGGGTTCGAGTGCAGCTTTCAGCAGGCGATCTTGCATGAGATTGACAATGGCCTGGATCACCCGCGTAGGCCATTCGCGCCGACGTTGCACACGGGCGAGATCGGCAACGGTCACCTCTCCTGCCTGAAGTGGGGCAGTGAGGAGATTGGCTGCGGCGACGGCGTCCATAATAGCATAGTTAATGCCATTCCCCCCGGCTGGTGACATGACATGGGCGGCATCGCCCAGCAAGAGCAGGCCAGGACGATACCAGCGCGGCAGGCGATTGGCTTCCACGGAGAGCATCGACACCTGTTTCCAGTCGCAGAGTTCTGCCACGCGGTCAGCAAACTCTGGCGCGGTCTCGGCAATCGCCTGGCGCAAGGCCTCCAGTCCGGCGGCATGCACCTGGTGATAGGTTCCCTTGCCGATGATGTAGCCGATCTGCCAGTGCTCTTCGCGCTCAAGGAAGATCAGGGCACGTCCGCGACCGAACCGTGCCATCAGGCCATGGGGATCAGCGGGTGTGCGTGATAGGCGCAGCCAGAGCACGTCCATCGGGGGTGAAGAGGCAATGGGTTCGAAGCCCGCCAGCTTGCGCAGCCGGGAGAAGCGGCCATCGGTTCCCACCACCAGGTGCGCACGCACCTCGTGCCAGCCATCATGTGCACGATAGCGCACGCCGCGTACCTGGCCATCTTCCTCGAGCAGTTCCTCCACACGTGCGCCCATGATCAGGCGGAAGGATGGGAAGCACTGCGCCTCGCTCGTGATGAATGCGAGGAAACGGGTCTGGGGCATCATCGTAATGTAGGGGAACTTCGTCTTCAGGTCGTGCAGATCGAACCGCAGTTGTGCGAAAGCCCCGGGAGGAGCCACCAGGTTCAATTCAGTATGGGGTAATTGAAGGAGACGGTCGGCTAAGCCAAGCTCATCCATCACCTCCAGAATGGAGGGGTGAAGCGTGTCCCCGCGAAAGTCGCGGTCGAAGTCCAGGTGCGATTCAAGCAGCATCACGTCGATGCCCTTGCTTGCCAGCATGAAGGACAGGACAGCCCCAGCTGGTCCGGCTCCCACGACGATGCACCTCGTCTGCTGCACATCCCGTATCTCATGGGTCTGAACGGGCGTCTTAGCGTGGTCCAAAGAGCGGTCTTCCTTACTCATACGTCTGTATCTCCTTCTATGTCCGTGTATCCAATCTTTGTGCCAATGCCGATTGGTCCATCAGCTCCTCTCCTCTTCTAGAGAGACGGTCCCAGCGGACCCATCGACGGTAATCTGCTGGCCCGTGTTGATCCGCTCCGTGGCTTCAGGCACGCCGACGACTGCCGGGATGCCATACTCGCGAGCAACGACAGCCCCATGGGACATGGCCCCACCCATTTCCATCACTAAACCACCCGCCACGAGGAAGAGCGGCGTCCAGCCAGGGTCAGTCGAGGGCGCCACGAGAATCTCGCCGGGCTCCAATCGGGCACCTGTCGGGTCGAGGATCACGCGCGCCTTCGCCGTCACCCTACCCGCTGAGGCCGGCGTTCCTCTCAGTATACCATCAGCTGCCCCTAAGGCATAGGTCTCGGTAGTCGGCTCGGTCCCATCGGAGAGCAGGACGCGGGGCACATGCCGGCCAGTGAGTTCATGCTCGTAGCTGCCATAGCGCTCACGCACCAGGGAGCGCATATCTGTTCCGGCCACGGCCGCCCAGGCTTCGGGGAGTGTGATGAAAAAGATGTCTTCGGCTTTCTCCAGGCGTCCGACCTCAGCCAGTTCCTTCCCCACCAACTGGAGCGCCTCACGCATAGATGCCAGCAGCAATATAAGGCAGAATTTAGGCATCTCCCGTAAACCATGAAGGGCACGTTCGCGTCTCAGGCAGAGCTTGACTAACCTGCCACGCAGCCATCCCTTGCGTGCGGCACGTCTGGCCAGCTCGGCCACCATGGCCTCCGCCTCCTGGGCCCCGCGCTGGAACTGCGTGTCTGGTGCCTGTTGCGGGTCCGTGAGTTGAAGGTAGTTGGCGAGCACACCGAGAATATGTGTCGGGTCTTCGCTCCAGCGTGGCAGCCCGAGGTCAATTTCGGCGACGCCACGATGACCGTAGACCTGCAAGAAATCCGCCAATCCTTGTTGCAGCAGCGGGGGGAGAAGACGGCTCCGGTAGTCCTGTGCCAGGCGATCTAGCGGAGTGTCACGCAGCACGTGTGCCGAGGTCGCATCAGCCTGTATGAGCTTGGCCAGTGTCCAGAGAGAGAGATCCATTTCGGTGGTCGGGTTGCACGGCAGACCGCGCAGCACCGTCTGCTGCTCCTCACCCGTCGCGAGACCTCGTAGCAGCCTGCCAGCCAGGGTAAAGGCCAGCAATCCACTGAGCAGGACCGGAACGGTCCTGGAAAGCACACGCGGCGTCTCTCCCAGGAAGAGGCGCTCAACCGCCGTCAAGCGCTCGGTCGCACTGGCATCCACCGGCACTGTCCCCATCGTGCGCAACTGTGTCTCCAGGTGCCTCACCCGTCCCCGTGCAGCTGCCGGACGGAACACTGCCTGGAGCATGGAGAGGGGAGCGCGAGTCCGCACCAGGAGCAAGAGTCCCGTGCGCACGAGCCGCCAGCGCTGGACTGGAACGAGGGAGAGGCGCGGATCGGCTTCAAGTTGGCGGAACATAAGCGAGGAGCGGGCCTCCATGACGGAGGCCACCCGTCCCAAAAGCGTGCGTCCGGGGGAAGTCCGCAGCACAGCTGTCACATCAACGAAGAGGCGAGAGGCTGCATCAGTGAGCACGCTGGGGCCTGCCAGGAGATCGTGCGGTGGCAAGCCCAGGTATGTTGCGATAGATGACCCCATGACACGAAACGCGGAGAGGCCCATCGGCGTGAGCGGGCGGTAGACCCCCTGGGCAACATTCATCGAAAAGTACACCCGCAGGGCATCGTCGGTCCGCGGTGCTCCGGCGGGCAGCGGAAACAGCGTCGTAATCGGTCGCGCCTGGGTGAGCCAGAGATGGCCGGAGGCATCGATGGCCCACTCGGTATCCTGGGGGGCTCCATAATGAGCCTCAACCCTTGATCCAAGCTCTGCCAGGGCGCGTACCTGGGCATCGGTAAGGCAGGCCTCATTGCTGCGTTCGGCGGTTTCGATCCCCTGCGTACCGCCGCCCGTGGCAGTAGTGACGACGAAGTGGTCGGGGTTGACTATCCCGGAGACAATGGCCTCACCAAGGCCAGGACTGGCATCAATCACGGCCTGGTGACGTCGCCCGGTGAGAGGGTTAGCCGTAAAGAGGACACCTGCCACAGAAGCTTCGACCATACGCTGAACAACGACCGCAAGGCGTACGGTACGCTGGTCGATTCTCTTGCTGGCACGGTAGCTCACGGCCCGATCAGTCCAGAGCGAAGCCCAGCATCGCCGCACGGCATCGAGCACAGCTTCGAGGCCAATGATGTTGAGATACGTGTCCTGCTGACCTGCAAAACTGGCAAAGGGGAGATCTTCGGCAGTCGCCGTGCGTTCCTCGGCGACTGCCAGGGGTTCACCACCTCCCAACGCCTGATATGCCTCGGTAATGGCCTCGGCAACGGCGGCTGGAACCGATGCTGCCAGCAGGTGGGCTCGCGCAGCGGTGGCTAGTGCTGCAAGATGCGCTGTGTCACGAGCGCGGGTCGTGGCAAGCTCCCCCAGGAGAGCCTCAAGGTCAGCACCTGCGGCTACCAGTGCGTACGCTGCCGTTGTCACGCAGAAGCCGGGGGGCACTGGCAATCCGGCGCGGGTCAGTTCGCCCAGGTTGGCTGCCTTGCCGCCGACGATGGAGAGCGAGGTGTGATCGATGGCAGCAAAGGGGAAGACCATTGCCACCTCGCCAACGTGAGGTTCACTCCTCTGTTGTTCGCGATTCTGGATGCTCATAAAGCACCTCCTGCTACCGGACGTTCATTTTGACCCACAGGTCACGCTGGTCTGCTGCGCCGCGTCATCACACGCCGCGCTCTACATCACCGCGGGTGAACTGGATGAGACCGAGCGTGAGCAGCACGAAAGCCTCGCCCAACATAGTAACGAACGGCCTCCACTGCCAGCCATCAGTGATGGGGCTATCATATTGGTGAAAGATCGAGAGTGACATGACCCACTCCGGCAGCTTGAGTAGGGTGTGCAGCAGTTCGACGAAAAACGAGAGTGCAACGAAGGTGCCACTCAGACTGACGATGGCACCCGGACGCAGCCGCCCGGCCAGGTCATAAACGAGCGCCGCCACGATCAGTTCCAGCGGCAGGATGCCCAACGAGGCTGCAAACACATGGCTGACATCGACGCTCAAGTCAGTCATGCGTGCGCCCGCCAGCACGCTGAGCCAGATGGCGAGCAGCACAACGACAGCAGCCACGAGCACTGCCCCAACGTGTTCGAGCATCAGCCGAGAGCGCGGCGTTGGTGTGCTCAAGACCAGTTCCATACGTCCTTTCTCCAGGTCGTTTGCCCAGGAGAGTGCCTGGAGCAAGGCGAAGATGACCGTGATGACAGGCACGAAGGCGAAGATGGCTCCGGCGAGAAACCCGGCGTTGGTGCCACTATCATGACCGCCAAACACCTGGTACAAGACCGGGTTGTTTGCATACACCTTGCGCAAGGGGTCCTCCATGCTGCGCGTCAGCATGGTGATCCACCCCACACCGATCACCAGACCCACGCTCCACCAGCAGACTGAGAACAGGTGTGCTCGTAATGTGCGCAAGCCCACCGTGCGCACAAAGACATTGCGCCGCGCCGGTTCTAAGGCTCCTGGACCAGCAGCGGCCTGCGCCTCTGGCTTGTGACGATTCCACAATGGCAGAACGAGCCCGCCGATATCACGCCTGGCGAAGATGGGCATGCTGGCGAGCGCAAACACGATGCTCAGTGCCAGCAGCAGCAAGCATGCGCCGGGATTGAATCCGTGTGTTGGCGTGTAGAATGCCAGCAGAGGCTTGCTCGCGTGGTAATAAAAGAACGGCGAGAGATGCTGGAACCATGCCGCGTGCTCGATGATGTGTCCCGTACCATCGAGCACATAGCTGAGCCCCAAAAGCAGACCAGCCCATCCTGCTGCTGCCGCCCGGCTGCCGAGCACCTGCGAGAGGAAGAGTGCGAGCATACTGAAGAGCAGTGCGAGCAGACCCAGATTGAGGACTGCCAGCACCGTTCCGGTCAGGTCTACCGTCGTGTGAGCACTCGCCTCACCTGCCACTCCTCCTATCATGATCAGGAGGGCAATCAGAACGAGGGCCGTGCTCAGCGCGGCGATTTTCTCGAGCAGCACACGCATACGTGATCGTGGGGTCGAGAGGAGCACATCGAGCGAGCCACGCTCCTCCTCCCCACTGATCAGACGCGCACCTGCCAGCACAGCCCAGATGCTGAGGGGGATTGGCAGAAAGATGCCAAAGTCACGGAAGGTGACGTAGCCTGCCGGTGTAGTGAAGGCGAGCGGGTCACCGAACAAGCGAATCATGTGCGCGAGCTGGCCTACAGTGCTCAGGGTGGCAGGGTCGAGTGTGGTAGTACTCGTAAACTCCGCGCACAAGAGGAGTCCCAGACCAATCCCCCAGCCAGGGATGGCAACGCGATACTCACGCAGCGTCTTGCTCCACACGGTGCGAAACATCGTCGAGCACCTCCCATCAGGCAACGATAGCGGGCCAACGTTCCGGCTCGTAAAAACGCAAGAACACTTCTTCCAGGCTCGGCTCGTGGACAACGAGGTTGATCGCATCGTGCCCAGCCGCCACTTTGATCACGGTAGGCAACTCACCCTGAACAGCCAGGTGCAGATCAGATGCACTGCGCCCGGGGGTGACGCTGAGTACCCCTGGCAGGTGGCTGAACCACTCGAGCGAGGCAGGTCCGGCGAAGCTGAGGTCTACGTCGTGCTGTTTGATGTGCTTGAGCGTGGCGACCTCACCAACCGTCACCAGTTTGCCCTCGCGGATAATGCCCACGCGCTCGCAGGTGTGCTCGACCTCCGGCAGGTTGTGCGAGGACAGAAAGATCGTCCGGCCATCGGCGTGCACCTCGGAGAGCAAGGTGTAGAACTCTTGCTGATTGAGCGGATCGAGCCCGCTCGTCGGCTCGTCCAGGACCAGCAGGGGCGGCCGGTGCATGAAGGCCTGCACCAGGCCGACTTTTTGCTTATTCCCACGTGAATACTCGCGGAAGCGCTTACTCGGATCGAGCCCCAGACGCTCGACCAATTGGCGCACGTAGCCCTGATCGACCCCACCGCGCAGGTGGCCGAGGTATGCGATGATCTGTGCTCCGGTGAGGTCTGGGTCGCAGGAAAATTCGCCGGGGAGGTAGCCGACCAGGCGCTTGACCTCGGTTGACTGCCGCCAGCAGTCCAATCCGCCAATGCGAGCCTGACCCGTTGTGGGTCGCAAGAACCCCATCAGCACGCGCATGGTCGTCGTCTTCCCGGCGCCGTTGGGTCCCAGGAAGCCAAACACTTCCCCTTCGGTAATCTCAAACGTCACGTCGATGATACCCCGGCTTCTGCCGTACCCTTTGGTCAGATCATGCACTGCAATGAGCGCGTTCATAGTGCCTCCACGCGAATCCGCTCGTCAGTAAGCTTTAACTGACTCATGAAGAATTTCCTGCCTACGAGTATAGCAGGCATGCTGTCCCGCTGTCATGGGAGCAGTGTCCCGATTCGGTCGGGACATCTGCAAGCGTTCACGGCAGCATCAGTGGGGGCGGTGCATGCTCCTGAGGCTGAAGGGCAGCTGTTGCCAGGTATCGATGTGATTAGATGAGTGCCAGAGGTCACCGTTGGAGAGGCCGCTCTAGAGCTCTCGTTCAACAGCAACGGTCAGATCCGTGCCCCATTGCTCCCAAGAGGCATCGTATTACACAAAGCGGGTCGTGGTGGCTGCGATGCGAATAGCTGCTGCGAGCAGCAATTCAATCCAAAGCGTGTAGCAAATACCCTGCACAGCTAACATGAGACGTACTTCCGGTTGGAGCAGAGATCACTTCAGCACGTATCATTGCCGCCGCTGCCATGGAACGCCAGCAGCCAGGAACCCGAAGCGACCGAGCCTTCGCGTCAACCACTGGTCGACCGAGTAGTATCGACCGGCTGCTATTGCCAGCAGGACACCGGAGAGGAGCGCATAGACGAGTGCTGTTCCTACATCTGTACTCTCCCCGAGCTTGTAGGGGCCGCCAAAGCCTTCTCCTACCGACCAGATACCCAGAGACAGCAGCAGACTCACCACGCATGTCAGGTTGGTCAAGAGACCAAAGATCAAGAAGATAGCGATGGCCGTCTCTGTCGAAGCCAGCACATAAGCGAACAGGTGTGGATTTGTATTGATGAGATGACTCCAAAAGGAGATCTACGCCACAATCGCGGCGGGTTGACCTTCTTTAGAGGCGGAGACTTGCTGGGAAAACGAGTTGATAAACTTCGGCTGCCACTTCAACCAGGCAGCAATGGCCCAGATCAAGCCAAAGGCAACGCGCAACAACGCAATGGCTTTGGCACGCCATAGGGAGACGCGTGTGCTGTCGGCATGGGCATATGGTCCGGCGGTGAATATCGGGGATGCGGGCGGAACGGTTTGTCTTGCCACTCTATCTCTTCCTTTCTCTCTCTTGGGCACGTCACTCGGTCATCAGACACCGTCCATTCCCCCTGCTCGCTCCATGCAGAGCGCAGGTCAGTGAACGAGAAGGTCCTGTTGTGTGTCGTGCCTACAACTCTTCATTACATATATGTACCCCAGAACGTTACACAAATAAACTCATCATGGTATGAGAACTCTCTACATTGATAGATGAGTTGCAGAAGCAAAAACCACTGGTGAGCATGCTCCACTCGGGAAGACAGATCCCATCCTGGATGGTACATCTCGGGCGGGAGGAGAGAAACGGGGAGTGAGCCTTTTTTGCAAACGACGCGACTAAACTGAGATAAGGCAGAAGGGTACTTACCCTCCTGCCTCTGGTGGGGAAACAGCGCCGAACGGTCGCTTCAAGTCCAGATGATCGGCGCTGCACCATGGATATCGAATCGAGAACTATTTAGAAAGCTGTCCTCGGATTGCGCCCCCTGGAAACTCCGTGGTATGAACGTTGACGTAGTAGGCCTCCGGGTGCTGCCGAATATCTTTGATTAAGGCAGGGTCTGCGTTCACGCATCCACTGAGGGCATTTAAGGGCACCACAATCGGTCCGTTTTGGCCGACGGGGGCTTGGTGAATATGAACCCCAGTGACCGTGGCAAGGTTAGCCACAGCGAAGGTGAAGCAAATCTCGCCCTGGCCCTCATTGAGCGTCAAGGTGGCTGTTCCACTGCCGTCTGGATCCCCGCCGTTGATCTCGGCTGCCCCGGTGAGTGTGGCCGAGAGGGGACGACCGCCGTTGGCCCCAGCGTGGCCGCCACTGACCAGGAGTGCCAACACAATCGTCACAATAAAGAAAGGAACGAGAAGCAGAAAAAAATGATGGACGTGGGCCGCGTGTTGTTTTGCTGACATGGTATGTACTCCTTCTCAAGGAGTGGAGCTGGGATCTCTATCCCAGCTCCACTCGTGAATAATCCTGTCTGGTCCAGAAATGCACGAACGGTAGGAAATAATACACAAAGAGCCTACATATATTTTGGAAGAACGAGAGAAAGCAGGCAAGGGCAAAGGGGTCATGATGTGGTTAAGATCGGGTTGTAATTTCACGATCTCCATGGAGAAAGACAATGATGAGACAAGCAAGTGAAAGCAGTGCTTGCTGAGATGGCAAGGAGCTCTCCCTACCCGGCTAGAGCCTCGTTCGCGTCTTGACAAAGCCTGCGCTGATCTGCGCCATCAGTCGTAGAAACGCTATCTCCTCGCTTTCCAGATGCTCGAAACCTGCTTCCGAGAGAAGTCGCGGCAGATCTTGCAGGCCAAGCGAGCCTGCGCCCAGCCTGTGGGTTGGCCCTGTTGTTTCTCTGCGCATTTGAAATCGACCATCACCAGGCGCCCCCTGGTTTGAGCACGCGGGCCATTTCGGCGAGTCCAAGACGCTTGAGGTCATCGGGTAAATGGTGCATCACCAGGGTAGAGAGCACGACATCGAACGACTGGTTGGGGCAGGCTGGCTCGCTCGGCTTTGGAGCGGGCACGGGCGATTTGCCTGGGACCAGGGTCAATGTCGCACACCTGGCCTGTTGCGCCTGGATAGTAGGTGGCTTTGCACTAGGCCAGCCTCTCGACTACCGCTCGTCCCATGGCCACAGGAACATCTGTATCGAGTTCACCATGCCAGAGGTAGAGCGCGGGAAAGGTAATCGCTTCGAGCTCGAAGCCTCCTGGGCGTCGCACCACCATGCCATCGTAGGCTGGTCCTTTGGCTCCCTGGCGAAAGGCATCCACGAAGGAAGCCGTGAAGAGATCCGTGATTTCGGGAAGAGCGAGACTGTTCCTGTCTGCCTCTGGCCAATGCGGCGTCAGTCGCAGCAGAGACTTTCTGGCTCGTTCTTCATGCTGAAAAAAGTATCCCGGTATGGGTCTCCTCTCGTCAAGCCTTTGGGGAAGCCTTCTTGCGTCTCCTGCGCACCAGATCGCTGCTGTGTTGGGAAGGCGATTGGGAACTTTCCTCACCATGGAACCGTCATAGTGGATGAAGTCCTGGAAAGGAAAGAAAAAGAACGACCAAGGAGAATCCACTATGCTCAAAAGGTTAGCCGCTTTAACCATTGCTCTCGGTTTATTCGCGCTTCAGGCGCTCCCGGCCCTGGCCTGCGGAGCCCTGGTTGCGCCTAACGGCTCCGTTCGCCTCTCGCGTGCGACCACACTGGTCGCCTGGCATGATGGGGTCGAGCGCTATCTGACCAGCTTTAGCTACCAGGGTGACTTCTCTCACCTGGGCTGGATCGTTCCCCTGCCAGCGGTCCCCCTGAAGATCGAGGAGGGCGGTGCATGGACACTCCAACGCCTCGCGCTCGAAACCCACCCTGTGGTTCGCACGCTCGGCGCAGAAACCGCTGCAGCGCCTTCAGATTCTGCAACGGTGCTGCAAAAAGTGAAGATAGAAGCACTCAATATTACGGTGATCAAAGGGAATGGGCAGGAAGTACTCAACTGGGCCACCAGCAATGACTTCTTTCTGAACACAGAGACAAAAGATCATCTGCTGGCTTACGCGAAGGGGAGCCCGATCTTTTTAGCTGCCAAGTACGACACCTCGGCTGCCAAGGTGCGAGGTCTGCTTCAGGGTGACGGGACGCCCATCCTGATCACGATGAGGACGGAGCACATCTGGGTGCCTCTCGAGGTGCTGGCTATCGAAGGACAGCCAGTCCAGGCCGATCTCTACCTCCTGACGGATCAGCCAGTGTACACGACCGATCTCGACGCCATGGTAGGACAGTCCTCGGTGGGCAGCGAGGTACCCGGCGCACCCGGCTTTGTCCTCTCGTTCCAGGAGAAAATGACCCGTACGCTCTATCATGACCTGTCAACTGACCGCAATATGGGCTGGGTTAGGTCGGATAGCTGGGTCACGTACCTGAATCTCAATGCACCTGAGCCTCGTGTCACCTATGACCTGGGAGTAAGTCCTGCGGGTATTATACGGTTGGCTCCCTATGGAACGCCGCCCAGGGTTGTCGTGGATGGCCAAGCATCACATGAACCTCCTGCGTGGGTGCCACGATTGTCTCTGAATACTCCCCAGGTGCTGCTCTCTGTGGTGATCCTGCTGAGCATTGGAGGCGGGTTGTTTTTGATCGTTCGAAGAAGAGGACGCGCCAGGGTAGGAGCGCAGGTCTAAAGAGCTCCATGGGCCGGGTCGCCTGGGGGGATCACGGGAAACACCCAGTGCGACCGCCCAATAGCTTTCTGTATAGAGGATGATCTTAAAGTGTGTGTGTCATGGTTCAAGGGTCTGAAGATAGACATCAATCAGTGATTGAATGGAGACGGGAACAGGTGTTTCCATTCTCTTCATGCGACATGTCATGATGGCCATTGCACGGTGATCCATTCAAAATTATCATGATGGTTTCCCTTTCCTGTGTCAAGCCTCTCTGCGTTGTTCTCAAGCAACAGGTGCTTCGTGAGTCCCGGCTGGGAGTGTTGGCACAATGAGATAACTCACGAGCCAACCAGTCACACCAGCGAGCACGATCCCTCCTGCCCAGAGGTGGATCTGCCACCAGACTCCGCCAAGCAGGAACAAAGCGAGGAAGTAGAGGCTGTAGAGCACCACCGGAACCGCTGCCGCAAAGAGGCGGAGTTGGAACCTCTGTCGCGTGTCTGGTCGAAGCCAGCGGTACAGGGCATCAGCCACGATCCCTGCCATGCCTGCGACTGGAACAACCCAGAAAGTGGAATGGATGAAGCTCAGTCCAAGCGCATTGAGCCCAAAGGCGAAAGTGAGCCAGCCGACAGGTAACGTGGTTCCCCACCGCCGAATGAGCAACAGGATGAGTGCAAGCAGGAGGCCGCTCTGGATCATGATGCTGCTCATGCCCAGCGTCTCAGCAATATTCTGACTCGTTCCCCCTGCGGAAAGTTCGGCGGAAGGAGAGAGTAACGTGTGGGAGGGCACAAAGGGGCTAGCTCCTGGGCGAAATCCGACCCAGGCCCAGGGGTGGGTGAAGGGATGAAGCTCGCCGGTGAAGAAGGTCAAGATGGCGAGGACGAGGGTGAAGGAGAGCACCAGGAGCCATCGGTTCTTCTGATGGGTGGTTGTACGCGCCCAATATGCTCGCCACGGCCCACTGGCAATCAGCATCCCTCCTGCTGCGAGCAGCAGATGTGTGGGACTATAGAGCGCGGCAAGCGTAGCTTCAATGCCAAAGAACAGGTGCCAGAGCAGATCCCCAATGCCACCGAGCAGAAAGACCCCTACACCAACGAGCGAGAGGCCATAGCCGACGGGCAGGCTCAGGCGTCGTGGTGCCCCGCGAAGACGAGCGAGCAGAACGGTGCTGACCAGCACAACTGCTGCTCCCAGGAACCCACTGTAGATCACGGCATGCCAGGGAGTGAAGAAGGTGTCAGGCAGTTCATTGGCATGTGCCCAGCCATCCAGATAGAGTCCGATGACAAACCAGGTCGAGAAGAAGGCTACGCTCCATTCAAACCAAGGGCGTGCAGAAGCCCCTAGATCAGCTTCATAAGGAGTGGTGTCTGTTGAAACAGTGTGCATCTATGCTCATCCTTTCTGTGGAGCAGAGTGAAATGTCTATGCTTTCGTGTAGTGGTGAACGACATCCATGATCTCGTGAATTTTCTCGTCTCCTTTGCCTTCTCTGATGGCTTCGGTCACGCAGTGGTGCAGATGATTCTCCATGAGCAAGAAGGAGACTTGCTCATGGGCAGACTGCACGCCTGCGATCTGGTTCGTGATGTCCACGCAGTAGAGGTCCTCTTCCACCATGCGTTGCAGGCCGCGCGTCTGTCCTTCGATTCGGCGTAAGTGGGCTAAGAGGTTATGCTTCACATCACTGGATGCTGGCATCTTCTTCCTCTTTTGTGTTCTTATCCATACCCCCTGGGTAGGGGTATCTCACAACAAAGTATAATACCCCCGTGGGGTATTTGTCAAGTGTGGTGGAGAGCAGAAAAGTGATAGGACCCGACCAGGTTGATCTGTTTCCAGGCGAGTATCAAGAATGATATGACGGAGTGCCATGGAGCAACAGCAGATATTGCGCCATGTGGTGAGGAGAATGAGGCATGTCATTCTCAAGCCACCAGGCCAGCGTACTGATCACTGCCCCCGCTAAATATTGTACGTACATGGCGGGTGGGACTTCTAGTTGCTGATTGGGTGGGGTCAATTCGCGCATTTTAGCCTCACCCTGTTCGACTAAATAGTCCCTGACCAGCTTCTGAAACCTGCCAATGCCTTCCCCGCACAGCATCAGCTTGTAGAATTGCTGGTGTTCTGCCACATGGATGAACAGATGAATAAAATAGGGGGGAGGATGATCCACGGAGAACGCTCTGGGTGGCACAGTCACTTCCGCCACCAGGGCATCATACATCTGTCGCATCCCCTGCTCAAGCAGCGCATACTTATCCTCATAGTGTTTGTAAAACGTCGTGCGATGCACCATCGCACGCTCACAGATCTCCTTGACCGTAATCTCCTCGAATGCTCGCTCGGAAAGCTCCGCCATGAGCGCTTCCCACAGCAACTTGTGGGTGCGCCGGACACGTAAATCTTCTTGCTCCTCGGACGTCTTCATCGACACTCTCCTTTCTGGTGTTGCTTATCCTACAGAGCGGCTGCTTTTGCTTCTTGACTTGTGTTGCTTTCTCTAGCATACTCGAAAGAGGGACAGAAGTAAAGATACGCGACGTCGTGTAGACGAACGCGCCAAGTAAAGAGTCAGATGCTTCTCAAACGAAGGTCTGTAGGGAACCTACGGAGCAGTTGAACGAGCGGACACGACGGTGCTTCCCATCGCCTTGCTGATCCTACTGGTTGTCTTCGGCACCTTCAGCGCCGCCGTCCTGCCGCTGGTTATGGCCATCATCACGATCCCACTCGCGTCGGCGGCGGTCTACCCCATCGCGGAGGTTGTGCCCATCACAACCTCCGTGACCACTATCGCCTCCATCATCGGGCTGGGTCTCTCCATCAACTACAGCCTGTTCATCACGCGCCGCTTCCGCGAGGAACTGGCGCGCGGGCGAGACACGCGCGAAGCCATTGCGTGGACGGTCGCGACGGCTGGCGAGGCCATTGTGTGTAGTGGCCTGACCGTCATGATCGGTTTTGTCGGGCTCATGCTGATCAGCACCGGGCTGGCCTCGGTGGGACTCGGCGGCGCCGCGACGGTCGCAGTCGCGGTGCTGGCCGCGCTCACCTTTCTCCCGGCGCTGCTGAGTATCCTGGGAAGCTGCATCAATGCGCTGCGCGTCCCCTGGCTCTGGCGTCTGACCTTGCCGAAAGCAGGCGCACACGGAAACGATGAGACGGGGTTCTGGCACCGACTGGCGATAGGCGTGATGCGTCGCCCGGTCCTGATCATTGCACTGGTCGTCATCATCCTGGTCGGTCTGGGCTGGCCGGCCTTCTCGCTCCAGATCGGCAGCCCTATCAGCGCGGATACGTTGCCACACGCTGCGCAGTCACGCCAGGGCTTTGCCATACTGATGGCACAGTATCCTGCCTTCAATGAGAATCCGCTGGACGTGATGGCGCAGACGCCCGACGGCTCGACCATGCTCTCGCCTGAGAACTTGCAGCGCCTAGCGGCGCTCTCCCACTGGCTCGCGCACCAGCCGCACGTGACGGGCGTTATCAGCCTGACCAAGCCACCAGTAATGCCCGGCGGGCCATCGCTCGATCAACAAACCTTGCTCAAGCTCTACACGACGGGCGGCTACACATCTATCCCGGCGCTGGCGCAGTTTGTTGCTGCGACCACAAATGGCGGCTTCACATCTCTTGTGGTGAACACCAATACCCCCCTAGAGAGCGATGCGGGCAAGGCGCTGGTCGATCACCTGCGTGCCGGAGACATGGCAGCCGGGCAGGGGTTGCATGTGCAGGTTGGTGGCACCCAGGCCATGACCCTGGATTTCGACCGTTCCCTGTACAGCAACTTCCCGAAGGCCATCCTCTTCATCCTGGGATCGACTTTTCTCCTGCTGCTGCTTTTCCGCTCGCTGCTGCTGCCGCTCAAGGCTCTCCTGATGAATGTGCTTTCGGTGAGCACGGCCTACGGCGTGCTAGTCTTCATCTTCCAGTGGGGCAACTTCTCGAACGTCCTCAGCTTCACCAGCAGTGGGTTCATCGATAGCCTGATTCCCATCGTGCTCTTCTGCATCCTCTTCGGCCTGTCGATGGACTACGAAGTGTTCCTGCTCAGCCGCATCCGCGAAGAGTGGCTGCGGACACACAACAACCGGCAGGCAGTGGCGCGTGGCCTGGAAAAGACGGGTAGCGTCATTACTAACGCCGCACTGCTCTTCATGGTCGTGACAGTGTCCTTCGCCTTCACCAGCGTGATCGATACGAAAGAGGTCGGCGTGGGGATGACCATTGCCGTGCTGACAGATGCGACCATCATTCGCTCGTTGCTGGTCCCGGCGACGATGCGCCTGCTGGGCCGCTGGAACTGGTGGCTGCCAGGTCGCCCTGTGCCAAAGGAGTCTGTTGTTTGACTGCTCCTTTTTCAGGAGAACGAAGAGTGTCTTCATGACAGAAGAGAGGATTTCTCTAAAAGGAGCAAGAGCTATGCTAAGGTTCGCGCACTTCTTCCCGAGCTTGCACCCGAGGCGTCAGGGCGAGGCATCTGCCAAAGAGACGCGAGGGCGCGTCATCACCTGGTGGGGCTGGAGCTATGATCTGATGCAGTGGTTCGCCAATCTCGTGTTCCGTGGCAAGTGGCAGGCGCTGCGGCAGATGACCGCCGATCTGGCCCAACTTCAGCCGGGAGAGACGGTGCTGGATGTGGGGTGCGGCACCGGAACGCTGGCGATGGAAGCCTATGAGCGCGTGGGCGCAACGGGTCGTGTGTCCGGCATTGACCCCTCTGTGCAGTTGATCGCCCGTGCCCGCCACAAAGCGGAGAGAGCCGGCCTTTCGATCGACTTCCAGCTCAGTGTGATCGAGCAGCTGGCGTTCCCCGATCAGTCGTTCGATGTCGTGCTGATACCAACTTGCGTTCCGAGTGGTATAATAAAGGAAACGCTGAAGGAAGGGAAGAAGACCTGTTTTGGGAAGCAGAGTCACACGAGCCGCAGCTCATGTTTCAGTGGAGGAAGTCAAACGTCGCATGAAACTGGATCCACGCTCGTGGGTTCGAGAGCGCTGGGGGGTCATTTATCACGCCTTGATTGCTCCTAAGCCTCGCCGAAGAGATCGCCAGAGATACGGGGGTGTCTGTCACGACGGTGCGCCGCGTCATTTCCACCTATAACCGCTTGGGACTGGCCGCGATAGAAACGCCAGGCAAAGGGGGACGTCGTCATGAATACATGAGCCTGGAGCAAGAACGCAGCTTTCTGCAGCCCTTTTTCGCGCGAGCCGCGCACGGAGGAATTGCCACGGCGGAAGACATTCAGCGAGCCTTTGAAGCTGAGGTGAAGCATGCGGTGCATATCACGAGCATCTATCGCCTGCTGGATCGTCATGGTTGGCGCAAGCTCGTGCCGCGTCCCCGTCATCCCAAAGCCAATCCAGAAGAGCAAGCCGCTTTTAAAAAACTTTGCGCAGGCGATTCAAGCAACATTGGCCACACGCGATCCTGACGACCGCAGACCAGTGCTAAAGATGGCTGAAGATGAAGGCCGCTTCGGTCGCGTGAGCATCCCTAGACGTGCTTGGGCTCCGCCTGGCGTGCGGCCTCAAGCGCCACATCAAATCGTGCGCGAATACACCCACGTCTATGCGGCTGTGGCGCCAGCGGAAGGCAAAATGACGTCGCTGCTTCTGCCCTCTGCCGATACCGAGATGATGAATCTGTTGACTTTCGCATGTGTCCACCACGTTTGCGCAGTACTTTGTGGTGATGCAAGTCGATCAAGCGGGATGGCATCGGTCAAAAGCTCTCAAGATCCCGGCAAATATCCGACTGATTGCTCAGCCTGCCTACAGTCCCGAGCTCAATCCGGTGAACATGTATGGGAAGAAGTGCGCGAAAAACACCTGGCGAATCTGGCTCTTGCCTCTCTTGATGAGGTGATTGATAAGGTATGTGACGGTCTCAATCAGTTGGAAGCCGATCCGCAACGCCTCCGTTCGATGACCTACTTCCCTCATTTTAGAAGTATCTCTTAGAACGCAAGTTGGTATGAGCACCTTTATGAGGCATCAGTTGCCTGATGACCTCAAGCGTCAAGGACTCTTTGAAATTGCCCGCGTGCTCAAACCAGGGGGACGCCTGCTGGTGGTCGATACCAGGCGCCCGGAGGAGCACCATGGCCGACCTGCACGGCTTGTTCATACTGGCCGATGGAAGGGCGGCGTTCAAGATCAGCCTGCATTGATGAAAGAAGCGAGTTTCTCCCAGATTGAAAGCGGGGAGATGGAAACCGGGGAGACAAGGCTCCCTGAAATCGGCTTTGCGCTGGGGAGAAAAAGCCTGGCAGGAGAGGGGAGGACGGCCCAGATAGAGTGCAAATCTGTAACGATGAACTTATGCTCTTGATAGAGCAACCACATCGACAGTAGAGAGGTCTTCCACCATGCTATCAGCCATTCCAGTGCTGCCAGGATACCAAAGCTTCCGCCACTGGATCATGTTGCCAATCTCCTGACTTTGTGCGTCGACAATGGCACGGGCAATCCGCTTGATCTCCGGATTTTTGCTCATGATGAGCGCGACACTTGCCATGTCAATTGCCGAGGCATGGTGTGGAATCATGGAATCAATGAACGCCCGGTCAAAAGGGTTCTGCTGAGCAAGCTGATCTGGCATCATCATCCCCGTGTTGGCCATATCCAATCCATAGCGTTCATCATCGTAGGCGTGTCCGAGGTCCCGTACAGATGCTTTTTGAGATTCTTCAGTGCTTGTATCTCCTGCTGTTGCGAGGAGATGATGCTGGTAGCAAGCTGTTTGATCTCAGTATGCTGCCCTTTCTGAAGTGCAATCTGAGCCATCTGCACCGCCATCATGTGATGGGGCACCATCATATCAATGAACCGCTGATCGGAGTACTGACCGTTCACAACGAGCCACTCAGGAGCCATGTTGCCTGAAGCTGGCATTGTGGCTGATGCACTTCCATGTGTAGAGGAGGTTCCAGTAGAGCCCCCACAAGCCATGAGGAGCATGACCAAAGCCATCAATACCCCAGCGAAACCTACCCGCCTTCTCCAAGACATTTCTCTTGTATCACTCCCTCACTCTGTATTTTTCGTGCGCTAACTGCTACAACAATTTTACTTACTGCTAGCACCATCGCGATATCTTTTTGTTTCCATCCCGCTTGTTTTAGTTAAGAGGCGCAAACGCGCCTCTGTTCTCGCCAATCGGCTTTCTTTGGTGCTCCCATACTCCTTTCTATCGGCTGACTGCGCTCACACTTTAGCTCTCTCTCACGAGGTCAATAAACCGAATAGCCACATTGCTGCGAACAACTCCGAATCACCTCTCGCTTGTGCCGCAAGCGCTCTCTGGCTCGTATGAGTTCGGTGGACAAGTGCTGCAGGTCGCGACAGCAGACATTGCCCAACTCTACCCGTTTGAGGTAATTCCAGAGGCCCTCGTCGGGGTTGAGATCGGGGGCATAGCCCGGCAGTTGTTCCAGATGCAAGCGCTTAGCCGCCCCGCTGCTGCCGAAAGGCTTTGATCTCGTGTCCGCGGTGGATGGGCGAGCCGTCCCAGATGAGCAGGATGGGGCCCCTGATCTTGCGCAAGAGCACGCGCAGGAAGCCGACCACTGCTTGCGCATCGTAGGAAGCCTGGCGCACTTGCAGGAACAGTCGTCCATCGGGGGTGATGCCACTGATCAAAGATCAGGTGATCACGCGTCAGTGGCACCCGCAGCACCGGCGTCTGTCCTCGTGGTGCCCAGGTCCGCACGGCCATTGGCAACAGATAAAAGCCCGCTTCGTCTACCCAGACGATGGTTCGTGCTTCCTCCTCGGCTTTTTTTGAGCGTGGGCCAGCGCCGCTCATACCAGTCTGTGACGGCTGCTTCATCGCGCTGAGTTGCTCGCTCGATCGGCTGTTGCCGACTCCAGCCCGCCTCACGCAACAATCGTCCCACGTGATCGCGATGATAGCGCACCCCAAAGGTCCGGTGAATCACCTCCGCCACGCGCCTGGCCGTCCAGACATCCCCGCGAAAGCCATGAGCTTCCGCTCCTTTGGCTAATAACTGCGGAATCTGGGCTGTTTGCTCGGCTGACAGTCGTGCAGGCACTCCCTTGGGGGGATGAGCGTCCAGGGCTTCCACTCCTCCTGCTCGCCCTCGTTTGAGCCATTGGCTCACCGCTCCTTCGCTTACTCCCAACGCTTCCGCAATGGCTTTTTGTCTCCAGCCCTGTTCTTTCAGGGCCCAGGCGCGTTTGCGCCGTTCTTCTCGCCAATCGGCTTTTCTTGGTGCTCCCATGCCTCCTAGTTTATCATACTTTACTTGCTTCCGCCGAGGTCAGTAGTTTCTTATCGCGAGGTCAGTAATTCATGGCTCTTGTTCACGGTCCTGCTCCTGATCATGGCTGCCTCCTGGGTGCATGACAAACCTCATGCTCCACAGCTTACAGCCTGTTCGGGGGCCGGTCAATTTTATTTGGGCGGCTCATCCTGGTTTTTGGTGAGCTATTGAAAGCGACTGATCTGCCTGATATGCTCCTGTAAAAACAAGTTGCAGGAGGTGGCACCAGATGCCGACCACGCCACTGTTTCCCTTACCAGAAGGGCTGGAAATGACCTCGATCAGCGAGACCTCGGAGGAACTGCTTGTATATGTCACCTCACACCGCTCTAGTTCGCCCTGCCCCCAGTGTTCGACACCTTCGTCTGCCATCCACAGTTCTTACTGCAGGCATCCCCGAGATCTGCCCTGCATAGGTCGCCCCATTCGCTTGGTGTTCACGGTCCGCAAGTTCTTTTGTCGCAACCCCAGCTGTTCCCGCAAAGTGTTCACTGAGCGGCTGCCAGATTTCATTGCACCTTCCTCTCGCCTGACCAGGCGGCTGCGCACGTCCGTGCAAGACATCGGGTTTGCCACCTGCGGCAAGGGCGGAGAACGTCTGGGTGACAAGCTGGGGATGGGCTTTTCCGATGCCACCGTGCTTTGGTCTCTCTTTCTCGTCCCTCTGCCTGCGATTGGCCAGGTGCATATCATCGGGGTGGACGATTGGAGTTGGCGGCGTGGCAAGCGCTTCGGCAGCATCCTCGTGAACCTGGAGACGCACAAGATAGTGGATCTGCTGGCCGACCGCGAGGCAGAGAGCGTTCGCCAGTGGTTGGCGGCACACCCGGAAGTGGATGTCGTGAGTCGAGATCGTGGAGGTTGCTATATCGATGGGGCCACCTTGGGAGCGCCCCAGGCTACACAGGTTGCTGATCGCTGGCACCTTCTTTCTAACTTGGGCGATGCCGTGGAAGCGTTCTTGATTCGCGCTCAGATTCGCCTGGAACCTGGGAAAGCCTCGTCGGAGAAAAAGCCAGTACCAGACCACCCCCTCTCATCTTTTTCTGCCACTCCTGGCTGCCAACGCAAATCACAGGCACGTCTCTTACGCAAATGGAAACTGTATCAGCGGGTACAGGAACTGCACGCAGCTGGGATGAGTTTGCGCAAGATTGGAGAAGAGCTGGGTCTCGCTCGGAATACGGTCCGCAAGTACTTCCGCCAGCCCCCCGATCCCCCGTTGCCTACCCCGCGCCCCCTGCGCGCCAGTCAGCTTGATGCGTATGAAGACTACCTGCTCGCAAGGTGGAGCCAGGGGGCGCGCAACGCTGCCCAGCTGCACCGCGAACTTAGCGAGCGCGGATATCGGGGCAGTGCGTCGCTGGTGCGGGCCTACGTGGGCCACTTGCGCACGACCACCGCCGATGGCTCCCCGCCTCGCTCACGCAAGGAGCGAGCAAAGGCCGTCTCGCCACGTGCATTACGGTGGCTTCTGGCACGCAAGCGTGACGATCTCGATCAAGATGAACAAGTCAGGTTAGATCAGTTGCTGAACCTCTCACCAGAGGTGCAAACGGTCTATGCCTTATTGCAGGCTTTCCTGAGGATAGTGCGCGAGCGTGATGTATGGTCGTGCGGGCTTTGCTCTCCTGCGGCAAAGGCTCTTACACGACGCCTAACGGTCGCAGGCTTGATATACATGAGAAGATGAGGTGAAGGAATTTTCCCAGTGGCTCACCAAAAACCAGGATGAGCCAAGGAAACACCGGCATCCACCAAAGATGCGCATCTCAAGAAAGCTCCGACGGTGGCGCGGAAAGCAGGGCGCGTCCTCGAAATCTGTGTGTGTGATCACGGCCTGGGTATTCCTCCCGAGCACCTTGGGCGCATCTTTGATCGCTTCCATCGTGTGGACAACCGTCTGATCAGGGAGGTCAATGGTCTCGGTCTTGGCCTGACGTTGTGCAAACACATTATCGAACTCCATGATGGTGTTATCTGGGCTGAAAGCTGCCCAGCCGGAGGAAGCGCGTTCCATGTGCGGCTTCCTGTGGATGAGTAAGAGGAAGAAAAAAGTCCACCACCTTTTGTGGATGCGAGCGTACATTAACTTTAATGAGCGAAAACACGGGTCAACCTCATTTCTTATTGTTGTCCTGTGGAGATATCGTTCCAGAACTGAAATCGATCTTGCATGAGAGCACGATCATCCATCAGGATGAAACTGGCATGCGGAGTACTGCCGGACAGAAGGCGAAGCACGCATGATCACGATCCTGGTGGAGAGGGTGTAGAAGGTGCTGTGGGAATCGGGGTCACCACCGGACAAGGGAAAGTGGCGGCAGAGACGTTCCTGCTCTCAGGCACTCGTGCACTAGACGGGCTGAAACGTCCGATCAGACCAGCATGCGGGTCGACTTCCGTCATCCAAAGAGCGCCATCAGGCCCGGCGACAATCCTCCCGGGCCCGCCTGAATAGTGTGGGGAAAACAGGGTGATGTGCCCCTGCATGGTGATCCGCCCAAGCGGACCCCAGCCCTGAGTAAACCAGAGGGCTCCATCGGGCCCGGTCGTAATCCCACCGCCATTGCTAGGGGAGTCAGGAGAAGACGGCAGAGCAAACTCGGTGATCTGTCCCTGTGTGGTGATGCGCCCGATCTTGTCGGCACTATCGGTAAACCAGAGCGCGCCATCTGGTCCAACGGTGATCCCTTGCGGCCCGCTGGCACAGTCCTTCTCACTCAGTTGCGGCAAAGCAAACTCAGTATAAGGGGCAAGCGGGTAGGGTGTCTGTTCCGTACGGGGTGTCAGCAAAGAAGGAGTGGTCTGGTGAGAGATAGAAAAATTCTTTCCACAGCCAACCAGCAATAAGAGGCTTACGTAAATGAGGACGAAAGAGAGCCTGCAACGCATGTCGAGATCTCCAAGAACAATGATACAGCAGCCAACTGAAATAGTGAACGAGAGAGGAGCCATCCGTCTTTTCCCTACAGGATGAGACGATACAAGTGGGCACTTTGTTCCAGGAGCGCACGTCGGCAGCCGCTCGGTACACATTTGCGCTCACACACAGCATGCTCGTGCCAGGGTTGCTATGACCTCCTCAACGAGCACCGTTGGTTCTATACACCGTTCTGATCTCTTCAACCCCTTGACAGATGGATCATATATACGGTATAGTATGTATACCCCCACCTAGGGGGTATGGGTAAATCAAACTACGAAGACACAGGTAATTGACGTGGCTACCGAAACCAATCGTGCTTTAGCAGAAACCGTCGTTGTACCTCAAGCCCAGATAAGAGGTGAAGACCGCGCTGTTCTCACGCTGGAAGGGATGACCTGCGCTTCCTGCGCTATGCGTATCGAAAAGGGACTCAAGAAATTACCGGGCGTGAAAGACGCCAGCGTCAACCTCGCAACAGAGCAGGCTACGGTTACATACGATCCATCTCAGACAGGCCTGGAGCAGATGGTGCTGAAGGTAGACGCGGTCGGGTACAAGGCCATCCCGCTGGTCATGCCGACCCCAACGCCGGCGCCAGTCGAACCAGAAACCGAGTCGCATGTGACCTTCAATCTGGAAGGGATGACCTGCGCTTCCTGCGCCATGCGCATCGAAAAGGGGCTGAAAAAGGTGCCGGGCGTGAAGCATGCCAGCGTCAATTTCGCGACGGAGCAGGCGACCGTCATGTATGACCCGTCTCAAAGCGGGATCGAGCAGATGGTGCAGAAGGTTGAGGCAGTCGGATACAAAGCGACACCGCAGGTTGCATCTGTTCCGCACGGGCATGACAGCTCATCAAGGGGTACCGTTGCTTCCTCAGAAGCGCCTGTGGTGCATGCGCAAGCAGATGAGCTGAGCCAGTGCAGGCAGGCGGAGATTACGCGCAAACGCAATGTACTCATCCTGGGCATCATCCTGACCTTGCCGGTGGTGATCCTCAGCATGTTCTTCCTGAACCGCTTCCCAGGCGAGAACTATCTCCTGCTGGCGTTGACCACACCTGTGTGGGCGATCGTTGGCTGGGAGTTTCATCGTGGGGCCATCAAAACGCTGCGAAACGCGAGCGCCACTATGGATACCTTGATCTCGGTTGGCTCGACCGCAGCCTACGTGATGAGCGTGGTAGCTACGTTCTTTCCACACATTGTAGGTTCCATCACCTTCTATGACACGACGGCCTTGATCGTCACGCTGATCTTCCTGGGGAAGTACCTGGAGGCGCGTGCCAAAGGGCAAACGAACGAGGCCATCAAGAAGCTCATCGGGTTGCAGGCGCGTACTGCGCATGTGCTGCGAGCAGGACAAGAAGTAGAGCTTCCCATCGAGCAGGTGCAGGTTGGGGATGACGTGCTGGTACGCCCGGGAGAGAAGATTCCCGTTGATGGTGTGGTACTTTCAGGAAGCTCATCGGTCGATGAAGCGATGATTACGGGCGAAAGTATTCCCGTGGAAAAGGTCGCGGGAGACCCGCTCATTGGTGCGACCATCAACCAGCGTGGCCTGTTGCATCTGCGAGCGACCAACGTCGGTGCCGATACCGTGCTCGCCAGTATTATCCGCCTGGTTGAGGAAGCACAGGGCTCGAAGGCTCCGATCCAGCGGTTGGCCGATACCATCTCGGGTGTGTTCGTGCCGGTGGTGCTGGTGATTGCCGTGCTGACCTTCATAGGTTGGGCAGTGCTTGGCACTGTGACCGGAACCGCCACCGCTGCCGGGATGGTCAGCGGAAGTCACCCCTGGATCGTTGCGATGGTGGCTGCGGTCGCTGTGCTGGTGGTAGCTTGTCCATGTGCACTGGGACTGGCGACGCCGACTGCCATCATGGTTGGAACGGGCAAAGGGGCTGAACAGGGTATCCTGATCAAAGGCGGGGAGAGCCTGGAACGCATCCACGCGGTGCGCGCGGTGCTGCTCGACAAAACGGGGACCATCACCAAAGGCAAGCCCGAACTGACCGATGTCGTCACCGTTGGCGACAAGCAAGCCGACGACATGCTGCGTCTCGCGGCTTCGGCGGAACAAGGCTCCGAGCACCCCCTGGCCTCAGCAATTGTCGAAGGGGCCAAAGCGCGAGGATTGACGCTCGGCGCATCCCCCGGACACTTGACGGCCATTACCGGGCGCG